>Ga0155689_110_pt3 | contig 32969 bp, 33 predicted proteins | sample RifCSPlowO2_01_FD_107346 | JGI IMG/M metagenome (GOLD analysis project Ga0155689, IMG submission 107346) | Candidatus Taylorbacteria bacterium RIFCSPLOWO2_01_FULL_45_15b
TTGGGGCGTTGTATGATCTGTACACTACCGTACTGAAAAGCGTGGAACTCTGGGATGTCGCGGCCTCTGCGCATCTAGCTGTTGTCTGTGCTATGAGGAATACGTCGCCGGTCGTCATTTTTCAGAAGCTTTTTGCGAATGGCACATATATTGAGAGCGATGACTCGCTTCATGGGTGGCTTCTCGAAAAAGCAATCTCGCGTCTCAATGCAGGGCAGGCCTCAAAAATACTGACGTGGCTGGAGGATGAATTTGGCGAAGGTTGGCGTGGGGGAGATGCATGTTTGCAGATTCGACGAGTTATAAAAATTGCTTCCGCGCTTTTTAGAAAATAGCACATATCATATCAAATCCCGCAGACTGTTCTGCGGCTTTTTTTATAAAAGTGAATCAGGATCCACCTCTATATTTGCGTGTGGCGGCAATGACCGCAAAATTTTTGCAATCTCGTCTCTTGGCCAGCGTTTAGCATCAAGACGCAAAACCGCGTTCATCGAAAAAGAGCCTTTTGGAGCTCTTATATATGAAGGGAATACATCCAACTCCTCTTCGGGGAGCATTTTCTTGAGATGCGCCATATCCTCGGCAATTCTCTCCTTCGCTCCGGTAAAGACAATTTTAATTATTACTTTGAAAGGGGGAAAACCGACGAGTTTTCGTATTTCGATTTCGCTCCGTACAAATTCCGCCAAATTGCCGCTCGTGGCGTATGCAAAGACGGGCTCGTCCGGTCGGCGGGTCTGAACAATAAAACGTTTTTCGGCAAGCGTCCTTAAATCAATAATCGTGCGCAATATCTTTTCGTTCATTCGGAAATCTGGTATTGAAAAAAGAGAGTCAATTGTCGCAACGAGGATGTTTGAAATAGGGCGGTCAAGATACAAGAGCGCCATTTCTGTTCCGATAAGAATTGAGCCCGGTGTTGTGTAAAAAGACTCGGCAAGCGCGAGCGCTCGCGCATGAGATGGCGCCTTGTCCTTATCCATGACAAATAAAGTAACATGAGGAAATAGCTTTTTTATCTCCTCCTTCACGCGGTCAACGCCGATACCGAGCGCTATCAATTTCCAACTGCCGCAATGACTGCAGAGTTCGTCCGCAGAACGTTTCTCACCGCAACTTAGGCACAGAAAAAAGTTTTCTCGCACTCCAGAATGCAGAACGACCGATCTGCCACATGTCTTGCAAACGACAATGTTTCCGCAATCGCCGCAGACTGTAGTCGGTGAAAGGCCTTTCCGTGCGGCAAGAATAAAAAAGTTCTCATTTGATACCCTGTTTTCCTCCACAAGTTTTATAGCTTCCTCGGAAAAAACAGCGAACCGCTTCGGCGTTGACTTGTATGTGCGCATATCTGTCACTTCCGTAAACGCCCTGGTCAAAGAGCGCTGTTTTAAGGGTGCCAATTCGAAAGCCTCTCCGTTCATATGACGATTTGAGGTTTCTACGCGAAGTAAACTGTCCCCGAGAATCAACTTTGCGCCGATTTCCTTCGCATACTGTTCGGCGACAAAGCGGACATCAACAACGGGACGACCGATAGTCTTATATGAACGAGAATTCTCTCGATCAACGACAATTGCGCCGATATCTTTGCGAGGCATGTGAAGAAAAGCGCCGGTCGCTATGATGAGAACGGGGTGATGTGTTGTAAGAGCTTTCTTATAGACTATCGAAGCCCCTTTGGCGGATGCGCCTCCGTGCAAAACAAATGTATATTCCTCAATCCCTTTCTCTAGAATCTTCGAGGCCTTATGAATATCCTGAACTGTCGGAAGACAGAAAAAAACCGAATTTCGCTTGGCAAATTCTTCCCTGATGAGGCTCTTGTAATGAGTATATCTGTCGTCGGTTGGGCCCTGTGTTACATATATATCATGTCGTGACCGTGCGGCATGGTCAGAATTTTTATCCGCAAGAGATACGGCATCGCTATCGGCAATTGTCGGCAAAAGCGTGCGAATGACCGGACCAAGAGGCGCGACGTAGTAAGCCGCTGTCCTCTCAACAGCCCGAAGGAATTCGCTCCTAAAATAGCCCTTCGCGGAAAGAGGTACAAGCTTTTTCATCTCATAGGGCAGTGACTTTATTTCGCCTTTGGTGGCAGATACGGGCCTAATGCGAGCCACGACTCCGAAGAGTTTCTTTTTGCGAAGGGGTATTTCGACCAGTGATCCTGTCGGAATATTATCAGAGCAAAAATAGGACAACTCGTCCTTTTGAGCACCCTTGGAAAAAGGAATAACATCAACTATGTACATAAGAGATAGTGCAATAGTATTCAATGCCGAGTATTGTGTCTACGCCCTGAAAATCTTTTTTTGACCGCTAGATGATGTATAATGACAACTTAAATAAAAAAAACACTCCTTATGAATCCTCCTCACAAAGAATCATTTATTATCCAAGGACTCGACGGTCAAAAAAAACTGGACGGTGAAATATCCATCGAGGGAGCAAAAAATGCAATCTTGCCTCTGATCGCGGCGGCAATCGCCGTGGAAGGGATATCATCCTTTACCAATGTTCCGGAAATAGAAGACGTCTCACGAATGGAGGAAATACTGGCGGCGCTTGGAGTTAAAGCGGTTCACCGAAATAATGCAATGACCATCGACCCGTCGGGCTTTACCGGAACGAGATTGCCTCGAGACATCGCAAAGAGAATGCGCGCCTCGGTCTTTCTAACCGGACCAATTCTCGCAAAAAAGGGAAGAGTGGATTTTCCTCACCCCGGCGGTTGCGTCATTGGCGCGCGCCCAATTGATATTTTTGTGGACGGTTTTCAGAGAATGGGCGCGGCATTTACGGAAAACGATGAGTTCTACTCCTTCGCCGCAAAAGGCCGACTACGGGGCGCATCAATATTTCTAAAAATCCCAAGCGTTTCGGCAACGGAAACATTCATGATTGCGGCAAGTCTTGCCGACGGCAGAACGACGATTAAAAATTCCGCAATGGAGCCGGAGATCGATGTTTTGGCGCGATACCTGCGCTCATGCGGCGCTAATATTTTCGGCGAAGGGTCGCCGACGATTGTGATCGAGGGAGTCGAATCATTGCAATCGCCAAAGGAACCATTTAACAATATCCCCGACAGAATTGAGGCGGGCAGTTTTCTCATTCTGGGAGCGCTTGCGGCAAAAAATCTGACGCTAAAAAACGTGGAGCCGAAACATCTCGAAGCGGTCATCTTTGCTCTCCAAGACTCGGGCGTACCAATTAGTGTGGGCGACGATACTATTTCGATTTCCGACAATGAAACTCCGAACAATGAATTTAAAAGCTTTAATATCAAGACGCATGAGTATCCCGGTTTCCCGACTGATCTTCAAGCTCCATCCGTGATTTTTTTGACACAGGCAACCGGCGAGAGCGTTATATTTGAAACGATTTTTGAGGGACGCTTAAATTTCACTGAAGACATCGTCCGCATGGGAGCAGATATCAAACTGTGGGATGCTCACCGCGCAACCGTCAGGGGTCCGACTCATCTGAAGGGCCGTGAGCTCGAGGGACCGGACATCCGTGCGGGACTTGCGTTCGTCATAGCGGGACTTATTGCAAAAGGGGAGTCAACAATCAGAAATGTATACTACATTGATAGGGGATACGAAAAAATTGAAACAAGACTCTCGAAGCTCGGCGCATCGATACAGAGAGTGAGCGAATAATTCGATTATCAAAAAACGGCCTGATGCCGTTATGTGAGGAATATCGATTGCGGGTGGGGAATAACTGCGGACCATTGTCGGCTAGTCTCGAGATACATTGTAATAATCTTTCGAATATTTTTTTTCGAAAATTTTCTCTGCACACCGCAGGAATCGTCCCAGAAACTCCGGGTCGGAAATCTGAACATCGTTCATGTACAGACTCATGCCTTTCACAGCAGGACCATTAGGCTCCAACCTCTCAATCGCCTGAATTACTCCGACCGTCGCCGCTTGGCAACCCGTCTCTTTCATCATGGCAAGTACAGTCAGTCGCCTTGATTCATGTAACATCACCGTTAACGAAAAGACAATATCACCGACACGCGCAAGTGCAGTGGCTTGCCCAATCGACCAGTCCAGATTTAGAAGACCATTGAGCATAACCCGGGCAACGGCATGGAACCTCTGAACTACCTCGGCATTGTTTTTGTTCCACTCCCACGCAAACACAGAAAGGCGATTGAAAAGATCTCTTTCGCTGGCATTCATTTATAATTTCCTTTCCACGGGCAACAGTATCACTATGCGACAGGGCTGTCAAGTATCCCCGACAAGAAGAAACAACTACAATTCATTTAATTATGTCTATCTGGACAAGAAAGTTGGGAATCGATCTCGGCACAGCAAACACGCTCGTTTTTTTGCCGGGAAAGGGAATTGTGCTAAATGAGCCGTCAGTTGTAGCAGTATCGCAACAAGACAATAAAATCCTCGCGGTCGGCCTTGAGGCAAAAAACATGATCGGCAAAACTCCTGAAAATATAATCGCCTACCGACCAATGAAAGATGGCGTCATAGCGGACTATCGCGTTACCGAAGCCATGCTCCGCTATTACATGACGAAGGCTCTCGGACGATTCAACATATGGCGACCTGAAGTCATGGTTTCTGTTCCCGCCGGCGTTACTTCAACCGAGCGACGCGCCGTCATAGAAGCGGCAATAAAAGCCGGAGCTAAAAACGCGTATGTGGTGAAGGAACCGATTCTCGCGGCCATCGGAGCGGGGATTCCGATTCACGAAGCGAGGGGACATATGATCGTGGACATCGGCGGAGGGACGACGGACGTTGCTGTGATCTCACTCGGGGGCATCGTCGCTTCCACTTCAGTTAAATGCGCGGGAAACAGAATCGACGCCGCCATCGCGGACTACATTAAAAAAACTTTCAATCTCGCAATTGGAGACAAAATGGCGGAGGATATAAAAATCCAGGTGGGATCCGCCGTTCCGCTCGAAGAAGAACTTTCGATGATCATAAAAGGAAGAGATTTTATTACGGGACTTCCACGTACAGCGGAAGTGCGGACAAACGAGATAGTGAAATCCATAGCAAAAGAACTTCGAGAAATGATAAAAGCGATTAAAGATGTTCTCCAAGAAACACTTCCTGAACTTTCGGCGGATATTATAGACAATGGCATCATTATGACGGGTGGTTCCTCTCTACTTCGTAATTTTCCCGAACTTGTCTACCGAAGGACCGGAGTAAAAGCCGTGCTGGCGAAAGAGCCGCTTTACTGTGTCGCGCGAGGAACAGGCATCGCACTCGAACATTTGGATACTTACAAAAAAACTGTTATAGCGAAGAGATAGATGGGCGCGGCTCACAGCTAGAAGTTATTTGTTACTGGTTGAAATAGCATCAGATAAGATGGGCGCGGGGTCATGAGCGATAGGTGTGAAAGGAAACAGATAAAGCATCGATTTCTAGCGGTCTTTTAAAAAAACTTTACATGGCGTAATAACTATGCCAAGCTGTAAAAAGTCCGAGGATTTGTCCCTCTGGATTTGCTTGCTTACCAAATCCTGACGGGTAAGCAAGCATAAAAATCACGGTTCAGGTCGAGCAGGATATCTGCCTAATCCTGCCGGTATAATGTGGCAGTATGCTTGCCATAGCCCGGGAAGAGCGATCTTCCCGGGCTAATTCTTTAAATTCAACTTGATTGTTTTTTTCCACCGAATAATTTTCACCCAATAATCCCGATAAAAGTGTACGATATATCGTACACTTTTCGTGTATGGCTCATTTCCACTGTGAATGTTTCATTTCCTTGTCTATGAATTCTTCGCTAATAATCCTTCGCAAAGATTCCTTCGCAAAAAAGACTTCGTCCCATATTTTTTTTCGTAGTGCATGTTTTTTATATTAGCCGTGTAACAAAAAGAAAAAAACTTGAAATATGTCTCGTATTTGGTAGTGTGAATCGAGGAGCTCTTATGAAAAAAATTGATATTCCGTGGACGCTTTTTAACCGTAAAGTCGATCATTCGTCAACTGAACAGATGGCTGAAAAGGGGCGCAATATATGTATCGGGAAATTTGCCGCCGAAAGCTCATATTGGCTTCATGTTGCAACATATCGAGGGAGGGCCGACACGTTGGGACTGTTTATAGACAAAGGTTCTGCGATCGCTGACGAAACAGAGAAATGCTTGCTACATTTTCGCGCGACAATTGATGTATATCTTCACGGATGCTCATGGTGCCGCGGGAGAGGCTACCCCATAATTGACTCGATCACATTCCAAACGCCATTTCTCAACACCTCGCCAGTGTCCGGCTTTTCTTTGGATGCACCATATTCGAAATACTTTCTGTTACTCCTACGGGAGGCTACGGAATTGGTCGAGAGAGCCGAAATACTCACTTACGAAGCAGATGTTTATCCTTTAGAGGATTACTCTGCCGAGCCGAAAGAGCGACGCCTGCGAATTAAAGATCTTAATCAAAACAAATTTGGTTTTGAGGCCGTTCAATCATATTTGTTGAGTACGCCTACAGGGGCAGCACTACCCTAAGCGCATCTTGCGCTTTTTTATTTATAAAACACCAAAGCCCGAATTACTGTTATACTTTTTTTATGAAAAATGACTTCGTTGTCCATCATGCATATTGCATAGAATCCAATCCCGAAGCAGGAAAAAACTATGCTCGCGACCATATCGCGAAGACCCACGGAGAGTCGTTTCTAAAAACAAGCCTGGTCGAACTCATCTACGAAACTCTCACGATCGACGGCGCGCGAAAACTAATTGCACTCCAGTCGAGAACACCGCTGTATGAAAAACAATTCTTTATTACTCTAGCTTCCTCGCTTACTCGTGAGACGGAACATGCGCTTCTCAAAATGTTTGAGGACCCAACACCTAACACGCATCATTATTTAATAACACCCCGCATTGGAGCACTGCTCCCGACGCTTCAGTCGCGACTGCACATTCTCGATATGGATCGCGATGAAAAAATTGTTTTTAAAAGCGCTGAAGCGGAGCAGTTTGCCCAATCAAATATTGGTGAACGGCTTGCTTTTACCAAAAAAATGGCAGACGCAATGGAAAAGAGCCAAATTCTAAGATTTCTCGACGAGCTCGAGGTACTTCTGTACACGAAAGGACTTTCAGACAAGCGCGCGCTCCAAAAAATAATGGACGCAAAAAAAATACTGCACTCCCGAGGTGCGAGCGTAAAAATGACTCTTGACGAAATTGCGCTTAGCGTATAAAGGGAGTAGCGCGAATTGCGAGAAATCCCAGAAACCGATAGTATGGCATAACTGATGTATAACTTTACAGAGACAAAAAAGCGTTTTTCGGGAATCGAAGAATGGTTAGGAAAAGAATACCTCGGACTAAGGTCCGGGCAGGCAACACCCTCCATTCTCGACGGCGTTATGATCGAATCATACGGATCAAAACAGCCATTAAAACATGTTGCGGCAATTTCCATTGAGGATGCGAAGACATTGCGCATTGCACCGTGGGATGCGAGCCAAATTAAGGATATCGAGAAGGCGATTCTTGTATCAAATCTCGGTCTTTCGGCGCGACCGGATGATACGGGCGTTCGGGTTTCATTCCCCGAACTCACCGCGGAACGACGGACTTCCATTATTAAGGTTGCCAAGGAAAAACTTGAGGAAGCAAAAATTTCCGTCCGCAAAGAGCGCGAGAAAACATTGAAAGACATCGATGCGAAAGAAAAAGAGGGAACAATTACAGAGGACGAGGTAAAAAGACTCAAAGCCGAGCTTCAAAAAATGGTGGATGCAGTCAATGCAAAGCTTGAGGAAAGCCGCGCGAGAAAGGAGAAGGAAATAGCGGGATAGTATTTGGTATATGGTATGTAGTATTTAGTATAGAGTATAAAAATCGCTCAACACACTAGAGAAAATTTCTCTCGCAGAAATATAAAAATTTATTTCGATCGTCATTTTCAAATACTAAATACTAATTCCCCATACTACATACAACATACTAAATACTATATACTAATCCTCTATGACCTTAATTCTTTTCCTCATCGTTCTCGCAATTCTGGTTTTTGTCCACGAGGTGGGCCATTTTGTTGCGGCAAAAATTGCCCGCATGAGGGTGGATGAATTCGGCATCGGTTTTCCTCCAACAATTGCAAGCGTTCAAAAAGGAGAAACGAAATACGCTCTAAATATCATACCGCTCGGCGGCTATGTAAAAATATTCGGCGAATCGCCATCCGAGAGCGAAGCGGGGAGCCTCACCGATTCACGCAGTTTCGTTTCAAAAAATCGCGGCCTACAAGCGATGGTGCTTATCGCGGGTATTCTTTTTAATATGATTTTCGCCTGGGGACTCGTAAGTCTCGGCTTTATGACCGGTATGCCGACAGCCTCGGGTGGAGCACCAGTCACCGAACTCAAAAATCCGCGCCTGCTTGTCATTAGCCTGTATCCCGAAGGCCCTGCAGAAATCGCGGGAATGAAAGTAGGGGACGAACTGACTTTTGTCGGCACACCGGCAGAAAGCGTGGCCGCTCTCGAGCCTCAACCCGTGCGTGAATTTATTTCAAGCCACCCGAACGAGCCGATATTATTTAAAGTAAAGAGGGGAGAAGAAATTAGGGATATTTCCATCGAACCATCAACTACTTTGATTGGTGGACAGACGGTAGTAGGAATCTCAATGGATATTGTCGGCATTCAAAAACTTGCCCCTCACAAAGCTGTAATTGCGGGTTTTGCCATGACTGGAGACATTACCGTCGCGGTCGTAAAGGGGATTTACGGACTGATCCGAGACGCGATTCTTGGCCGCGCTGATTTCTCGCAAGTTGCCGGACCTGTCGGGATTGCTGGACTCGTAGGAGATGCATCACGCCTTGGGTTTGCATATCTCATTTCCTTCACAGCGCTAATTTCGATTAATCTCGCGGTGCTAAATCTCGTGCCTTTTCCGGCACTCGACGGAGGGAGACTTTTGTTTGTCGCGATTGAGGCGATAACTCGCCGCAAAATTCCGCACAAAGTGGCAAATATTGCAAACACCATCGGTTTTTCACTTTTAATTCTACTTATGATAGTTATTACTTATAAGGATATTATTAAATTATTTTAAGATCATGAAATTCGAGGCTCCCTACGCTTTTGAAAATAGCGACGCAGAAATATTAAAAACCATTAACGAAATCCAGATGGAGCTTATGAAACGGCTTTTCGGTTTTACGCCCTCTGATGAAGATCAAATGAAATGGGTAACGAAGTATTCAAAAATGTTTCGCGACATTGCGAATAGCCACCACGATATTATTCTTGATTATGCAATTGAAAATAAAAAAGAATCTGCTCTCGACCGCATTGAAGCACTCCTCTACAAACACGAGCAATTCGATACTTTGGAAGCTTAGCAACGCTCTACCGCGTAATAAATTTCCCCGGTCTCTAATCCACGCCACAGGAAAACAGAAATCTCGCCTGCAATCAAAACACACTCACGACATACCGTAAGTAATCCATAACCAATACTAGCAGTCGAAATACATTGCATCCATCTATCTATTTATCTTACTATCTAGCTATATTCCACGATCGTAAATAATAGTTTGATTTTCAAATCGATCTGTACCAGCATGCAGGCGCCGGAAACTCTGCAAGGATGTATAAAAAAACACCTCGCGGAAGAGGTGTAGAGTTGTGGCGCCTCACTCTCCATTTACGAGATTAAAGTGGGCGCTTTCGAAAGTTAGGCTGGAGAGCGCGAGTTTCTCGACCAAATATTCAGCGACCTTTTTTGAAAATGCCGCCTGCTGATCGGGGTCGAGAGGATTGTAGAGCTTCGCAAGCTCCTTGCTTTCGGCTTCATTGAAGTTGTATAGATGGAACCGAAGAAATGTCTCCGCGTCGCCGAATCGCGAATCACCTATCACCACCTTTTCAAATGCACGCCATCCTGCGACAGTATAAGGCGATCTCACTTTCACACCATAATCAATCCTGCGGACTTTGGGGTTTTCCGTTATCGGCTCGACCCGCATCACGACGTTGAATGCTGTATTCGTGAGTACATACATGTCAAGTCCGGCAAAGTCACTGCGCCGCCAAATAGGGATCATGACGAAGGAATCATAACGCCGCACCTCTTCTCCTGTTCCGGCCTTAACCACAATAGTCCCTTTTTTTATTCGATCGAACGCGGTGATCAAGCCTGTCACGAGAAGTATAAATGACAGAAACGAGAGCAAGATGCGCTTCCCGATTTTGTCGTCGCGATCGTCCGGCCGCCAAGTGATGCATTTCACCAAACCCCAAAGACACAGGATCGCAACCACCCCAAACACCGCAGACCATCCGTATGAATGAAAATGAAACTGTCCCATAATTTGCCTTTATTTGTTGAAGAACACTTGTTTATACACTATATATTTTTTAACGTTTCGTCAAGTACTGTAAGGAAGTGCGCTCCTGTATGATAGAATTCACTTCCATGAGACAATCTCAACTATTTTCAAAAACGAGACGCGAGGCTCCAAAGGATGAAGTGGCAAAAAATGCAGAGCTTCTGATTCGTGGCGGGTATATTCATAAGGAAATGGCGGGAGTGTATTCTTTCTTGCCGCTCGGACTCATCGTCCTCAATAAAATCATTCAAATTATCCGGGAGGAAATGAATGAAATAGGAGGGGAGGAGATCTTGCTTGCGTCTCTCCAACAAAAGGATACCTGGCAGACAACAGACCGGTGGGACGATAAGAAAGTTGATAATTGGTTCAAAACGAAATTAAAAAACGATACTGAATTGGGACTTGGCTTCACGCACGAAGAACCATTGACCGCGCTTATGCGAGAGCACATCCGCTCTTACAAAGACCTACCGCGATACGCATATCAATTCCAGACAAAATTCCGCAACGAGACGAGAGCAAAGAGCGGCATCATGCGAAGCCGCGAATTCATCATGAAAGATTTGTATTCATTTTCGAAGAGCCAAAAAGAGCACGACGAGTTTTATGAAAAAGCCAAAGAAAGCTACATTACAATTTTTCAAAGAATAGGAATCGGGGAGAAAACATATGTAACCTTCGCGTCCGGCGGATCATTCTCAAAATTCTCGCACGAATTCCAAACAATAACTGACGCGGGGGAAGATATTATTTATATTTCGGACGAAAAGAAAATAGCACTGAATAAAGAGGTGATGAATGACGAAGGACTTGCCGCAGTCGGAGTCAAAAAAGAAGATTTGCGCGAAGCAAAGGCAGTAGAGGTCGGGAATATATTCAGCCTTGGAACGCGGTTTTCAGAGGCGATTGGACTTACGTACGTCGCTCTGGACGGATCAAAGAAACCGGTCATTATGGGAAGCTACGGAATCGGGCCGGCACGATTGATGGGAACCGTTGTCGAGCTTTTTTCAGACGATGCCGGAATCGTCTGGCCAAAATCAATCGCTCCGTTTGATATACATTTAATAGAAGTTCCGTGCGACGAGTCGACAAATAAAGCCGCGACGAAATTGTACGAAAATCTAAAGAAAGCGGGCGTTAGCGTTCTTTACGATGACCGCGACGCACGGGCAGGGGAGAAATTTAGCGATTCGGATTTAATTGGAATTCCTACACGCATCGTCATCAGCAAGAAAACAATTGAAGAGGGGATGCTTGAGGTAAAGTCGAGAGCAAAGGGGCACGTCACAAAAATGACAGAATCGCAATTAGTTGCAAGCATAAAAAAAGCGCAGTGAAAAAATATCTTGAAAAATTTTACCGACTGGCATCCAATGACATAGGCATAGATCTCGGTACCGCTAATACACTCGTATATCTAAAGGGGAAAGGCATCGTATTAAATGAACCTTCGGTCGTCGCGGTCAATGAAAAGACCGGGCGCATTGTTGCGGTTGGGGCACAGGCCAAACAAATGCTTGGCCGCACGCCCGGCCACATTAAAGCTGTTAAGCCCCTTGTGGACGGAGTCATATCTGATTTCGAGGTTACCGAGGAGATGATCTCTCACCTTTTGAGGCAGGCAGGCAGGAATTCCAAAAAACTTCTCGGTCCGCGAGTGGTCATAGGCGTTCCATACGGCATCACCAATGTTGAATCACGGGCAGTCAGAGATGCGACGCGGAATGCCGGGGCCCGCGAAGTGCATATCATAGAGGAACCGATGGCGGCGGCGCTTGGCGTCCGACTTCCAATCAAGGAACCTGTCGGAAATATGATTATTGATATCGGCGGGGGAACTTCAGACATTGCGGTTATATCGCTTGGGGGAATCGTGCGGGCAAAGACGCTAAAAAGCGCCGGAGTTAAGCTAAACGAAGACATTATTGCCTACGTTCGAGGTGAATTCAAAATTTTGATTGGCGAGAAGACCGCGGAGGACATAAAAATCAGTATAGGTTCGGTCATACCAATGGAAGCCATGGAGTCCACGATCAAGGGCCGCGATCTTGTTACCGGACTTCCAAGAGAAGTTGTGCTTACTGATTCGGATATTCGAGAAGCAATAGCGCAGTCTGTTGATCTTCTCATTGATTCCGTGAAAGAAGTCCTGGAGACGACACCGCCAGAGATCGTGTCTGACATTATGCAACGCGGGATTCACGTTGTCGGCGGAGGAGCGCTTATAAGAGGAATGAAAGAGTTGCTCGAAGAATCAATCAAGATACCAATCCATATGCCGAGCGATCCGCTTACCGCAGTCGCGCGGGGAGCTGGGATTGTTCTTGAAAATATCGAAAACTATAGAGACGTGCTAATTCAAAGTGATGATGACTTACCTCCGCAGACCACATAAACAAAATACGTCTCATGCGATTTTATGGTGGACTGTCCTTGTTCTCGCGATGATCATCGTTACTCTTAATTTCTCTTCCTGGACGATTCCAATCGGACAGCGCTTTGCGCAAGTGGCGTGGAAACTGGCTCGCCCGATACGCACTGCGACAGCCGCCGTTACGCTACCGTTTACGTCAAAAAACGCACTCCTTTCGGAAAATGCGAAACTTAAACGCTCTATTCAACTATTTACAAATGAAAAAAATCGAATTGCCGTAATCGAAGAAGAAAATAAAGTGCTTCGCGACGTCTTCAGTAGAAGCATTGACAGATCATTTGTTGCGTCATACATGCTAAGAAACGGGGGGAGCGCGCCATATGATGTCATAGTCCTCGATGCAGGAGCGCGGGAGGGAATTCAAACGGGAGATCGCGTTTTTAGCGATAGTGTGACCGCCATCGGTGTTATTACCAGAGTCTTCGACACAACATCATTTGTGTCGCTCTTCTCTTCACCGACTGTTACGACTACATGCATCCTTGGAGCAGAGGGTGTGGTTCTTGAATGTGTCGGCCAGGGTTCCGGAAACTACGAAATAAAAGTGCCGCGAGATATTGATGTGGCGATAGGTGACGCCGTGTTTCTACCGGGAATTCGACATGATATCCTCGGAATGATTGACGAAATCATTGACGGCGGGCTTGCTCAATCTGTGAAAACTCTTCTCTTTCGCGCTCCAGTACAAGTTGAAAAAGAGTCCATTCTCCTCATTGAGGCCGAACACTCGCAATGAAAGAGAGAATTATTTTTAACGTAATCCTTCTTCTTTCTTGCCTTTTTACTCCGTGGTGGTTTGTCGCCTTGGTCATGGTGATCGGAATGATCATATTCGAAGCATATGTGGAAGGAATCTTTGGAGCTGTCTTTACGGACATTTTGCTCGGCGGATCAAATTGGTCTATTTTTTTCGGCATTAATTTTCTACTATCAATAGGAGCGATCTTGTTTTATATTTTCGCATTCTATCTCCGAAGGCGTCTTTTCTTTGTGTCGGACAAGGGGCGTTTCTAGAACTCAAAACTTCCCCGGGATTCCCAATGGCCGTATAATATATGAATGCGGAAGCGTAGAATACTCGATTTCTTCACAAAGAAAACCGATCAGCGGTCATCGGAAATTTTTCCTGAAGAGATTTTTCTCGACTCGACGAATCTGCCCTCATTTGACATTCATCAATTTGAAGGGCGTATGGAAAAGCCGATATCAAAAGGTGTCTTTATTGTCGCCGGATTATTTTTTTTTCTAATCGGCGTTGGATACCTCGTAAAAGTCGCCGACCTCCAGATAGTCGAGGGATCATCTTTCAGCGCGCGTAGCACCAACAACCGACTACAGCACGAGTTATTTTTCGCGGAACGCGGCGTGATTACGGACCGAAACGGCGTCCTGCTTGCATGGAACGGCCCCAACAAAGCTAGCCCGGAATTCTCAAGGCGAGAGTACACGGCTATTGCAGGGCATGCGCACGTCCTCGGATATGTTAGATATCCAGCAATCGACGCGAACGGATTTTATTACGAAACGGAATACAAAGGGGTAACGGGAGTAGAGGAATTCTATAATTCCTATCTATCCGGAAAAAACGGACTTAAGATAATCGAGACGACAGCACTCGGAGACATCACATCGGAAAATGCGATCACGCCGGCGGAACATGGAGAAACATTGCGACTCTCAATTGATTCGGAGTTTCAAGAAAAATTTTACGACATCATACGCGAACTCTCAAATGATGTCGGTTTTCTGGGCGGCGCGGCCGCACTCATGAATTTGAAGACGGGGGAAATTCTCGCGATGACAAGTTACCCGGAGTACAGCCCCGATCTTCTCACCAACGGCGCCGACAATGAACAGATCACCGTGGCATTGAATGCCCCCGGCACTCCGTTTTTAAATCGTATTACGAGCGGGCTGTACACGCCGGGATCAATAATGAAAGCGTACGTCGCGCTCGGCGCATTAAATGAAAAGATAATTTCACCAGATCGTCAAATTCTAAGCACAGGCTCTCTTGTTATTCCAAATATTTACGACAGTGAAAACGCTTCTGTGTTCAACGACTGGAAAGCGCACGGCTACGTGGACATGCGTCGAGCCCTCGCAGTATCGTCAAATGTTTATTTTTATGAAATCGGCGGGGGATACAAGGACCAGGCCGGTCTCGGCATAACAAACATCGAAAAATACTTTAGAATGTTTGGTTTTGGATCGCCTGTCGAAGCCGAATTTTTCAGGGGGCCTTCGGGAACAATACCGAACCCGTCGTGGAAACGCTCAACCTTTGAAGACGATTGGCGACTCGGCGACACTTACAACACGGCGATAGGGCAATATGGCGTGCAAGTCGTACCAATGCAGGCGCTCATTGGCGTCGCGACGATTGCAAACGAGGGTGTCGTACCGGTTCCGACTATTATAAAAACCGACGCGCCGTTGTTCGGAAAACCAGTCGATATCCCTCGAGAATATTTCGAGGTAGTAAAGGAGGGTATGAGGCAAGGAGTACTCGAGGGCACCGCCGCCGCACTCAATGTCTCGGGCCTCAATATCGCCGCCAAAACAGGAACAGCGGAGATAGGGTCATTGAAACAATACGTAAATTCCTGGGTTACAGGTTTCCTGCCGTACGATGATCCTAAGTACGCATTCGTGGTGGTTATGGAAAAGGGGCGGCGTTCAAACTTGATCGGCGCGCCGGCTGTGGCCAGACAATTTTTTGAATGGATGGCGATCAACCGCTGGGAAGAATTTGTCAAATAGTTGGTTAGTTTATAAGTTTATTAGTTAAGCATCGCTTTAGTTGAAATTTACCTTCCTTACTAAACAAACCTCTTCACTTCTTAACTCTGCTGGGCTCTAAGTTGCTATTTGGTAAAAATGGTGCTGGGTATATTATCTGCTTTCCGTGTCATCATGGAGAGAGCGTTGGGGCATTTGCGGGCAGGTAATAGACAGATGTCTGACGGCGCGCATACGGAACTCTTGTCACTTTCGTACCATCGCCCATTGTGATTGCTTGAAGAAAAATCTGCGTCATTATGGAGGCGGCAAATTGTGAGTGATACCGCATAATTTCGGCGCAAACTTTTTTACATTTTACATTTTACACTTTACGCTTTACAAAGATTCACCAACTACACTATCTTCGCCATGGCGAATATAGTGTAGTTGAGTGTCAAGAATCTCTCGATATAAGAGGTTTTTGAGATGGCTTCTAATTTCAAGTTACCAGTTTCTCGCCACAAGTGACATAAACCGTCTTTTTCTAGAGACGAATGGCTGGAATCTACAAAACCACTTCATCCATTGCGCTAAACGAAAAATGCCGTATACTGGAACCCATCTTAAAATAGATGGCGTTGCGAGATTGTTTTTTTATCGAGTGAAACGACGGAGTACAATAAAAGCCATTCCATAATATCCGTCGAGGACAAGCACCAAGCCATGATCGAGAAAAAACAGTCGCGGTAGCCAAGCGAGATTTATATTATTTTAACAGTCTCTCTGCGATTTATTTTATGATAAGTTCTAACTGAACAATTAACGACACAACTTTATGGGAGAAAAAAAGGAGTATCTTACAAAAGAAAAATTTAACGAACTTTCAGCAGAATTGGATCATCTGCGAAAAACTAAGCGAAAGGAGGTGGCGGAAGAGCTTGAATATGCAAAATCAATGGGCGACCTCTCGGAAAATGCCGAATACCATGAAGCGCGAGAAGCCCAAGCAAGCGTCGAGGAGAGGATATCAAAACTTGAAAATATCTTGAAGAACGCGACGATAATGGAGCATCACCACACGGAGGCGGTCGGCATCGGCTCTTCGGTAAAAGTCGAGAAAGGGGGCGATGGAAAAATTTACGCTTTCGAGATGGTGGGTTCCGAGGAAGTTGATGTAACGCAAGGCAAGCTCTCCATTCACTCGCCGCTTGGACAAGCAATGCTCGGAAAAAAGAAAGGTGAAACTTTTTCATTTGTCTCTCCAAAAGGCGCGATGAAATATAAAATTGTTGACCTCGAGTAAAAGCGCCAAACCGCCTCTTTAATAATACTTGCAACTTCGCGGGAATATTAAAAACCGTGATAATGTATATACATGCTTTGGGCTGATTCAATAGCAGAAAACGCAAAAGACCGATTTGCAGAAAAAATCAGAGAGGGGAAACCCTTGATTATTCGTGATGAAAAAACCGCCTCTGGCAGAGTGCATGTTGGTTCTCTTCGGGGCGTGGCTATTCATGGACTTGTTAGCGAAGCGCTGACCGACCTCAATGTTTCAAATGCATTTCTTTTCGAGATCAATGACTTTGACCCCATGGATGGCTTGCCAGTCTATCTTGATCAAGAAAAATTCAGAAAGCATATGGGAAAACCGTTATGCAAAGTTCCTTCGCCTGACGAGAAATCATTAAATTATGCCGAATACTTCGCCGATGAATTTATCGATGTCATCAAAGAAGTCGGGTTTTCGCCGAATTTTTATCGAGCAAGCGAAATGTATTCGAGCGGGAGATTCAATAAAGCAATCGAGCAGGCTCTGAAAAAAGCTTCCGTTATTCGCGATATATATAAAAAAATTTCAGGCACGGAACGACCAGATTCATGGCTCCCCATTTCCGTAATATGCGAAAATTGCGGAAAAATAGGGACAACAAAAGCCACCGATTTTGACGGCATGACTGTCCGCTATGAATGCGGAAACTTCGCCGCATGGGCAACCGGCTGTGGATCGTCCGGACGAGTTTCGCCATTTGACGGGAAAGCGAAGCTACCCTGGAAAGTCGAGTGGGCCGCCAAGTTCACGGTTCTTGACGTTGACATAGAGGGTGGGGGCAAAGATCACTCGACGCGGGGCGGGGCACGTGAAGTCGCCGACGCAATATCCCGCGAAGTCTATGACAGAGAGCCCCCGCTCAATATTCCTTATGAATTTTTTCTCGTGGGCGGTAAAAAAATGTCCTCATCAAAGGGAGAGGGGTCTTCTGCAAGGGAAGTCGCCAGTCTCCTACCACCCCACATGGTTCGTTTTCTCATGGCTTACAAAGAACCTACGAAAGTGATCGACTTCGTTCCTGACGGCGACACGATTCCGACACTTTTTGATGCCTTTGATAAATATGCCGCGTCATTTTTTGCGGGAACTGCCGACGATTACGCAAGAACGATCGACATATCCTTGCCGTCCGACAGCGCCTTTCGCGGAAAGCACCTCTTACCGCGTTTTTCTCTCGTCAGCTATTTGACGCAGATGCCTCATAAGAATATAGAAAAAGAAATTGCGTCCTTTTATGAAACAAAACTAAATCTGGTAGATATACAAGAACTCAATCTTCGAGAAAAATATGCGAAATATTGGCTTTCAACATGGGCTCCGGAAGATTACAAATTCGAAATTCAGGACAAGCTTCCAGAAGAAGCACTCCTGTTTAATGAAATGCAGAAGAAGACCCTGGGCGACCTTTCGGAATACTTTCAAACCCATAATAATCTCTCCGGGCCAGTCATCCACGCTAAGCTTCACGATTTTAAATCCGCGTCACATCTTTCGCCAACTGATTTTTTTTCAATGATCTACATTTCGATACTTGGAAAGAGTCATGGTCCAAAAGCAGGCTGGTTTTTGTCTGTTCTCGACAGAGACTTCCTAATTCGGCGTTTTAAGGAAGCCTCGCAACAGTAAGATGGCTTCGGGTGGCTAGAAAATAAACCTGGGGAAACAGGTTTATTTTTATTTACGTCGATTCTGTGTTGTGATCATTTCTCGCTCATTTTAGGGCATATTCATGTGGATAACTATGTAGCGTCGTGGTATGAAGTGTAATAAAATGTTGCTATGTGGGATGAAGTGGTATAAAAGCTTTTCCCACGAACACGTATGAAAATAAAACGAAAAATTGTGCGTGAGAAAAAGGGAAAAGCAATTTTTTTCAGAGTCGTGCTCTTTATGTCGGGTCTCAAACTTCGCGAGCCTGTTCTCGTTCCGGTTAAAAATCGTTAACACATGCTGATCGGAGAATACACGCATGTGCTTGACGAAAAAAAACGTGTATCGTTGCCTGCAAAGTTCCGCAAGGAACTCGGCAGAAAAATAGTGATTACGCACGGACTTGATAACTGCCTCTTTGTTTACCCAATGAAAAGTTGGGAAAAAGTCTCGGAAAAACTTGGAGCACTATCAATGGGAAAATCGGAGACGCGCGGATTCAACCGTTTTATGCTCGCAGGAGCCGTTGAGGCGGAGGTTGACAATATCGGACGAATTCTCATACCAGATTTTCTGAAAGAGTTTGCGAGTCTGAATGGCAAAGTAGTGTTTGCAGGTATTCATGACCGAGTTGAAATCTGGAACGAGGCAAGATGGACACAATACAAAGCGCGCGTTGAAAAGGATGCGGATCGGTTGGCGGAGCAGTTGGGAAGTATAGGAGTCATTTAGTTTATTAGTTATAAAGTTTGTTAGTTATTAAGTTACAACCAATCAACTAAGAAACTAATGAACTCCACAACTAAACACATACCGGTTCTTTTAAAAGAAACAATAGACGGACTCAATCTTCGCCCCGGCGACACCGTTGTTGATGCGACACTCGGCGGTGCGGGACACGCGCTCGAGATCGCAAAAAGATTCGGTCGCGATATTCATATCGTGGGCATTGACGTAGACGGCGCATCGCTCCGTCGAGCGGAGGTAAAACTTAAAAAAATCGGCGCGTTCTATAGCCTGATCCATTCAAATTTTCAAAATCTTGAAAGGATTCTCGGTGAAAAGGGCATTACACGAGTGCAGGGAATTTATTTCGATCTTGGTTGGTCAATCGACCAATTTGAATCAGGAGGACGGGGATTCTCTTTTCAAAAGGATGAGCCGCTCTCAATGACGCTCGGCGATAATGCGGCTGACTACAAATTTAACGCGCATCAGATCGTGAACGAATGGGATGAAGAAAACCTAAGATCAATCATAGAATCCTACGGCGAAGAATCTCACGCATATCGAATCGCAAAGGGTATTACAACAGCGCGCGCCAACGGCACTATTCGGACTTCCGGACAGCTTGCCGAAATCATTAATTCAAGCGTCCCTAAGTATTACACCTGGCGACGCATTCATCCGGCGACAAAGACATTTCAAGCAATCCGAATCACCGTAAACGACGAACTGAATGTTCTGAAATCAAGCCTCGGATCAGCATATAACGTTTTGGAGTCAGGTCGCATGGTCGAAGTGATTAGCTTCCACAGTCTGGAAGACAGAATAGTCAAGCGGACTATGAGAGATTGGGACGACGAAGAAAAAGGGAAAATGCTGACAAAGAGACCCATCACGGCTTCTAGTTGGGAAACAAATTTAAATCCGCGTTCTCGTAGCGCAAAACTTCGAATTTTTCAAAAAAAATGACACTAGAGTTTTTAAAAAATAATACAGACATTTCGGCCACGCGAAAAATCGTCGCGTGGACTCTCGGAATTATGCTTGTCGCTTTGGTGGCGGGCTATGTTTACTATATAAAAACAGCCATCTACAATATCGCCGAGGCAAGTCAGCTTGAATCGGATTCGGCCGAACTCTCCGGCCGTTTAAGCGAACTTGAGTATAAATATATTTCATTAAAAAACGGCATCACCGAGGCAAGGGCGAGGGAACTAGGATTTGAACCTGTCGTATATCCGCAGTATGTAAAGAAGCCGCGTCCTCAATCATTACTTTCTCTCGACCAAAGAAATACCACGCGGTAATCTAGTCAACAAATGCTCGGGCTTAAACATGCATGGCGAATATGGGTCATGATGGCCATCATCTCTTTTTTCGCTGTTGTCATAATTGGCAAGCTATATCTTATTCAAATTGCAAACGCTGAAAAATATCGAGAAAAAGCCAATAAGCAGTATTTTGGCTCGACACCGTCGGAAAGTATTTCCAGAGGAACGATCTTCTTCCGAAGCAAGGACAACAGCTTGGTTTCGGCCGCGACGCTAAGAACGGGCTACACGCTTGCCATCAGTCCGCCAACAGTTACCGACGCGAACAAAATTTACGAATCAATCAATGCAGTTGTTCCCATCAATGCTGATGATTTTTTTGCCAAAGCTGGTAAATCAGATGATCCTTACGAGGTAATTGCAAATCATGTTAGTGAAGATAATGCGCGCACTCTAAAAGAAGAAAATGTTAAAGGCATTATTTTGTCGGACGAGCGGTGGCGATATTACCCCGGCGACTCCCTTGGGGCTCACGCCGTCGGGCTCATAGCTTATCGAGAAGATGAGCTCGCTGGGCGGTACGGTCTTGAGAGATACTATGAGGACACTCTCAACCGCAAGGGTGAAAAATTATACAAAAACTTTTTTGCCGAAATCTTTACCAACATAAAAAAATCTGTTTCATCTGCCGACAATCATCGCGGCGACATCATTACCACGATTGAACCATCGGCTCAAATTTCTCTGCAAAAAGCGCTTCAAGCAGTGCAGAACAAATGGGATTCGAAGACTTCCGGCGGTATTGTTATCAATCCAAAAAATGGAGAAATTTACGCAATGGCCATTGAACCAACCTTCAATCCAAATGATTTATCAGCCGTTCGAGATGCAACAATATTTTCGAATCCGATCATAGAGGACGTATTCGAGATGGGGTCGATAATAAAACCACTGACGATTGCCGCCGCAATGGATGCCGGATTTATAACAGCAAGCACGACATACAACGACCGGGGATTTCTCGTCATTGATGAGTCGCGCATTTCAAATTTCGATGGAAAAGGCCGAGGCATCGTGTCTATGCAGGAAGTGTTGAGCCAGTCGCTGAATACCGGCGTAGCCTATGCTGTAACAAAGATGGGGAAAGACATATTCCGCGACTATCTGAAAAAGCTCGAGATCGGCGAGGAAACTGGAATTGACCTCCCAAATGAGGCGCACGGCCTCATTGCAAACCTCGACAGTCCCCGCGACATTGAATACGCTACAGCCTCATACGGCCAGGGCATAGCGCTCACTCCCATCGCAACAGTACGCGCACTGTCAACTCTAGCCAACGATGGAAAATTGCCAAATCCCCATCTCGTATCAAAAATTAATTATTCTATCGGGTTTTCAAAAGCGACCAGCTTCCCAGAGGGAAAACAAGTCATAAAAGGAGAAACCGCCAAGGAGATAACGCGTATGCTCGTCGAAGTGGTTGATACGGCGCTAAAAAACGGAGAAGTCAAAATGGAACACTACAGCATCGCGGCAAAGACGGGAACTGCCCAAGTCCCCAAAAAAGATAAAAAAGGCTACGAGGAAAACATATTTTTCCATTCATTTTTCGGATACTTTCCTGCATTCGACCCAAAGTTCCTTGTCTTTCTCTACACGATGGACCCTAAGGCTCGCTACGCCTCCGAGACTCTGACAGATCCATTTATTGACCTTACGAACTTTTTGATTAATTATTATGAAATTCCGCCGGACAGATGAGTTAGTTTAAAAGTTTAGAAGTTTGTTAGTTTGTTAGTCTCGCCTTTCAACTAATAAACTATATAACTAAACAACTTCATGCGATCCATATTCAAAAAAATCATTTCTAAATTACTTGAAATCGAAGCTCGTCTCGTCTTGCGCAAATACAAACCTCGCATCATTGGCATCACCGGAAGCGTGGGCAAAACCTCGACTAAAGACGCGGTATTTGCGGCGATTTCTTCACATTTTCATGCCAGAAAAAGCGAGAAGAGTTTCAACAGCGACATAGGCATCCCTCTGACAATAATCGGTCTCCAAAACGCTTGGAGTAATCCTCTAAAGTGGATGGCAAATATAATATCAGGCCTTTCGGTAATTCTTTTTCGCGGTGACTATCCCAAATGGTTAATCCTTGAGATCGGGGCTGACAGACCTGGGGACATTAGCCGCGTCGCCAAGTGGCTGAAGCCAGATATAGTCGTAATTACGCGTTTTGGCAGTGTACCGGTACATGTTGAATTTTTCCCATCGCGCAGAGATCTAATCGCTGAAAAAGGAAAACTTGTCGAATTTATGAAAGATGGAGGAAATCTCATCGTAAACGCTGATGACGAAGATTCGTTCGCCATGACAAAACTAACCCGCAACAAATATACCGCGTACAGCCTTGGCGGCACCGGCGCGGTCGTCGGTTCACACGAAGGAATTTACTACGAAAAGAATTTAAATGGCCAGGATATACCCGCCGGCACCACATTCAAAGTGAGCTACGGCGGCAATTGCTTGCCCGTGATTCGAAGAGGCGTCCTTGGCATTCAACACATATATCCAACGCTTGCCGCAATCGCTACGGGACTGACACTAGGCATCAATCTAGTAGAAATAGGGACATCACTGGAGCAGGATTTTATCACACCCGGGCGTATGCGACTTCTCGACGGAATCAAAGAAACATACATAATCGATGACTCGTACAATTCATCTCCAGTTGCACTGCATGAAGCTATTCGGGTGCTCGGCGAAATCAAAATTAAAAGAGCCAGAAAAATCGCCGTCCTCGGCGACATGCTCGAACTTGGGAAATATTCGGTGGAAGAACACAAGAGCGCCGGCGAAAAAGTCGCGCGCGTCGCAAAAATTCTCATTACCGTGGGAGTGCGAGCACGCTACATCGCCGAGGGTGCGCTAAACGGCGGAATGAATGAGGCGTGTATTTTTCAATATGAGGATTCGCGTAGCGCGGGAAAATTTCTCGATACCATAATAAAAAGGAATGACATTGTGCTCATCAAAGGTTCACAGTCGATCAGAATGGAACAAATCGTTGAAGACCTAATGGCAAATCCAGAGGAAAAAGAAAAACTTCTTGTGCGGCAAGATGCGGATTGGAAAGATCGCTAAGCAATCGGACAGTAAATTCGCTCCCCAAATACTCAAATTTTATTCTGACATTCTTGAGAACATTAGAATAAAAAATCACGCAGTAAAGATGCGCCTGAATCGAGCCTGATTCTGAAACCCGCAAGCCCGCCTTCGGTTATTTTTGTGCGCCTTTCTTCTCTCGCTTCGACATAATGAAAACAAATACCCATGTCAATACATCAACAAAAAAATCGGCCGAGGCCGATTTACTTCTAATCTTTTAAGTCCATCCACATCTCATCCATCACTTCAGCTTCCGTGGGTGATTGAATCGTCGGTTTAGAATTTAAAAAAACAACTCCGAAGAAAAAAGTGTCGTTTCGAATCATATATCGAGCTCTAATAGCTCCGTCGTAAAATCCGACGCGCCTCACAATTATTCCCCGAGACGTTTTCAGCATTCGTGCTACTGCTTTCATCCTGGGGGTCGCCATATTACTCAATTCCGTACTTGGCACACCAGCTTCATGAGTTGACGTTTCCCAGAGTCTTTTGAGTGCTTCGTCCGTAAGATAATCACGGATCTTGCCCTCAACATCAACAAACATCGCATCGCTTGCACTGTGCAATACAAGCAAACATCTCGGCAAATAATCCGCCAATTCTATACCCGGTCTCATTTCAGACTCAATCATAAAGATGCCTTTCCATTCGAGACTCTATGCATATTTAGCTCACCTGTCAATGAGTAGCGAATTTACAATACTCGTCGCAATGGAGACGACGCAAAACACGGCGCTAATTTCGATTTTTTAAAAATAATGGTATGCTTTTTTTGCTTAGATTCTTATTCTAGATTCGATATTCTAGATTCCAGATTCTATGTCAACGGCTAAAACAATTCGCAGCGAATTGTTCGCCCGAACATTTTGTCGAACAAAATGTTTTAGGGCACTATCGTCTATCGGCTAGGACATCGCCGTCGAAAGGTGAGGAATGGGTTGGGACCCGTTCCGCAAGACCTTTTGAGATATAATTGAGCCTGCGAAATTTTATCCAAAGAGTGTACTGGTCCTGTAAAGATGCGAGCAGGTGATATAAGATAATAGAATATGCGGCCCTATCGGTTGTGATAGGTGCCTGTGGACGGCCCTATCGTCTATCGGCTAGGACACAGCCTTCTCAAGGCTGGAAGCAGGGTTCAATTCCCTGTAGGGTCAAAATACGAAAAAATACTGAACTGCTTCAATATTTTCTGAAAATTTGAAGACGGAGTGTTGTTTTGTCAGCAGGCAAAACCGCGAGTCCGAGGCTGGAAAATTTCCGTCTGACGAGACGGAAATTATTGTGGCACATGCAGGGATGTTTCAACAGTATTTAAAACCGCTAGCTGGGGTCGCGAGTACTTACGTATTTTAGAGATTTTTATCTTTAAAATACTGCGGCGAGCAAGAAACCGATGCGACCATTTGTGACCCGCGATCTGCCATGATCGTGGTTTTTTCTTGTCTAAAGTTATATATTTCATACGATATATCGTATGAAATACGTTATGATTCAAACGCATACGTTAATCAAATTACATTATTCATCAACCTACATTATTCCCGCGGTCGCGTGAATAATGTAGGTTGCCAGTGAACTACCCTGCGCACAAGCGCAGGGTGTTCTGGCGAGAAGTCATAAAAGTACACGGCGACGAGTAAAATATTCGTGGCCGGTTCCCTGTAGGTCGTTTCCCAAAATACCAAGAAACTTTTTCAATCAGAATATCAAATGTGATGCTGAAAATAACAAAATATTTGACATATTATACACAGTGTGCTTATATAATTTATAGAAGAACTTCACAAAGGAACTCAAATGAAAAGATTGATCGTCGCAAGACACGTCCGCCCTGATCAGAATGGCCGAGTAAACTATTACGAAGGAATCAAATCCGTGGAGGAGCTCTGCGAAGCTATTCAACGTCAGTTTCAGAATCTCGGCCAGACGGTTATTCTCACTTCAACATTAAGCCGGGCCAGAGATACCGCAGAAATTCTCTCCAAAAAACTTGGGGCGGATGTTGGGGCACATCCCGAGCTTAGTCATGACGCGCTGGAAATGCACGAGGAAAAGAAAAAAATTGCTGTTGCTTTGGTGATGAAAAGTGCCAAACAGTATGACACTGTCATTGTCGTAACTCACCATTCCTCAACTTGGTGTATTCCTCGAGAGATCGCCTTTATGTGGTATGAAAGCGACAGAGAGAAGTGGAATGTATTTAATGAGTGTGAACGCTTCACCATCGCCGAGTATGCGTGCGCAAATGTACTCGATATGGAAACAGGTAAAGCAATCGCAAATTTAGGATGGACAGGCTAGCATATACGAAATGATTTATAAGAACCTTCCCCCGATTCCCGTCCCGATCACGCAAAAAGAATTGAAAGTTGAATTGGTCCCATGACCAGCACCTCCGAACCCGTCATACGAATGACGGTTTTTTAATACCTAATAAGGTTTTGGGGAAACGTTGTGTAAATAATCCATCCGTCAATCGTCTATAAGGAAGACATTGAAATAATGTTGATTTTGACCTATAATGCTCCTTCGTGTCTAAAAAAAACGATTTAAATGAAAAATATTTAGTGCCAGTAATGACGAGAGGCGAGAGGCTCCGTTATTTTTTGCTTGTCGGCATGTGGCTTTTTTGCCTCATCTATTTCTGGACGTGGTGGCTTCAAAAAGACCACGTATTTCAGATCTCAACCTTTCTTATTAGCAGTCTGATTATTGCTTGGTCTACCGTAATTCCTGGATATTTTTTCTATTTTGTCGGACGAATGTCGCGCTTCAATCCCGAAATCCCGATTCCGAATCTAAAAGTCGCAATGGTTGTTACCAAAGCTCCCTCGGAACCATTTTCAATAGTCGAAAAAACACTCCGCGCGATGCTCTCTCAAAAGCATCCGCACGACACATGGCTCGCGGATGAGGACCCAAGCGAAGAAACCACGAAATGGTGCGCGAATAACGGCGTCTATCTTTCCACCCGAAAAGGAGTGCATGGCTATCACCGACACACTTGGCCACGACGCACACGTTCGAAAGAGGGGAATCTTGCGTATTTTTATGATACCTACGGATATGAAAAATATGACATAGTCGTACAAATGGATGCCGATCACATTCCGACCGGGAATTATCTTGAAGAAATGATCCGACCATTTGCTGATCCCAAAGTCGGTTATGTTTCGGCTCCGAGCATCTGCTCCGCAAATGCGAGCGGGAGCTGGTCTGCGCGGGGACGACTGCATGCGGAGGCCATTATGCACGGACCCCTTCAGGCGGGACACTCGCGGAACTTTGCTCCGCTTTGCATAGGTTCGCACTACGCGGTACGAACAAAAGCACTAAAGGAAATCGGCGGCGTTGGCCCGGAGCTAGCGGAAGATCACTCCACGACCCTTATGATGAACGCGCATGGCTGGAGAGGAATCCACGCATATGACGCATTTGCGGTAGGGGACGGACCTCTTACGTTTGCCGATTGCATGACTCAAGAATTCCAGTGGTCGAGAAGTCTCATGATCATTCTCTGCGTGTGGCTTCCCAAGTATTGGCGGCGGTTGCCCCTCCGGCTCAAATTTCAGTTTCTTTTTTCGGAATTGTGGTACCCGTTGTTTTCATTCACGATGCTCCTCGGTCTCTCGCTTCCCGTGGCGGCAATTCTCCTGCGGAATCCTCTCGTTTCTGTCACATACACGGATTTTCTGCTCCACGCCATACCCATAAGCGCCTCGATTCTCGCTGTGGTCGCATTTCTAAAAAATCACCGCTACTTGCGACCCACCAACGCGCCAATGCTTTCATGGGAATCTGTCCTTTTTGTGCTTGCACGGTGGCCGTGGTCCTTATATGGTTCGTTCGCAGGACTCTTCTACAGCGTCTTTAAAAAAGTTCCGCATTTTCGAGTAACACCAAAAGGGAAAAGCGAGTCGTATGTACCCTACAGAGTACTGACTCCTTATCTTGCTATAATCGCTTTATCGCTCATTCCGGTTCTTATCCGGACTGACGCCGGAAATGCGAACGGGTATTTCTTCTTTTTATTTTTGAATGTATTTTTCTATGCAATACTCGTAAGCGCCGTATTTATTTTACATAGAAGAGAGACAGCTAAATAATTAATGCATGAAACGAATCCTAGAAATAATCCTTATTGCGTTGCTTATTGCAGTACCATTATTTATTGCTGCGAAAGATGGCAGACGTGCAATAACAAGCCTCCTGTGGCAACCGGAGGTGGCCACAAAAACCATACCGCACATTCCTGAAGAAGGAAGTATCGCCCTTCAATTTGGCATTTATGATCCCAAAACAGAACTCTCGACCTCAAGCGCTTTCGAGATTGAACAGATTTTTATCTCCTGGATTGACTATGATAAATCGGACCTGCGGGCGGGCTTGCAAAACATCAATCAAAGAAATCGAATTCCATTTGTGACGATAGAACCGTGGCCGCGCGCTCTGAAAAAAGAAACACTGCTTGCGGATATTACCGGAGGAGAATACGATGAAACCATTTTGGAATTTTGCAAAATACTAGAATCAACGAGTGAGGAGATCTTTGTTTCGTGGGGACATGAAATGGATCAGGATTTAGCGGCGCGATACCCATGGTCCAACCAAGAACCAGGCTCATTTATAACGGCGTATGCGTACGTCCACGACAAATGCTCTACCGCTCCCCATGTAAAATGGGTATGGGGACCCGTCATGAAGGACACGACAACCGCATATTATCCCGGCGAAATATATGTAGACGTAGTCGGTTTCCCGATTTATAGTTTCCCTCAATACGATAGGCAAACTATTGGAAGAATCCGTCCGTTCGAGGAGGTCATGAATGAAAAATATGAGCGCGCAAAAAAATACGGTAAACCGGTCATGATTACAGAAATGGGAGTTACAGGGTCGCTTGAATTTCAACAATTGTGGCTTCAAAACGCCGTCGAGAGTTTGGCGCAAAACAAATGGCCGCTTCTTACGACTATTATTTTCTTTAATAGCGTCGATACTGGAGGCGCATGGGGAGCCAATTTACCAACCCCAAACTGGCATATCAATCCCGAATTTTTAGACGGATTTCTTTCGTACTATAAGAAGAACGAATAATCCTAATATCATCTTCGATTAACAAAAAAGAGCTCGAACGAGCTCTTGAAAACCTGCCCACGACTTTCAAAACCTTATAGGCCGATACCCAAACTGGCTACTCGCGCGTACCGCCCACCTGTTGTCATATGGTGCAACAATAAGCGTCGAGCGAAGCTGACTTGGATTCGGCATTCGTAATAGCCAGCTCGTGTCAATATACAAGCGTCCCTCATATTCTCTAAAGACGCTGTAATTTGGTGGTGTCGCCATCAACACGCCCTCCTTTGTCCACGGCCTGTCTTGAAAAACCTCGTAAAGGATCAGAGCGGGCTGACTGTCGTCATTTTCGCTCCGTGCAAACTGAACAAACGGCAGCCAGTGTATCCATTCTCCAATTTTCTCCCCATTCGCGAGAATAAATCCCACATGCTTTAGATCAGACTGAATGGACGAGAGATAGAGCACGCGAGATGGACCACCTGGCTTTCCATAGTGGAGCAACTCCTGCCTTCCCTCAGGGCTCATATCGTGCTCACCGAGAAGCCCGCTACCGGCAAAGTTTTCTTCATAGCCCGCCTTGCCGGCATCTCCAAGAAAAGTGACAAATCGTCTCATGCTCTTCACGCCATCAATTCCATGAAACGTTAAACGAGTACCATTCAGGCGTACATACTCCAGGTCCACAACTTTTGGACGAGCATTTGGAAGCTTGAGGATACGATTTCCGGCCGCGCATGAAACAATAAGTTCCTGCGTAATGTAGTTCACAATAACGGCAAAAATCGGCACACCTCTTCGCACACAGCTAATGGCCGAGGTTGCGCCAGTGATCGAAACAGGGAAATCGAATTTCTCTTCCCATTTCTTTACCGATTCTGTGTCTCCAAGTATTTCTCCAATCTTCGCATTTCGTGGAAAACTGTTCAGAAACTCTTTCAGTTGGTTTGACCGGTCCGTCGGATCGCAAATGAAGACCGTACGAAACGTTTGCGGATCATTCGGCCGAAATGTGTCGCTGACTTGCTTTCCTCGTGACCCAATTTCCTCAGTTACAACAACCGCTCCCGCATCATACCGACCCAATTCTTCGCAAATCGTGATTTCCGGACCCGCATCCATACCGAGAGTGTCTTTCGTCTTTTTGCTGCCATAGGCGGCAACGGGTCGAAGAGCATCGTCAACGGTCGAATGTCGAAAGTCATAGTACGCTTTTAGCGCCGCCGATATAGCCACGTTCAGATGTGATATTTCTACTCCTTGCATATGTTTCCTTTCAAGTAACTCCCTAGATTGTTCTCCTGGGAACGTTTTTTCTTTCCTGACATTATTCCTGTATCCCTAGTCTGTCAATCGAAGGCTTGGCAAGATTTGTCAAAAATGCTATCTTAGGGCTTTAGACAAGTCTCTACAGTAAAATACCATTAGTGGGGACTTCTTTAATCTCCCGCTCTTTGAAAAAGATAAACAAACCGGCTGACACCGGATTTTTTGTCTCAAAACCTCAAACGAAAGGACCTATGCGACCGCGATTAGAGTTCGAATTACTGGATCAAATTTCGCTCGGTGAAAATATTTGGGTATTCGCCATCACGGGCGGCCCCTGCAGTGGAAAAACAAGCGGCCTCGCGTATCTCGAGGAGAAGCTGACAGCTCGGGGATACAAAGTTCTCATCGTCCCTGAATCGGCCACAAAACTGATATCGGGCGGCATCTTGCCCTGGGAGATGGCCACCAGTCAATTCCAGCGAGGAATATTGGTTGATACGCTCGCTGTAGAGCAAGTATTTTTCGAAGCAGCACGCTACTACAGAAATCATGGGAAAAAAGTAATAGTGCTGTGCGACAGAGGGACCAAAGACGGCGAAGCGTACATGGGGAAAGACCCATACGCTCGACTATTAAAATCCTTCGACTACTCTGAAAACGAGCTCTGCGATCAGCGGTATCACGCCGTATTTCACCTTCGCACCGCAGCAATAGGCGCGGAGAAATTCTTTACACTGGAAAACAATAAGGCGCGAAAAGAGACACTCGAGGAAGCGCGAGCACTCGACGAGCGAACGCTCGAAGCGTGGCAGAGACACCCGCATCCGCGCGTGATCGACAACAGCACGGACTTTGCCGGAAAAATGCACCGGCTGTTCGCAGAAATCTCGGCCGTCCTTGGCGACCCAGTCCCGCTGGAGATCGAGGACAAGTTCCTGATCCTGAAAATTCGTCCAGAGGATATTATCGTCCCGTTCCACACGGCGCACATCATCCAGAACTATCTCGTCTCACCGCAAAAAGGGGATGAGTACAGAGTGCGCGCACGAAGTGACGGGGAAGGTACGACATACTTCTATACGGTGAAAACAGAAATCGAGCCGGGCGTCCGGGCTGAAAAAGAGCGACTGGTTGATTCGCGAGAATACCACTCGCTTCTCTCGCTTCGCGATCCCGAGTGTGTTGAGATCCGCAAGAAGAGAATTTCTTTCTTCTGGCGGGATCAATACTACGAAGTTGATCTCTTCGAGTCCCCGGATCCGACCCTCACTCTAATGGAGGCGGAGAGAACGGACCGAAACTCCAGTCTTCAGACACCGCCCTTTATTCCGGTAATACGCAATGTGACAGGGAGTAAAGAATACTCAAATAAGGAAATTGCACGAAAAAAATAGGCACTTACTATATCTAATCCCGTCAGGCAATACTGATGGGATTTTTTGTTGGCGCAACGCAACCTCTCCGCCTCCGTTTGATAAAAAATATTAAATTATTAAAAAATACTTGATCAAATACTTGATTTAAATCACATACTATAACTCCGCTATAGCGGAGTTATAGTATGTGAATGTTAAAAAAAATCGCCGCACGTTATGGTGCGGCGACAGTAGTTTTTCTCGACGAGGCTATGCCATCGTTCAAGACCGCGGCAATGGCGCGGCCGAAAACAAATAAATTTCTTTTGGTGAGATTCTGCGGTCTAAACAAGAAAGCCTTTCTGCTTCGCTTATCGAGACGCATCGTAAGATCAATAAATACCACGTGCGATCGGACTCTAAAAAACGCATCAGCTCCGTGAAATCGGTCGAGCGCTGTCCCTATACTGCAGTAGAGCATGAGATCCTCCGCGTCAATTTCGTCGAGGTGCGCTTTGACAGACGCAAACAGACGGCGGGCGATTATTGTCGAAGGGGCCTTAGGGTCCCAGCGCCGTTCGTCTTGACGGCGCGCCGCGTCAGTAATTGCCAACGCGAGATCAAGATAGTCGGGAGTGTCAAAATTGGAAGCGCAACACCCAAAAACCCTCTTTTCCCAAAACATGCCCGCCGAAAAAACTAACGGATTTCGTTCAAGGTACATTCGGATATATTCATATCACTAAAGCAACCAATCGGTCAAACGATAAAATCGGAGACCTTCGGCATCTGTATAAAAAGTTTTGGCCTCCGCAAAAATGCGGAGGCCTGTGTGAACTCATCCCCTAAGATAACAGGGGATTGGTCGCGTAGCGCGACGCTTAAATCCAGGAATAAAATTACGACTTGCCTCGGTATTCGACTCACGATTTCCTCGGCGCTTTTCTGACGCACTTTTTTGCGTAGAATCAGCGAGAGTTAATTTTTGTGGGATTCTGATTGTCGGTTGAAACAAGCTGACATTCTTGGGTTTAAACATGCTATACCTTGGGTTTATTTTACTGTTGTTTGAGCCAAACCGCCTAACACTGTAGTTTTTTTATCAAATAAAGTCAATTCAATTGTGGACACGCGAGCTGTAACCTCCTGATCCCTACTATACCTATACACGCGAAGCAATATGGTGATACATAAATATAAAAGATACGCATCCAGAGAGTGATGGCGCAGGTAATTATTATTTTTTTCTCTTGCTGTATTTTTTTACGACAAGACGAGCAATATCCGGATCCGCGGATGGGGGAAGCGTGTTTTCCTTTGCAATACCGTCTTCAGGAGTTGGATTTTCGATCCTATCTCGAATTGCGTCAAAATCCGAGCTGAAATCTTTGGGCTTTTCCATAAAAATCACGAGTTACTTAAAAAGTGATTCAACAACTTCTTTCACATCGGCTCCGGCAGCTTTTCCCTTGAGTTCCTTCATCACCGTCCCGATAAACTGACCGAGCTTTGATGCATCCGCAATACCGAGCTCTGCCTTTTTTGCCTCTGCCACTCTTCGTATTTCGTCTTTACTCATAG
>Ga0155689_151_pt1 | contig 28839 bp, 42 predicted proteins | sample RifCSPlowO2_01_FD_107346 | JGI IMG/M metagenome (GOLD analysis project Ga0155689, IMG submission 107346) | Candidatus Taylorbacteria bacterium RIFCSPLOWO2_01_FULL_45_15b
GAAGTCGCCGTCAGAGAAGTTGAGACGGCTTGCGGTCAAGTGACGACCGACGAAGTGTACGAAGAAGAAGACCGGATTCGCCACGACATCCGTGCGCTCGTGAATTGCGTACGCGCCAAAGTCAGCGAAAGCGTGAAGCCGTACGTCCATATGACGGCGACCTCGTACGACATCATTGATCCGGCGAACGCCGCTCGTTACAAGGACGTTGTTGGGAAGGTGCTCGTTCCTTCGCTCACAAAGTTGGAAGGAGCGCTCATCAACATCACGCTCCGCGAAACGGAAACAGTGCAAGTCGGCAGAACTCACGGCCAGCACGCGGTTCCGATTACGTTCGGCTTCGCGCTCGCCGGATACGTCAGCCGTCTTGGCGGTTCCATCGAAGCACTGAAGGCGCTCGCAGTAGAACTTCCTGGTAAGTTTTCTGGAGCGGTGGGGGCGTATAACGCCTCCTCTCTGTTCTTCGATGACCCCGAAGGTTTCGAGGCGGAAGTGCTCGCCGAGTTGGGACTTACACCAGCGGAGCACTCGACACAAATCGTGCCGCCAGAAGCACTGACGCGCCTCTTCTGTGAAGTCACAATCACGGCGGGCATTCTCGCTAACTTGTCCGATGACATGCGAAATCTCCAACGGACAGAAATCGGAGAAGTGGGTGAAGCGTTTGAAGCGGCGCAAGTCGGTTCCTCGACTATGCCACAGAAGCGAAACCCCATCAACTTCGAGAACGCCAAGAGTTGTTGGAAAATCGTCGCGCCGCGAATCGTGACGGTATTCATGGATCAAATCAGCGAACACCAGCGCGACCTTACCAACTCCGCTTCTGCACGGACTTATGGCGAGGTTGTCGCCTATGTAGTTTCGACTGCGAAACGACTCACGCGCACGATGAAAAAGCTCACCGTTGACCATGCCAACTTGGAACGCAACCTCGCTATGCAGAAAGGTTTGGTGGTTGCCGAACCGCTCTACATCATCCTCGCCGCGCAGGGACACCCAGACGCGCACGAGAAGGTGCGGACGCTCACACTTCAAGCAGAGCGCGAGGCGCGACCTCTCGAAGATGTCGTTGTCGGCGATGCGGAGATGAAAGACTATCTCGAAAAGATGACGTCGTACCAACGACAGATTCTATCGAATCCGTCTCTCTACACTGGCATCGCCGCCAAGAAAGCGAGGGCGGTCGCGGAACGATGGAAGCAAAAACTTGGGACTTAATCCGGCCCATGGGCGTTGTCGTCTACTCGGCAACGCCCTTTTTTTCAGGAACTTTTCTCATGCTCATATTTTGATATTCATAATTTGTTGAATGTGGAGACAATCGTTTTTTCCAAGCAAGCGTGCGACGGAATTCCTTCCCCAAACCTTCTTCCGCGACTCCCGAGCGAAGCGGTTAAGAATTTTTCTCCAAATGGGTTCGCGTTGTTTTCAGAATATCCCACAGACATGGAACGATATGTGGAAGAATAAAACGCGCCAGAAAAGGGTATGCAATAAAATTCGTTTGACAAAACACACCCCGTAACCTATTGTCATAGCAACAAAAAGCGATGATTCTCTCGGTCGAAGCACAAGAACATTCTATTTGTATATTATTAGTAATCTGAAAAATCAATGAAAGGAGTCATCAAAAAGACTATGGACAAAGGTTTCGGTTTCATCACTCCGGACGGAGGTGGAAAGGATATTTTCTTTCACACCAATTCGCTCGTAGGCGTGCAGTTCAACGAATTGCGCGAAGGAGATGCTGTCACCTTTGAAACTGAAGATACGGAAAAAGGGAAAAACGCGATCAACGTAGAACGCGCATAAATCTATTACAAAAAATCACCCCGCAATTGCGGGGTGATTTTTTGTTGCGGATTTGGTATTTTGACAAATAATAAAAATAATGTACCCTAAAATTCAGAGAAAGGATTAACATGAATTTAATTGTTGACTACAGTCGCCCTCTTCCAAAATGGTTCTCTGGGGAATTGATTCACCATCATGCACAAAAAGGCCTTATGACTGTCGATATGGCGACTATGATTCCATATCGAACCCCCACCAAAGAGCCGAGTGAAGCGACTCCGGATCCGTATATTTCGTCTCATCACATGATGGAGAGTCTCCTGAAAACCGCCGAGTCTGGCAATCTTGTTCCATGCGATATCTATACTCTCATGGCTCTTCTACAAGAAGAAAACTGGAATCTTATTCCTGAAAATTGGAGAGGCGAAGAAAATGCTCGAAAAATGATATTCTTTCCGAATTCAATTTCACGCATAAATGCAAGATATACCGAAAAGATCCAGGCGACCTACAAACTGACCGAAAGAAAAGTAAGAGTGGTCGATCGGCCGGAATCTGAAATTGTGCGAACCCTCGAAGAACGCACGGTGTATTCGATGGTCTATTGCGAGTCTCGCTGGGTATGCCGGTCAATGCACGTTATGCGGAGAAATGAATTCGAGGGGTGTTTCGACAAGAATTGCTATTGGCTCTTCCAAAAAGTCAAAACCGAACCGGCATAGAGCCGGTTTTTTATTCTCAAAATGTTAGGCTCTTAGGTAAGAGCGGTTGCAACTACACGTCTCCATACACGGATGAAGCTCCCGCAAAGCCAAAGGTCGGCTTCACCTCCGACGCTCCAGCCATTGGCCGAAGCGCGTAGTACGCCAAGCGCCACTTTTCAAAAGTCGATATAAAACACAGCTGTACGAGATAGCCTACGATCATTTCATCAAGAAAATTCCCCGGGTATGTGGTGCTTGGTGATTATTAGCTAATGTATACCACTTATGAAACCAGAATATAAAATTGCGCTATTTACTTTCTTGTTCATCGCTCTTTTATTCCCCCAGAAAAGCAACGCCGCCCTCTTTGTAGAAATGGAAGTCGGCTCTTCCGGAGATTCTGTGGTGGAACTCCAACAATATCTTGCGCTTGACCCTTCGATCTACCCGGAGGGACTTGTCACGGGATACTTTGGATCATTGACACGTTCTGCTGTCATGCGCTTTCAGGCAAGATACGAAATTTCCCAAGTCGGACGAGTTGGACCAATAACACTCGCAGTGCTGAACGAACTTATGATTGGAGGAGGTACTGGAGGAAGTGATGATGAATATGCGCCAATCATTTCAGACGTTAAAGTAACGAATACCGGCTCGATGGCGCTCGTTTCCTGGAAGACAAGCGAGGCCGCTACGACAAAGGTCTACTACACTCCGCGATATCCGCTGACTTATGAAACCTCTCTCGTCTTGAACCCCCCAATCGACTACATCGGAAATCACTCAATCTTGATTCCGAACCTAGAAAACCGAACTTACTTCTACATTGTTGAATCCGAAGATATCGCAGGAAATGTTTCTGTAACGACACCGAAAGTTTTGAGGTAGAAGTGAGAAGTTGAACTCAAGGGAAAACCGCCTCGCATGGGGCGGTTTTCTGAATGTGGGTACCACGAGATAGATAGGCTCTTAGGCGCGGCATCACATGGACCCAAGAAAGTCTTCTACGCGAGAATCTGTTTTATCCTCCTTCATAACGAGCGGAAGCGAAATGAAAAACGTGGTGCCCATCCCCTCTTTTGATGTAAACCATATCTTGCCATTATGTTTCTCCATAATGCTTCTATTGATATAAAGCCCGAGGCCGCTTCCATCGCTTTGATAATGAAGCGCGTTCGTTGCTCGATAGAATTTATTAAATATCCTTTCTTGTTCGGACGCTGGAATCCCAATTCCGTTGTCAGTCACATCAATCACCACCGATCCGTTTTCCCCTCTCAACGTAACGTTCACCACCCCGCCCGGCCGAGAATAGCGAATCGCGTTTTCAATCAGATTGGTAAGAACGATCGTGAGACGCGACGGATCTCCGCGAACGATAGGCTGTCCCAAAAAGATATTCGAAAAAGCGACGGGGACTTCAATATTTTGCTGTTTCTCTATGCGAAGCCTAAATTGGGCTGACAGAGAACCAAAAAGATCTGCAATATTCATTTCCTTGAATTCATAGCCGAAATTACCCTCCTCGATCTTAGACACGTTAAGTAAGTCGGAGACGACTTCAAGAACTTGGCCTGTGGAGGCGCTCGAACGCTCAATATATTTCCTCTGGTCTCCGCTAATGGGCCCAAGTTCTCCTTTCAACATCATTTGATGAACCCATCGGATTCCCGAAAGGGGCGTCCGAAGCTGGTGGGCAACGACTGTAATAAACTGCGATTTCAGACTTGATATCATTTTGTTTCGTTCCTCAATTTCCTTCACTTTATCGAGCAAGAGATTGAAAAAGTTTGACAGCATCCCAAGCTCGTCTTTGCGCTTTTCGGCCACGTAAATATCGGTATAACCCTCACGAAGTCGTTTAATGCTGGATATGATGTCCCGTATCGGCTTTAGCACCCGATCAGCAAGAACGAACCCAAGAATCACCGAAGGCACGATGACAATAATCAAGATGACCGAGATATTGGCTACAAGAGCGCGATGAAGATTCTGCAGATCTTCCGACGCGAGAGCTCCTTCAATGGCGCTTTCGTATGTTCGGGCGGTAATTACGAAAGTCGCAAACGCCGCTACTATTGCCATTAAAAGCAGAGACAAAAAAAACTGCATGAGTACAGAATGTCTCAATTTTACCGATTCCGGGACGGTATTTCTGGGACGTTCTGGCGTTGTTTTCTCCATCTTGTATTCAAAAAGCTCTGGGGATAAATAAACAGCAAGATTATACCACAGTGCTATACTACTCGTAATGCAAAACTCACAATCTTTGCAGTTTAATCATTAGATCTTTAAATACTTCAATGGAGTTTATCGCATACACAGCCGCAATTGATGCCGCAATAAGTCTTGTCAGTCTCCTTATTCTATACACGCGTCGACAAAAGAGTTCGGCGCCGTCTCAAAAGCTGGATTATTTTATTAAATATATATTCTGGACGTTCGTATTTCTTACCGTCCTTTCGTGCACAATCCTTTATGTTACCGGCCAAGCCCAGATGATCATGTTTATCGTTGCCGATATCATTTTGTGGATTTCGCTAACCTATATGATTCTTCTTGCATCCGAACACACTTCAAAGAAACAAATAGGTTCTCTACTCACCCTTTTCTTTGTCTTCGCCATAGCAAGAAACCTTTTTCAGTTGAACGGTCTTTTGGGCGCGCCGCTCGAGATAACGGGCACACTGAATTACTTCTTTTCCAATCTTGATGCGTGGCTGATGTACGCCGTATGGGTGCCGAGCGCGCTCGTATTTTTCGGCATCGCACTTCGTTCATCAGATGCCGCCACGAAGATGCGGGCAATTATGTTTGCCATCGGACTTCTGCTCATCACTTTCACCTGGGCATTCAGGTTTGAGGCAATGCGAGGCATTATAACAAGCGCAAACTACATGATTGTTGCCATCGGCTCGATCGCGGGTTTCGCGCTCCTACTCGGAGGAATACAGTACGGCAGTAAAAAGCGATCCGATTAGCGCTAAGAGCCTATCTCCAATCTAATGCCTAGCTCGAACGTCCAAAATTCGGTCGACAGGGATATTGTCGACACCTGTAGACGGTGCGAAAATTGCAGATTTTGAGGTGAAGAAGCGAATACGTGGAGCTTCTGCAAGACCTTGAGCCGAGCACCAGAATGGTGCTTCGGCGAAAGGTGTACCGTTCCCGTAGGGAAGCATGTCGACACCTGTAGACTGGTCGACAGGGATATTGTCGACATCTGTGGACGATACGCTGACGAAAAATATGCAATTTGCAGCAGAATTTTGGATGTTCGAGCAGGCAAGCCAGGGATTTGCTTCTTAAAACTGCGGTTAGATTGGAGATAGGCTCTAAGTGAATAAAATTGCATATTCAAGCAGGATGTGGTAGAAATATCGCACCGCGTCGGCGTTACCGCAAACGAGGACAACTCCATTGTCAAGCTTCAACAGAGTCAAAGTAAATCAATTCATAAAAGCACTCGAGCTCCGAGTCATCGGGCCCGAAGGTGAGAACATAGGTATTATCGGACTGCGAGAAGCTCTCGAAAAAGCGCACGAAGCAGGGCTCGATCTCATAGAAATCTCTCCGAATGCGACACCGCCCGTTGCAAAGATAATGGATTATGGTAAGTTTAAGTACCTCGAAAGCAAGAAAGAGAAGCAAGCACGAGCAAAAACACAAAACATTGAGACGAAGTCCGTGCAGGTCAAAATCGGAACTGGTGAGCACGATCTTGAACTCAAAGCCAAAAAAACTTCTGATTGGCTCCGCGAAGGGCACCGCGTTAAGATTAACCTTTTTCTAATCGGGCGCTCTAAATATATGGATTTCCAGTTTCTAAAAGAAAGGCTGGAAAGAATACTGAAGCTTGTTTCCGTTGAGCATAAGGTGGCCGAACCTCCCAAAAAAAGCCCGAAGGGAATCACCACGATAATCGAAAAAGTATAACGAATTTCTGTGAATCCCGTTAGAAGCCGCGGACGCGAAAAGGAATAAAATGAGATCAATATTAAACATTATCAATAATAAAGTAGGGTGCGCGAACGTTTTGTCCGCATCCTGCTTCTAAACAGGATGAAGACAAATAAATCCTATTCAAAAAGACTTAAAGTTACAAAAAACGGTAAAATTCTGTCGCGCAAAGCCGGACAAAACCATTTTAATGCGAAAGAAGGAAGTGCGACGAAACACGGCAAAAAGCGCTCAATGGCTTTCGTCATGAACAATCAGACCCAGTCCCGTTTTCTTCCTAATACTAGTAAATAAAACCCCATGTCACGAGTAAAAAAAGGAGTAAACGCCCTAAAGACGCGTCGAAATATCCTAAAACAAGTAAAAGGATACCGGTTTGGACGTTCCACAAAAGAGCGCGCGGCCTACGAAGCATTGGCTCATGCAGGCACCTATTCATTCGCACACAGAAAAGATAAGAAAAATGACTTTCGAAAACTTTGGATCTTGCGCATGAATGCAGCCCTTCGAGAACAGGGGCTAACCTACAGCAAATTTATCGGAGTGCTACACAAAAAGAATATCGAGCTCGACCGAAAAATACTCTCGTTCCTTGCAAAAGATAATCCGGAAACCTTTAAGCGTTTTGTGGTGTCAGTAACTAAGTAGCCTGCTATTTCTCGACTCTAAAAAGCCGCTTAAGCGGCTTTTTTGCTACGTCGTACTTAGAAACAGGCTGAGGTTCTCCTTTAGCAGAGCATCAACCTTTTCTCTAATTTCCCGATGAAATTCAACGTCGTGCCCCTTCGGATCGGGGACGTCCCAATACACCATTCCCGGCCAATTATTTAGATATTCTGGCATATGTTCGCGCTCAGACATAACGATTACCCTATCTACCCCAGGTAGCATTTCCGGCGCGAGTTGCGTCCGCGCATTGTCCCGAACATTGACTCCGACTTCATCCATGACATCGATCACTCGTTCAGCTCCATTGCAGTCTTTTAATAATTGTCCGTGCCTCGATGTTCCATCTTTCCCCTCTACTTTCGTACCTGCTGAAATGACCTCATGGCCTAAATTCATTTTTTTTAAAAGTGCGGACGCAAATTGACTTCTGCCCACATTCCCCCGGCAAATAAAAAGTACCTTCATAATTTTTATTCCAAAAGGTAAGATTTCCCCCTCTCGGGGTAAATTGCATTCGCCACAAGTTCGTCTCGAAGCTTCTGGACGAGGAAAAGCGATGCTTTTGGCTCGCCCATCACTACAAAAACCTGCTTTATGGGAAGCGCTTTCTCGACAAATTCAATAAGATGGTCGCTATCCTTGTGAGATGAGTAGCCGAGTATGGATTCAATGTTCGCCCGAACACCAACCGTAGTGCCGTCAATAACAATCTGCCTCTCCCCGTCCATTATCCTACGGCCAAGCGTTCCAATACCCTGATAACCGATAAAAAGAATCGTGTTTTTGTCGTCCGACAAGATTGCTTTTTCATGACCGCGCACTCTTCCTCCTTCCGACATGCCCGAGCCCGCGATAATAATTTTTGGCCCGTGAGTCGCCGCTATCTCCGCTGAATCCCGACGGGAGAGTGTTAAATTGAGATTTGGAAAATCAAATATGTCTCTGTCGTGCCGTTGCTCTTTCTGCACACTTTTATTGAAATCTGCGCCCTCGCGGCGATATATTTCTGTTACTCGAATAGCGAGCGGAGAATCCAGAAAAACGGGGATCTTGGGAATACTATTTCTTTCAACAAGATGATTCAGCTCGTGAAGCAGAATTTGTGTTCGTTCCAATGAAAAACAGGGGATGAGGAGCGTCCCGCCGCGCTCGATTGATCGGATGATTATCTCTTGGAGTTTGTCTCGTCTGGTATCAAGTCCTTCATGATTGCGGTCTCCATACACGCTCTCCATGACTAAATAGTCAATATTTTCGAGGAAATCTGTATCACGGAGCAACGGAGTCGGACTATTTCCCAAGTCTCCCGTAAACGCGATATTCTTTCCACCAATTGAAAAAATGGGCATTGCCGAGCCGAGAATGTGCCCTGCGTCCTTAAAAAGTACGCTCCACTCTCCGAAATAAATCACTTCGTAATAAGGCGCGGTCTTCCATAGCCTTAGAGCTTCATCGATATCTTTTTCTTCATAGGGGACAGGCGAACCGTCGCGGTGCGCTTCTTCTGTCGCAATATATAGCGCGTCGCGAAGCATGTGCGGAGCAAGTTCCTTGGTCTGCGGAGTTGACCATATCTCACCATTAAAGCCCTTTCTTAATAAGAATGGTATCCGACCTATATGGTCAATATGTGCGTGAGTAATGAACAAATAATCTATGGATGAGGGGTCATAAGGAAACTTCTCCCAATTCTGCTTATGAACATTCTTGCCCTGAATAAGTCCGCAGTCGACAAGAATTCGCTCATCGAGATACTCAAGCAAAAAATTAGCCCCCGTAACTTCTCCTACACCGCTCCAAAATGTAATTCGAGGTGGTTTATGCTCCATGTGAATCTCGAATTTTTATAAAGAAAGAGTAAGCGATAAGCGCCCCCGTGGTATCCATGAGAAGATCAAATGCCGTGTCTATTCGATAAATTTCGGGACTAACAGCGGTGTCAGTTACTAATTCAAAGAATTCCCAGACAATGCCGACCGCAAGGGTGCCGATAGTAGCGACAAGAAAAACTCCCAGGCCCCGAAACACGTGTAGTCTCTCATAATTCGAATGAAACACAAGCCATAAAAGTGTCAGAGCCACCCAGAGCCCGCCAAGTGCGTGGACGACGAGGTCGAACCAAATGATAGTCCAATACAAATGAAGATACATCGCCGTCATATGCAAAAGGAAGACGACAATGGCCGCGATTCCAACCAAACGAAGTAAAATCGCATTTTTCATAGAACATATAATACCACGCACTCAATCGCGAAAGAAAAAACCGCTTCTTTTTGTGAAGCGGTTCTTTCAAAGGGGCTCTTGAGTATTGCCCTAGGTTACCCCAGGTGGGTACCTTCAGCATGTTGCATTTGGAAGACTTATTTTAGAAAAAATAAACGCATTTCTTCCAAAATAAGTCCTCCGTTTGCAAAAGCGATTTAGGTTCCCTATAAGTATTATTTAATCTAGATAATACTCGGAAGCCCCATGTACAGTATACGCCTGTCAAAATAGAATGGAAGACTGTGTATATGTTTCGACATCAATCGGTCTCGCCATCAAGATTGATGTCATAGAGAATTTGTTCCTGAACATGGCGATAGGGCATAATTTCATCTTTCCGAAACCAATGAGCGATCTCCAGTCCCGCTTCCTTGACGGACCCCGAGGCATGAACGAGATTTCGAACAGCCCTATAATCATCGTCTGACAATTTGTACGAATCAAGAACGTAATCTCCCCGAATTGTACCGACGTCCGACGTCAACGGTTCGGTGCCTCCGGTAATCTTCCGCACAATCGCCACCGCATGAGCCCCTTCCCAAATCATGGCGATAACCGGGCCGGAGGTCATATATTTTTTCAGCTTCTCGAGAATAATTTCAGTGATTTTGTATGGATCGTTTATCGGGTGTTCCATACCTTTGTCCTTGTATGCTTTAATATTTTTCTCTCCGGTAATACGTCTCCACTCCGGCTCCAAAGTGTAGTGCTCTTCGATGAATTTCTTCGTAGGCACCACCATTTTGATTCCAACCAATTTCAAACCAACTCGTTCATAACGCGATATTATTTCTCCCACCAATATTCTCTGAATTCCGTCAGGCTTTATTACAACGAGAGTTCTTTCTTTTGTCGGATTTTCCATTATTTTTTTCGCAAAGCGTTAAATTCGGCGACAACTTCCTTTACGCTCGCATCGAGAATACTCTCGAGATTCGGCAGACGAAGTTTAAGGTAGGAAGTAATTTTTTCATGATAGTCGACGTCATTCAGTAAGCCGAGCTCTTCCCTATCCTTTTCGGTTAGATTTCTCAAAATCGAGAGATACGCATGCTCGAGAATATTGTCCTCAACCGCTTTTATTATTTCCAAACATTCGGCTTCGGTGAAGCCCTCGAGATTAAGCTCTTTTCTTATTTGCCGATGTGCTGAATTTGATAAATTCATGAAAACGTAAAAATCTCGGGAAATTATTTTTCGATAGAATAAATTTGTGATTTCAAAACATCGGTTATCTGCTTTTTGATCGGTCCGCAATAAACATCAACGTTTCCCTGCATGTCTCGGCGTCGCTCGGCAAGTATGCGGAGTAAATTAGACGCTTCCGGAGATAGTTGCTCTGGTATTTTTTCCATGTAATTAAATATGATTATATCCGCGTAATAATGACACCGCCACCTAGATTTTTTTTATTGTCGTGTCTTGGTATTTCTTCATAATCTCATCGCGCACTTCATCCCGGCCTCGCCCATACTTCAACGCAGAAAGCTCTTTTAATTTTTGTCCAGATTCAGAATTTCCTTTTTCGGGAATGTCGGTTCGGATATCAAAAGGTTTCACTGTTGCGCCGCGAACGAGAAGCTTGAGATATGCATGATAATTATCAAGATTCGTTATATCTTTAGCGGTAAAAATCGGTGAAAACTGCTTCTCAAGAAATTCCGCGTCTTCAGAGCCGACGCGAAAAACAGCCATTGATCCGACGTTTCCAAAGACCGCATTTTTTATCTTATCTTCCAGTTGTCCGATAAATTGATGGGCGAGCGAGATACCCAATTTATATTTTCTCGCCTCGGACAAAATTGTGGCAATCGAATCAGTCGTAACGTTCTGAAACTCGTCAATGTAGAGATAAAATGGCGGCAACTCCGCACCGAGCGAGTCCACGCGAGAGAGAGCGGCCATTAATATTTTCCCAACAATAATCAGGCCTAAAAGATGCGAATTCAACTCGCCGAGTCTCCCTTTTGACAAATTCACAAGTAGGATTTTTCGCTTATCCATAACATCTCGAAGACTAAAAGACGAGCGTTCCTGCGCAATGATGGGGCGCATTATGTCGTTTGCAAGAAAGTTATCAAACTTGCTTGTAATATAGGGCACAATATTGGCAAGCGAAGCTTCGCCGCCTGCCTTATCAGCAATTTCCTTCCAAAATTGAGTAACGATTGGATTGTCGCATTTTGAAAGTTTCATTTCGCGAAACGCCTTTGATGCCAAAACCCGTGAGACATCAAGCAGTGTGTTTCCCGACTCGGGGTCTTCAATGGTGAGAAGTACGGCATTGCGAAAATATTGCTCAAACATCGGGCCCCCCGCAACCTTCATATCAAAAAGCTTATTGAAAATAGAGAGCATTTCATTCACTACAAATGTCTTCTGTTCGGGAAACCGCACATCGTATTCGAGCATATTGAGCGCAAGAGGCCGCTCAACCGAACTCGGGTCAAAATAAATCACGTCTTCATAGCGCTCCCGAGGCACAAGCGCTAACACATCATTGATGTCCGACCCGTGGGGATCAATAAAGCAAACACCGTGGCCACTGCGGATATCCTGTACAATCATATTTTTCATCAACGTCGTTTTTCCTGTGCCTGTCTGCCCAATAGTATAAAAGTGGCGTAAACGATCTTCCGGGGCCATATAAATAGGAGACGGAACACCCCCGTATGAATTATGGCCGAGAAGCGTACCCTGCTCTGGCATGCCGACTGGAGGAGCGGATACACCCGCTTTTGCGACCTTAAGACGGGGCGCCGCCCGCATGGCCTCTACAGGATAGTGCGCAATGGTTGCCAACTCCTCGTAACTCAAAAGAATTGCGCGATCACCGTCAAACTTCCGGTAAGAAAAATCTCGCGTTATTCGGGCAAAATCACGACCGCTCTCGGCTCGATCAAATGCGATGGAATTTCCGTTAGGCGATGAAAATTGGCGAAACGCGGCCTCAAGATCGCGCAAAATTTCTTCGGCGCCACCTTTGGTTTGCGATGACGCAATAAGGCGAATATTAGTTGAGACGAGACCTCTCCTTATCTTTTTTTCAAGGGCCTCAATAATGCTTCTGTTTTCTTCAGTGCGAACCCGTTTTTTTTCTTCCTCTTTTGAAGGATCTTTCTTTGATCCTCCAAACAAGTCTTTCGCGGTATCGCTGATTTCCTTGAGAAGCGTGCCTCCTCCGAATACATCTTTTGCTTTATCGCCTTTTCGCAAGCGCTCGACGGCTTTTTTAATCTTCTCTTCTTCACGAGACGACGCCTTTTTGACCATACACTGAATGGCCGCGCCCTCACCATCCCGATCGATTTTCGAAAAACTTCCCAACAAAAGATGCAGTGGGTCATGATCAAATTCCTCGTAGAGTTTGAGTGGCAAACCCGTGTAATTCTGAAAAGTAGCTTCGGAAGCGGCCGATGATCCTGATTCATTGAAAATATTGTAATCGTCTTTTTTCTCTACTATTTTTGCTCCGGGATGGATTGAAACAATAAGCTTTTCAAAAAGATTTCTTTTGGAATCTGGCACACCCGCATAAAAAACGAATTCGTCGCTATGGTTCGATACCGCAATTTCAAAAGAAAAATAATCAGGTTCATCGGTTCCGGAGAGGGAGTCCGACATCGCACCGGCATAAAATTGCTCCATGGAAGAGAGCGCTTCTTTTATCGTTCTTTGTCGAGACTCTTCAGGCTCCGGAATACTGATTTCAAGAAGTGTCATGCGAAGTGCCCTAGCGAAAGGGGTTTTTTCACTGCCGTTTCTTACCCCGTATCCGGCTTTCAAATATTCCACGAGAAAACGAGCAAAATCATCATCGAGGTGGGGATTGTTCATTTTTTCCGCTACACCGAGCGCATTCTTAATACCCCTGGTTTCGAGTATCCCCAAAAGTTCCGACATAACTGTGTCATGAGACTCTGGTGAAAGTTTGAGTACGATAGCTTCCTCCTCTCCTCGCGGTAAAGCCGCAGATGGGTGAAGAATCTCATCGCTAGGTATTTTTTTATATGCCTGGATAAGTTCAGAGGGAGTCCGTGGGGCCTTCTCCGGCACCGGTGTCCCCTTTTCCAACTCCTCCACGTATCCTTTTAAGAAAGAAATTTCTTCTTCGGGTGAGGCAAACTTTTCACGACCTTTCCAACCTATTTGTTCCATAGATTCTTCTAGTATACTAATTCTATCCTCATCCAGCATACTCACTGTGTGCAACTAAAGATAAAATTGGATTATCTAGTGGGTCGCTGAAAGAACCCGTCATCTGGCACAATGAAAAAACCCTCTACCACGGCAGGGGTTTTTACAGATGGCCCGTCTACAGCGGCTCTTTATAGATGCCTCTCGAGATAGTTCATATTCGAATCACCTTCGCCCGACACACTGCTTATCAGCATTTTCCAAGCGTCTATTTTATCCTGGACCTTGGTTTTCTCTGTCTCATCAGCAATTCCCTCAAGACCCTGCTCAACAGCCTCAATATGATCTGAAAGGGAGGTGTAATCTTCGGCCGTAACGGATGCCTCTGCCTGCGCAATATTCCAATCCAACGCTCTTTGCGCATCAGACATTTCTCCTTCATGTCTTGGTTCCATGTAATTTTGATAAATTCTAATGAAAATATCTTAGCATATTCGAGAAAGAATGCATGGCTGCGAGGGAGTTAGACTCCGCCCCACTTATCTTTACCCGTTTTATTTTTTAGATTTTCCTTTGCTTTACGCGCACTTTCTTTTTGTTCCAGAGTCTGTGGAGTCCACGTTTTTTGTTTGCCATAGGTATAAATCTCCTTGCCTTCGGCATTTGTTGAACTATTTTTACTCGCACCGCCGTATTGAAAAACTGCGTTTCCTGATCCGTTTGTCGACACATTTGAGCCCAATGTCCCGCTGTATCGAAAAATTTTATCGTCGTCTTTCTTAACCGGTGCTTTTTCCACAATTGGCACCCTATTTTCGAGATTTGGTGTTTTTCCTTGATCGGCCTCTCCCGAAGAAACAGCAGAAAGACCGAGGAGTGCGGCGAGCGGCACACCGAGAGACCGTTTGCTTTTTTTCTTCATAGTATCCGACGGAACAACTGCTTCTTCGGCATTATTCGCTGAAGGTCCGGGAACATTTTCCTCGGAGGGAAATAATTCAAAAGATTTCATACGATGTAGTATATCAAAATGACGTATATTTTTATATTCGCGTAACAACGATCGGCGCCCCTTCAGTGATAACCACCGTATGTTCAAAATGCGCGCTTCTGGTACCGTCTGCGGTAACGTACGTATAGCCGTCTTTCAAAAGCTTTATTTTTGACGTTCCTTCATTTAGCATTGGCTCAATTGCAAGCACCATTCCGGGCTTCAGAAGCGGCCCCTCGCCCTTGCGCCCCATATTCGGGACATAGGGGTCCTCGTGCACCGCCCGCCCTACGCCGTGCCCGCTCAATCCATCCGCAAGCGAAAAACCACTTCCTTTCACTAAAGTCTCTATAGCATGACCTATATCGCCGACATTTCCGCCGCCGCGAGCAGCCTTTATGCCCGCCTCAAGCGCCTCGCGAGTGGCACGAATAAGTTTTTTCGCAGATTCATCAATTTCGCCCACGCCGACAGTTATCGCGGAATCCAAAAAAACTCCCTCGTGAATGAGTCCGATGTCAATGCCGACAATGTCCCCTTCCTTCAAAATTTTTTCATCCTCGTTCGGAATTCCGTGGATAATCTCTTCATTTATGGAAAGGCAAGTAGTGGCGGGGTATGGTCGATCCGCGCCATGTGGCTGATAATTGAGAAACGAAGGAATATCGGAATTTTTTGTAATGAGGGAATGAGCAAATTCATCAAGTGCCCTGGTCGATATGCCCGGCGAGACTCTTTCCGCGACCATTTTCAAAATGGCTCCGAGGCGCTTTCCGCCTTTCCTTAAAAAATCAATTTCTTCTTTAGATTTTATTGTAATCATTCAAGAAAAATGTCGTGCAATTTTTGAAGTATCGACTTGTGAATTTCTGGAAAGTTAAATTCACCGTCTACTTCAACAAATCGGTAATATGGATTCATTCGATAATATTCCACAGTTGGTATAACATCCTTATGAAACCATTCAAGGCGCCTGTTGATATCCTCATCTGTGTCATCCTTTCGCTTTCGGTTAGCCATCCGAATCCTCGCGGTCTCGTCGCTCATGTGAATATAGACAACAATGGGACTCTTGCGTCCATAAAAGCGAAGAGCTGAATCAATTACGCCAGCTTCGTGATATCGTCTCGGACTGCCGTCAATTATGACATGCTGGTTTTCTTTCATGGATTCAATCATTTGCGACGACCAAAGCCAGACAGCCATGAATTCGGGCTGAAGCCCGCCCTCCGCATTCACTTTCCTCGCCAGCCTTGCCGAATAACTGTCCTTCATCACAAATTCGCGAAATCGCCTACCTGTTTCAAGGCGAAATATCTCACGGCTGTCAGCAAGTTTGATTTTTTCAGTCAATAAAGTCGCCTGCGTACCTTTTCCACAGCCCGACTTGCCGATGAATATTAAAGTTAGCGGATAAGAAATCATGGAGATTAGTATATAGTATTTAGTATGTAGTATGTAGTATTGATGATATTTGTTACTAATAAACCGGCACAGCGCCGAGTCATTTGCCGATAATTTTCTGTCTCAACTTCCAGCTGTTGCCGTGACTTATAAGACCGAGATATGACTGTACCGTTTTTTCCTTTCCGTCCTTCGCCTTTATATTTCTGAACATCCTCTTTTTAGTCGTCGTTCTTAAAACCCGATGATTCGGAAAATGCACCCAACCGAGAAAATCAACTCCGGATGCAAATGTTTTGATAAACACTTTGTCGGGATGAAGCGCGAGCAGTAATCGCTCTGACAAAAAACTGTCAACTCGCAAGATAAGCTCTTGAAGATACCCCTTATCCTCGTGCAAAATCACGAAATCATCAGCATAGCGGATGTAATATTTTTGCTTAAGGCCGTGCTTTACAAATTGATCGAATTCATTCATGTATACATTTACCAGAAGTTGCGAGGTTAAATTTCCTAGAGGAAGTCCCTTACCTGGACCAGTGCTAAAACTTTGAACAATTTCTCCAATAAGCCAAACAATGCTTTGGTCGCTTACATGCCTCTTGAAAATGTCCATCAACGTTTCTTGATCGATTGAGGCGAAAAATTTTCTAACATCGCATTTTAGAACCCAGCATGTGCGGCTACCGTTATGCGATACGCGCCTGAAAAATTCTCCGAAGCGCTCAATCGCTTTGTGCGTACCCTTAAAGTTCCTGCAGGAATAGGAATCGTATATAAATTTCTTATCAAAGTATGGTTCCAGCACCTGGTAAATCGCGTGATGCAATAGTCTGTCGCGAACTATCGCTTTGTGAATACTCCTCGGCTTAGGATCCGATATCGAAAACGCCTCGTATACACCATGCCGATATGTTTTGTTTTGCAGCTCTCTATGAAGTTGAAAAATATTTTGAGAAAAATTCAACGAAAAAGTAGCAACATCGCTTCTGGTTTTCTTGCCATGCAAAAATTTCCGCCATGCATCGCAGAGATTTTTGATGGATATGATATCGTTATAATCATGGCGCATTCAGATAAGCATTATATTACCCCCCCCCCCGAGAATTACCACAGGTAATTCTCAAGCTGAAGGAAACGTATCGTTTTTGGCTGACTCTTTATCGTGATTTTCCAAAAGTTGAGCGTTATGGAGTCGGAAATAAAATTGAGCAAGCATTTCTAGATGTTCTCGAGCTCACGTTCTGCTTATCATACCTTTCGCCCGAACATAAAATCCCTATGCTCAACAAAGCGATCACTCGCCTTGATGTGGTGAAGTTTTTCACACAACTCGTTTGGGAAGACAAACTAATTACGATTGATAAATACGCCGACCTTACCAGCCGGTTGGAAGAGATCGGCCGACAGCTCGGCGGTTGGAAGAAAGGTCTTATGACGAAAACTCCCCGAGCGTATGCCCAGGGAGAAAGACGTTGAGTTTCGAGAGAACACATGGTTGCCATCGTTCCACCTATTCGGGTTCCCGATCGGATTGGCATTGACGTTCCAACCGTCGCCGTTCCAGTACACGTTGACCGTGCGGAGGACACCAGAGCTATCGTACACGAGACCGTCTATGTCACCGCCCGTCAAACCATGACGGACTGAATTTTATTCGGGACATCAAAGTCCACTAGTCTCGCGTACCAATTCTTGTTCTTTTTTGAAAGAGATAGTCCCTACTCTCATGCAAGGCGTACCCAGCATAATTCTGAAGAAAAATTCTTTAAGACCATGACGTGGGAGCCGTGACCGCCGCGTAACACATGATTTCAATATAAGTATAACAGGCAAAATTTAAATATAAAAAAATTGACACTCGGCCTGCGACGCAGACAGAGTGTCAAAGGGTCCAAGGGACAAAGTGTCAGCTTGCGACCGCCACAGGTTCCGAGGGCAAAAGATCTGAATTGCGAGAGAACACATGGCGGCCATCGAACCACCTACGCGGGTACCCGATCGGATAGGCATCGACGCCCCAACCGCCGCCGCGCCAGTCCACGCCGACCGCGCGGAGGACACGATTCTGGTCACGGATGTAGAAGATGTTCGCCCAGCCGTTGTTCAGTAAACAACCGTCTTCGCCATACTTCTGTTTACCCATGAGGAAGAACATCTCCGTCAGAGTTGTTTCGGATTTCTCCTCGCCACCAAGTTCGGTGATGATCGGCATGTCCACAGAGGATTTCCGAAGCTTCGCGTAACGCAGGGCCTGTTTAGTGATCGGGTCTTCGACCTTGTCACCAAACCAGGCCTTGAAGTTGCCGCCGAGGTCGCTGATTTGAACCTTGGCTTCAGGGCGAATATCCAGGACAAACTTCTCTTTGGCGACGAACGTGCCGGAGGTTGCGGGAATGACCACCGTAGAGACGAGTTCGAGGAGATCGGTACGGGGTTTGGTGTTCGGTATTTGTGCGACGTTGTCGTTTGACCAACACGGTTCCTTACGGAGGAACTTCTTCAGTTCTTCTTCCCATTGACTGCCGTCCTGGCCACTGATGTTCACAATGAGCTGGTTCAGCGGTCCGGTCGTGAATTCGCGGAGCGCTTTGCTGAGCACGGTATCCATGGTCAGTTTCCCTTCTTGTTTGGTTTCCCTCTACGCCGAGGAGGCACTATGGTCCTATATGGTCATAGCAAGGAATGGCCTTCCGTCAGAGGGCAGATTAGCCACTTTTTGCTATAACCAATCGTATGCCTTAAAAGAACTGTCATTGCTATTGTACACCCAAACTCCTAATCTGTCAACAACACGACGTTCGTATTTCAAAACGTCGCCTACCCCGACAAATACTCGACAACTCGTCAATAATAAATAGATTGGGCTATGGAAGGGAAGAAATAGAAGGAAATAGGGACAGGGACAATATTCCTGCAAAATATGTGGTGTAATCAAATAAAGCATTTTGGCCTACCTGCCCCGCCAATTTTATTCCAAATCATGTTCCCCGCCCACAACTGTCGCTGTGTCGGCTTCAAAAGTGTTTTTAAAGACAGCGCCGCTGTTTGATTAAATTACGCAATACTTCCTCGATAAATATTGTCCTTGCCCCCATTTATGTCCCCATTTACCCATTTATCAAATTTTGATTTTGATATATGTTCCATAATTTGAATATGAACTCTTTTGAATCTTTTTCATACCACTCACTCAAATCTGATATACTTTCGGTACAATATGGAACAACCTCCACAAGAAAGCGCCGATAATACGCCCGAATTAACACGAGAAGATCGTCAGAAAGAAAAAGATAATCTCGTTAAACAAAGAGAGGAAGAAAATATATTTTCTAAGAAAATTCGCGAACTGAAAGAACTGTTTATAAAAGCGGAAAAATTTATAGGCGCACGCGACATGGCCATATTCCGCAGCGCGCGTTATAGCGATGATGAAATACATTGGATTGCCGAGGTAAAAAAAGCGTCCCAAGACAATAATCCAGGGCAACTGAATGCGTATGATTTGGTTCGCATGTCAGGCATGCTCGCCAGAGATTTTTATAAATTTGGCCCTGACTTAATTTCTGATCAAACCGAAGATTATTTAGATGAAATATTAGCCAAAATCAAAGACAGATACGATAATTTATTCAAGACGATCGACCAGGTGGGATTAGAAAAAATGCGAGATCTTTTTATTGATGTTGATGACCAATACAAGGCTGCCCTGGCAGATAGAACTTTAACTGCAAAAAACGCGAAAGATAAGGCGGCTCTCATCTCCAAGTGGTTAAATATTGTACACCGTGGCGGCAATCGTGAAATGGTAGCTTTTTTTTACGGATATCCTCAACCTTCACAGGGACGGGGCGGTTTGAAAGGACACCAAGCCGATCAGCAGGAGTTTCTTAATCGGCTCAATAACCTCGGCTATCGTCTCCAACAAAAAAACACCCCTAATTGAGATTTCGAAGTTACGATGGAAATTATTTACCGAACCATTGTGCTTTCGGTATACCCGACTGTAAAATAATACCTTTCATTGTTCGTGGTTTTATTGTTTTTGCCCCATGATACGGCACGCAGACATTTCTTAAAGATCCAATGTGACGACCGACGTAATAGTAGTGACTTGCGTTTGTATAGTTAAGCCGAAAATTATTCTTTTTCAGAAAACTAACGACATCGTTAAATGTCCAGTTAAAAAAATTGCGGGGCATTACACTTTTGCAACACCATACATATTGATTTCAAATGGTGATTTGATAGGTTTAGATGAATGTAAGTCGGACCAAAGTTTTTCATATTCCAAATCAGACTTTTGGTTTAACGCTTCAAAATTCATAGCACCCCTGATTCGTTTAAATGATTGAATATAGCCGTCCACTGCCTGAAGCAAGCTCATAAAAGCTAACCTTGGGTCATCTGCTGACTCAACAATATTAAATTCAAGCGCGACAGCATACCATGTATCGCCATCTTTAAAGACAATATGTCTAAAAGCTCCTTTTTTTGGGGTATTCTTCATAAAACTAATCTATCATTACGCACTTCAAAACTCAACCTCGTCGTCATGGACGACTTATACCACCGAAATGCGAAAGGTTAAAAAAACCTCTTAATTGAGGTGTATTTTTGATTCATCAGAGAAATAGGGACAAGAAATAGGGACAGGGACAATATTCCTGCAAAATATGTGGTGTAATCAAATAAAGCATTTTGGCCTACCTGCCCCGCCAATTTTATTCCAAATCATGTTCCCCGCCCACAACTGCCGCTGTGTCGGATTCAAAAGTGTTTTTAAAGACAGCGCCACTGTTTGCTTAAATTACGCAATACTTCCTCGATAAATATTGTCCTTGCCCCCATTTGCGCCGACAAATACTCGACAACTCGTCAATAATAAATAGATTGGGCTATGGAAGGGAAGCAAAAAATGGCGACAAAACAAGAACTTCAAGTATTAGTAAAGGAACTTCAAGATAACAATTGAAAAACAGCGCCGATTGATCAGCGAGAACGCAGCCAAAGTTGACGAACTCAATGAATTGAATCGACGATACCAACCCGGCATTGGGGCTTATATCCTGAACCTTCGGGCGGAGTTAATCAACGCAATGAATAAGATTTATAACCTCGAACAGCAAGCCGCGAAGCAAAGGCAACGTCTTGAGGAAGAAAAAGAATCGCGATTCCAAGCTGAAGGCGGTAAGAAAGCTCTCCATGAAGCATTACTCTCTGTTGTCGCTTAGTTGAGATAATCTCCCTCCGAATTCAATGCATGACGAAAGTCATGCTTTTTTATAGTTTTTTGTAGTTAACGAAAAAAATTCATCTCATCTCGACCATACGTTTTATTCCGCGATCGCGGAATAAAACGTAATTTTGTTTTTTTGGAAAAAATGCGGTCTGTGTTGAGAACACGATTTTCAATTTAGAAGACGTGAACTACCCTGCGCACAAGCGCAGAGCGGCCGCAATTACAGATCAAACAACATAAACCAGAAATTAGACCCGATGGCGGCCGCAGAAGTCTGACTTCTTTCAATATCCGCCCAGTCGATACGTCCATTCGGACGGGTTCGAGATTCAATATCCGAGATTAGAATAATGAGTATTCCTAAAAACTAGTAGCCCGACTAATACCAAATACTAAATACTATATTCTCATACTCATACTACTCTAGTATTCGCGCATCGAAACCTGCGCATCGAGTTTTTTGATGAGATCAATCACGACTGAAACGGCGATGAGGAGCGCTGTGCCGCCAACAACGAGCGATGGATTTCCCGTAAAGGCCTGCATGGCGAGCGGTAACACTGCGATAAGAGCGAGGAATATTGCACCTACCAATGTGATTCGGACAATGACTTTTGACAAGTATTCCGAGGTCGAAGGCCCAGGGCGCACTCCCGGAATAAACGCCCCTCCTTTTTGAAGATTCGATGAGATATTTTCCGGATCAAAGGTAACGGCAGTATAGAAATAGGTAAAGACAAAGACTAAAATAAAATAGAGAATTGCGTAAAACCAACCATTAGCAAAAAGATCGACGACGTATTTACTAATCGTCGCAAGCAAAGGATTTCCAAGTCCCGCAAGTACGTTGAAGATAAGTGGCGGAAACACGACTATAGAGAGCGCGAAGATAATAGGTATCACGCCGGCCTGATTTACCCGAAGCGGCAAGTATGTAGAAATTCCACCATACATTTTTGCTCCTCGGACGCGCTTCGCATAGTGGATAGGAATAGGACGCTCCGCCTCCGTAATGACGACGACCGCCCAAACAACGAGTACCGCCGCAATTAGAAACCCGAGGTACGTTGGTATTTGAGAGGGGTCAAAGGTGGCAACTAAACGATACGCAGACTGCGGCAGAGCCGCGACAATTCCGCCGAAAATTATAAGTGAAACCCCGTTACCGATGCCATATTCGGTAATAAGCTCGCCGAGCCACATGAGAAGCACAGAACCCGCTGTAACTGCAATTATGTTGGCTACGAGGGTAAGACCGTGCAGTTCAGCTATAAGGCCGTTTCTTCCGAGAAAGACGAGAAACGCGAATGCTTGGATTGCGGCCAAAGGGACGCTTAGCCGCCTCGAGTATTGGGCGAATTTAAGTCTCCCAGCCTCCCCCTCCTCATGATACATTGCCTTAAGTTTCGACGACATCATCGTCAAAAGTTGCATGATGATCGAAGCGGTAATATAAGGGCCGACTCCGAGCATGACAATGGAAAGAGTCGAGAGACCGCTACCGGAGAAAATATTAAAAAGACCAAAGAACTGATTCGAATCAAGAAATCCTGCCAAGCGCTCCGCATCAACACCCGGAATAGGAATCGCCGCAAGAAGACGAAACAAAAAAAGGCCGAGAACGGCATAAAAAATTTTCTTCCTTAAGAGCTCGTCTTTAAAGACCGAGGAAATTTTTTGAAGTACCATAAAATGGATTCGTTACTTATAAATTACGCATTATGCAGGCAAGCGCAGAATGTCCGGCAATTGGAGCTAATTGTACACACATCGCGCGATTACACCACAGTCCCCCCGGCGGCAACCACCGCCCTTCTGGCGGCTTCGGAAATAAGACAGCCTTTAATTTCAACCTTCTTTGTGAGAGACCCGTTTCCCAATATCTTAACTTTAGGAATGACATTGTTTATCTTCTCAAGCAGACCTGCTCTAACGAGAGCGTCGGGCGTAACTTCAGCGCCTGCGGAAAAATGCTTTTCAATTGATTTCAGCGAAACTATTTCGGACTGGGCGCGAAAACTCTGAAAAATATTTTTTCCTCGGCCGCGTAATTTTGGCACGCGCTTAATAAAGTCCCTCATTTCCGGACGAACCTTGTGCCCGGCGCGCGCGAGCTGACCCTTCGTGCCGCGCCCTGATGTCTTACCCCGCTTGCCGCCGCGCCCTACCTGACGGGCTTTTTTATTCGGATGACTCCTTGTAATCGAATGTAATTGCATATAATTAACGTGTTTGCGCCGGAACCTCGCGCGCCCCCGAACCGCTAAGCCTCGACAGAGCAAGTACCGCAACGCGAGCATTATTAAGCTTGTTTTTACTTCTCGACATTATCTTTGCATTTACGTCTTTGACTCCAGCAAGCTCCAATACATTTCGCACCGAACTCCCCGCAACAAGCCCGTTTCCCGGGGACGGCATCATTTTGATGACAGAACTCGAATACTTTGCCTCGACGTAATGAGGGATTGAGAAATGCTTGGTTCGCTTGACGCTAATCATATTTTTCTTCGCATCACGAAACGCCTTTTCTATCGCAAGCGCCGTATCTCCTCCCTTGCCGATACCAACGCCGACCTCGCCTTTTTTATTTCCCGCGACAAGAGCGACACTGAAACTGAATCTTCGCCCTCCCGCCGCGACGCGAGTTACGCGGCGGATGCTGATTATTTTTTGATCAAACTCCGGTTTTGTCCTCCCCTCTTTTTGAGGACGACGCTGGTTTTTCCTGCGATCCCGAAATCCACCCTCGGCGCTGTCATGCGAAGTTTTCTGGGGATGGAGGACAGATGGAGACGAAACAGCCACGGCCTCTTTCGGAGGCTCTGTTTTGTCGTTTGAAATTGTGCTTATTGGGTCTGGCATAAAAATCATCAAAATTGTAATCCGCCTTCGCGCGCTCCTTCGGCGACAGCTCGTATTTTACCCGTATAAATATAACCGCCTCGGTCAAAGACGACTTTAGTGATTAGCTTCTTCTTTGCATTCGCCGCAATATCCAACCCCATTTTCTTTGCCTTCTCAAGAAGAGAGGATTTTGTCTTATCCTTAGTCGTTGAAGCACAAATCAAAGTAACGCCCTTATCATCATCGATCAATTGCGCATAAACAAATCTGTTTGAACGAAAAACGGCAAGACGAGGCGCGATTGCGGTGCCTCGCACTTTAGAGCGTATCCTTTTTCGCCGCCTATTTCTTTGTAAGGTTTTTCTATCCATATAATTAAACGGTCTTCTTTCCCTGCTTTCGCTTTATCACTTCTTTTTCATATCGAAACCCTTTACCCTTGTACGGTTCTGGCTTCTTAAGCTCACGAATATACGCCGCAAACCGGCCTATTTCTTCCTTATCATGCGCATTGATTGTCATCACCCCCTTTTCCACCACAACTGAAATGCCCTGCGGTATCGGCACGACCACCGGATGTGAAAAACCGAGAGCAAGATTCAGATTATTTCCTTTCACTTCGGCCCTATAACCCACGCCTTCTAGTATCATTTTCTTTACATAACCGTCCGAAACGCCTATTAACATATTTTCTATGTGTCGAGTAATCGCACCCCACAATGCGTTTGTAGCGATGCTTTTGTCGAGGGGATCAACATGGATATGACCGTCCGCCATCCGAACGGCAACCGACGAAGGAAACGTGCGCCTCGTCTCACCCTTCTTGCCTTTTGTAAAAAAATCATTGCCCTGGATTTTAACCTCGGCCCCAGCGGGAATCTTTATTCCTTTTTTTCCAATACGCGACATAGTTTACCAAATTTCAAAAAGTATCTCACCTCCGACGCGAGCCGCGGCGGCTTCCCGACCAGTCATCACCCCCCTCGAAGTCGAGACTACCAGACTTCCGCTTCTCGCGCGACGTCCCCCGAGAGAAGCCGATGCGCTATAAATACGCTTGGAGAATTTTGAGACTCGTTCCGCTCCGTGAATCTTGGCCTTACCAGAAGCGTCACTTGAGAGCACGGCGCGGAGCGTCTTTGGGTCTTTGCTATTTTTATCTTCAACAACTTTAAGGTAGCCTTCTTTTTCGAGGGTTAGGAGAATTGCGCGAATTAGCTTATTTGACGCAACCTCAAAATCACGTTTGCCAGCGCCTGCAATCGTCGTCATCGTGCTGATAAGGTGTGAAATATGATCCATATACTTTTACCAGGAAGATTTCTTAATGCCGGGAATCATTCCTTCGTTCGCAAATTCTCTAAAACAAATTCTGCATAAGTCGAAATCTCTCATATATCCGCGTTTCCTGCCACAGCGAAAACAGCGGCGGACGATACGCGAGCTAAATTTTGGCTTTTTCTTTGAGCGCGCAATTACTGAAGTTTTTGCCATAGTTAAAAAATAAAGCTCTATCGGAGCGAAAATCATCGTATCAGCGACCACAGAACGTGTCAAACATGACCGCTATCGGGAAACTTCGTCCACTTTGAAAGGAAATCCCATTATTGCAAAATAGCGCTCCGCCTCCTTCTTTGATTTGGCGCTTGAAACGACCGTCACCGCCATACCAAATACATCCTTTATATCCTCATCAGCAGTTTCCGGAAAGATTGTGTGCTCCTTGATCCCAATGGACATATTTCCCATTTCATCAACGGATGTTCGCGGTATACCCCTAAAATCACGCGTGCGCGGGAACGCCACATTTAGTAATTTTGCCAAAAAACCATTCATTTTTGGTCCTCGCAAAGTTATCTGAAAACCGACCGGATCACCTTGTCTCACTTTGAATGAGGCAATTGATTTTTTCGCGCCGCGTTTTGCGGGCTTCTGTCCAGTAATTTTCGTAAGTCTATCAGCGACGAGCTCGAGCTTCTTTTTATCCTTCAAAGAACCGACGCCAACGGATACCACCACTTTTCTTACCGTTGGCACTTGCATACGATTGATGTAGCCAAAATCAGCTTTCATTACATCAAAAAAATCTATTTTTTTTTCTTTGGCAGGCGTCATAAATTTATATTACCTTACCGCTTACTTTGGCAATTCTTTGCTTTTTGTCCTTTTCGATCTTATATCCGATACGGGTGGCTTTTCCGGTCGACGGATCAACAAGCATAACATTAGATACCGAAAGCGGTACGTTAATCTCGACAATTTGGCCTTTCTTTCCCTGTTTTCGAGGACGAGAGTGTCGCTTCCTCACGCCAGCTCCCTCCACAATTACAGTTTCTTTCTTCGGAAATGCACGCGTAACAGTGCCGGTTTTACCCTTATCTTTTCCCGAAATTATTTTTACTTTGTCTCCTTTTTTTATGTTCATAAGAATTTGTATGTGGTATTTAGTATTTAGTATTTAGTATGTGGAAAGCGACTCTCTCATTCCACCATACTACGTACTCTATACCGAATACTTCATACGACTTCAGGCGCCAATGAAATAATCTGCTGATATCCCATTTCGCCAAGCTCGCGCGGAATTGGCCCGAAAACGCGGCCAGCTATCGGTTCGTGCTTCACCTTATCCACGATAACGACGGCATTTTCATCGAAACGAATATAAGAACCGTCTCTCCGACGAAACGGTTTCTGCTGGCGCACGACCACCGCGTGCGTTACTTCCTTTTTTTTCAATGTTTTTCTAGGTTCTGCCTTTTGCACTGACAAAACGACGAGTTCGCCTATTTCCGCATATCTCTTTTTAGAACTTCCAAGCACCTTAAAAATACGGCCAATCTTTGCGCCGGAGTTGTCAGCTATTTTTACTATTGAACGTGGTTGAATCATAAAATTTGTATTTAGTATTTAGTATTGGGTATATAGTATTTATTCATTTTCTTATACTGAATACTAAATACTGTATACATCATACTATTCTGAAGTGTTTATCTTTCGACATCGGACGGCATTCTACGATCTCGACTCGATCTCCTTCTTTCTTGGTATTCCCGGCGTCATGAGCCTTATACCGTTTTGTGGCTTTTATATATTTTCCGTATTTTGGTATTTTCTGATACCGATCCACCGAAACAACAACTGTGTCTTTCATTTTTGTCGACACAACAACACCCTGAAAACGTTTCGGTTGAGGCTGTTTTAATTGTACGTTGGCTTCTTTCATAATTTAGAAATTTTTGACTGAAGCACTGTATGGATGCGCGCAATCTCTCTTCGAAGAGTCCGTCCAAGACGGACATCTTTCAGCTTGCTTCCGGATATATTGAATCGAAATTCCTGCAACGCAGTCATCTTGTCTGCAAGCAATGCGCGGAGTTTTTTGGGTTCCTTTTCAGCCAGTTCGTTCATTTGCTTAGTCATAAAAATGCATATTATAGAATAGAAGCTATTTTGTCCATTATGCAACGCGTGAAATTATTCGTGTCTTGACCGGGAGTTTCGTGCCAGCCTTGCGGAGCGCTTCCAGAGCATCCGCTGGCGGAATTCCGTCAATTTCAAAAAGTACTCGACCGGGATTTATCTGAACCATAAATCCTTGCGGGTCCCCTTTACCCTTTCCCATGCCCACTTCCGCCGCTTTCTGCGTGTACGGCATATCGGGGAAGACGCGAATCCAAATTTTCCCCGCTTTTCCAAGAAAACGCGACATGACCTTTCGAGCTGACTCTATCTGATTTGACGTAATTCTTGATTCAGTAACCGCCTTAAGACCAAAAGATCCGAATGAGAGAGCAATACCCCGTGTTTCAATTCGTGGTCTTTTGGCATTTCGACGCATCGTATGCCATTTTCTGTGTTTTACTTTTTTTGGGAATAACATGGTAGATTTTGTTATGAGCTCTGGCGAATTTCAAAATCACCATCCCTCCCTACTTTCACGGAAGTGATTTCTGCAACAAGTTTGATTATAGATGATGATTTTTGCATATTGTTTATTATTTAGAGCGGTAAAAGTAGGGAGGGGTTCTCGAAGGAGATACTCGCTAACGCTCGTTATTTCTCCTTCTCGAAGATTTCTCCCCGATAAATCCATACCTTAATTCCGATAACGCCGTACGTCATATGGGCTTTTTCTCGGGCAAAATCAATATCCGCACGAAATGTCTGGAGCGGAATTCTCCCCTTTTTTAGCTCCTCTTCTCGTCCCATTTCCGCGCCTCCCAGACGACCCGTAAGGTAAACTTTGACTCCAAGCACCTGTCTGTTCGCCATTACCTTATCGATTGTCTGTTTCATTACTCGTCGAAAAGGCATGCGCTTCTCAATACCGTCGGCAACCATTTGGGCTACAATTGCCGCATTGGATTCCGGAGAGCGCACTTCCTCAATATCAACTTTCAACTCCGGCGGCAGAGAAAATTTCAACCCTTTAATGAACAACACTATCTCCTTCCGCAACCGGTCCGCGCCCTCGCCGCTTTTACCGATGATAAGCCCGGGGCGAGCGGTTTTAATGATAATGCGAAGCTTCTTTTCACCCCGCTCGGTCTCAATAGCACTCACATGGAAACCTCTTAACTTCTTCTCAAGATGTTCTCGCAACGAAAGGTCGCATTTCAGGAATTCCCTATACTTTTTTCGATCTGCGGCAAACCAGCGCGATTTCCAGTCGCGAATAATGCCAAGACGATGAGAATATGGATGAACTACGTGAGTCATAAGATTAGTATATGGTATTTAGTATTTAGTATTTAGTATTTGAATTTTTGTCTTTCTTGATACGAACATTATCTTTCGTGTCCAAAACCAACGTAATGTGGCTCGTGCGC
>Ga0155689_139_pt1 | contig 22472 bp, 18 predicted proteins | sample RifCSPlowO2_01_FD_107346 | JGI IMG/M metagenome (GOLD analysis project Ga0155689, IMG submission 107346) | Candidatus Taylorbacteria bacterium RIFCSPLOWO2_01_FULL_45_15b
TGTATTGTGAATCAGGAGTTCTTTCGGAAAGTGGTTTCATGGTGGATCAATAATAGTCGAAAGGCTTAATTTTAGAAAGTTTTACTCATTCGGAGGGCTGTGGAAAACAATTTGCATTTCACTTAGATAGGCATAGAATCTTCTCCAGACACCCACTGATGACGAGCTGGGTTCAGAGCTAATTGAGGCATGCCACGCCTCGGGACGACATTGGCACCCGGAGTGCCGACCAAGTCCAAACCTAATAAAGTGCCGCCTGCAGCCTGTTTCCACGAAAGGCTCGCAAGGCGGCCTTTCTTTTTATGCTATGCGGACAGTATGCGGAACGAACGCGGAAAGACGCCGAAACTTTTAATTGACGTAAAGAAATATATATGGTAAAAAGAATCAAACGTTCTTCTGATGATTCATAATATGCAAAAAGAAACATTTCGCGTCCTACGTTCGAGGCGGATAACCGCGGTAAAAAGACAATTTAGAAAATCGAGGCGGCGGGGGCAAATTTATGATGAAATCTGCAGAGCTCAGCTCCAGGAAATTAAGGAGCAGGAGGGCTGCACCCACCTCATCACAGATCACGGACATTTTCGCTTGCCGATCAAAGTAAGTGATTTTCCGAGATTTCCAAAAGGCGAGCCATGTGATCTGCTGCTACGAAAAAATGCCGAAATTGTGGGAATTCGAATCGGCGGGTTCGAGTTTGCGCATACGGAGAAATCTGCAAAAGCGGAGATTGAATGGTTGAGTGAGATGCGTCGAAACATAATTCGAACAATTACACCCGAGGCTCTGTCTCTGCTTCGACGGCATATGAAGTAATTACGGTCGGCTGTGTAGCCGACTTTTTTATAGATAGCGGAAAATTTGGACTTTTTATTTTTACCCTGTTTGCTACAATTCACCCCACTATGATCTGAGGATTCCACATCTCCTATTTTTATTATTTCAACTAATTTTTTCCTATGAAAGACAAACAAATTGAAAAACTCATCAAATCTGAACAAAAGCGCCAAAAAAAAGTAGTGAATCTAATCGCGTCGGAAAATTATGTTTCAAGCGATGTCCTCGCGGCGCTTGGATCAGAACTCACCAATAAATATTCCGAAGGATATCCTGGGGCGCGTTATTACGGCGGGAATGAAATCATGGACATTATTGAAGAGACAGCGCGCGAGCGCGCACTCTCTCTTTTTGGACTTAATCCCTCTGAATGGGGGGTCAATGTGCAGGCGTTATCAGGTTCTCCGGCAAATTTGGCTGTCTACACAGCGCTTATTCCCTTAGGAGAGAAAATAATGGGGATGTCACTTGATCACGGAGGGCATCTTACTCACGGGCACAAAGTCTCGGCTTCGGGAAAGTTCTGGGTGCAGATTGCCTATGGGGTAAGCAAAGAAACCGAGCGGCTTGATTTTGATGAATTGTAAAAAATAGCGCTCCTTCATCAGCCAAAACTCATCGTAGCCGGATTTACCGCATATCCGCGGATCATTGATTGGCAGAAATTCCTAGATATCGCGGATAAATGCGGAGCGCTGCTTATGGTGGATATGTCGCATATTGCGGGGTTGGTCGCCGGAGGTGAATATCCTTCTCCATTTCGCTATGCAGACGTCGTTACAACGACCGTTCACAAGACGCTTCGAGGACCCCGCGCCGCGCTTATTTTTTCGCGAAAAGATGAGCGTGAGCTGGATAAAAAAATAGACAAGGCTGTATTCCCAGGTCTTCAAGGTGGGCCACATTTAAATCAAATTGCGGCGGTAGCGGTCGCGCTTAAAGAGGCCGCGAGTCCGGCGTTTAAAAAATATGCAAAGCAAATAATACGAAATGCGGCGGTACTCGCAGAAGAACTTCAGAAACGAGGCTGGCGTCTTGTCTCTGGCGGAACAAATAGTCATTTGATTCTCGTTGATACTTGGATGGATGGGAAAGGGATTAGTGGTGCGGAGGCAAGCTCTCGACTCGAAAAAGAAGGGATCATTGTAAACAAAAACACCATTCCGTTTGATATGAGAAAGCCATTTGATCCGTCGGGAATTCGTCTTGGTACTGCGGCGGAGACGACTCGCGGCAAAAAAGAAAAAGATATGCGCAAGATTGCAAAGAGAATCGATGAAATATTGAGAAAGAAATAATTTATATGGAAGACTGGGGTAAAGAAGCGTTAAAACGCGAAAAGAGAGAGGAGGAGCTTGTAGTGCGATTGAAGGCGATCGCTGAAGAAACTGGCGACGCTCGGTTGCAGATTTCTGGCGGAAAGGGATTTATCGAATTTGATGACTGGAACGACGCTCTTGCATTTCAGGAAATTTGTACTGAAAAGGGTCTTGTGACTGATTTGCATGATCAGGACGATGTTAAGAGAGGAGCGTGGTATCAGGGAAAAAGATTTCGCGTTTATCCTGACCTCAATCAGAATCTCGAATAATTTTCTGCATTTGCTTACGCAATAAAATCTGTTCTTTTTACAGTGCAGAAACGGCGAGGTATATAACGTATCGGTAAATAAGCTTATTTCAAGCCGAAAAAACCCACAAAGGTTCGACCTTTGTATTTGATGGGAAACTTGCCGCCAGACAACTCGCAACTTGTTCGCGCTATTAAATGCGCTCATGACGCCTGAAAAAGTTGAAACCACCCCTTCGGTGGTTTTTTTTGTGGTTTTTTTGTTGTGCGCAAAGGCGTTATTTGATAGGTTGCAGAAAGAAAGATTTAGCTCCATGAAAAAAATTGTTGTAGTCGGTGGCGGGAGCGGCTCATTCTCCGTCCTTCAGGGACTAAAAGGGTATCCCTATGATATCACTGCGGTTGCGACGACATTTGATTCGGGCATGCATACGGGGGAGATTCGGGATCGATTCGGCACTCTTCCGTCAGGAGATGTGCGCAGGCAAATTCTCGCACTTGCACCGGAGGATCATTCTTCCATTTTGCGCGGCCTGTTCATGTTTCGTTATGAGGAACCAGAGGCTAAGTTTTCAAAGAGTCTGGGGAATCTCATGCTCATGGCCGCTGAAAAAATTACAGGAGACCCTGTTGCTGGAATAAAAGCGATTTCGGAATTGTTCCAAATTCGAGGTCGTGTACTTCCGGTTTCAACTGACGATGCCCATGTCTGTGTCGAATTGAAGGATGGCACGGTGATTCGGGGAGAATCGAATATAGATAAGCCGAAGCATGACGGAAGTATACCCATTGTTTCAGTCTATTTGGAGCCGGAAGCTTTGATCTACCGGGAAACCTATGAGGTTACTCGAGACGCAAACTTACTGGTAGTTTCGCCTGGAGATCTTTATTCCTCTCTATCGCCGATTTTTGTCGTCAATGGGTATACTGATGCAGTTCAAGAGTGCAAAGGAATGAAGGTCTGTGTGGCGAATCTCATGACGAAATGGGGAGAAACTAACGGCTATACGGTTGCAGATTGCGCGCGAGTGCTTACGAAGTACCTCGGTATTCCGAAGTTTGATGCGGTTATTTGCAACTCAAAACCGCTTGATCCCGGACTACTAAAAAAGTACGCTGAGGAAAAAGCATTTCCGATGGCGATAGACGAGGCGATTCTGCGCAATTACGCAGGGAATATCATCAAGGCGCCAATTGCGGATGAGACGGGAGGTATTATTCGTCACAACTCGCGTGAACTCGCTCGGATCTTGAAAGGGTGTGTCCCATGACGAGCGTGTTCTACGACCTTGATGATACCTGTACGAATACCACGGGAATACTCTGCGGTTCTCTTGAAAACGTACAAAAGCTGAGGCCCTTTGAGGGACTTGTTGCAGTCCTCGGGCGTGCTGATTGTCAAAAACATCTTGTCACTTCCGGGGTTGAAAGCGTGCAGAGAGAAAAAATCGCAGTCCTTGGCATCGCTCTCTATTTCAAGTCCATTCGTGTTTGTCCCGAAGCTTCGGATAAGTTGATATTGTTTACCGAGATTAAAAAGAGTATTCCCCCCTGTGATCATCGTTCGATTGTGGTGGTGGGGAATCGAATCGACGCCGAGATCCGGTATGGAAATATGCTGGGCTTTCATACTGTGCGGCTCAAGTACGGTAAGTATGGTTCCCAGAAACCGCGTATAAAAGCAGAAATTCCTGATTACACCTTAAATGATGTGCGGGAACTCGGACCAATTCTCGACCGGATTGGACGATACTAGCAGAACGCCTTCGGGCGTTTTTTTTGACTTTTACATATCCTGGTGTAGAGTCATTTTTAGAATGTTCTCACCAATAAAAATACCAAAAACTCTGATTTTTATCCGTCATCCCGAATCAATTGGAAACGCGATGTCCGAAGATGAGCGTGCTGCTCATCAAGTGCCTAATCATCGATACCACGTGACTCTAAGAGGCAAGACACAGGCGAAATGGGCCGCAGCGTATGTCAGGCGCATGGTAAATGATGCCACACTTCTTCCTCCTGTTGCCTTTTATCAGTCGACATTTCTAAGGACACAGGAACTCATGTCTGACATCCTGCTTGAAATAAGACTTTCACGAAATACGGCAGTTACTGACTCTCGTCTCGATGAAAAATGGGATGGGATCTTCCACGAATTGTCTCGTCGGGAAATTGAGGAGAGGTATCCCGAACAATTGAGAATTCGGGAGCGAGGCGGTTATTATCATTACCGCGCTCCGGGCGGCGAAAACTGTCCGGATGTGGAAATGCGCGTCCGCAGTTTAATGCATGACTGTCATGAACATCACAAAGAAGATACGGTACTTTTTACGGGACACGGCAGATGGTTTTTAATTTTCAAGCGGCTCCTCTATGGTTACTCACTCGATTGGCTTGAAGCGGAGAGAAAAAATGATGACAGCTGTCCCAATGCTTCGGTAACGGTATTCGAGACTGAAAAGGATGGTTATATTCTCCAACACCCGTGTATTGTTCCTTGGAAAGGGGCCGTTTCGGAGACAAAAACCGAATTTGCGTAACTAGTAAAGTTCTAGGCCGAAGAGAAACTTCGGCTTTTTTAATTTCAAAAAAACGCTACAATACAGCGATGATTCATAAGAAACTTCATACAATCATAGGAGATGTGCTGCGCGAAATTGGCGCAGTTGATATTTCCTATAATCTCGAGCATCCCTCCGACCTCGCGAACGGTGATTATGCCACGAACGCAGCGCTCATTGCCGCCAAGAAAAATGGAGAGAATCCTCGCGTGTTTGGAGAGAAGCTAGCAGATGCGATCCGCGCAAAAAATATTCCCGAAATAGCGCGAATAGAAGTTGCCGGAGCGGGATTCGTGAATTTTTATTTATCGAATGATTATTTTGAAAAATCGATTTCTGAAATTGTCGAAGCGGGGGAGAATTTTGGGAGAAATGATTCGCTCAAAGGAAAAAAGATACTCGTCGAATATACGGACCCCAATCCTTTTAAGGAGTTTCATATTGGGCACCTTATGTCGAATGCGATCGGAGAGTCACTTTCAAGAATCGTCGAGTTTCAGGACGCGGAAGTGAAAAGAGCCTGCTATCAAGGGGATGTGGGAATGCATGTGGCGAAAGCGATATGGGCTATCTTACGAGAGAAAGATGAACTTGAAATCGTAAAGAATGAATCATTGACGAAGCGAATGAAATTTTTGGCCAAGTGTTATGCGATGGGTGCTGGAAAGCTAGAGGAAATTATTGGGCAGATGCCAAGTCCACGTGAATTATCTAAAGATATTAATCAAAGTAGAGAGAATAAAGAATTTGAGATAATAAATAAAAAAATTTATGATCACACGGATCCAGAAATAAATAAGATTTATGATTTAGGTAAAAAATGGAGCCTCGAATATTTTGAAACAATTTATAAGCGCTTAGGCACTCAACATAATTCCAAAGATGGAAAAGCCTTTGATTATTACTTCTTTGAATCTGAAACGGGGAAATATGGCAGGGAGGTAGTTGAAGAATTCCTCGGAAAAGGCATATTTGAAAAAAGCGAAGGAGCGGTTGTGTACTCGGAGTCGCGTTCCGGCCTCCATACACGCGTTTTTGTCAATTCTCAAGGCTTGCCTACTTACGAAGCTAAAGAACTCGGTCTCGCAAAAATTAAATATGAGCGGTACCCCTATGACACCTCGATTGTGGTTACCGGAAACGAGGTGAGGGAGTATTTTCAGGTATTGCTTCGCGCAATGCATGAAGTCTTTCCGGAGCTCGCGAAGAGAACGAAACACACTTCACACGGGATGTTGAGGCTTCCTTCGGGAAAAATGTCGTCTCGAACGGGAAATGTAATTACAGCTGAAAGTCTGCTCGACGCAGTTGAAGCGATGGTGCACAAGAAAATTGAGGAGCGCGAATTTGATACGCATGAGAGGAATAAAATCGCCACGGATGTCGCTGTCGGTGCCGTTAAATACTCTATTCTTCGCCAGGCAATTGGAGGCGATATTATTTTCGACCTCGAGAAGTCTGTTTCATTCGAGGGTGATTCGGGGCCTTATCTTCAATATTCACATACACGGGCGCTTTCAGTGTTGGGAAAAGCTGGAGGCGTAAAATTCGCGAACAGAGTGGATAATATGCCGCGCACTATAGAAAAATTACTCTACCGTTTTCCGGAAATTGTGGAAAAGGCGGTCAATGACTACGCACCCCACGCTGTCGCGGGATATTTAATAGAACTTGCCGGCAGTTTTAATCATTTCTATGCTACGGAAAAAATTATCTCTTCGCCGAATGATGCCGGCTATCTCGTGGCGCTCGTCAGGGCATTTGAGATAGTAATGAAAAACGGACTCTGGTTACTCGGTATCAATGTGCCGCGAATCATGTAGTGTTTGACGCTGATTGCTGGTGGGCGCTCTTTTTTTTGGCTTTGAGCCTGTCCGCGATATCAGCGCATTTTAGGCTTTAAAATCAATGCTTGCCGGCCGAAACTCCGAAATTTCGGCTGCAAATCATTCATTCCTCCTCGGCGTATCCCGATATGCCTTGTCGGACTTCATGATTTTCGCTTCGTCTACAGATGCCGACATCTATTCTGTCGGCACAAATTTCGGCCTGTCGGCTCGACATGATATCGCGGACAGGCTCTTATAATGATAAAATTGACTTTCATGGATGAATCTAAGCCAAAAGAGGCGAAAAAAAGTGATGTAGCGCTTCGGGAGGAGCGCATTCTGGAGCAATGGCGCGAGAGGCGAATTTTTGAAAAAAGCGTCGAAAACGCGAAGGGAAAAGAGTTTGTTTTTTATGACGGCCCTCCTTTTGCGACTGGTCAGCCGCACTATGGCCACATTCTTCCCGGGACAATTAAAGATGTAATACCTCGCTATCAGACAATGAAGGGGAGAAAAGTGATCCGCAGGTGGGGATGGGATTGCCACGGATTGCCTGTCGAAAATCTGGTAGAGAAAGAGCTTGGCCTATCGTCAAAAAAAGAAATTCTCGAATATGGTATAGAAAAATTTAATCGTGCGGCCCGCGAGAGCGTATTTCGCTATGCTGATGATTGGAAAAAAATAATTCCGAGGACGGGCAGATGGGTTGATATGGAAAACGACTACCGGACGATGAGCCCGTGGTACACGGAGTCCGTTTGGTGGGCATTTGAAGAATTGTATAAAAAAGGTCTTGCGTATGAAGGGTTTAAGTCAATGCATGTATGTCCCCATTGCGAGACGACGTTATCTAATTTTGAGGTCGGGCTTGGCTATGCAGATATCACGGATATTTCGGCATATGCAAAATTCGAACTTAAAGACGAGCCGAATACATTTCTTTTGGCGTGGACTACGACACCGTGGACGCTTCCGGGGAATGCGGCGTTGGCCGTAAACCCCGCTCTTGTATATGTGAAATTTCAAAGATCATCTGATCCCGACAATTTGTACATTTCGGCCAGGGATCGACTTAATGCTATTCCCAAGAAAGAGGGGGAGACGTTCACGGCCGTCGAAGAAATTTCTAGCAAATCTCTTGTCGGAAAATCCTACAAACCGGTTTTTTCATACTTCGAGAATCAGCCTTTCCCAAATAAAGAAAACGCCTGGAAAATTTATTCTGCGGATTTTGTTATGGCTGAAGACGGCACAGGCATCGTGCATATTGCTCCGGGATTTGGGACGGATGATTACGAACTCTCACTTCGAGAAAAAATTCCCCTTCTTCAACATGTCGGCATGGACGGAAAATTTCTGCCAATGGCAGAAGGCCTTGCGGGCAAGGCGGTAAAGCCGAAAGGGGATCACCAGAGCGGAGATGTCGAGATTATTAAGCTCCTCGCCGTGAAAGACGCGCTTTTTGCAAAAGAGAAATTCACCCATTCCTACCCGCATTGTTGGCGATGCGATACGCCGCTCATTAACTATGCGACGTCAAGTTGGTTTGTTGCCGTGCAGAAAATAAAGAAAAAGCTCGTAAAGGAATACGGCGAGATTTCGTGGATTCCGCAAGCGATCGGCAAAGGACGATTCGGCAATTGGCTTCTCGGCGCAAAGGATTGGGCGGTTTCGCGCTCACGTTTTTGGGGCGCGCCACTTCCTGTATGGCGCTGTAAATCGTGCAGGAAAGCCGAGGTGGTGGGGTCCATTGCGTCGCTCATTCGGCGCTCGGAGGCGAGAAATGATTTTTACCTCATGCGTCACGGCGAAGCGGATAATAATGTGCTTCGAATTGTAAGTTCAGAAAAAAACAATACCCACCATCTTACGGAAAAAGGGAAAATAGATGTTCAAAAGGTCGCAGTGAAACTTCGATCACGCGGCATTGATATTATCATCTCATCTCCTTTTGCTCGCACTCGAGAAACTGCGGATATCGTCGCTCGGGCCGTTGGGATACCCGCCGCCTCGATTATATTTGATGACAGATTAGGTGAAGTAATGACAGGGAGCTTTAATTTGAAGTCTATCGAGGAGTATCACGCGTTTTTCTTCAGTTACGCGGAACGATTTGTGCGCCGACCCAAAGGTGGGGAGAACCAGACTGATGTCCGGCGTCGGATGCTCGCAGTTGTCCGAGATTATAATCGGATCTATGCGGGCAAAAAAATTCTTGTGATCACGCACGATACGCCGGCTTGGCTTCTCGACACCGGCCTAAGGGGTTTTTCAGAACGAGAGACGATGAGAGCTCATGATGGAAAGTCGTTTTATCTTCAAAACGCAGAGACTCGGCAACTTCGTGTCGTTGATTTGCCTCTGAACGAAATGAATGAACTTGATCTTCACCGACCCTATATTGATTCTGTCAGATTTACTTGTTCGTGCGGGGGTAGCATGGAAAGAATCGAATCGGTTTTCGACACATGGTTCGATTCGGGTTCGGTTCCCTTTGCTAAATCGCATTATCCGTTTGAAAACAAAGACGAGTTTAATCCACGCCGGGGATTTTTTCGCCGTCAACGAGGATTTCCGGCTGATTTTATAGCGGAAGGACAGGATCAGACCAGAGGATGGTTTTATACAATGCTCGTCCTCAACACTGCGCTTTTTGGCCAGTCGCCATATAAAAATGTCATCGTGAACGGGCTCGTCCTTGCCGAAGACGGAAAGAAAATGTCGAAGCGACTTAACAATTATCCTGATCTAACGCACGTTTTCGACAAGTACGGCGCCGACGCGGTCCGCTACTATTTAATGGCAAGTCCCCTCGTCAGGGCGGAAGAGATGAGTTTTAGTGAAAAAGCCGTTGACGACGTGTACAAGAAAAATATTGTCAGGCTCGAAAATGTTGCATCGTATCTCACAATGTATTCCACAGATGATAAAAGTCTGATGGTTGATTCTCCGCATGTTCTCGATCGCTGGATTTGCGTGCGCCTTGAGGAGACTCGAAGTGCTGTTTCAGAGGGGTTGGAGAATTACGAAATTGACAAGGCCGCGCGTCCAATCGAAGGATTCATAGAGGATATTTCAACGTGGTACCTGCGGCGCTCGCGCGATCGGTATAAAAACGAAGATCAAGACAAGAAATTGGCGGCGGGCACTTTGCGGTATGTACTCATTGAAACTTCGAGGATTATCGCGCCGTTCATGCCGTTTCTTGCGGAAAAAGTGTATGAAGAAATGGGAGGCGCGCTTCAAAGTATTCATCTTGAAACATGGACTCTACCGAGACAACTTACGAAAGAGGAAAAAGAACTTCTCGAAAAAATGAAGGAAGTGCGACGAATAGTATCGCTCGGACTTGAAGCCAGGGCAAAGGCTAATATAAAAGTGCGCCAGCCGCTTTCACGTATCTCGCACCGCAATACTATTCTCAAAGCGGAAAATGAATTACTACGGCTTATTGCTGATGAAATCAATGTAAAAGAAGTGCGCTATGACGGCACCCTTAAAGAAGAGGTACTGCTTGACCGCGATATCTCTCCGAGCCTCAAAGATGAGGGTGATGTCCGGGAATTGGTGCGGTTTATTCAAGACTTGAGGAAGAAACAAAATCTTTTTCCGTCAGACACAGTAAATCTTCGCGTCAGTGTGTCGGAGAGCGGAAAAGAATTTATTTTTAAACATAAAGATAACGTGTGCAGGCAAACAAATGCTTCGAAGATTGTATTTTCCGAGGATACTGCCGGTGAAGAAATTATGATTGGAGGGAATGCGCTAAAAATATTCGTTGAAAAAAATTAGGTTAGAACCAATCTCAATAATAATGGCCAAGCGGTTTCTTGAATTGTAGGTTACCGGAGGCGACTTCAATCTTGTTCGTACAATAAGCGGTTGTTATTATCCGCCCGCGTCATCCTCGGAGCTCTCTCCGTGATGACGCGGAATGCAGATAATAAACCGAGCACCATTTTTACCAAATAGTAACTTAGAGCAAAATGTACATCTGAACAGCGTGTCTCTCATAAACCGCTTACTTCTCTTTCTTCAAATGGTGCTGGGTTCAACTGCCGCACTCGGCAATATGACGGTCATACCGTAAAGCAAGCTGACGCGGTAGTTGGGCGGTAGTTGATTCGACCCACCACCAATCACCCAAATCCATAACCCATCATCAATATACTATAAGACCGCTATAGCGGACTTATAGTATATTGATCAAAATGCTTTATGACTTCTCGCCAAACTACCCTGTGCTTGCGCAGGGTAGTTCATTTAGATGGGTTCTTTAGATATTAAAAAAGCACCATGTCTTCATGGTGCGTGTAATCGAGCTAGTCAAGGGCAGTTAGCGCCTTGGAGAGTTTGGCGTTTGCCACATTCAAAGACTCGATCTTTTTCTGAAGCGCAGTGATTTCGGCAGTGTTCGCTGAAATTCGTGCCGATATACCTTGCCGAATCGAGATATTTTCATCCGCCTCTGCCTTTTCGGGCACGTCTTTTTTGTGAGGAAGATCGGCTGATTTGGATTGAAGAGTGCATTCGCCTCCGTCTTTTTCAGTCAGTAATCCCGTTCTCTGCAATTGGCGATAATACCCGCCAACTTTATTCTTATTGCCGAGGAAAAGTTTCCCGAGTGTCTTCAAAACATCTTTTCGATTGGTCTTGTGTCCATTCTTTTCGAGAAGACGACGGAAGACATCTCTTGAGGCTTCGAGAGCAATGGCGCGGAGTTTTGTCTCCTTCTCCACGGGCTTGGTCTTGGCGGCCGGGGCGGGTTTTTCAGGCCTCACTTTCATGCTCGCAAAGTTAGTTCCCGTGAGGCATACTTCGGTGCCATCAACGTACTTTAGATAATTGAGACGTATGAGACTCCCGAGAATTTTGCCAGACCGATTCAAAGGAATCATTTGTCCACGGACTTCATTTAAGACTTTAAAAAAATCTGCCCGTGGAACTGGCTCGAGTCCGAACTGCGTACGAAGAGCGGTCAGAATGTCGAAATTTGGCTTGGAAATTTGCGACTGACTAACGCCTTCAACTTCTGCCACCATTCCGAATCTCTCAACCAGAAGCGACTGAACTTTCTTATTTGTCTGCTCGTCTTGCGCCGTGCTCTGAAGCACGCACATCACGATTTTGGAGCCCGATCGACACAGTAGAGACGTCGCCCCTCTTGCGAGGATTTTTCTGACTTTGATAAGCGGTGAGTTAATATCCGCAGTGGCGAGAACTTTTCCTCCTTGCAGAGAATAATTTGATGTTACGCCCGCTTCCTCAAGGATTTTTTGAATTTGGACACCGACCTGCTCCGATACGAGGTGGGTGTTTCCTTTGATAGTTAAGGTCATATTTTGTTTCTGTCATGGTTCATCTGCAAATGATAATAAGGGTATATTCTATATTGTCAAGTGCTTTGATTGACAAATTACACTGATAATATATAGTATTTTCAAAGCACATTAACAACAAAATACGACTAAACTATGGATATCTCTACTTTTAGTGACAGGATTCGACCGGTCTTGCAGGAACTTTTGAAGACAGATGTGAGCACGGTAGGGAAACTTGCTCAATTGTTTGGCTACGGCCGCAAGACTGTAAGCCGTTGGATAAGGGGCGAAAGGTCGCCAGCTGATTATGATGAGATTATTTTGACTGTTTTCATTTCAGAGGGCGGTAAATTACAGTTTGAGCTACCGGAAGAATGGAAAGAACTGTCAGCTCTCCTAACGACTGGTGACAGAAACGCGAGGTATAAGCTGTTTGATCGTCTGAAAAGAAGTCTCAAATCGAAAGATGGTGGATTGCTCACAACTCTGTTCAAAAACCAGGGCCTCCCTGCCGATATGAAGGCGCAGATCAAAAGATTTGTTGAAACATACAAGCCCGAACACGGTGGGCGAGCCACCGAATCGGAGATTGTTATGGGAGGCGCTGTTCGGCAGGATTGGAAGAGTGTTATTGTGGGATCATTTCTCAATTCGGTGAAAACCGTTTCAGGAACTGCGGAATTGCTTTTGTCGGATAAATTCAGCGACGAGGAACGCTACGGCCTTCTCGAGGAGGCAAGAAGAAATAACATAAACCTTTTTGAAGCTTCGGATCGTTTGCGGGCGCTTCTCTCGAGAGAGGCGCGCAAACTCCGGGAACAAAAATTGAAAGGAGGTGTGGCATGAGCCATACAAAACCAACAGTGGAGACAGGCGGCGTGATGGAGATGAAAGTCGATCTCGCGAATGCGATAAAGGCTTTCGCAAATCATTATCAAAAAGTGCACGAAGTAGGTCTGGAACTTGTCCAGAACGCCGTTGACGCAAGGGCAACCATAATTCGGATCAATATTGACTACCGCGACCCGCAAAATCGGTCTGTCGAAGTAACGGATAATGGGACCGGTGCAAGCAAGGAGAGAGTGGCCCTTTTACTCCAATCCATAGGAGTAAGTCTCAAGCTTCAGGATGCGGATAGTTATGGTGAATTCGGCCAGGGTTTCGTTTCGCCCCATGGAAAATGCGAAAGCCATGAATTTACGACTTGCTGGGAGGGAGAAGATGTTACTGCGTATCGCACATGGTTTTTTCCGAAAGTAATTCCAGAAACGGGCATAGAGTGGAAACCGGAGAGGGGACTCATTTATGCTCCTGACAATCGAGTGTTGCCAACGAAACAGCGCTCGCTACAAAAAGTGGATTGGAGAAGTCGTGTGAGGATGAAGCAGGTTACAAAAGACCGCCTCATATCCGCGATCGATATCGATATGCTAGTTTCTGATATCGCCCGGCGTTTTCGCCACAAAATACGAGAGCGGAATATCGACATCCGTATTAAGTATTTCAACAAGAAGGGCGAAAAAGAATTGACGCGGCGCGTGATCGTGGAAGAGTTTACGGGCAGTGCGCTCGATGTTTGCACTTTTTCGCATCAGGATGCCGGCCTCACGGAATTTCGGCTCTATCTCGCCAATAAAGGAACGGGCGGAAGAAAGGGCGAGGTCAGGTTTCTGACCAGGTCTCAAAAGGGAATTCCGCAGCCCATTTCTTGCAAGGAGTTTTTTTCTTCAATTGACCGACATGAAATTCCCGTCGAAGCATCTGTTCGCCAGGCAATTACATCCGGTATTTTTGAAGGAGAGATCGTCTTCGAGAAGTTGGTTCTTAGCGAAGACCGGAAAAGTTTCGTTTTCAGCAACGCTCTTTGGGGTGGGTGCGACACGATTGAGCAGTGGTATAAGAGCGTGGGTTCCCAGCATTACGATAAAGTAATGCGAGAGAATCAGGATTACCGCTATGAAAAAATCTGCAAGGGGATTTCCGACTACATCGCGCGGGTGTCAAAACTTTTCCCGGGATTACTGGCGGGAATCGAGTTGATTCAAAAAGGGAAATTGTTGGGGGGCGATGAGAAAAAAGACGAACCGCCCGGTCCTACCGAAAAGCCACTCCCTCCTGATCCGCCCAAGCCAAAATCCGATAAGCCGAAAAAACCGCGCAAGCCGCGGAGCCCTCGGACAAGGACGAAATACGGATTCGATATCCAAATTTCGGAACTCGACGATACGCTGACCACCCACGAGTTTGATTCTGACGAAGGCGTGTTGCATGTGAATGCGATCAACCCGTGTTTCAGCGCATGCGACGTTGGCCCGGGCGACAAGAAAATGCAGTGGTATGTCGCCACGGTCGTTAATGCCGCGCTCGTCGAACTGCGGTACAAGCGATTGCATGCGACGACAGCAGAAGGCATGGCTCGCGATTTGATCAGGTTAAATTCGATGGTTATCCTCAACAGCACGAATCTTGACGGTAGCTCCGGAATATTCCGAGAGATTCAGTTCTAAAGTCATAACTCCTCCATGCGAGGAGTTTTTTTATTCGTCGTTTCGCGGAAAATCTACCTTTCGTTTCTGCCGGGTGAAAAAGACTGTAGATAAAAATCCCCGCAGATGCGCCGACGAAACGTTGCCGGCATGCCTCTGCAAGGATGAAGCTTTTCAAGAGACTATGCCATTGGTGAGCGCGCCACTCTGTCAACGAGTGCTATAATTTACGCTGATGCATCATGTATACGATACACCTTCGATTATTTTGTCTACACAAAAAAAGGGCGACAAGGATTTATTGTGCGAAATTTTTTCGAGGGATTTTGGAAAAATCCATGCGGTGGCGATAGGCGCGAAAACTGTTCACTCTAAACTTCGCGCTTCACTGCGTCCGTATTCGATAACGAGAACTTCATTGGTTCGCGGTAAAGCGGGATGGCGCATTACGGGGTCCATGCTTGGTGTCTGCCTGTCTGATCAATTGCGGGAACAAAGGGAGGTTCTTGAGGCGGCGGCGCGTGTTATCGGGCTTATTTCCCGTCTCGTGGTTGACGAACAGGAATCTCACGCTGTGTATGATGTTTTGGTTTCGTATCTGGAAAAGTTAGTTCAACGGAACATTTTCGATGATAAAGACTCATTAGAGGTGATGGCGGTCGCATCGATTCTTGCGACGCTCGGTTATTTGCCGCATTCTCTTATTCCAAAGGAGGGTGAGGTAGAATTGAATGTCGGGCGCTTTCAGTCGTCTCGAAAATCCGAGCTCATAATCGCAGTCAATCGCGCTCTTCGGGATAGTCATTTGTGATGCTTTACTGCCCCTCACCGATCTCCCCAGCGCAAAAACTGCCCGCTTCGCCCCCGGGCCTTCTGCTTCGGCAAAAATACTCCTTACTGTAATCATATTACAGCGCGTCGTATTTTTGCCTCCAACTCGTCGGCGGAAACAAATCGGACTATTTTTGCGATGCTAGGGAGTTTCGAGAGGGTCAGTAGATTTTTCAGAAATTAGAAAATCGGATATCTGGGGCAATCATCCTCAAGTGCTAAAACATCGATAAATCAGCCCTGGGGTCGTATCGCAATCCAGAGGACTCGCCTCGGAAGCCAATACCTCTTATAATAAGCCGATGAACGATGAGGATTTTGGGAATATAGAGCGCATGGAGGAGGACTTATACTCTAGAAAGTCGCCCAAAAAAATTGAGCATCGCGATACTCGCGTACATGGTGAGCATGAAGAGATTCGGGGGGATTGGGAAGTCTCGGCTAAAGAGAGCAGTCCATTTATTCTGGCACCTAACGCCGAATCATCAATTATGAAAAAAATATTTATTTTTGCCCTACTCTTTTTTGGCGCATCACTCTTGCTTGCGGCGCTTATTTTTTTTAGGGGAACAAACTTTGTCTCCGCGAATAATATTTCGATCGTGGCCAAGGGACCGGTGGCCGTCGCCGCGGGCGAGACGGTGTCGTTTGAAATTACCATCGCGAATGAAAATACGAGTATGCTGGATAATGCGGAATTAAAGATTGTCTATCCCGAAGGCTCTGAAGATCCGACTCGCCCGGGAGAGGGGCATTCGAGAGAAACCATAAGTCTTGGTTCAGTTCCAGCTGGCGGCAAGAAAATTCAAAAAATAGAAACGATACTTTTTGGCGAGGAGCAGAGCAAGAAAACGATAGAGGTCGCTGTTGAATATCGCGTTGCCGGCTCGAATGCAATCTTTGAGAAGAAAAAAATCATCGAGGTAGCTATTTCTTCGACACCGCTCTCACTCATTATAAAAGCGCTTGACGAGGTTAACTCCGACCAGGAAGTGGTGCTTGAAATCGAGGTCGCTTCTAATACAACAAATACAATTCAAGACGTCCTTCTTAAAGCCGAGTACCCATTCGGGTTTATTTTTGCAACCTCGGAACCAAAGGCCGGGTCTCGAAATTTAACATGGAAACTCGGGGACATTCCTTCGGGTTCCAAAAAAAAGGTTTTAATAAAAGGCACGATGCAGGGCCAGCAAGGAGAAGTGAGAACATTCAGATTTTCAGTTGGAAATGAAAGCAAAAAAAATCCGGGAGAAGTATCGCCTGTGTTTTTGACAACAAGCCATGAAATGAATATCAAACGGCCGTTTGTCGGCGTGGATATTTTAGTCAACGGGAAGTCCGCGTCCGTCGTAAATGTGGTTCCTCTCGGCACAGATGCGAGAGTTGACCTATCATACGTCAATAATTTGCCGGTCGGAATCGCTGATGTTGAGATTGTGGCGATTTTATCGGGAAGCATCATCAACCGACAGGGAATTCGGGCCGAGCGCGGTTTTTATAATTCATCAGATAATTCAATTCGATGGGATAAGACTACCAACCAGTCATTGTCAAACCTCGAATCCGGCGCGTCCGGACGGTTGTCATTCACGATCCCGTTTCTCGGCGTAAGTGAAGCCCTTCAGCAGAAAATTCAAGATTTGAAGGTAAATTTAGCCGTTTCAGTACAGGCGCGACGCGCCGAAGAAGGAAATGTTCCTGAAAAAATCTTGGCCGCAACCTCGGAGATAAAAGCGGTTTCTCCCGCTCTTGTGGCACAGCGGCTTTTATTTTCTGAAGGGCCGTTTACGAATAACGGACCTGTGCCTCCGAAGGCCGACGTCTCGACCACGTATACGGTTACTTGGACGGCATCGAGCGCTCTTGGCGATATCGGTCAGGCGCTCGTTACCGCCCAGCTACCAACGTATGTTTCTTGGCTTGGAATAAAAAATCCTTTAGACGAAGACTTAACATTCAACAAGACTCAAGGGAAGGTTACGTGGAATGTCGGGAAGATTCCAGCTGGCGCCGGATATTCGTCGAGTCCCAGAAGCGTCTCATTCCAGATTTCTCTGCTCCCGAGCTTGAGTCAGGTTGGCCAGTCTCCGATCGTCGTTCACGAGGCAGTGCTTACCGGCAGAGATATATTCGCGAATGTGGAAGTGAGTGCGCAAGGTTCGGCTATTACCACGAAGCTGTCGAGCGATCCGCAGTTTAGGGACGGGGACGATAGAGTGAGGAATTAGGTTTATTTGCGCGAAATGCGTTGAAGTGGATAATTGGCTTTATGCAACACGAGAATACTATGGAAAAAATAATATCGCTCGCGAAAAGGCGCGGTTTTATTTTTCAGGGATCCGAGATATACGGCGGGCTTGCCGGAACGTGGGATTACGGCCCGCTTGGCGTTGCGCTAAAAAATAATATAAAAAAACTATGGTGGAAGCGATTTGTCGAAGCGCGGTCCGACATGTACGGAATGGACGCCGCAATTTTAATGCGTCAGGAAGTGTGGCAAGCCTCGGGGCACGTTTCGGGTTTTTCTGATCCGCTTGTGGAATGCACAAAATGCAAACGCCGCTTTCGTGCCGATCATCTTGAAGATAAAAAGAAATGTCCCGAGTGCGGGGGATTGCTGGGAGATGAAAAGCAATTCAACATGATGTTTAAAACCCATGTGGGGGCCGCGGAGGACGCGTCGGCAATTTCGTATCTCCGGCCCGAGACGGCCCAAGGAATGTTCGTCAATTTCAAAAATGTGCTCGACACTTTTCATCCGAAGCTGCCGTTTGGCATGGCGCAGATAGGTAAGGCGTTTAGAAATGAGATAGCTCCGAGGGATTTTCTTTTTCGCACACGAGAATTCGAGCAGATGGAAATAGAATATTTTGTTACGCCGGGGGAGTGGAAAGAGAAATTCGAGCATTTCCGGACTGAAGTATGGAATTTTACGAAAGACATAGGTCTTTCGCAGGAAAAAATCCACGAGCTTGAGGTATCGGATGCCGACAGGGCCCATTATTCGAAACGGACTATTGATTTTGAGTTCGACTATCCGTTTGGAAAAAAAGAATTGTACGGCCTCGCGTATCGAACTGATTTCGATCTGAAAAGCCATTCCGAAAAAAGCGGCCAAGATTTGTCGTATTTTGATGAAACAACTAAAGAGCGATTTCTAGCGCATTGCATAGAGCCGTCATTTGGTGTGGATAGGACTTTTCTCGCGGTGCTTACCGACGCGTACCATGAAGACGAACTTGGGCTAAAACCATCTTCTAACGAAGATGGTTCGCCCGAGGCCGGCGAGAAGCGCGTGTATTTGAAACTATCACCCGAAGTTGCTCCGATTAAAGTTGCCGTTTTTCCGCTTTTGAAAAATAAACCGACACTTGTCGAAAAGGCGCGCGAAGTCTTCGAGGTATTCCGGAAGCAGGGAGGTGCTGTGGCGTTTGATGATAATGGGAATATCGGGAAGAGATATCGTCGTCAGGATGAAATCGGAACTGTTCTCACGATCACTATTGATTTTCAGACCTTGGAAGATAATAGCGTGACTGTGAGAGATAGAGATACCATGAAACAAATCAGGGTAAGTGGCGAAAATCTTGAAAGAAGAGTAAGCGAGGTTCTTGCTGGGGTAAAGATATTTGATTCATTCTAAATAACCTCAACAATATCTCTATTTATATTTTCTATACCGCGCGAAATTAATTCAAACTTAAGACCAAGTATTAAACACATGTTTTTTAGGACAGAAATAGGGATCCTGTTTTTTCTTTTTCGCCATGCCGAGAATGTTCCGGGCGGTTTATTTATTGCGAGTGCCATATTTTTATCTTTAACAAATAGTTCTCTAACCTTATTAAAGAGGAGAGTATGAATTGGGATTGATGGGGATGGTGCGCGGTTTCATCAACTGCGACGCTGACCCCGAGATTCCCGATTGGGCAGATCAGGTGAATCCAATCCTGAAGCATATTAAACGCGGTGTCATTGATGATCCGTCGAGGATTACGGCAGAAAGCGTCTTCAGGGACGGTGACGGCGATTCTCTCGACGGCGAAGAATTCATCCGCCGAGCGCAAGCACTTCCTTCATCCGCGAATGCTTGTGCGTTCGATTTCTACACCAAACCCGAGAATTGGGATTATCTTCCGAAAGACGTTGATGTTATTGTCTTTCCTCAAACAGAGTTCCGCTACTACTCGGACGGCAGCCGTGGCGTGTGGTATCTCTATCGCCGCGGCGCGAAGTGGCGTCGGCACTACGTCTGGGTCGGCAACCAGTTCGGGCGCACCTATCGGGTGGCTGTTTTTAGGCCTCCGAAATGATAAAAAGTTTGATATATTCAAACACCCCAGGTCTTTCATCTCTCACACCGACAAATTGTCGGTGTTTTTTTTAAAGTAAATTCATGTGGTACACTCGAGTGATGAAATTTAATCGTCGAATTTTGCCAAATGGAATTCGTGTTATAACCGTGCCGATGGCTGATCATCCTACAGTTACCGTCCTTGTTGCGGTCGAGGCCGGGTCGAATAACGAATCAACAGAGCAAAACGGAATATCACATTTTCTTGAACACATGTGTTTTAAGGGGACGCTAAAGCGTCCAACGAGTCTTGCAATATCACGCGAGTTTGACAGGATCGGCGCAGAAAACAATGCGTACACGTCTCATGAGAACACGGCATTTTATGCCAAGTCTGACCGCCGTCATGTCTCTCTAATTTTAGAAATAATCGCCGACATTTACCAAAATTCCACTTTGCCGGAGATTGAGCTTGAAAAGGAGAAGGGTGTCATTATTGACGAAATGCGCTCGTATGAGGACATGCCTTCACGGGATATCCATGACGTTTTGGCAAAACTTCTCTACGGCAAACAGCCGGCTGGCCGGCCGATAATCGGCACTACGTCGACGCTCGGGGTCTTAACGCGAAATGACCTCGTCGCTTATCGCGAAAAATTTTACCGGACGGAGGGGACCGTTGTAGTTGTTGCGGGCGGGTTTGACGAATCAAAGATATTTGAAGAAATAATTCAACACTTTGGGACTGTTGAACGGAAATCGGGGCGCGAAAAAATTGCACCACCCGAACTTTCGGCAGAAAGAGTCGCTCTTAAGAAGAAGTCAACCGATCAGGCGCATATTGCTCTCGCTCTGCCTGCTTTTCCTGTTTTTCATCCTCTTGCTCGAGCGCTCAAGGTCGTCATGACAATTCTTGGGGGAGGAATGAGCTCTCGACTTTTTCAAAAGATTCGTGAAGAAATGGGATTGGGATATTATGTCTATGCGACAGCCGATCTCTACATGAGCCATGGGTACGGACTCATTGGAACTGGGGTGGATCCAAAACGCGTTCGAGAGGTAATTGAAGTTATTCTCGGGGAAATGAAAAAAATAGTTCGCGAGGGTATTTCACAGGGCGAATTTGACATGGCAAAAGATCATCTTACCGGAGCCTTGTTTTTAGAGCTTGAGACATCGGACGCGGTTGCGGAATTTTTTGTCAATCAGGAATTAAAATCACTTCCTTTAGAAACACCCAATGAGCGCGCTGAAAAATATAAAAAGTTATCTCAAAATGATATTCGAGAGGCGGCAGAGATCCTCTTTTCACCGGAAAAAATACGACTCGCTCTGATCGGTCCATTTGAAAATACTGGCGAATTTCAGCCCCTATTGGATTCCGCAACTGTCGGGGTATCTTAAAAAGTATATACTTAGCTTATGAGCGTTGAGAAAAATTTACGCCCCGTATCAATAAGCATCACTGGAGGCTCGATTACGAAGGGTATTCTTGTCGGACTGCTTTTTTATGTCCTCTATTTGATGAGAGACTTGGTGCTTGTCGTGCTGACTGCAGTTGTGGTCGCGTCTGCAATTGAGCCTCTTACCAAATGGTTTGCGCGCCACAGAATAAAACGCGTGCCTGCGGTGCTTGCTCTGTATGTTATCTTGGGTGTAATTTTTGTCGGGGTTGTTTACTTTTTCCTGCCTCTTCTTGTTTCTGAAGTATCCCAATTTATGACAGAATTTCCGCGTTATGCAGACTACGCGCGACTCTGGTTTCCACTCGGCGGCCCCGGTTCTCTTGCCGATTCGGCAAATTTCGGTGCGGTTACAAGCGATGCGCCGTTGACTGTTCGAAGCCTGATTACAAACTTAAGTACGATTTTTTCTGATGCGTCTGAAGGATTGCTTCGTACGGTAAGCGCGGTGTTCGGAGGAGTATTGAGCTTCATCTTGATTGTGGTGCTTTCTTTTTATCTTGCCGTTCAAGAAGATGGTATTGGTAATTTCTTGCGCCTTATTACACCGAATCGTCATGAGGAATATATTATAAATCTCTGGCGTCGTTCCCAGCTCAAAATCGGTCTGTGGATGCAGGGACAGCTTCTCCTCGGACTGATCGTCGGAGTTCTTGTTTTTCTAGGACTGCTATTGCTCGGGGTTAAACAAGCCCTTTTTCTCGCAGTGCTTGCGGCCCTCTTTGAACTGATACCTTTGTTTGGCCCGATACTTTCTGCAATTCCTGCAATTCTTATCGCTCTTACCGACGGCGGGGTAGGGAGCGCTCTTCTTGTCGCCGGACTTTATCTAATTATTCAGCAGTTTGAAAATCACCTCATTTACCCGCAGGTGGTTAAAAATATTGTCGGCGTTTCACCCATCATCGTTATCATTGCGCTCATCGTGGGGGGGAAGTTGGCCGGGTTTCTCGGAGTTATCTTATCGGTTCCCGTTGCTTCTGCGTTCATGGAATATCTTGGAGACGTCGAGCGCGGCAAGCATCAGAATATTCCCGATCCGCAGTGAGTGAAAATTGCTATGAAAGAGAGAATCTATATCACGACGACATTGCCTTATGTAAACGCCGAACCGCACATAGGTTTTGCTATGGAAATTATTTATGCGGATATTTACGCTCGCTACAAAAAAATGCAGGGATACGAAGTATTTTTCAATACCGGCACCGATGAGCACGGCCAAAAAATATATGAAAAAGCTCTCGAATCTGGAAAGCCAGTCCAGACATATGTAGATGA
>Ga0155689_108_pt1 | contig 19857 bp, 22 predicted proteins | sample RifCSPlowO2_01_FD_107346 | JGI IMG/M metagenome (GOLD analysis project Ga0155689, IMG submission 107346) | Candidatus Taylorbacteria bacterium RIFCSPLOWO2_01_FULL_45_15b
TGAGTATTCATCTGAAATTTCCATTGAAATTACAACTGATTTCGTCAGGATTCTCGATCCGATTCAAAAAAACGCACTGATAATCGAAAATCGTCGTGTCGCAGATACGTTAAAGCAGATTTATAGAATGGTTGAAAAAAGTATTGAGAAGCATTGAAAATACCGAACACATTTTGCAGTTTCTTTTTCACCCAAGTGAGGAAATAATTGCCCGAAACATTACGGATCGCGTCGGCGCGAGCATAGGAATTTGCTCTCAAGCGAGTATCCGTGTTTCGGACAAATATCGACTGAACGACCACTTATCCACAGTTGTCCTTTACACCTCATCAAGGACACACTAATATTCATATCGGACAGGGATTAACAATCGAAGAAAAATAGAGGTAACCAAGGATGTCCTTGAACTTTCTTCAATTCTTAATTTCACAAAAAGTTCTTTGACAGGTCTGCCCCGCCAGACTTGTGATCATATTAGTTCTCATTTTTTTTCAACGAACTTGCCTTTAATGTAACTTATTGATCACCTCTCGCGCGGCAAAAACCTTTTTCTCAAAGCCGCTCAATTTTGGGTTTTCTCCATAACCGCCCATTATAGCGGCTTTCTCTTGCCAAAAAATAAGAAGCGAAGCGACTATATTTTTTGAGCACCCCGTATTTTCACACGCGGGAACTTAAATTGGGGACAAGTTTTCACCTCATTTTGTGTCAAAATCAAGAGTTTGTGCCCTCAAAATACCTTGGGATATCCAAAAATCTGCCGCAGCGACTAAGTTTCTTGTGCTTGACCAGTCTCCGATTGTATTAATCGCAACTCAATACTAAATACAAAATACTACATACTAAATACTATTCTCATTTCACCCAATATTTCTTTCTAATTTCCTCGACAATTTTTTCATCCTCTTCCTCGCGCGCAAGTTTGGCTTTCTCGCCTATTTTTTTTAACTCATCAATTGGCAATTTAGCCAGCATATTGGCCCTATTTTCAAGATATTCTTTCGTATTTAATTCCGGATTTTCGAGCACTTCCTCAAGAAGCGCGTGCAAAATGTATCCGATTTCCCTCCCCGGTTTTAGTTCGCAAATACTCATAATATCCGTGCCATTTATCTTGAGCATTCCCACCGTGAGCGGCGAGCGAAGCGCCTCTTCAATCATGGACTGGTACTTTCTAAGCCTATAAGGACTCTCTTTCGGCCTACCGGTGCCAATTCTGTCGCACATACGAACATTCATGAGATCCCACACGTTCTCCGGGCCAACATTTGTCGCAAGTCTTCTTACGGCGGAGAGCGTAATAGTTTCCGTGTCAGAAAAGAACATGTGCCACCGCACGAGTCGGGTCACCTTGTCTATGATTTCATGTGAAAACTTTAATCTTTCTAGTATGACCCTTACCTTACGTGCGCCAACAACATCGTGACCATAAAAGGTCCACTCACCTGTAGATGGGTTTTTCCGACGTGTTTCAGGCTTTGAAATATCGTGAAGTATTGCCGCAAGTCTTATATGGAGCGGCCATTTTTTGTCCGCAGAGTGTTGGAGTGTCTTTAATAAATGCTCCCAGACATCAAATGCATGAGCTTTGTTCTGCTCGATACCAATCCCCTCCTCGAGCTCCGGTAGAATGTACTTTAGAATACCAAGCTTATGAGCCAATCTTAGTCCATCCGCAGGCATATCGGACATAAGGATTTTTACAAATTCATCGCGTATTCGCTCTGCGGAAATATGTCCGAGAAGATCTCCGTCAGCAATGAGTGCCGCTTCTGTATCTTTGTCCAATACAAATTTCATCTCGGTTGCAATTCGAACAGCCCTCAATACTCTGAGGGCATCCTCCTTAAATCTCTCGTCTGCCTTCCCAACTGCTCGGATAATGCCCTTTGTGAGGTCTATGGAGCCTCCATGGGGGTCAATAATGCTGAACTTGTGTGTTTCACCTGAAATCTTTTCAATGCTAAGCGCGATGGCGTTTATAGTGAAATCTCGTCTTTTTAAATCATCCTCGAGAGTTTTTGCGAAAGTAATTGTGTCAGGCCGCCTCTTATCGCTGTATTTTCCTTCAATCCTATAAGGTGTTACCTCTATAACTTTTAATGTTTCATCTGAAATATCCTCATTTACGATTCCTACGGTTCCGTAATCGTTTTCATAGAATGTATTAGCAAAAAGGCGCTCTATCTTTTCGGGTTGAGCATTTGTCGTGACATCCCAATCCTTTGGCTTTCTGCCGGAAAGGACGTCTCTAACACACCCACCGACCAAATAGGCCTCAAAACCGGCCTTTTTTAGCTCCTCCGGTACACGTGAAACTTCTTCTGGGATATTAATTGAAGGCTTTTTTTCCACAGTCTAATTATAACCCGATAGTAAAAAAATATATAATGAACGGTATGATCGTCGTCTGTGCGAATTCGTATATGCCATGAATCAAAAAAGTATTGAAATGGGACAGGCCCTTAAGTTAAGACGTGAAGGGCATACTTACAATGAGATCGCTAGAGCATTGTTGGTATCAAAAAGCTCTTTGTCAGCATGGTTGAAAGACATGCCGCTAACTGAGAATGAAAAAAAAGTCTTGAAATGGCGAAAAGATGCAAATATTACAAGAGGTAGAATAAGATCATCTGCAAATAATCGATTAAATCGACTTGAAAGAGAAAAGCAATTATTTATTGAGTCAAAAAGAGATTTTGACAATTATTTAGGCGATCCTCTTTTTTTCTGCGGAGTTTCACTATATTGGGCAGAGGGCGCGAAAAGAAGCTCAACTTTTCAGTTTATGAATTCTGATAAAGACATGATCAGGTTAATGATGACATGGTGCAGAAAATTTATGCCTAGTCGAGTCGGAGATATTCGGCTTAGGCTTTACATTCATCAACCATATGCCCACGAGAATTGCGAAGCATACTGGTCGAAAATTACTGAATTACCGCTTAGATTGTTTAGCAAAACAATCTATAAGCCTACATCTTCTGGCGTAAAGATGAGACCCGCGTACAAGGGCTGCCTGCGAATTGAAATTAGACGCGGATTAGCCGTACTCAGAAAAATGCAATTCTGGAGAAATCTAATGCTTGATTATCTTTCGCGTAGGGTAGTATGATTAGCCAATTGCGCCCGTAGCTCAATGGATAGAGCATCTGCCTTCGGAGCAGAGGGTTGTGGGTTCGAGTCCTGCCGGGCGCGTCGGTACAATGCTGTGCATTTAAAGTAACGTTGAGTTTGATAAATTAATTTTGCGGGTATGGTTTAATGGTAGAACGACTGGTTGCCAATCAGTCGGCGGGAGTTCGATTCTCCCTACCCGCATAAAAAAGGAGCAAAGCGACTATTGTATACGGGTAGAGAAAGCCGCCTGCGCGGCTTTCGTGGAGAATCGAATACCGCAGCGATGTTTCGCTTACAAGCGAAACCGCGAGGGGAGGGCTGCGAGTTTTGCGAGTGTCGACGAGCAAAAACTTGTAGCCGATTCTCCCTACCCGCATAATAACGAGCGAAGTGAGTATATTATGTGCGGTAGAGCAGGTGAACTGCTTCACTTGCGTGGAGAATCGAACAGCGGAGTCGTGTTTTTTCAGTAGAAAAAACAGACGAGATGGTGCCTAATCCGGCCTGAGTGACGACAAGGGGCGAGGCGAAGGCGATTCTCCCTACCCGCATAAGAGACATTTGTCCATAACTGGCTTTTACGCAAGACGCAAACTACGCAATATATGCCTTTTTTAACATAAGTTGTGGATAACTCTGTGCACATGTTGATAAAAGACACTATTATAAAACTTAACAAATATATCGTAAAAGTTTCTTATGAAACATATTTCACCCGAAACGCCGCCTCTCGAAAGGAAAATGGTTGGAAAAATTGGAGAGGATATAGCGTGCCGTTATCTAAAAGAGAGAGGATATAGAATTATTAACCGAAATTATTCAAAAAAATGGGGAGAAATTGATGTCATATGCGAAAAAGAAGGGAAGCTGACTTTTGTTGAAGTAAAGACTGTTACACATGAAATCAATTCCTCTGCGGATCTTGGGTATAGAGCGGAAGAAAATATGCATCCGTGGAAGATAAAGCGACTTAGCAGGACAATACAGTCATACTTGGCTGAAAAATATAGGGTAAATGAGCCCAATTGGGCATTGATGGGGCTTACCGTCCTACTCGATGTGGATAAGAAGACTGCGAAAGTGGAGATTCTGCGGGATCTTGTCCTATAGAAAACTCTTATAATTAGGTCTATTCATTTTCGAACTACCGAGTTCGAGAATGCCAAACTAACTTAATGAAGCTCTGCCGTTACTGCAAAATGTTATACCCCGAATCAGCTTTTGGGGTAGCATTAACAACTTCATCTAAAGTCTACAGAAGGCATAAGTGTCGTGACTGCTATAGAACAGCGAAATATAAACTTCATATGAATTATCGTGATCTTATAAACAATTACAAAAACAGTTTGGATGCTCTAAGTGCAACAATAAAGATTATAGGGTACTCGAGTTTCATCATTCAGGCAAAGATAAGGAATTTAACATCTCGGACAGGGCTTTTAAGCACATCGGATCGGTAAGACTGGAAAAAGAAATAAAAAAGTGCATACTGTTATGTGCTAACTGTCATAGAATTTTGCATTACCTCAAACGACAGGAAGTGTATATAAATAAACGGAGTGTGGTGCAACGGTAGCATATCTGCTTTGGGAGCAGACGATTCGAGTTCAAATCTCGGCACTCCGATTGAATAAAGTGCAAGAAGTAGAGCCGAGATTTGAACTTGAATCGGGCGAGTCCCGCGCATCCACGGTTTTCCGCACATAAAAAGCAGTCGGATTCCATTTCGGCACTCCGAGAAGAAATATCCAGTGCGTGGAAATAGCGTATTTTCGCGCTTTGAAAAATGTTCTTATGGATGAAATGGGCGAAGTGGTTTACCGAACTTGGGTTGAGTGGGGACGGAGGGCGCGGAAATGCGTAGTTTTTGTCCCAAGGGCTTTGAATTGAGCTCTTTTTTTTGTATGATATTGGAACATGAAAAAAATTCTTGAGCGGTATATTGATGTAAAAAAAGTTTCGACAACCATCGGAATGGTTATTCTCGGAACCTTGATTATTGTTATTGGTTTGCAAACCTACGTAAATTATCAAAATCGTACATTGGCAGGAAAACAGGCGGAGCTTTTTCTTTCTGGCATGATCGCCGATAGTTTGAACGCTGAGAGTGCGACAAAGGAAGATACAAAGGGTAAATATGTTCAGACTGGGGCACAGATCTCAAGCGAGCTTGGATCGGGAAAAGGGGAGAGTACGGAAATTGTTGACCCTAACGCAACGGATGTATGCCTAGGCGCGAAGCACTCTGATTTTTCCTGTTATGACGAGTTGTTTAAGAATCTAACAAACGAAAAGGGGAGTGCGGCATCTTTCGGGCTTTTGCGAAAAATTTATCCGATAAACGACTATGTTCGTTCACAATGCCACCCAATTACTCATGTCATCGGACGAACCGCGGCGCTTTTGTATCCTACGGCCGCCGAAGCTTACAAATATGGCGATAGCTACTGTTGGTCCGGGTATTATCATGGAGTCCTTGAAACAATGGTGTTCAAGATTGGTTATGAAAATCTCTCCAAATCATTAAATGATATCTGTGCTCCGCTCGAACAGGCACGAAAATATTCATTTGACCATTTTAATTGCGTCCATGGACTGGGTCACGGCGTCATGGCGGTCTACGGGGACGATCTCTTTGAATCCCTCAAAGCCTGCGATGCACTCACCGACTGGTGGAATCGCTCCTCTTGCTGGGGAGGAGTGTTTATGGAAAATGTCATCGTTGATAACACATACCACAATTCAAGATTTTTAAAACCGGAGGACCCGCACTACCCATGTAATGCTGTTGGAGACGCATATAAGCAGACATGCTACCTAATGCAGACTTCGTACATGTTGAAAGTCAATAATCAGGATTTTGACAAGGTATTTGCTCTCTGTAGCCAGACGGAAGACGCGTATAAAAATACCTGTTATCAAAGTCTCGGTCGTGATGCTTCGGGAGGAAGTTTGAGCGAGGTTGCCCCGACGGTCGCCAAATGTTCTTACGGAGACGACACCAACCAAATATCAAATTGTATTATCGGAGCGTCAAAAGATTTCGTGTCTTATTTTCACGGCACGTCTGAAGCGAGAGAATTTTGCAAAGCATGGGCTGATCCAAAATTACGAGAAGTATGCGATTCGACAGTTACCGCTTATGCGCAAGTATTGTAGAAGCTTAAGTAAGAGAGAACAAAGTGTCAGAAAATTTTGACAGATTGAAACATGAGGGAGCCTTGACGGTAGAAGGCTCTTTTGCGAGATTATTCTGATAATAATGGAAAAGAGATTCACTCGTAACATCGAAGATTTTGTTTGCGGCCACTGTGGAAAAGTTGTGAGAGGGAATGGTTATACGAATCATTGCTCCATTTGTCTCTGGTCAAAACATGTTGACGTGAATCCGGGCGACAGGGCAGATACGTGCGGAGGGTTAATGAGCCCAGTCCGATATGAAAAGAAGCATGGAGAGATGAAGGTAATTCATGTCTGCGAAATATGCGCTTTTGAACGACCGAACGTACTTGGTCCCCACGATACGATTGTGCCGCTTCTGTAAATTTTCATTTATTCTTCACGCAGAATATTAAACCTCTCGCTCTCGGAGGACGATTGGGCGAGCAAATACTACTGCGATAGGGAAGAGACAAGTTTTGCGGTAAGGGCTGGAGCGACGTCCTTCACGAAGCGGTTCGCGGCCTCGTGGAGATTGCCTTCTAGAAATGTTTTTAATTCGAATCCGGAATTCGCTTTGAAACTTCGCGCAATATGAAGCGGCGTTATAGCGCCTAAAAGTCGCTCATTCGTTGTTGCCGCGTCAGTTACTGTAACGACGAGGCCCGCTATCTCGCCCGCCGCGTTCATGACCGCGCCGCCGGAAGATCCCTTTTGCGCCAAGATCGAGCCAGAAAGTTCAAGGAATTCATTGTGCTCGCCGTCAAAACTATAGACATCATTTACTTTCGCAAAAGAGGACGCGCTATAGAGATCTTTTGCAATTGCAATTCCTCCAAGAAACCCTGCTGGGTATGCCACAATAAGCACCTCGTCTCCTTTTGCTATTTCATCACCAAGGGCAAGTGGCATTGCCGCGAAAGAAGAGGGAAGTTTTTCATTTGTGTCTGTTTTGCCATCAACAAGAAGGAGCGCGTAATCATCCTCCCCGGTACCTCGCGGGTTTGTTTCGATTAAATTTGTTGGATTTGCATGAACCCACGACGGTGGAAGGTACAGCAACTTTGCCGTGTAAAGAGAGCGGGCTGGATTTCCCGTCCTGACAGTGCATGTTGTGTATTCAGGAGTCGGGTAGTCTTTTATAAGCAGGCTTTGACCAATGTGGGCGTTTGTGAGTATGACGCCGCGATTATTTATGATGATCCCGGAACCGGTGATCGAACGCACGACGGAATTATTTGTGCTGATGCACAAGATATTTACGAGTGCCGCTCTTGTGTCTGCGTTTATACTTTCAAAATTGGCGACTGCGCTTTTTGTAGGTGCTGGTTGTTCAATTTCAGGAGTAAGTGCCGCAGGGGGTGCTACGGGTTTGATGGTTATGGGTGAATTGATTGAAGGAGTGGGTGGTGCAATAGCCTTTGGAGGAGAGGAGGGAGTGGTGGTAGCATCCACAGCTTTTTTTGGAATTTCTAAGTGTGTCAATCGCTCAAAAACATCCTCATCAACGGCTGGTAGCTCTCTCATAGTCAAGAGCTTTGTTTTGGGCATTGTAGCAATAGAAAGACTTGCCACCACGATAAAAAATTTTGTAATAAGAGACGTAAACACATTTTGCATTATACACGTACTTACATTGATAAATAAAGCTGAACACTTATTATATGTATGATAGACTTATAAATGTGAAAAGCTTATCAATAAAAGAAAATGCAATAAAGCTTAGAAAAGAAGGTTTTTCATATGGTCTCATTAAAGAAAAAACCGGTGTTTCTAAGTCGACACTTAGTAATTGGCTTTGTGAATTAGATTACCTTCCAAATCAAATAACTATTGAAAAGATTGGAAAAGCAAGAGCGGCATCTACCGCGGCAAAACAGAAATTAAAATTTGCGTCTATACAAGAAGCGCACAGACTTGCCGAAAAGGATATTGGTGACTTAAGAAAAAGAGATATTTTTATGCTTGGCCTAGGGTTGTATATCAGCGAGGGGACAAAGTCTTCAAGTGATATCAGGATAATTAATTCTAATTCGGAAATAATCAATCTCGCTATTCGATGGTTTAGGGATGTCATCGGAATACCTCTGCATAATTTTCGAATGCGATTGCATCTCTATCCCGATAATAATGTTGAAGATTCCATTAGATTTTGGAGCACTACGACAAAAATACCGATAGTTCAATTTCAAAAAACACAAATTGATAGAAGAAAAAATAAAAAAATTTCAAAAAAAGGAAAACTTCCGTTCGGCACAGCTCATCTTAGTGTGAGAAGTGGTGGGAGTAAAAATCATGGTGTTTTTTTAGCACGGAAGATTGATGGCTGGATGAAGATCGCCTTAAAAAATAAGTTGTTTACAGAGTAGGTGACTTCTCTATATAATGGGCGACATTGCGGGTGTAGTATAACGGCTATTATGGGATCCTTCCAAGATTCAGACGCGGGTTCGACTCCCGCCACCCGCATAAAAAGGAGCGAAGCGACTATTTTATGCGGGTGGAGAAAGCTGCCTGCGCAGCTTTCGTCGGGAGTCGAACGCCGCAGTCATGTTTTGCTAGTAAGCAAAACAGACGAGGCGGTGCCCAGACCAAAACGAGTAACGACGAGTTTTGAGTCGCGGGCGACTCTCCCGCCACCCGCATAAAAAGGAGCGAAGCGACTACATTGTGCGCGGATAGAAAGCGCGGGGCGCTTTCGTGGGACAATCGAAGCCCGATTGAGTATATTTTATGAGATTGTCGCAATATCCAATCAATGTACTTTTGCTGTTATTCCGTAAATATTGCATTATTACATTATCATGGTACAGTCTAATAAGATTAAGTCTTATATGTCTAATAAATCTATTGAAAGCCCGATAACGGATAGTGATTTGCGCGAGGCGAAAGATCTTAGAATGCTAGTCTCTGCACATAGAAGAGTGAGGCTCGATAGATCTGTCGTCCAGGCTTTCAGGGATGAAAAAATAACTCGGCAGCAACTGAATGCCTATTTCCATCCTGAAGTTGATCTTTTGAAGCGTCTCCTTCGCGAAGCGTAAGCTTCGTTTTTTTATTTCCGCATCAGTGAGGACAATAATCCTAGTTATTGTCGAGCGATACCCGCCCGTACCGAACAGTACCCGCCAGAATGATTCTGATCGGGCTGGCGTTCGGGCGGGTGCCCCGGGGTTTAATACCTTTTATTATCATTTCCAGGTGAGCGACGACGACAAGCCTACTTATAGTTTGAGAGGAATGCCAGAGTTTTTTATAGCGAGGACGAGTCCCCTAAAAGCGGGATTCGACAAAATGGTACGGTTTCGGAGTTCATCTTTTTGGATTTTTTTCTCTATCATAACGCCTTCCAAAACAGCGATACCTTCAGAAAACTGTTCCGCCAGCGCCCTGTTCTTTTTTGCCGCGTAGTCGCCGTATGAGGCAAATTGCAACATCAATTCTGCGTAAAGCATTTTAATGACAGGATCTTTTTCCAGCGCACGCTGGTTCAGCGCCTGATCCCTCTCCATTGTGGCGATGCGCAAAGCAGAAGCCATGTCCGTTGCTATAACAACCTTCGGGAGCTGTTTAAGCGGACCAACAAAGGTATTTCCCCCGTGATCAGACATGAAATACTTAACATTTGAAAGGGTTCCTTGATCGATGTCCTTTTTGATTCCTCTTATTTTTTTTACAATCTCATCTGACTCAACACTCGAGGTGAAATCAGCTCCGAGGACGAATCGATAAGGATTATTTTTTTCTGCACTTTGTCCATGAAGTATCTCAATCACTGCGTCATTGTATTTATTCGTCACATCATCATATTCTGAAAGAAGCACTGAATTTGCCTTCTCACCAAAGATTCTCGCACCTCCGGTAATGTTTTTGTGAAGAGCAATCTCGGCAAGAACTCCGGTTTCATTGCTTTCTCCTTTCCACCCGGCCTTTATTGTTTCAACGGTGATTAGATCTCTCTCTATTTCATCGTCGGGGTATATTCCTTTGCCGATGAATTGTTGAAGTTTCAGCCGCATTTGATCACGCTCTTGTTTTGCGGCTTCTACTTCAGTTCTAAATTCAAAAGATTCTCCTCGCATTGCGAAATTATACCCTAGGAACTATTTGCGTCCACTATTTAGTAATTAGCACAAAACCCGCCGTACGGCGGGGTTTGTGAGATGAAATAAAATAAAGATTATTTAACCGCATCTTTCAAAGCCTTTGCGGCTCTGAATTTCGGTACCTTCATAGCGGGCACCGTAAGTGACTCACCTGTTCGAGGATTTCGAGCCTGTCGAGCGGCGCGCTGTTTTACTGAAAAAATACCGAGGCCTGCGATTGATACTTCCTCGCCTTTTTTCATCGTGTTAACGATTGAATCAATCATCGCATCTACGGCTTGTTCAGCTTGTACCTTCGTACCACCGAGAATCTGGTGCACTGCATCAGCAATTCCTTGTTTGTTCATTTTTTCTATAAAAAATTACTTTTATAACATTCGACCACTCCTCTGGAAAGCAGGTAGCTCGCCAGTAACCTAACAATGATTATATATGAGGCCATTTTTTCGGCAATTTGCACTGTGGAAGCGCACCATATTGAAGAGTTTGTCAAAAAAAACCTATTTGTATTGACAAAAAGGCATAAAACATTATATAATAACTAACAGATATTGATTCTAACTCGAACCAAGGAAATTGAAATGAATAAAACTTCCTCATCACTTTGGAATATTCAGTACAAGATTGCTTTTTTCGTCTTGTTTCTTGTCGGCGCAATGTTTAGCGTGGTTTCGGTATGGTTGTTTCTCGTGGCGCATCTAATCGCTGGAGTTGTAGCCTATCAGAATCTCGGACGTCCCAACGCATTCCGAAGCTGGAACATGCCGAAAACGGGCGCATTAAGCGCCTGTTCAACGCTCGGATTCGCGGCTCTTGCTGCGGTGGCTTGGAGACGGTGACACATAGAGAGGATTATTGAAAACTTTTTTTCTGATAGCAGGGGTAGTGGCGGCTCTGCCATGCTACTACTTCCTCATTCGAGGGATACTCGACCCCAAAGAAAAAACGGAGCAAAGTATGGCAACGTGGGTTCTGTGGGGTATTCTCGACGCGCTGACGCTCTGGAGTGTTCGCGAACAAGAAGGTAATTGGCCTATCTTGGCACTTTACGTCCTCGGCAACATATCGGTCTCGATCGCACTTCTCTACACAAGACAATTTTCTTGGACAAGCTTTGAAAACTTTATAGTATTCCTCGTCCTCGGATGTCTCGTGTTTAGGCATTTTGGCGGGCCCATATGGCTGACAGGTGCTGGTACCACCGCGGTCGCCCTTGCGACACTGCCCCAGATTAGGGACAGCTGGATCAAACCAAATCCTGAAACCGTCTCTATTTGGTGGGGCTTCACCATTGCAAATGTCCTGTCTTTTCTCGGTGGCAAAGATTGGTCCATCGAGGAGAGACTGTACCCTGGTGTCTGCGTAGTGCTGTGCCTTACTTTGGTCATTGCAAATAAGCGGCACAAGAAAAACCCCGGCATCTAAACATTTTGAAACCGAGTCTCACATGAGACTCGGTTTTTTCTTTCGGAGTCTCGAAATTTATCGTCAGTTAGAAATTGCTTGCGTGAGGATAAAAAGTGTGTTATTTTTCAACGCGGAGGTAAAAAATGAGACTAACTATTAATTTCGAATGTAACCTAGTTATCAACGAAATCGGAAAAAATTATTCTGGCTCGGTCGAACTTTGGGTTGGCGAGGAAGAAACGATACTGTTTTATATTCTTTATCTGAATCCATTTCGAGGACGTGAAGCCGAATTCGCGGTGTATTTTGATGAGGAACGGAAGCAAGCATACGCGGAGGCTCTTGGTACGGAGAGTGTTGCGGAACACCCGATTTCTGGATTGGACATTACGACCCTTGATTTCACTCACGAGGCGGATGATGGGAAAATCGGATTGTTATGGATTCTTGTTTCAATCTTTTCTGAAGCAATTCATAATTCAACGAAGAAGATAGCCCTGGACCGCCAGCATGCAATAACACCAATCTGCATGAGGTTTAGTCATGAATGGAGCCAAGACTTCGAAGGTGAGGCAGAGAGGTATGCGCGCGCTTTCTTAAAGTCATTCGAGTAGTTTGTAACCGGGTTCCCTTTTTAGGATGGGGAACTCGGTTTTTTCTTTGAAATAATCGTGATGATCTTATCCGTGGAACGGAGATTCATATGCATAACCAGGCATTACCTCCAGAATATCTTCGGGCTGTTGGCGCATTGTTCATTGCGGGATTGGTTGTTTTTATTGTCGGCGGCGGTCATAATTTTCGTAACGCTCGTGTGGCACGAGGGAGCTCTTCTGTGGGGAAGTCTTGTTGCCGCGCTCGGGGTGTACGCTCCTTCTTGTGGGAATAGAGCTTGCGGAAAATTGTTAAAAGCCGGGACGTTGCTCCTCAAAAAAATCAATCGGTAATTTGGATTGTGCGCGTGGAAAGTACAATCCTTTTTTATTTCAATAATCTTTATCGGGGGGGTGAAGTGCTCTGTTTCGTTAGGAATACAACCGGGAAATATGGAAGTTGTCGCGTAACTACCCACCGTCACGGCGGCTATATTAACCCTCCACACCCATCTCTTCCTAATAGTTCGCCAATCGGACGATCGTCGTACGTGCGAACAGGAAACAATATCTTACCGTGCACACTGCGGGATTTAACGCATATTTTTGAGCGATCCCGCCTTTGAGACTTCAAAAATATGGACATACTCAAGGATCCGCAGAGCTTTAAGATTATCCAAAAAGCTCTTTGGTATTTTCTTTTTCCCGACAAAAACGCTCCTATGCACCATGGTAAGACCAAGTATCGCCAAGGCTTCTCTTAGCCAGTTTCTTTCCCGCCGCATTTTTTCTGGTATGTCATAAGTAATTATAGTCACGGATTCTGATGGAGCACTGTTGTATGTGTGATCCGGCATCGCGGTTTTAAGCCTCATTTCCAATTGTCCGCGTCTCGTCATCCCTTTTTTAGTGATTTTTACGGATGTGTCGCGTTTGTTGACCAACCCGTCTTTTTCTAATTGATAGACCAGTTTTGAAAAGTTTCTTTTGAGTTGGCGGGTAATGAGAAAATCCGAAATAATTTTTTCATTGCGTGCAAGAATTTTATCCGTTTTTTTATGCAACTTTGGAGCTGATGCACCGTACCCAGAGCGCAACGCGGCTTCGAAAAACGCCACGCTTCCCATAGCGGATTCTCCAAGTGCATTCAAAACCATTAATGTAACTCGTCCCTTCATATATTCTTGTATAGTATAGCAAGAATTCGCGAATCAGACGATCGTCGGATTGACGAACTGGCGAGGAAGTCTTTTTGTGTCGAACATCCATCTACGGATGTTGTTGGATTACGCGCGTATTCAGAGAGAACTTGGGAATTGTTTAAGACTTATCTTGCAAACTCAATCACCCGTGTCTCGCGGATTACCGTAACCTTTATTTCGCCCGGGTACTTCAACTCTTTTTCAATTTTGAGTGCGACTTCGCGGCCCAATTTTTTCGCGTCAAGGTCCGTTATTTCATTTGGGGTTACGAAGATCCTGATCTCGCGGCCCGCTTGAAGTGCGTATGACTTCTCAACGCCGGGGAAGGATTTAGCGATCCCTTCCAAATCCTCGAGCCGTTTCAGATAGTTCTCCACTGAATCGCGGCGTGCGCCCGGACGTGAGCCGGAAATTGCATCCGCAACCTGAACGATAATAGATTCGGGCGTCTCATATGGGTATTCTTCGTGATGAGCCTGCATGGCTTTGATAACATCTTCGGGTGCTCCAAATTTTTGAAGGATTCTTCTCCCAATCTCAACGTGCGTTCCCTGCACCTCGTGATCTACCGCTTTACCGATGTCATGAAGTAGTGCTCCCGCTTTTGCCGTATGAACGTTTGCGCCGAGTTCCTCCGCAAGCATTCCCGCGATGTGAGACATTTCTATGGAGTGTTGGAGAACGTTTTGCCCGTAGCTTGTTCGGAAGTGGAGGCGTCCGAGGATTTGTAAAATACGCGGGTCGAGATTGATGACACCGCATTCAAATGCGGCCTGCTGACCCTTTTCTTTTATAATTTTGTTTATATCTCCCTCGGCTTTTTCGACCGCTTTCTCTATTTTTGCGGGTTGGATTCTGCCATCTAGTATGAGGGTTTCAAGCGTAACTCGCGCGATTTGTCGTCGAACAGGATCGAATGAAGAAAGGGTAATGGAGCCTGGCGTATCGTCGACGATGATTTCGACTCCCGTCGCTCGCTCGAGGGCCTTGATGTTTCTTCCTTCCTTTCCGATGATTTTACCTTTGAGGTCGTCCGACGGAATCGTAATGGTCGTCGAAAATACGTCCGCAGAAACAGAATTTCCGAGACGGTGAATTGTCGTCGTGAGAATCTCTTTTGCACGCTTCTCCATAGCGTCTTCGCCGGCGTTCTCCAATTTCTGCATGCGAACTATAAGATCCTCGGCGTAATTTTTCTCGATAGTGGAGAATAGTTCGGCTCTTGCCTCATCTGCCGTTAGTCTCGCTATTTTTTCTAGTTCCGTTTTCTTCTGCGCTTCCTGGGCGAGTACTTTCTCTTTTATTTCCCGAATTTCGGCGATTTTTTCCTTTGCCGATGTTATTTCTGAATCCAAATCTTGCTGACGTTTTTCAAGTTGGTCTTCTTTTTTTACTATGCGGTCTTCAGTCTTTTTCAGTTTCTCTTCTTTTTCCTTGATCTCCAGACGTATTTCTTGAATGGTCTCAATTGCTTTTGTCTCTGCGTCAGCAATTATTTTTTTCGCTTTTTCTGCCGCCTCCGATTCGATTTCTTTCAGCCGCAGTTCCATCGAACCCTTTTTTCCGAGTGAAATAAGGACGCGGAAGGTGTACCCTAATGCGGCTCCTCCCAAAGCGGCCGCCGCCATGAGAAGAAATGCTACTTTTAATGACATGTCGTTAAGCCGAACGGCCTACGGCGCTTGTGTGATTTGAAACAAAACCTTTTTTAAATATAAATCCATGAAGGGAGTAGGGAGCGTTTTTGGTCACTCGTCGTAGTCGTGCGGTAAATTAAATCCTGTAATGAATGCATATTACAACAAAGCACTGCGTTTGTCATTTGACAGAGATTAATCGGATTGTAAGGTAACAAATAGAGGAAAAAAAAGTTCGTATGATAAAGGAAGAGAGAATTGCCGAGTTTCAAGCCCTTTATAAAAAATGCAGACTCAACCAAAGCGAACTTGCTAGATGGCTTCACGTCAGTTCGAGCTATGTGAATATGCTTGTGCATAGTAGGAATGGAGAGAGTCCCTCGGAAACTGTCCTCGAATTGTTCAGGCTTAAAATGGAGCGGCTAGAGGGTTTTGACCCGCGCTTTCAACCTGTTGCTGAAGCACTTCTTTCATTACCGCCCGCTGATCAGGATAGAATTTTGCGCGGATTCCTATCGTTTGCGACTGCTTACGGCAAAGAAGGCAGTAAAAAGTCACAAGGAAAAAAGTGATGACAAAAAAACCGACAATACGTCGGCTTTTTTATCTGGCGACTAAATAATTAATTTATTAGTTAACCTTTCTTCGAAACGAATACTTTGTCGATAATTCCGTACTTTACAGCCTCTTCCGCCGTGAGGAAGTAGTCGCGATCAACGTCTTTTTCAATCTGTGCCGATGTCTTTCCGGTGTTTTTTGCCATAATTTTATTGAGTCGCTCTCGAAGTTTCAAAATGTTTTTCGCGCGAATTTCAATGTCTGATGCCTGACCTTGTGCGCCGCCAAGTGGCTGGTGAATCATTATCTCCGCATTTGGAAGTGCGAAGCGTTTTCCTTTGGAACCCGCAGAGAGAAGCCATGCACCGCCTGATGCCGCCATTCCAACACACACCGTCGCGACTTCGGGCTTGATGTGGTTCATCGTGTCGATCATTGCTAGCGTTGCAGATGCTGAGCCGCCTGGAGAATTGATGTAGAGATAGATATCCTTTTTCGCGTCTTCCGATTCCAAAAAAAGAAGCTGTGCAATGATGAGATTGGCGGTATGGTCGTCAATTTCTCCGCCCATGAAGATAATACGGTCGCGGAGCAAGCGAGAGTAAATATCATACGCGCGCTCGCCGAATTGGGACTTTTCTATAACGGTTGGGATTAACATGGTGGATTCAAGAATTAAGATTCCCGATGGCCGACCGCGACACCAGTCGGCGGGGCAGGCAGGATTCATGAATAATAGGGAGAGTTTAGCAGGTTTTTTTAGATTTGACAAGTAAAGAAATTACTTGTAGTGTCTTTTATAGTAAACGAAGGGTCTTCCATGAACATGAAAGAATATGTGAGGGATAGTAGGTTGAAATCAGTCAGCGTCAATGTTGCGGCAACATTCGTCGCGCTTATCGTCTCCCTTCTCCCGTTGTGGATCTATATTACTTTGCACGCCCTAATGGAACCCGCAGGCTTTTGGCAGACACTGGCCCTGGGAGCGGTAGGACTATATTTCCTGGGCAGTTTGCAAATTCTCGGCCTAGTTCTTTTCGGGCTTTTTATGAAGCTTATCTGGTTCGATTGAAAAATTCCCAGGCTCGTCAGGCTCGCGTAATCTACGCGATGCATATAATCAAAACAGTACCTTCACGGTACTGTTTTTTCATTTTGTTTACGATTTACGAGTGGTCGTTGGTAAATCGTAAAGTAAATTTCAATGGAGAGTAAATTGAGAGAGGGTAAGAAAAGGCGGAAAAAAACTTGACACATTCTTGATTTGTCTGTAGTGTCCAAAATGGTAAAGGGTACGCCCGACGCCAGTACATAAACAACAAACAATGAAAGGGAAGAGGTATGCCTCAAACCGAAGCTAAGTCACCGTTTAGTCTCATTCTTAATCAAAAGAGAAAGTTTTCAAATCCTGATGTGATGATTTTAATCGAGCACAGAAAGGCTCAATTTCTGGCTATCGCGGATAAAATAACTATGAAAACCCTTGGGTCTATTGAATTAGCTGCAAGAGACAGAAAACACAGGCTCGTTCTACATACGATTCGGGATGACGGGCTTGTAGGTAGCGTTCTCGAAACTCAAGGGTTTTATAAAGTCTGTGCTAATGTGCAGTATTATCCCAAAGACGCTAACGAGATTAACGGCTGGGTGAGTAGGGGGTGGGGTATAACTAGAAGAGGTTTCTGGGTGAAGACCTGGCTCCAAGTAGATATTGTTGAATACCCGCATCAAAATATTTACGCATACGAAAAAGCTATCGCTGTGGCGCTTGCGTCCAGTGATCTTAGTGATCTCTTGACGTGGCTTTGGGGTGATAAGGATTTTGAAGATAACGATCGATTCCGGATTTTGATGGGTATGTGGCGGGATATAGAAGAGGAGACCCGAAGATACTCGGCGGACGCGGAAAAAAGAACTTTGGAATTAAAAGATTTGGTCAATACCATGGCTCGAGATTCATCCGTACTTCATGAGATAATGGGATGACTCAAAACATGTCGCCGCTGCAGAAATGCAGCGCTTTTTTATTCTAAAACTCGCTTTTTTATTACTATTCGCTAGACTCATGGGGAAGATGGCGGAGTGGAGAATCCAGAATTTGGACCAAAGAATCGTAGTAAATCCCAAATTCCAAGCACCAAATTACAAACAAATTTCAATATTCCAAATTCAAAACAAGATAATTCCGTTTGAAGCTTGGTGTTTGGATATTGTTTGTAGTTTGGAATTTCTTCTAAAGGATTTTGGATTAATGATTTCGGGTTTTTATACTAAATACTACATACCATATACTAAATACTAATTATGAAGATTCATCGCTTTTACATTTCTCCCGAGAAGGCCGAAATCGAGGCTAAATTCAAAGTAGATGACAGCGAACTTTATAATCAGTTTAGAAATGTTTTGCGTTTCACCGCAGGTACGGAGGTTGTACTTTTTGACGGATCTGGATTTGAATATAAAGCCCAAGTTGTTGAAATGTCTCGCGGATCGGTTCATTTCAAAGTTTCGGGAAGGAAAAAAGGCTGGGTTCCGGAAAAAAACATTTCGCTGTATCAAGCGATGGTGAAAAAAGATAAATGTGAATGGATCGCCGAGAAGGCGACTGAAATTGGAGTCGAGAAAATTTATTTTTTTGTATCGGAACGTTCAGAAAAAAAAGGGCTTGATATGCGTCGGGTCGAGAAAAAAATAATTGAGGCCGCCGAGCAATCGGGACGAGTCACAATTCCGAAGGTTCGGTTTGTAGAAAATTTTGAAAAAGCGCTTTCAGAGAGCAGAAATCCGATTCTTTTTCACACGATAGGCGTGTTACTTAAAGAGAGGGAAGAGCTTAAAATGAAAATCGCTGACTTATTTGTGGGACCGGAAGGAGGATGGACAGAAAAAGAAGTTGAGACTACGCTGAAGCAGGGAATCCCCGTTGTCACTCTCGGCGAGCAAATTTTGAGGGCTGAAACCGCTGCGATCGCGACTCTTTCAGTGCTTATGTTCTCCTGAATGATCGTCGTGATTGTGTCCGTCGTGATCGTGATGATCGTGCGGGTCTTTCAATTCGCTTTTCACTCCCGTTTCAAGAAGTTCAAAAACCATATCGTTTGTCAGCATCATCTCAACATAATTTTTCACTCGTTCTTTGTCCGCTTCTTTGTGATGTTCAAGTATATGACTAACTTCACGTGCCACTTGTTTGTCTGAGGGCGCAATTTTTTCGTGAAGCGAAATTTTATTCAAAAGAATTTGAAGGATCACTCTCTTTTTTGCGTCTTCCAGCCATTCTTTTTTTATCGCTTCATCTGTCTTTTTTGCGTCGCTCAAATATTTTTCGTATGTGGTTCCCATGCGGTTCAAGTCCCCTTCAAATTGAGCCTTCATTTTGGCGAGTTCTCCCTCAATTAGTACTTCCGGCAATTCGGTCTTTACTTCCTTTACCAAAAGGTCTGCGATGTGCGCGCGTTTTTTCTCTTTTGCGCGCTGTCTTCGCTCTTCACCGAGGCCTTTTTTTATTTTTTCCTTCAGGTCTGCAAGTGAAGCAAAATTGCCGAGGGATTTGGCGAAGGCGTCGTCGAGCGCAGGAATTTCCGATGAAGTTTGTCCGATTTCATTTTTTTTGATCTTTCCTCGGGCTTCCTGAAGTTCTTTTAGGGTTTTCTCGACATCAACATCAGTTACCTCGAGTTCTTTCGGACTGGTGATCGGAAGTTTTTCTTGGATTTTCTTATATTCAGGGAGTTCTATTTTGGGGAATATTGCGACGCGTATTTTGAAACCGAGAGGATTTTCTTTTGCAATTTTAGTAAATTCAACATTCGGGCGGCTGATAACCTCGAGTTTCTTATCGGTAACTATTTCCGAGTAGATATCTCCGAGCAAATGCTCCGCGGCGTGTTCGAGGATGGCGTAGTCTCCAATTTTTTCAGCGGCAATTTTTTCTGGAACATGTCCTTTTCTAAACCCTGGCAGTTCGATTTCCTTTGCCAGTTCTTTTAGCGCACGTTCAAATTCCGCCGACATTTCATCGGCCTCTATCTCACCCCTGATCTCAACTTCGGAAGATGGGAGTTCCTTTATTTCT
>Ga0155689_151_pt2 | contig 18916 bp, 2 predicted proteins | sample RifCSPlowO2_01_FD_107346 | JGI IMG/M metagenome (GOLD analysis project Ga0155689, IMG submission 107346) | Candidatus Taylorbacteria bacterium RIFCSPLOWO2_01_FULL_45_15b
CTTGATTCACGGTCATGCTTTTAACATATAAATTTTCTTTCAATAATTCCGTATTTTCCCTTGCGTTGGCAAGCGCGGAATTCAATAGCTTCCGTACCGCGTCGGAAGCGTCTTTAGGAGAAAACTGCAAAATCGCCAAAGCCTCTTCAATAGATTTCTTTTGAATCAATCCAGCGATGAGCCGGACTTTGCGCGGAGACTGTCTATAAGTATTGAGCGAGGCGGAAACCATAAAAATTATTTCTTATCAGTCGTAACGGCTTTAGCGGATTGTGCGGCGGCGATTTCAGACTCCTTTTTCTTTTGCTCAAGCTCTTTCTGCATTTTTCCTCCGTGTCGGACGAATTTGCGGGTTTGAGAAAATTCCCCTAATCGATGCCCCACCATTTCCTCTGTAATCAAAACCTCGATATGTTCGCGACCATTATGCACCCCAAACTTAAACCCGACCATTTCAGGCGATATTTCGCTAGCTCTATACCACGTCTTAATAACGCCGGCATCTGCAGGTTTTTTATTCGCTATCTTTTGGAGAAGCTTCGGTGCGACCGAAGGTCCTTTCGATAATGATCGTGACATGTTTATACGGTCGCCCCCTATTTTCCTAAGAAAAAACGCCCGAGGGCTACAAGACCGTTATAGTATACAAGCGCTTAATCATTGTCAATTTTAATGTAACGCATTTAATGTAACGCGCACACTATCCCGGCTCTTTTACATTTGTAATAGTTAGCAAACGGCAAACTAAAAACCAGCCCCGCATAAGCGGGGCTGGTTTTTTCAAAACATGGGCTTTTTTCTTTTTTTTATTGACTTAAGGCCTCAAGTTTTGTTCGCGTTCCATTTCCAACATATCCGCTTCCTTGCGTTAGACCGACCGGAATCAAGATTTCTGCCGCGTATGCCTCTTGGAAGCGAATCACTGCGCGTTTCGTCGCAGGACCAAAGTATGTCGTCTCAAAGCCGGGAGAGCCGTCTCCGGAAACCGCAACGCTGAAACCGAAGGCGTTCAGCCTCGTCTGCAAGGAACGGACGTCTTCTCCTGTCATTCCTTGTTTAAGATCGCGGGTAAAGCGACCCGAGCCAGAAACACTCGAGCCGATGTTGTAGATTGGAGCGAGACTTATGTCGGCCTCTATTGCGGCGAGAGTACCCGGCCCCGCTATACCGAACTCCGAAGATTCTGCGCAAATCAAGGCTTTACTGCACTGATATCCTTTCAACGCGGTTTCCGTCAATTCTCCAAAATATCCTGTTGAATTTCCGCTTGCAAGATATTGCCGAGCAATAAGGAATTGTTGTAACTTCACAACGTCATTCCCGCGGGAACCTCGGCGAAGAGTTGCTCCGGAGAAAACCCGAGTCGCAGGAACGGCGAGCGACTGTCCGACATAATTTACCGCGTCAAGCGCCTGAATGCGCGACAGTGTCGCGCCCGTTGCGACTCCGAGCTCGCCCGAAAGCGCCGATGATTCGCCTGCACATACAATACCTTCTCGACACTGGAAACTCACCAACGCCGATTCGGTAATCGGACCAAAGTATCCGGTAACGTACTTCTGATCCAAATGACCCTGCGCAACTAAAATTCCCTGAAGTTTACGTACATCTTCTCCCTCACTGCCGTTACTTAAAGCTCTTGTGATACCCGGCACATAATCGGGCACATAAGCAGGAGGAGTAATATTTCCCGTATTGGAGATAATTGCCGGAATATTTGGCGTAACAGGAGTCGGTGAGAGTGATGGAGTCGGTGAAACAGGATTTGTTACTGGTTCAGGATTTGGGATATAGCCCACGGGATATCCCCCGGGAATCTGGGCAGGCGATGGTTGAGGAGAGACAGGATTTGCTGGATTTACTGGCAATACAGGCAAAGTGGTTGGGGTTGGTGGTGCAGGGGTTTGGGGAGTTGTCGGTGTCGGTGTTGGTGTCGGTGTTGGTGTCGGTGTTGGTGTCGGTGTTGGAGTTGGTGTTGGAGTTGGTGTTACAGCGGAAGCAGAAACTATTTCTACGACAAGAGTTCTCTCGATCAAGTTTTGTCCATCACTGACGCGCAATATCCATCTATAGGTAAGCGGCGCTGAACCCTGCGGATACGTAAATACCTTTGTTGGTACCGCGCCAGCGCCAGTTGTTGACGGAATTTCTGTTCCACCATTTATCGTGTAGTACCATTGCCACACAAGTAAGTCACCATCGGGGTCGGTTGCCGTCGCTTGATAGGTTACCCTGGTTCCTTCTCGGAACTGCGGGCCGGAACGGGAAGAATCCACGTCCACCGCATCATAGCCGATAACGCCAACCGATGGAGCGTTGTTTGAGGAAGAAGGTGGTGGAGTAGGCGTTGGAGTTGGTGTTGGAGTAGGCGTTGGTGTTGGAGTTGGGGTTGGGGTTGTTGGAGGGGTTGGAGTATTGTTCGAGACTGCTAGAAATTCTCCGGCTGACCAGCCAATGACAGTTGATCCATTTTCTTGTTCCCAAGCAACCCTAAACCATGTATACCCGTCTGCATATGTCGATCCGCCAACAACTATACCTTCTTCCCCAACGGCTTGGCTCGTAAGAATATTCCCCGAAACCGACGGCGTCTCGCGAACACGTACCACGTCTATGGCTTCAACAGAAGAACCTATATCAAACGAAGGAACTGATGTCGGTGGAGTTGGGGTTGGAGTAGGGGTAGGTGTTGGGGTAGGAGTAGGCGTTGGAGTTGGGGTTGGGGTTGGTGTTGGAGTAGGCGTTGGAGTCGGAGTTGGAGAGATAACTTGTGTGCCTGAAAGAATGATAATCTCATCTCCTGACAAGATTCGACCATAAAGCTGGACTTCATCAATCAATCCGTTGAAGTATTGATCCTGATTATTGTTATTTCCTATCGTGAATGATGTCCCTTGATCGCGAAGACTGGTTGTCGTTACTAGGTCTGGCTCATTTCCGATTATCGCTTGTGCGAGATTTGCCGACGGAGCAATTTTCAAAGCCGAGCTGACCGTTCCTCTAGGGAGAATCGGAATTGTGGTTCTTGTATCAGACACCGAACACGTTGCGGGTTGAGGCGTGGTAACGTTCGCAAGATTCGGAAAATTACGAAGGTTGTCGCAGGTGCATCGAGGCGATGACAGGCCGGTCGGCTGACATTGAGGGAAGTGGCTAGTCGGGAGATTATTCAAAGTCGCCGCAATGCTATCAGGAACGATATCGGTGTACTTTCCGTTGCTGTCACCGTTTACATTTGGAGAAACCCAGAACGAATAGAGACTTCCGTTCGTGAGATAGAATTTTATTTTTACCTCTCTACCAGCAATCGCACTTAAGTCGGCGGCGCCGGTCCAATTCATTCTTAACTTTGTATCATCTCCTCTTGCAACACTGCTATTCGCTTTTGAGAATGGCGCAATCACCTGACCCGTTGCGGCATCGAGAATTTCTGCCCGAAGTTCGCCGACAGGATTCACGACATTTACGAAGAAATATTTTCCGGAGAAAACAAGCGTGCGTGTCGTCAATGTTTTTTCCGCACTTCCGGCATCCACCGATACGAATCCGTCTCGCCTTAAGAAGGCTAGTCCCATCGCGCTGTTTTTGTCGGCATCATTTCCATAAATATCCGATTCCGGATACCATCTACCGGTTCCTCCGCGTCCGACGATGTAGAACCAAATTTTATCACCAACCACTATCATTTCCGGATTTCGCGCTTCAACATTCCCCCAGTTCCATGAACCTGCACGTTCATCCATATTGAAGAATGAACGCAAATCCTTCCTCTCTATGGTATAGCCATCGCGACTATACCCGAGACTGACTTGATTATATTTTGGTCTACCCAAACCAACAAAGTTGTCGCTTTGATGAGTTTGAATAAATGCAATCTCGAGACTTTCATAAGGCTGTATATCGAGATTATAAATCTCGGCTGTTTGGGAATTAAATCTCCATTGGTCATCAGAAATCGCTCTAAACCAGAGTTGCCCTAGATCGTGGCGCCATTTGCAATACAGACACGTTCCGCCCCCTGGATGCTGGCCGAGCTCGTCCGCCTGATAAAAGGCAGGCTCGTCAGACGAATCGGCTTCAGAATATCGGCGATAGCGACCTTTTGATACTTCGCCTTTTAGAGAGTGAACCCAAACTTCTCTAAAAGGATTGTACTGAAGTGACGTTCGATCGCCCTGCGGCCCTGTTGGGGCCCTCCCTATTGGCCCTCGCCAATTAAAGCCGTCGCTTGAGTAAAACACCCGAGATTCGACGTCATCGCTTTCAGCATAGGTAAACATTTTGTAGCGATTTGCAGGAACATCATTGTCGTCAATAAGAACCGTCGTCCCGACCTCGTATTGCGGATAGCCGAATCTATCCTTGTGCCAGACAATATTAGACCCGGCAAGATATACCTGATTAAGCTTGCTATCCAAATTTGGCTTTATCCAATTGACTCCGTCGGCGGATTCCGCATAACAAACACCCCAGAAATACGAGAATATATTTGAATAATTTGCCTTAACGTTGCAGTCATACCACATCTTGAATTTTCCTTCATCGTAATGGAGTCCAATCGTCCATGAATGCTTCCCGTCTTGGAGAAGATCATTTGCTAGCACCGGATTAGCGGCGTAATGCTCGGGCAAATAATGAGACTTCGTCATTGTCGTGCTTTCAATCAGAAAATCGTCAACAAAAAGCTGTCGCCCGGTATCTATCGAAATCACCGGCGGCGGTTTTGTAATGTAGTATGCGGTATTCCAACCATGAGGGAACGTGGCCGGATTGGTCGTAGGAAAGTCAGATTCAAAATCTTCAGGTTCAGGAGGCCACGGCGTCGGCAGTGTAATGCCGTTGTATTGGAGTGGCGACCAATCCCATGATTGACGCTGGGCCCATCGATATGGCTCCTGCGGTGTCAAACTGACCGCATACGTTACGTCAATTTTTGTTACGAGACCGCCGATCAGCGAAATTGGTGCGGAACAGTGTGTATAATCACAGCGAAGTTTTTGAGCAGTCCCGCTCGGAGTACACTCTGATCCTCCAATAGCATACGTGCAGGTCTTATACGTTTCGGTCAAATTATCAAGATCAGTAACATAAAAGCGGTGCTCGGCCGTTCCGGCATGAGGCTCGTACCCCCGAACTGCAACAGATTCGCTGTGAGGCAATGTGCCCACAACTGACCAGAGGGTATTCGTCATCGGCTGACCTGATGAATTTGTTCGAGTTATTTGCACAGCCGCTTTTTCAGATCCGATTGGAGAAAGCGTCCTCGCAGAATATGGCGCGGACGAAGCATCTCCAGTCGGAAGTTTGGCTACTACTTTATAAGAATATACAGCGTTAGCGGCAAGATTTGAATCCGGGAATTGTTTCGTATTCGCAGGAACAGACGCAATCAAATTGTAAGCACTGCCTGAATCAGATCTCAATATATTGAATCCTGTTTCAGTTTTTGAACTGTCAACCCAGTTTACGAAGATACTCTTATCAGATGTCGCTTCCGCGCGGATAAGGGCTGGAGCCCCATTGGTTACCGGCTGTGGAGTTGGCGGGACCACTGGAGGAATAACTGGCGGTACTACGGGAGGAACTACCGGCGGTATAACTGGTGGAACTACCGGTGGAACAACAGGAGGTACTATCGGAGGGGTTACAGGGCCGGTAACGGATCGTCCTCCGTCAACGAAACACTTAGTTCCGTTCGCAACACCCAATTTGAAGGTGCACGCGACATGATGCCATGCGCCGTCATTCAATCGAATTCCGGAGCCCTTCCAACCGAGAGCCACGTCAGGACCGGCGCTAAAGTCATACACTCCAAATTCATCGTCGCGTAGAAACATTCCATACATTCCTTCTTTAACCGCTATGCCTCTAAAACCAGAGCCTGCGGTTCCATCAACCTTTATCCATGCCGCAAGCGATCCTTCTTGTACAGAAAGTCGGGCATCTGACACGGTAACTTTGAGACCGGTCTTAAACTTGACAGCTGTCCCACTCTTGCCGTCAACTCGTTCAGGCAAAGATCCAAAAGAACCGGTGAGATTGTTTCCGGAACTGTCAGCGACACTTTGTCCGCTTGTCTCATCCAGCTTCCAAAAACCAATAATTCCGGCCGGAATGCTACTTGATGGCGGAACGACAACAGGCGGTGTCGTTGGCACAGGAATTGTTCCTGTGTAACTCGCAATAATCGCATCTGCCCATTTGTTTCCAATGCGATCAGTCCCTGCTTTATTGACATGAAGTCCATCAAAGAGATCAGTGAGAGCGACGACGGAATTAATATCGACGAAATAAACTTGAGAACCCTTTGAAGCAACAATACCCGGAATTGCCCCGTTGTACGCGATCACATTTCCATTGTTATAAGTATCAGGGCGAACCGACGGCAAGCTTGCGACAAAGATTTTTGCAGAAGGTCTGCGGGCACGAATTGCATCAATCAATGAGGAGAGGCGTGAGGGAGCATTTGCAACATTCACATTTCGAATAAGATCGTTCGTCCCAATCATAAGAAGAACGATGTCCGGATTCGCTATATCAAGCCACGTGTCTATATTATTTTGTATCTGACTGATTTCAAATCCAGGATGTCCTTCGTGATCTCTGTCCGTATTTGGAGCTTCGCTTGTATCTTTTTCGGATCCTACTAAATCAGTGTTAAAACCAGCGACGTTAAGTCTTGAGAGAAGCGCGGGTCTATATCCACCCGGAACAAGATGCCCCGACGTGAGTGAGTCACCAATTCCCATTATTTTCAATGTCTGTTGAGGTATTGGTGTGGGAGTTGGAGTGGGTGTGGGATTTGTGCTCCCCGCTGGTCGCAAAAATTCAGACGCTGACCACCCAATCGGCGAAGCGCCACCGGACGCTGTCCAAACAACTTTGTACCACGAATATCCATCAGCATTCACCGGCCCTTCAACAACAACGCCTTGCAGTCCAGGATTTACAGAGAGGAGAATCGCTCCTGAAATTGAGGCACTCGAACGTACCCGCACTGTTTCAGATGTCTCGACTGTTCCGCCGAGAGTTATGCTAGGCGTGGGAGTAGGCGTTGGTGTCGGTGTAGGGGTAGGTGTAGGTGTTGGAGTAGGTGTTGGGTTTGATGTTCCGTCTTTATGAATGAGAACAAATGTTCCGAATTCGGGGAATGTCGTTGCGCCCCATGTCTTTTGCTCAACCGGAGCGATAGAGCGATCCGCATCCTTCATAGAGAACGAAATTTTACCCTGTGCATTTGGAGTGACTGGAATGACATCACCGAAATAATTTTCTACATTGTGCAACTCATATGTCCCCCCCTGCCATCCAAAAGAACTGACATCTGCTTCAACGGTATCTTTTTTATCCCAGTTATAGACGATGACGTTAGCTCGATTGGTGTCATAGGCATTCGCTCGAACGATCACTTCAGTGCCCGTCGGGGTATACATATTGAGATCAGTATTCAATTTTCCGGTTACATAGCTACCGGTTGCGTCAAATTTTCCAGTTTTTCCTTGAAGATTCTGCCACTCTGAAAAGGACTTTAGATTGAGACCGTCCGCATTTCCACACTTCGCCGAATTCCAATTCGAGAGATTGAATTCTTTTTCACTTGTTGGATTTGTACGATAATATGTATTACCTTCAAAAATGAAATTTTGAGTTTTAGCCGTACTATCTGGATAACACAGGGTCATTACTGCGTTTGAGACGGTAGCATTCCCCCACACTTTGTTATTTTTAAACGTCGCACTGTTAAACTCGAGTGTCTTTAATCCTGACATAAAGTAATTTCCTTCAGCGATTATGTCATTATTCTTATGGTCCCATGTCATCACTGCCCCATGACGCTCCTCGCCTTTTGAGAAGAAGTAATTGTTTTTTAGTGCAACATTTTGTGATGGATTCGCAGCAAAGCCGCCAAAAAGATCACCCTGATAATTTTGCACGAAAACATTTCCTTCAAGAAGAAAGTTGCGTATATATCCTTTTTCAGTATACATGTGCATTCCGAAGCCATCTCCATGAGCGAGAATATTTTCACGTATCGATTTTTGCGCATTTTGATTTTGAATATATATCTGATGTGACAATGCCCCATCAGGATTCGATAGGCCATTGTTATAGAGAACCGAACCATAAATTTCTGCGCCTTCAGCTAAAATACTTCCATAAATTCCCTGACTCGAATTGTCGTGAATAATCAAATTTATGAGTTTTGAAAAGGGAGCATCAAGCTGAACACCTCCTCCGCCGCCCGCACCTCTCTTGATTTCGAAATCGCGATATATTGTCCACCCACCAACATCGCTAAGGGTGAGCGTGGTTGACCTGAATTCACCATCGAGGACGGCCCATTCACCAGGAACGCTTTGAACTGTTATATAAGCGTTGGCGTTTCCTTTCAAAAGACTAGTAACAGTACCTTTGTACGTTCCTCCGCGAAGATAAATAATATCTCCTGGCTTCACTTTGCCATTTCCTGCGAAGAGCGCCGTATTTAAATCCCACGGACTTAAAGCACTACCGCTCCCTGACGCTGAACCGATCGGAGAAGCGTACCAAATATTTCCATTAGAGTTTATCGGCACAATTGGAGGAGGCGTTACGGGTGTTGGGGTAGGTGTCGGAGTTGGACCTGGAGTAGAGCCATCTGCATTATATGTAATAATAGTCTTCGAAACGGTTCGTGCATCAATACCAAGCTGAACAGAACAAACCGAACCAGTACAATCCATAGGAATAGGATCAGAGTAAGCCGAACTCGTACATTCCGTGCCCCCTTGTGGATAAAGACACCACTGATACATTTCAGAATATCCGGAAAGATCGGTTACATTTAACGTATGTGAACGGGAAGGAGAAACCGGATTAAACCCCGACATTGCAGAGGTGCTACTTTGAAGATCGGATATTACGTTACCCTGTACCCACCAGATAGTATTCGACGCCGCCTGCCCGTTGATTAATCTATAATTTTGCACCGACCCACTCTCTCCGACAGGAACTGGAGTTGGAGGAACAACAGGAGGCGGAGGTGCTGTTTGAGGAGTTGTGGGATTGGAACCACTCCCAAGATTTGTAATACCAAGTCGTCCACTCAAGTGATTGTTGTTACTTGCAGAATCTGTCCATGGTCTATAATCTCTCCATTCAACTGTATCTCCCGCTTTTGCAAACCAGTCTCCGACTACGTAAGCATTAGTGCCATCCCCTGTGATTGACGGAAGTCGCCAAGGATAACGAGAATCGGAATCAACAATAATTCCGTGATCGGTAAATACGCGAGTATTCGCGTTCAACGAGGCAATTTTTATATTATTTGTGCAATATCGTGTCGGAGTACAATTACTGCCCGTCTGCTGGCCAACAGTCATATAGATAGTGTCATTAACGACACCGAACTCTCCGCCGTATGAACCGCCAACACTCGTAAACGCTTGAGCAAAAGAAGGTGATGAGCCCGAGGCATTTACCGCACGCGGATCAAAAATCTGCCATCCGCTTCTGTTGACGAGAGCGCGTATACCGTCCGACATAGGATGAATACCTCCCCAACCACCGTCTACAGGAAGCTGTTTGAAAGTGTTCGAAGCAAGATTGTAATAGAACGTCTTACCGGTCAGAGTTGTGCGAACCCACGCTTCGCCGTTTGCGGCAAACATTGTGAATGCTCCGTCAAATGAGACGTTGGACAAATCACCAACCGACCTCCACCCAGCCGCGCGATTATTGAGGTCCAATTTGTATAGACGGTTTCTGTCAGTTGATTTCCATTCCCCATCCCATGCATTTGTCGGAAACGTAACCGCGTACACAATATCGTTTTGTGTGTCCATACCAATCGCCGCATAAATCGTCGCCTTAAGTTCAGGGATTCCGAGATCATCGAACTGCTCTGTTGCTAAATTATAGCGAACAACGTGAGCACCCTCAAAAGCATCGCGCCAGTTTTTGTCTCCCTTACCTAAATGCGTGCCGAAATAAAGCCAACCATCATCCTCGAGAATGCTTGAGTGAATTTTTCCGTGAGTATCGAGCGGGTATGCCGGATTTCGGTTGAGATTTTTGTTAAGATCGAGCGTCAGTGGAGTAAGAACTTGAGTTCTCGGATTGTATCTCAAAAATCCGGTACCAATTCCTAGAGTATGTGAGGCGGAACCAAAATACACGTTTCCATCCGAAGCTACTGTCGCACCCGCAAAATTTGAACCGAGGTGAGTACTCTTCGTTCCGTCAGGCATCAGAAAATCATTGAGACCTACAGAGACAGTTTTAAATCCTGTGTTGGCAGGAGGCGCAATTACCGGCGGCTGAATTGGAGGAACAGGAGTTGGGGTTGGCGTAGGAGTTGGAGTTGGAGAAACAGACGAAGATTTTACCAAAAATTCGCTCGCCGACCACCCATTCAATACCGGAGTCGATGCGTACGACACCTGATACCACGTAAAACCATTCGCAGAAATTGGCCCAGAGATAATCGTACCGCTTGTTCCAAGTGGAGCTGTACCGAGTGATGTTGCGGTTGTACTTGGAAGATTTCGAACATTCAAATTCGAAGTTGTAACTACCGCGTCACCAACGACGAGTCCTGACGGAATTGTTGGGGGAACAGGAGTTGGGGTTGGCGTAGGAGTTGGCTGTATGACGGAGTTTACCGTCAACACAAAAGATTCAGAAGCGGTATTGTGATCTTGGTCCATCACATAAATGGTTACAACGCTTGATCCGATTTTATCACGTGAAGGCGTTAAGGTTACTGTCCTATTAGCGCCGGCTCCGCTCACAGAGACGTCATTAGGCGTAATGAGCACGCTGTTATTAGATGTGATATATAAGACTAAATTATTAGCGGCTGTTTCATTATCCCCAACGGTAAATGGGATGGCGTTTACAGGCATGTTTAACGATGTAGTTTGATCACTTATATCAGAAATGCCGGGCGACGCGCCGACTTGAGGCACATCAACAAAAACCTCACTAGAGCGGGCGCTTTCATTTCCTAGCAAATCAAGCGCCGTCACAGTGATAAAATTTCTTCCGGAAGGCGGACCAATGATATAGTCAACGCTTTCGTAAACTTCAGATTCTGGACTTGAATAAACACCGCTTATCTGACTTCGGTAGACTTTATAGGTCACCGCGTTAGAATTGGCGCCAGGAACCCATTTCACTTCAATATACCGAATAGTTGAGGCATCTTTAAGTTCCGCAGTCACTCCAGATGGGCTCTCTGGCGCTAGTGTATCAACAACGGCAAGCGAAGGGCTAACAGCATAAATAATATCACTATCTGTTTTAGCTATTTTGAAAGTCATATCGACAGTCCCAGGCACAGATGTCGCCGTCCAATCAAAGCTTCCCGTGTTAGGAATGCCGCTCGCGACTACCTGATGATCCTGGTTGTTTATCTGACGTATAATATTCACGAAGTCGACATCCAGAGAATCCCAAGTAATATGGACATTTTCACCTTCCAAGACACTGACGGGATTGATCTGCGCGTTAGAAATTGAAACAAGAGCCGGCAACACCGTCAATGTCCCAACTCGATAATATTTTTCCGCTTCAACAATAACTCCCTGCCCTGGAATAAATTCTGGTCGCTCGCCGCCCAAAAACATACCCACATTAACTTTATAATCTCCCGGCGGCGCGGATGTTGGTATACGAAGCCTAACGTCATACGTCGCGTTTTCCGTCCATTGATTAGAAGGTACAGGAAATCGGTGCTCGTCCGTAAATCTCATAATGCCGCCTGACCAAAAGTGTGTATAAACGTTATAGGATTTGTCGGTGGGCCCTGGATTAAAACGGTAAGTAATTGTCACTTCATCACCTGGCCGTGGTGTTGAAGGTGTGATGGATATAGGAAATATCGTGGGCGTTCTTGGTGTTAAATCTACAGGATCCGGCGTTGGAAGAGGCGCCAGCGCAGGCGTTGGATTAATTTCCTGGACTTCAATTGTTCCCGATCCATTTCTGGTTAAATTCGCGACTCTTATGATTCCGGAACTCGCGTTTACATAACTCCCTTCGCCTGAAACATGAAGCGCCAGAGCGCGAATCATATAGCTATACGTTCCTGTATCGCTCCCGACCGTAAGATCTTCGAATGAGTTTCCCAAAATTGGGTCTGTGGTTAGCCGTTCATAGCGACCAGTGCTTTGCGAAGCCCTGTAGACGTGATATCCAATGGCGTTTGGAATTGACTCCCATTGAAGTGAAAGATGGCCATTGGATAGAGCGAAATGTAGATTTTGAGGTACGGGCAAGGCGTGAAGTCGAAGAGTTGGATCGCCCATTAAGTTATTGGTAACTAATCTGGAAGTATCTTGATGTGGCAAAAGGCTTTCTCCTATAGCCTCCCCCAATCCAAATCCTTGATACCGATAAGCACCCCAGACATTGGTTAGCCCGTGCCGAGACCCAGCGAGAGGAGCGCGCAGTAGATTATTCGCGACATCAAAATCTCCAAAATAACTTCCGAACATCCCATAAAAGAAAGTCGGCGGATCATTTCGGCTAAAAAATTCCGTAGTAGCCAACACGTGATTAAGACCTTCAAAATATGCGGTCGAATCCAAATAGGTTACCAGAGCCCCTTGACCTAGAGAATCCGGATAAATGGCGCGCGCTATCTTAGCGGGCGTAAAAGCGGAACTTAAACTTTTCTGCGCATTATATCCGTTCGAAGAACCAAAACCCAAAGCTGTATGAATAAAACCAGTTTCAGGCAATGGGTTTAACCCGTATCGAAACGCATGAGTTTTGCGTATGTACTGTTTAATCAGGTACGTTTCTGTGCGTGGCAAAAATTGCGGCATATTCGAGAAATCTACCCGCCCAACGGCCAGATCACGGGAGGATACATTGTAATTTTGGTCAAATTTTCCATCGCCTGGAAAATTTCGGTTCTCTGGTCTTAGAGCGCCTTCTCCTGCTTTAAAGGTATCAGGGTAAACCGCTCCAGCCTCCGTAAATCGAGTCGCGGTGTCCGTCCATACCCCGTCCAAATCAGCATAATACAAGTCTGTAGACCATGCCCCATAGTGATCTGCATGACCATCTCCCGCCAAAAACCCCGAGTAAGGAACCGGCACATGCCCTAAGAGATACGCCACTTTAGTTTCAGTGGGTGCCTTATCATATTCCGCTTTGATGAGATTTTTTACAGTAACCGGCGAATCATTCCGCGCGACGGCAATTCGAGACACATTCCATCCATCAGCCACAAGATCATGATTCAAAAGCGATAATTCTTCGCTTGCTGCAGTCAAAAGACTATTTTCAACAACAAGAATAATTCTTCCGCGACTATCATTTATAGGTAGAAGTATCGCGGATTTTATATCAGCGTTGTCCCCTAAACGCTCCACTCGATACCAATAAGGTCTGCCGGGCTGAACTGATGTGTCGAGATAAGAGGTGGTGGTTTCAGGAAGTTCCGCGATAGGATTACCCCAGGCGCTATTCAAAGTAGTCTTTTTATATATTTTTGAGGATCCTGTTAAGCCGGCCCAATGAATATTAATACTCGCAGGCGATTCCGCCACAGTCGCCCACATCACAAGCACGGAGGGTGAAAAGCCGAGTGGCTGGACAGGGCTGGTCAAATCAAAATTTGCCGTCGCTGTTTTGTTATTATTCATGGTAACCACACATGAGCTGGTGCCCGAACACGCGCCACTCCAACCGGTAAAAATTGAATTATTCGCGGGAACAGCGTTGAGAGTCACGGATACATTCGCGTTTAGCACTTCAGCACAATCGACGCCGCAATTAATTCCCGAACCCACGACCGTGCCCGAGCCAAAACCCGTTTTTGCGCTAGTAAGCATAGCGGTAGGCGAACTAGGTGGCAGAACACTTACGATAGGTGATGCTCCAGTTATAAATTCACTTACTGACCAACCAATAACCGCCGGAATAGTCTGATACTCTATTTGATACCATGTAAATCCGCTAGAAACGACGGGGCCAGAAATGATAGTACCGGCTGTTCCCAGAGGAACAGTAGCAACTGCTGAAGCCGTGAGAGTCGGAAGGTTGCGAACATTCAAATTTTCCGTAGTCGTAATCCGGTCGCCAACATTATATTGAGGCACGGCTGGAAGCACCGGAGCTGGTGGAGTAACAGGATTTGGTGTCGGTGTCGTTGTCGGAGTTGGAGGAACAACGGGTGGAGCGATTATTGTCGCGTCAATATCGGTTCGAATGATGACGAAGGCTCCCATTTGAGGAAAACTTGTTGTTCCCCAGCCGCCGTACACGTTAGATACAGTCGCCACGGATCGCCCCGTTACGGGAATATTTATAGTACTGCCGCTAACTGTCCCGGGAATTGTATCCCCAAAATAGTTCTCTGCATTTCGAAGAACATAGGTTGCGCCAGCCGGCCAGTTGAGACTTGAAATGTCGACATTGACTGATGCCGCACCGGAAGGATTCGAGATGATTATGTGTGCGCGATTCGGATCATATTTATTTTGTCGGACGACTCTTGTCGGAAGCGGAGGCACGACTCTATCGGCCAAATTCGTTACCGCATGCATAAACGAATTCAAAAAGTAATTATCCTGGAGAAGAATCTGATCGACCGCATTATTATTAATCGAATTGAATACTTCCCCGTTTTGATTTGAAATAAAGATATTTCCCTCGGCCTTCAAAAAACGCGCAACTTTTACCGGCACAGTAACTGTATATGCCGCCAGCCCTTCGCCCGCGTTATGAGCAAAAATAGACTCTTCGATTGTTTTGTATAGCGGCCCGTCGTTTAGGAGGCGGACGCCCGCGTGAAGGTTCGGACCCTGCCCGCCGTTATAAACAACCAATCCGTACAATTCACTTTCTGTCGCCGAACTATTGGAGTAGATGGCATATTTTGCATCATGCAAAATAAGATTGATATATTTTGTATACGGAGCATTCAAGAGAATATTTGCCGAACCAATCCCTGTCGCGCCCGATATTTCAAAATCTCGATAACGCACATATGCTCCAAGAACGCTCGTTTCAAGAACGTGTTTCTGATGGTTACTAGCGAGGTGAGCCCATTCGCGCGGAGCGCTTCTAACCGTGATCGGCGAAGCCGCTGTTCCGCGGAGAAAAGATATAAATTCACCCTCATACCGGCCACCCTTCAAGTACAGCGTATCACCGGGCGCAATCCTTCCATCGCCGCCGGCAAGGGCGGTTTTCAAATCCCACGGATTCGCAAAAGTTCCATTTCCGAGAACGCTTCCTGACACTGACGCATACCACTCGGTGCCGCTCACAGGAGTCGGTTCGGTCGCTATACCAACTTCGTTCATCACTGCCGCGACTTCAACGGCGGTAAGTGCGCGGTTATAAACACGAACGTCATCAATCCCGCCGGCAAAATACTGATTTGCGTTTGCTTCTCCAATCATGAGATGTTCATCCTGATTCTCGATACCGATAGTCGTGGTCAGTCTCGCAATTCCGTCAACATAACAAACAGTTCCATTCCCCGCACCCGCGTTGAACGTACATGCAACATGGTGCCAATTTCCATCCATTAGAGATGCCGATGACACACCTGAACCACGCCAGACATTTGCGCCCCAATCATACATCCCAAATTCGCCATCATTCAAAAACATTCCATACGCGCTTTGTTTTGCAACAATCCCGCGAAATCCCGTGAGTGATGCGGCCGTTGGCTTAATCCACGCGGAGATCGTGCCGACTGAAATTTTTATTTTTCCATCATTTGGCACGACGATTTTCTCATCAACTCCGTTCAGAGTAAAAGCGCCATTTTTTATTCCGCCAGAGACGACGGCATTACCTATGACGATTCCCGGATTCGCATTGACAGACCGATCAACAAGAATCTTTGATGCAGGCAATGTGTCGAGAGTATAGTGTGCGGCCAATCCCGAAGAAATCGCGGAGATTGAGAGCGGCTCAATGGATGGCGGTGGCGGAGGAAGCGGTGTTGGCGCCGCCGGCGGCTCCGCCGGTGATGAAGTTTCCGAAATCGACTCCCCTCCTCCTCCCGACCCACCGCCGTTCGACTCAATAAATTCAGCAGATGACCAGCCAATAATTGCGTTACCGGATGAAGGCCACATAATCTGATACCAAGTAATTCCATCCTGCAGGACCGGAGAGGAAATAATAATCCCCTGACTGTTCGTATTTTTAGTAGTTACCAAAGTCGAGGTAATCGAATGATCACTTCTGACATTCACATTTGCAATCGCCAAAATACTCTCGCCAAGAAAAAACGTGGCTTGCGAAATTGTCGGAGCCGGCTGCGGAGAAGGTGGCAGAGGTTGCGGGGCGCTTTGTGGTGGTGGAGGTGGAGGAAGTGGAGCTTGCGGCGGCGCTGGGGGGACCGGCGTCGGAGCGGGAGTAGCAACTCCCATAACTTCAAATATTTCTTCGGCTGAAAGTGTCCGGTTGTAAAGTCGGACATCGTCGATTGATCCGGCAAAATACTGACCGGCGTTTGCCTCGGCAATCATCAATCTTTCACCCTGATTTTGAACTAAAATCGTGGTGGAAATTTTTTGAATTCCGTCGACAAAACATTTTGTGCCGTTTTGGACGCCGGAGGAAAATGAACATGCGACATGATGCCATGCTCCGTCATTCAGAGTAACGCCGGAGCCTGACCACTTTTGGCTACCCCAGTCGTATACTCCGAATTCATTATTGAAAAGAAACATGCCATACGCGCTTTGCTTTGCAATAATACTGCGGAAATTTGATCCCGCGGCTGGTGTCTTGATCCATGCGCTTATTGTGCCTTGGGAAAGATTAACCGCACTTTGGTTGCCGATGATGATGCGTTGATTACTGCCGTTAAAAAGAACCGCATTCGAAATAGTACCGGCACTAGTTGATACGATACCCTCCGCGGTTCCGAGATTTCCAGAGCCCGAAGAATCGGGAAATGTATTCCCCGATATGGCATCAAGCGTCCAGTGGCCGACGAGACCAGACCCGACGCCGGACACTGCCGCCAAATTGCGATCAGAAAAACTTCTCGATAATTCAATCGCTTTTTTTATCGCGCCCACAATATATGAAGACACGCGATCAGCCGATAGACTCGCAGCTTCCGCGCTCGGTGTAAGCGGCGACACTACCACCGAAAGCAACAACATCAATACAACTATTCTTTTTTTGAATAACATACGCTTACTAATAAATTAACCAACAAAAATGCGCCCCGGAATTAGCGGCGCACCCCCCTAATAAAGCTCCATAACTTGGTGATGAGTATAACGCGTTATTAAGTCGCGACAAGGAATATTTGGGGATAATTCCCTCGTGCTCGGCCATATTTGGCAAGTTTGCGCTTTGAAATTTTAATAGGTAAATGTGGAAGTGGAGGGAGTACTAGCCCGCCGATTATGAAGCTCATGAGAGAAAACCCCAGAAGCCCGCGCCTTAAATACCCTTCCCGATCAAAAATCGCTCTCACACCCGCCCCCGATGTAGGCCTATATAAAGAGGTATCTCGGATGAGTTTATTCAGCTAAAAAAAAATTTTTAATTAATCATGCGAAGCCGGCTTAAGATAATTTGTTGTCCTCGGCCGCATCAGGGTTAAAAAACTGCGGGCACCCCTCTACAAAAGCGCTCTGCGAAATACACTGCTAGCGCTTCCCGTAAAAGTATTGCCGATTATAAAATACACCCACATAACTCTGTGGCGATGAGCGACTGACTCGATGAATTTACCAGATTATCGCGTCCTCAACGGTTTGGCGCCGCCGCAGAAAACACACCGCGTTCAGTCGAAATAAATAATGCCCCTCGTGGGCCATGCCAATTGGAACAGCGTAAACGTGTGAGACTCGATGCCGCGAAACGGTTTCCATAGCGCGTCCCAGTATGCCCAAAATCAAAAATTTTCTCTCCTCATTTTTATAATCATCGCGTGCGTTGACGGGGAGTCTTTTATTGACCACTCGATGATTGCTAGAAAAAAATCCACGTCTCGCGACTGTATGTTTTTCTCGAGGTATGTAAAAAACGTGCACGAGTGTTGCTGTATATTTTATAATCGCGTCAAAAAATTTTCGACTTTTTGCTTTTCAGGCGGCGCGTGTAAAAAATACTGCCAGTAATACTCGCTTTTGGCTGATGCATTGCTCCAAAAAAATTCTTTACGCCAAGCATTTTTGCTCCCTTTCTTTCCGCTAAGTGAACTGTCAACATGGTTGGACGTTTTTTTGGTATTTCAATTTAACGCACACCTCTTTTTGAAAAACGCGTCGAACGCGGCAAGGTTGCCAACGATTCTCCCATAGAGCAAAATCAATACAGTTTTTTGTCGGCATCACGTTGCGCTAGCTTTCTGACAATCGAATCAACTACCACCGCCAGAGGCGGTGGTATGGCTCTCAGCCTAGAAGGCATTATTTGATAATTACCCTTTTTGTTCCCGTTCCTGCTGCCACTTTACATACTTCCTGATCTGCTCCTCATTTAATCCTACGGTCGAAACGCAGTATCCTCGCGACCAGAGATGCTTGCCCCAATACTGTTTTGTCAGGTCATTCCGTTCCTGGAACAATTTGAGTGCCAGTTTTCCTTTCAGGAATCCCATGATTTCTGATACGGAGTACTTGGGTGGAATCTATCGCTTAGATCATCCCGCGCCCTATATAAAAGATGTTGGTCGGCGCGCATACGGAACTCTTATAACTTTCGTACCGTCGCCCATTGTGATTGCTTGAAGAAAAATCTGCGTCATTATGGAGGCGGTGAATTGTGAGTGATACCGCATAATTTCGGCGCAAACTTTTTTACACTTTACATTTTACACTTTACGCTTTACAAAGATTCATCAACTACACTATCTTCGCCATGGCGAATATAGTGTAGTTGAGTGTCAAGAATCTCTCGATACTTCCGATACTTCGATACTTGCAACAAGGTAACA
>Ga0155689_107_pt1 | contig 17798 bp, 23 predicted proteins | sample RifCSPlowO2_01_FD_107346 | JGI IMG/M metagenome (GOLD analysis project Ga0155689, IMG submission 107346) | Candidatus Taylorbacteria bacterium RIFCSPLOWO2_01_FULL_45_15b
ACATCCTTCTTGATTCGCGAAAAGACGTAAAGACGCACGATTTGGCGCCGAAGATGCGCGCAGAAGGAATTGCCGACAAGGCGATTGAAGAAATCGGCGCCGGCACTAATTTCATTTTTATAAATTTCGCGAATCCCGACATGGTGGGCCATACGGCAAATGTGCCGGCGCTCATTGAGGCGCTTGAAGAAGTTGATCGGCAACTTGGAAGAGTGGTCGGGGAGCTTATCAAAGTAGACGGAGTTGCATTTATCACTTCAGACCACGGAAATGCGGAGGTAAATATTGATGAGAGAACCGGAGAGAAACATACGGCGCACACGACGAATCCCGTTCCCGCTATTTTGACGGACGTATCAAAAAAGATGAGAAACGGAACCCTTGCAGACATCGCACCGACTATTTTGGCATTGTTAGGAAAAAAGCCGCCGAGAGTTATGTCGGGCAGTTCTCTACATTCACTGCAATAGGTTTATTCAACCTCTTTTTACAAAGCCGATCCGATTGAATGGTTCATTAGGGTGGATCCTATTATTTGACCACGGCCTGATTTCTGGTTCTTGCATAAAAAAACCTGTGCAAGACACAGGTTGGGCATGGCCCTTATTCAATCTCGGCTTTCAGTACCTCGCCGATTTCATTGACTTTCATCTTGATGATGAATGGTTCGTACGGAAGCGGACGATCGACAATGTCGACATGTTGACCGATGGCGTTTACTCCTCTTCCGTGAGCCCTATCAAAATGCAGTTTCGTGCAGTCGGTGATATTTCCGTTTGTCAAAGGCTTGCTTTCGTTCATAATAATTTCCAAGCTCGGTATGTTTAACATCTCGATTTTTTGGTATTAATGTCATAAGAACAGTTTTCGATCGCGATAGAAACAAAAACCCAAAGTCTCGAGAAATTCTGTTTCCGAGATTCATATTTGACCGGGTGTTCCTATAACAGTTCTCCTAATCATCGTCAGTGGAGCTGTTGAAGTCTCCTTGATCTTGGCCAGACCCTTCCCAGTCCGAATCATCTGCGCCGTCTCGAGGATCGAGTTTCGTCGTCTGTCGCATTTCAATGTGCATATTTTAACTTTCGTTTGTGTTTGTGCTTACCTGACCCGTGTATATCGTAACAGCTGTGCAAAGGTTTGCTTACTAAATGTCGCGAACTGTCGTGGATAATTTACAAACATTGCCAAGGTCTTGTATTTTAAGGGAAAAGATGAGTATATATGAGTAATAAATTATTTCACTCTTATGAAAGAACTTCTTGCCAGCTTTGGCATCGGCCATCACGAGATCGAAATTTATCTCGATTTGATCGAAAACGGCCCGTCGCTCATTGCAACCATTGCTCAACGTACAAGTCTTCACCGTCCGACCATCTATAAAGTGATGCCGGCTCTGGAAGAAAAGGGTCTTGTAACGCGAACTGTGTTTGGAAAGCAACATAAATACGTTCCTGAGCATCCGCAGAGGTTAAGGTTGGTATATGCTAAGTTCAAAGCTCGTTTTGAAGACCTGTTGCCAGAGCTTGAGAGGGTTTACGACAGGCATGAAAAAAAGCCGGTCGTGCGATTTAATCATGGAGTCAAGGGTATGCGACTTGCGCTGGAAGATCTCATTTCAACCTTACAGGTAGGGGGCACGTTTTATCGATATAGTTCTCATAATGCCGCAAAAGCATGGCAGAAATACATACCGAATGGATTTAAGGAAAAGTTGGACAATAGGAATATAAATCGCTACATGATTACCGATAAGCTTGCCGAATGGCAGAAGAAAAACCACTTACTTAAGAATTATGTTGAGATTCCTGGTAGGTACGGCATGTTTGATCAAAATACCTCTTATATTGTATACGGCAACAAAGTTGCATTTTATGATTTTCGATCCGAAAGTATCATTATTATAGAGAATGAGGTCATAGCAGAGTCGCAGAGAAATTTCTTCATGCTCTTGTACACTTTGCTGAATGATGAACGGAGAAGAAAGGAAGGAGCTTTAGGTCGCTCAGAGATTATGGCGTAACAGACCCTAATCCACTTTAGAGCAAACGCTCAAATGTTCGCGGAAAGGAAGTCGGACTTAACTTGCAACCTATGCTACCACGGAAATACTTTTCTTTTCATGGATGTTGCGGGCCGTGGGGAGGTATTGCGCATATCTTTTTGTTGTGTATATTGTTTCTTGGTTGCTCGTCTTGCTCGGAACTGATCCGCCGAGCGTGTAGAGACGTCTGGGTTAGGGCCAGTGGCAAGCGGATTTTATCCGCCAATCGTTAAAAAGATTCCCAAGCGTCGGGTCGAGACCGATTGCAGGGGCGTCGCCAGGAATGATATTTATTCCTGGCGATTCTTTTTTTCGGGAGTTATTCAGAATCAACTCAAGTTTTGGACTTGTGCCGCGACTTTGAACGGATTCGCGAGAAGTGTTATGGTTAAAAAGGTATGACGAAACTTAGCAAAATACTAAAAAGAATGGCAAGTACTGCCCGTTCCTTCATGAGTCAAAAAAATCTTAAACTTGGCGACATTGCTTCGAAGAGGATCGGAGTAATCCAATTTGGTGTTGATGTGACTACTCGAAAATGGGTTGCCACAGTGGTTCGATAGTCGGCATTTTCTGACAGTTTGGAGCGTTGTCATTCATTGCGACATCGCTCTTTTTTAATAAAGGCAAGGTGTGGTATAGTATTCTCATGCTTTCAAACAAGCTCCAATCGGGATTTTATTACGCCCTCCTTGTGGGTATTTTGGTGCTCACGTATTTTATTTTCATGCCTTATCTCGAAATTCTCGTGCTCGCCGGGATTCTTTCAGTCGTTTTTTACCCGATGTTTAGTCGCTTTCGCGCATGGACAAAGAGCCCTTCTTTTTCGGCGTTTATCTCTGTCATTATCATTCTTCTTGTCATATTGATTCCTGTAATTTTTTTGGGTTACGCGATTTTTACGGAAGTAAATTCCCAATATCATCGGATAACAACGGAGAATAGCCTGACGAACTACGTTCACACGATGCTTTCGGGTCTTGCCGACAAAGCGCGGGCTATCTTGCCTGATAACATCGTTCCCGATATAGATGAAGTTGCTATAGACTCGTACGTTACAAAAGTGTATCAATTTGTCATCGACAATCTGCAGAATCTTTTTTCGAGTTTTTTGAAAATAGCTATAAATGTTTTTTTGCTGATACTCGCGATGTTTTTTTTGATGCGCGACGGGAAGCATTTCAGCGACATGCTTATCAAGTTTAGTCCGCTCCGTGATGATGATGACCGCTTTGTCATTAAGAAAATTAAGGCGGCGGTAAATTCCGTAATAAAGGGGTCAATCTTGATCGCTCTTTTGCAGGGAGTGCTCATGACTATAGGGTTTTTCATCTTCGGAGTACCGTCGGCGCTTCTCTGGGGCTCGCTCTCGGTCTTCGCGGCTCTCGTGCCAAGTCTTGGCACCTCGCTCGTCGCGGTGCCTGCCGTTCTTTATTTGTTTTTTACTTCAGGTTTTGGCTGGGCGCTCGGCATGTTGCTGTGGGCCGTGCTTCTCGTCGGATTAATTGATAATTTACTCCGACCAGCATTGATTGAGCGCGATATAAAATTGCACCCGCTTCTTGTCTTGCTGTCGGTTCTCGGCGGAATTACTTTTTTCGGCCCGATGGGATTTCTATTAGGTCCGATTATTTTGGCATTCCTTTTTGCTCTGCTTGATATTTATCCGGAGGTGCATCCGCAACATGGCAGTAGTACTTAATGTTAGAACTTCTTATTCAATATCAGTATATTTTTTTGTTTTTTGGCCTTATCGTTCTTGGTGAGACTGTTTTTTTTCCGGCCGCATATCTCGTCTATATCGGTGAAATGAAGTTTGTGCCGGTTTTCATTATCGGGCTCGCCGCCACGCTCATCGCTGACGTTGTTTGGTATTTTATCGGAAAATATATGCCTCATGGGAAATTGATTCAATTGAAAGTCTACAAAAAGAAGGAAGAATTTTTCGGCAAACTCATGAAGCTTTTTGACAAGCATGGACTTCGAATCGTCTTGCTGTCAAAATTCCTGTATGGTACGCGCGTGGTTTCGCAAATAGTCTGCGGAATGAGAAAGATTCATTTTTGGAAATATTTTGGAGTAAATGTGCTGGCGGTAAGCATTCTTCATCTTGGAATATACGCGCTTGTCATCCTTGCAGGGGGCGGCACAGACGTGGTGCAAAACGAAACGCACAAATTCATGCTCATTATGACATTTCTGGTTGTTGTTGTAGTATTTTTGCATCAATGGGCAATCCGATACCTAAGAAGAATTTAGTTTCTGTCATTATTCCGGCATTTAATGAAGCGAAAACGATTGGCTCGGTAATTGACGTTGCAAAGAGTCATCCTCTCGTCGGAGAAGTTATAGTCGTGGACGACGGTTCATGGGATGAAACCGCTCGTGTTGCGCAACTGAAAGGCGTTGAGGTATGCCGGCTGGAAAAAAATAGCGGCAAAGCTCGCGCAATGGAAGAGGGTGTGCGAGCGGCCTCGTATAGGGTCATTCAGTTTTTTGACGCGGATCTGATTGGCTTAACCGGGGAAATAATAACCAAAATTGCGACGCCGGTGCTTCGGGGTGATACCGACATGTCTGTCGGTATTTGCGGCCGTCGGACAGAATTTACGAATAAATATTTATTACCCTATGTTCTAAAACTTGGCGGACAAAGAGCGCTGACTAAGGAGCTTTGGTATTCGGTTCCAGAAAAAAATAAGCATAATTTTGAAATAGAAATGGCGCTCAATTATTTTTGCGACAAAAACGGTTTTCGGCGCAGTTTTATTATTTTTCCCGCACTTGGCCAGGTGAGGAAAGAGTCAAAGCGCGGATTTTTTTGGGGGATGTATCACAGAGTGTTTATGTACCGAGACCTTATTCTGGTTACCGCCAGACTCTATATATTTGATGCCACGCATACTTTTTTCAGACTTGCAAAAAAAAGGATGTTGAAAAAGATGTTGGCGCGTAAATATTCTAATAAATAAATGTCTGATACTCCGCTCATTATTGCCGTGATTCACGGAACGTCACGCGAGCTGAATCGTTCAATTCATGCGGCGAGGTTTGTAATGGCCGAACTTAAAAAGCACGGCGTCGGCGTTAAATTTGTAGAGCCGGCGGATTACATTATTGGTCGCACGGAAGACAATCCTGAAAAAGATCCTCGGCTCTTGTTATGGCAAAAAATTGCGGCCTCTGCCGACGCATTTGTCATTGTGACCCCGGAATACAATCGTGGATATCCCGGAGAATTAAAAATGCTTCTTGATGCGCTGTATGACGAGTATGAGAAAAAGCCGGTCGGCCTCATTGGCGTTTCAAACGGCGGATTTGGCGGCGCGAGTGTTGTTACGAATATTTTGCCCGTCTTGAAAGAATTAGGAATGGTAATTATTCGAGAGACAATACGGATTTCAAAAATTCAGGATGTTTTTGATGAGGAAGGAAGACTGAAAGATGAAAAGTATATTCAGCGTTTTGATGATTTTTTTGACGAACTGCTATGGTTTGCGTCTCTTTTAAAAAAAAGAGAACTTACCGACCCTCACGAAACTTCTTAGAGCCTATCTCCAATCTAATGCCTAGCTCGAACATCCAAAATTCGGTCGACAGGGATATTGTCGACACCTGTAGACGGTGCGAAAATTGCAGATTTTGAGGTGAAGAAGCGAATACGTGGAGCTTCTGCAAGACCTTGAGCCGAGCACCAGAATGGTGCTTCGGCGAAAGGTGTACCGTTCCCGTAGGGAAGCATATCGAGCGTCGACAAGAAGCATGTCGACACCTGTAGACGGGTCGATGAGTTAGACATCGACATCTGTAGACGATACGCTGACGAAAAATACGCAATTTGCCCGCCCGAAACGACTGTTTCAGTCGGGCGGGCAGCAGAATTTTGGATGGTCGGCGAGGCATGCCAGGGATTTGCTTCTTAAACTGCGGTTAGATTGGAGGTAGGCTCTTAGCATCGCAAGAAATTGTCTGATTTGTTTTTGAGGCGCTCTTTTATGTTATCTTTAGCGCAAGATGAGACGAAAATCATTATACATTTTGACGCTTGTGATTTATTTTGGCGCGTTTGCTTGGCTCATACTCGATCCGCGACTCACTACATATCTGGCGGGTATTATCGCGGCAAACTTTTTTATGGGAACGCTTGCATATGTGGTTCTTATGGTCATTGCGACCGTGGTCGCTCCGCTTAGCTTTTTACCGCTTATTGCAGTCGCGGCGGCGATTTTCGGGCCGTTTCTCACTGGTATTTTGAATGTTATCGGCTGGTGGCTTGGCGCATTGCTCGCTTTTTATATCGCCAGGTATGCCGCGAAACCCATTCTCGAGAAATTTATTGCGCTTGACGCCATAAAAAAATATGAAAATAAAATTCCAAAACAGAATGAATTTTGGGTCATCGTGCTTCTTCGAGCACTCGTTCCTGTTGATATTTTGAGCTATGCGCTTGGAATTTTGACGATGCTTCAATGGAGGCCGCACGCTCTTGCGACGCTGATTGGAATTGTGCCGTTTGCTTTTATATATGCCTATGGAGGAAGTGCGATATTCGCGCGGAATGTGTGGCAGATTTCACTTATCGTTACTCTCGGAATCGTGGTATTCTTGATTTTACGAGGCATCCTTCACTTTACGAAAAAAGATGGCAAAGAAGAAAACTAAAATTGTAACGCATAGCGGCAGTTTCCATCCGGACGATGTTTTTGCTGTGGCTACGTTGTCGCATTACATCAAAGGGGAATTGGAAATTGTGCGAAGTCGGGAAAAGAACGATTGGAAAACGGGAGACTTCGTGATTGATGTGGGCGGTGAATATGATGAGGCGATAAATCACTTTGATCATCACCAGATCGGGGGCGCCGGAAAAAGAGAAAATGGAATTCCCTTCGCCTCATTTGGGCTCGTCTGGAAGAAATTTGGTCCTTTGATTTGCGATTCTGAAACAGTCAGTGGGGAAATCGACAGAAAGCTTGTCCAACAGATTGACGCGCTTGATAATGGTGTTGATATTATTAAGCCACTCATGGCAGAAATCTATCCGTATCTCGTAGGAAATGTAATCTTTTCCTACTTGCCGACGTGGAAAGATGAAATGACGGAAGACGAAGCGTTTTTAAGCGCCGTTGATTTTGCAAGGAGTTTGCTTGCGCGAGAGATCAAACATACGCGCGACAGAGAGGAGGGGAAGAGTCATGTGGCGATAGCATATGAAAATTCGGATGATAAAAGGATAATTATTCTTGAGAGGGATTATCCGTGGGGAGAAATTATGTCGCGCTATCCCGAACCTCTCCTTGTCGTTTACCCGCAGGGATCTAACTGGCACGTGAAGACGGTGCGAAGCGATATGCGCTCATTCGGCTCAAGAATTCAATTTCCGCAATCGTGGGCGGGTACGCGTGACGCGGAATTGCAAAAAGTATCAAAAGTAGACGATGCAATATTTTGCCATACCAAGAGATTTTTAGTTGTTGCGAAGACAAGAGAAGGAGCCGTAACGCTTGCAAAAAAAACTATTTCGGGCGAAACTTAAATCAGACAATAGAGAATTGGTTCTGAAAGGATATATGCTTATCAGGTCTAAAAAAGAAACGATTCGGATATCGTTAGCTCCGAATCTGCCCATCAAGGAATTCAATATTGCAACCGCTCATCCATCGCCAAGACACGATCTCGATTCGCTTCGCCGCGGAAATGTGAGTGCTCCGATTCGCCGAGCGGGTCTCCGGCGGCGTCTACAATTTCTCTTTCGTGGTTACTAACGGACTTCGGTCCGTTTTTTTTAACTCTGTCCAAAAACGCCATAAAAATAGGCATGTGATGAATATGCACACATAGGATGCGTTAACAACACTTTATTTCTTTGCAAAACAAGACGCGCTGGGTTTGTGTCTGTCAGACAGACACAAAATTGCTCAAAGTTCTTTCAAGGGTTACAATATTCCAACATAAAAATATTCGCCGAAAGGCAAACGAAAGCTCGCACTAATCCTGCGAGCTTTATTTTTTATGCTATGATGTTGATATTCTTGTTTCTCGAATCCTATTTGAGATTCCAGATTCGGAATTCGAAATTCAGCATTCTATTTTTCATATTCTACTCAATTGTTTATCGACGAGATACAACTTCATTTAAAAGCTGGCGGCGGAGGACACGGTGTTGTCCGGTGGCGTCATGAAAAAGGACGAGAGCTCGCCGGAGCCGCTGGGGGTAACGGCGGCCGTGGAGGAAGCGTATATGCGAAAGCGATTCGCGATGTTGGAGCGCTTGCGCGATACAGGAATCGTACGCATTTTGAGGCGGAACGGGGAGACGACGGAATGCGCGACAGCATGCAGGGAAAGAACGGTAACGATTATATTTTGGAGGTTCCGATTGGAACTATTATTACGAATAAAGAGACAGGTGATACGTATGAACTCCTAAAGGAAGATGAACAGATTTTACTCTTGAAGGGAGGAACGGGAGGTTTGGGAAACGAACATTTCAAAGCTTCTACAAACACGAGTCCCCAGGAGCAAACTGACGGCAAACCCGGAGAAGAGGCGGATTTCTTTATCGAACTCCAGCTCATTATTGACGCGGGACTTGTGGGTTTTCCGAATGCCGGTAAATCGAGTCTCTTGAATGTGCTGACGAATGCCAAAGCAAAGATCGGAGACTATGCATTCACGACGCTTGAGCCGAATCTCGGTAGCCTCTATGGATATGTGATTGCAGATATTCCGGGACTTATTGAGGGCGCGGCCACGGGACGCGGACTCGGTCATAAATTTTTGAAGCACATTCGGCGCACAAAACTCATAATTCACTGTATTTCTCTTGAGCACGAAGATGTAGTGGCGCCGTATCGCACTATTCGCGCAGAGCTCGCCGCATTTAATGCAGAATTATCGCGCAAGCCCGAAATTGTGCTTCTCACTAAAACTGACCTTGTCTCGGAGGATGTGTTGAAAGCCGCAAAAGAGAGCTTGCGTAAGGAGGCCAGTGAAATCTTGAGTGTCTCTATTATTGACGACAACGCGGTTAAAGCCTTGAGTGAACATTTGACGAAAATTTTGAAGATAAAATAAAAAATTCGGCAGAGGCGGCACAAACACACACTTACGTTTATAAAACGCTATAGCGTTTTATAAACGTAAGTGTGTGACAATATAAATGTTATTAATAAAAAAATGGTATCAAAATCAATGGCATTAAAACCGTTCGACGTTTTTTCTTGATTGGCCATACGGTTCAAAGCTACTCTCGAATAAGATTCAAAATGTATATGAAAATAACTCTTGTCCGACATGGACTTACTGATTCCAATAAAGCAAAACGTGCGATGGCTTCACGTGCTGACGAGTCTTTGAATGAAGAGGGAATTCGGCAAGCGCACGCTCTTGCTGAAACTATTCGACGTATGAATTTGAGATTTGAAACGAGAGTGATATTCTTGCGGTAGAGGTATATCTATGAATGATTGTTGTAATGCTCGATATCGGTGCGATTGCAGTTGTCACTATCAACCCGATGTAGTCCACATGATTTCCTGTTGTAAGGAATGCCCGCACTGCAAACATAATATCGAGACGGGTTACTTCGATAGTCACGTCAAAGATTGTGAGGCAGAAATGGCGAGACTTCATCAAGTAGCGACGAGCAAGCCGGCTTCGTCTTGATTATTTTTTCTATTTCTAAGCGGCCCGCCCACCAAACGCCGCGCTTCGCGCTGGCGGGGCGGGCTTTTTTATTTCTCATTTTCAGATTAGAATGCATCCTATGTCGGAAATTAAATACAAAGTAACCATTGGCCTTGAAGTGCATGCGGAACTCGCCACGAAAACGAAGATGTTTTGCAATTCGAAGAATGACCCCGATGAGAAGCGGCCAAACGTGAATATCTGCCCTATTTGTATGGCGCATCCGGGAACGCTACCTGTCGCCAATATGCAGGCTATTAAAAATGTTTTGTTTCTCGGCGCGGCAGTCGGTGGCAAACTTGCCACCGTAGTCCACTTCGATCGAAAGCATTATTTCTATCCCGATATTCCGAAAGGATATCAATTAAGTCAATATGATAAACCGCTTGTTTCCGGCGGAGAACTCGCGGGGGTAAAATTGCGACGCGTTCACATAGAAGAGGATACTGCTCGGTCAATTCATGATCAGGGCCTAAATCGATCTGAAGGATCGATCGGCCGATCAGATTCGCAGAGCGAATCTGATTTAGGCGAAACAAGCCTCGTTGATTTTAATCGCGCGGGAGTGCCGCTCATGGAGCTTGTCACGGAGCCGGTTATACACGATGCGGAGACGGCTGTTCGCTTCGCAAAAGAGCTTCAGCTTCTTTTGACAACGCTCGGAATCGCCGAAGCCAATATGGAGAAAGGCGAGATGAGAGTAGAGGCGAATATTTCGGTCTTAAAAGATGAAACATTTGGCCTAAATCAATCCGCTTTGAGCGGATTGATCGGCCCTAGAGCGACCGCGCTCGGGCTAGCTCGAACAGGTTTGTCTGACAAACCTGTTTTAGGCACAAAAGTGGAAGTAAAAAATTTGAATTCTTTTCGAGCGGTGGAGCGGGCCATAAAATATGAAGTCGAACGGCATATAGACGCGCTCGAATCGGGAGAAAAACTCGTTCAGGAGACACGAGGATGGAATGACGCGAAGCAGGCGACCTATTCGCAACGATCCAAAGAAGATTCACATGATTATCGTTATTTTCCCGATCCTGATTTGCCCCCTATTGATCTCGCCGGAATGTCCGATTTTTCTGAAGCTTGGCTGAAGGCGAATCTTCCCGAGTTGCCCATCGCGAAACGCGCGCGTCTCGTCGAACAATTCGGGATAAAGCAGGGAGACGCGGAATTGTACGTTTTAAACCCGGATATCGGAAAATTTTTTGAAGAAGTAGCTGGGAAATTAAAAAATCAAAAAAAATCCGTTTTGCTGGCATCAAATTATATTGCCAGCGACTTGATCGGTCTCCGGAAACAGCAAGACGTGGAATCATTTGGCGAGGTAAATCCCTCCGCGTTTTCGAAACTAATTTCTATGAACGAAGCGGGCGATCTTTCCTCTCGCGGGGTAAAAGATATTCTCGCAATTATGTTTGTTTCTGGTGGTGAACCGGCGGAGATCGCAAAAAAACACGGATTATTACAGCAACATGATGAAGGTGTTTTGAGGGGCGCTGTACAAGAGGTGATCGACGCGAATCCAAACGCAGTCGCTGAATATATGGGGGGAAAAGAGGCCTCACTCCAATTTCTTGTCGGGCAGGGGATGAAAGCTACAAAGGGCGCGGCCAATCCCACAGTTTTAAAATCACTGCTAATCGATCTCTTAAAGAAGTAGATTTCTTACCTTTCGAAAGCCCACAAGTAAAGGTATAATACGGCATCATCTATGGTTTTGGGCCGTTTGAAACTCAAGCATCTTTTCTTCGTGGCTCTATTAATGCTATGTATTTTGCATGCGCGAAATGTTTCGGCGCAAAATTTTACCAGCACGACATATACTATATTAAATCCGCTCCTAGCTCCCGGCGATTATTCAACGTCTACAAGTTTCCGACTTACGAGTACTCGTTCACAGTTTTCCATCGGCACCTCTACCGCTACCACATACGGCGTACGGGCGGGATTTCTCTATTTTCCTTTTGCGACGACTCCGGCGGTCAGCGCGACGGCAGGTGATGCGCAAGTTTCTTTGACCTGGACATCCGCTTCGGCCGGTCTCGGGTGGACAGTTGGCGGATATAATGTGGGAAGAAGCACTGTTTCAAGCGGGCCATACACATTTACATCAGTTGGAAATGTTCTGGCCGCAACCGTTTCAAGTCTTACGAATGGCACAGCTTATTACTTTGTAGTTCAAGCTCTGGATAGTTTTGGGAATTCAATCGCTACGTCAACCGAAGTGAGCGCCACTCCTGCGGGCGCCGTGTCGCCTCCGCCCCCAACCCCGACCCCAACACCCCCTCCGTCGGGAGGAGGCGGGGGCGGGGGTGGAGGGGGCGCGTCTCCACCTGCGCCGAGTCCAACACCTACGCCGGCGGGAACCGCTGACACAGCTGTTATTTTTTCGGGACGCGCTTACCCTTCGACGGAAGTAACACTCCTCAAAGACGCAACTGTGGCGGCAAAAACGATTGCCGGCGGGGACGCGAAATTTGAAATCACCTTAAAGGGAATGTCGGCAGGCTCGTATACTTTTTCACTCTATGGAACGGACACTTATGGGAACAGGTCTTCGCTTTTTACGTTTCCGGTAACACTCACGCTTGGCGCCACGGTGCGTATCGGTGGTATTTTTATTGCACCGACAGTTGACGTTGATAAATCTGAAGTGAAGAAGGGAGATACGGTAAGAATTTTTGGTCAGACATCAAATGATGCCGAAGTTGTTATTTCCGTTCATTCAGAAGAGGAATTTCTTGTGAAGACAACATCGGATACCGACGGAATATATTTTTATAATTTTGATACGACGCCTCTTGAAATAGGACCCCATACGTCAAAATCAAAGGCAATCGTTGCGAACGAAATAAGCACATTCGGCAAATCGGTGGCGTTTAAAGTCGGAACTCAATCAATCGATAAGTCGAAACGCAAAATTTTGAAAGGCGATCTCAATTACGACGGGCACGTCAACCTGATAGACTACTCAATCGGTGCGTTTTGGTACAAGCGAACTTTGAGTGAGGCATTTAAACCCGTCGAAGCGGAAGCGCTCAACAATGACCAAGTGCTGAATCTTACCGACTTTAGTATCATGGCTTATTATTGGACAGGCTAATTATGAAATATCTCACTATTTTTATTGCACTGTTGTCCTTACTTGCCCCGTCAAAATTATTTGCGGCGAGAATATTCGCTGAAATTTATAATGCGCCCGCGCGAGTTGGTGATGAGATTGAGATCGCCGTGTTTGTGGATTCGGAAGGAAAAAATTTGAATGCGTTCGAATCAAAAATTGAATTTGATGCGCGCTTTGATGCCATCCACGTTCGTGACAATGCTTCTATTGTCACGATCTGGGTTGAAAAACCGCATGTGTCTGGCAAGACAATTCCATTTTCAGGTTTCACCCCCGGTGGATTCGATGGAAATCGCGGGGAATTGTTTCGTGTTCGGGGAAATGCGCGGGAGATAGGGACTTCATTTTTTAAATTTATCGGAACAAAAATGTACTTAAGTGACGGTAATGGAACCAGTGATTCTGTTTTTGAGTCCGCGCTTTCATTCGAGATAGATGAATCAAAAGGAGAGCCGAGTAGGATTTCCGAGAGCGCCGACACTATTCGACCCGAGCCATTCGAGGTTGTCATTTCGCGCGACGCTAATTCATTTGAGGGAAGGTACTTCGCGACTTTTTATGCAAATGATAAACAAACCTCCGTTGGTCGCTACGAGGTAGCCGAGCCGCGCTTGCCCTGGGGAAGGAAGAACTGGCGTACAGCGACAAGCCCATATGTTCTGGAAGATCAATCAGGAAATAGCTGGGTTTTTGTGAAGGCTTGGGACGAGAGTGGAAATTGGCGCGTGTCCTCTGCAAAACCGGTAAAGTGGATATTTCAATATCTAATTCTCTCGGCCTCGATTATAATTATACTCATTCTATGCACCCTGTTATTTCTAAGAAGAAAGGGGAAGTATCGACGCGCGCACTCACGATAGCTCTGTCGCTGTTGTTGGTTTCTATTTTTTTTCCGACTCTGCTTTTTGCCGAGCGAATGGATGTGTCTCCAACCACGGGCTCTTATGTTGTCGGAAGGACATTTCCAATGCGGATATTTCTCTCTACAGAGCAAGCGGTAAATGCTGTGTCCGGAGAAATTAAGTTTTCTGCCGATAAACTTGAAGTTGTGTCCTTATCAAAAACAGATTCGATAGTGAATCTGTGGGTTCAGGAGCCGTCGTTTTCAAACGAGACTGGGCGGATAAACTTGGAAGGTGTCATTCTAAATCCCGGATATACTGGTACAAATGGCAGAATCCTCACAGTGAATTTCCGCGCGAAAGCTACCGGCACAGCACTCGTGTCTTTTGCAAACGCTTCAACCCTAGCTAACAATGGAGAGGGTACAAATATTCTAAAAAGCAGTGGCACAGCAAGTTATCTCATTGCAAACAGTACAATAACGCCGACACCCGAGCCGCCGCCGCTTCCGGTTGGTCTTGCTATCACATCCTCTACTCATCCCGACCAGTCGAAATGGTATCAGTCGAGCGATCCGGAATTTTCATGGCGAAACGATAGGACCGTAACGGAAGTATTTTTGTCATTTGGTCGCAGAAAGGGTACTCCAACCGTTTCATATATACCCCCTGTTTCGTCAAAGTCGCTCGATAATGTTGAAGATGGCGTCTGGTATTTCAATGTCCAGCAGAGGACAGACAAAGGACTTGGCACTGTCGCTTCATTTCGATTTCAAATTGATTCTGTAAAGCCGGAATTTTTGGATATTACTGAACTTGCTCGCGCCGACCGCACTGATCCCGTAGCAAAGTTTAGATTCAATGCAAGCGACGCTATGTCGGGTGTCGATTATTTTGATATTCAGATTGATGATGCACATATCGGAACGTGGCCGGAAGACAAGGCCTCAAATTACGCCACGCCGCCAATGGGTCCCGGCAAACATACACTTCTTGTAAAGGCGGTCGATCGCGCGGGTAATTATCTGGTAAATACAGCTGAATTTGTGGTGGAGCCGATCGAGACTCCGATTATAAAAAACTACAACAAAGAACTCGGCACCACCCAGCTTTTGTCTGTTGAAGGTACGGCAAAGCCCGGATACTCCGTAAAGGTTTACGTAACCGACAAAGAAAATTCAGAAATTACAGCTATCGGCGCGGTCGATCGCGATGGCGATTTTCTTGTAACACTCGAAGCGCCTCTAAAAAGCGGGGCGTACAAACTCTGGGCTGAAGCCGTTGATACGCGCGGCGCGCGCAGTCTTCCGACAGAAAAATACTCTGTAAAGGTACGGCCGTCCGCATTTGTAGAGACTGGAACATCCATAGTGAGGTTTCTCACTGTTCTGATTCCGCTTCTCGGCCTTGTCTTGTTGCTTATTTTAATGCTTATGCACTTTATTAAAAAAATGCGCGAAGTGCGCCGAACCCTTAGAAAAGAAATTCATGATGTTGAAGATGTCGTCCATAAAAGTTTTGCCGACTTAAAGCGTCAGGTAAAAGAACAGATCGGGTATCTGGAAGCGGCCCATACGAGACGACAGCTTACAGTTGAAGAAAACAGGATTCTAAAACAGTTGAAGGCGCACATTGATGCCGCCGAAAAGGTCATCACCAAGGAGGTCGAACATGTGAAAGATGATATTGATGCGTAATTGGCTTATGAAGCCGAGTATCCTTTTTTTGAACGCATGGTTTTTCGTCCTCATTTTTATTGCGGGATTGCACTCGCCGCCTGTTGCTCACGCTGAAGACCAGTTTATTCGTGTCTCACCGACGATCTACAAGACTTCACTCGTTGTCTCGCCCAGAAATCAGACCATTATCGACGGCTCGACATTTGATGTCGGAATTTATCTCGATACTAAGGGACAATCGGTAAATACTGTCGAATTGAACATAAAATTTTCTCCGGATAAGCTGACCCTTATAAAACCTTCCGCCGGCACATCGCTCATTTCAATTTGGCTTGAGCCGCCGACGTATTCAAATAGCCTTGGTTCGGCGCGCTTGGTTGGTCTAATTACAAATGGCGTTACAACTGAACGAGGTTTGATAACAACTCTTACATTTAAGGCCACCGGCTCCGGAGTGGCGAGTGTAAAGGTTGATCCCACATCCCGCGTGCTTATGAATGACGGTTTTGGTTCTGAAGCGGAGCTCGAATATGGCACAGCGCTTTACTCTATTCAACCAAAAGCCCCGGACGGACCCGTGGTTTATTCCGATACGCATCCTTTTCAGGAGGAGTGGTATAACAATCCCTCACCCGTCATTTATTGGGATAAAGAACCGAAAGTAACGGATTTTAGTTATGAATTGGACAACAAGCCATTCACCATACCTGACAATATCGCTGAAGGTGAGGACGCAATTATTGCCTACGAAGATTTGCCTGACGGACTTTGGTATTTTCACGTCAAGTCGCGAAAGAGCGGTGTTTGGGGAGGGACAACCCATTTTTTGGCGAGAGTAGACACGACGCCGCCAGCGGTTTTTACCCCAAGGATTGATGTGGTTTCCGCTACTGTCATCAGAAAGGCGCTCGTTGAATTTTTTACAACCGATACGCTCTCGGGAATTGACCATTATGAGGTAGGAATTGTTAATAAGGATTCAAACTCGTCGCCCGGCTTTGTGCAGGCTGACAGTCCATATCAAATTACGAATGTCATCTCCGGAGAGGTGAGAGTGATCGTGCGGGCTTTCGACCGAGCTGGAAATATTCGCGATGCGTCGGTAGATGTGTACGTCAAGCCGTACCGCGATCTCGCGAAGCGTTTTGCCCCGACAATCCTCCTCGCTCTTCTCGCACTCATACTTCTGTTTGTTTTACTGCACTTTCTTTTTGGGCATCATTTTGTTGCGAAGGAAAAAAAGACTTACGAGGATTTACACGACGAGAGTAAGAAGAAAGTTCCTACCCTTATGCCAATTCCAAATGAAGACCGTGTTATTTCGACTGCGCCTACCTCAAAAAAGCCTGATGAGGAAAAGGTTTCGAGTCCGCCCGAGATTGCCTGATTGCTCTTTTTTCGGAAAGATTTTAGACTTAACATAATTAAAAAATAATTTATATGAGAAAATTGAACGTAGGAGAAATTATCGGAGTGGTGCTCGCTGTCGTGCTGATCGTGCTTATCTTTGGCCAGACGTATATTTCGGGTACGACTCCGATTGAAACAAATATCCCGAATATCGACGGGTCATCGGCGACTTCTGGCGGACTCGTAATTGAAGATATTGTAGTCGGAACCGGAGAGGCTGTCGCCAATGGAGATCTTGCAGTTGTTCATTATACGGGCACACTTGAAGACGGAACTAAGTTTGATTCTTCTCTTGATCGGGGCGAACCGTTTGGCTTTATCGTCGGCCAGGGTCGAGTAATTTCAGGATGGGAGCAGGGAGTTATCGGGATGAAGGAGGGAGGAAAGCGTAGACTCATTATTCCCCCGGAACTCGCCTACGGACCGACTGGCGCTGGAAATGGAGTGATACCGCCGAATGCGAAATTGTTTTTTGATATTGAACTTATACAAGTCGAACGTCCTCCGGCGGAGTAGCACTGCCTTTTTGTAGCCGCGCGCATCCTCGGCGTTTGATGAAGTGGCGGAGGATATTTCGAAATTCGTGCCCGAGGTGGTATGCTCTTTTTGTGTCGCTAAGATTTACCATTGAGAAAAAAAGAAAAGGTCTTGCACGTGCTGGAAAAATTGAGACGATGCATGGCACAATAAATACTCCCGCATTTGTAGTGGTGGGCACGAAAGCAACAGTTAAAGCGCTGACTACTGAACAGGTGAGGGAACTTGGCGCCGAGGTGGTACTCGCAAATACCTATCACCTATATTTGCAACCTGGACACGAGCGGATTCAAAAAGCGGGTGGACTGCATAATTTTATGAATTGGAGAGGCCCAACGATGACTGACTCCGGAGGGTTTCAGGCTTTTTCATTGGGATCGGCTTTTGGTAAGGGTCTCTCAAAAATAAGTAGCAATAGCAATGTTTTTACACACAAAGGTTCGACCTTTGTACAAGGCGCACAAAGGTCGAACCTT
>Ga0155689_112_pt2 | contig 16408 bp, 10 predicted proteins | sample RifCSPlowO2_01_FD_107346 | JGI IMG/M metagenome (GOLD analysis project Ga0155689, IMG submission 107346) | Candidatus Taylorbacteria bacterium RIFCSPLOWO2_01_FULL_45_15b
TGGACGGGCAGAGTTTCTATTGCTCAAATTTAGACTTAATAAACTTTGAATTACGAAACTCCCAATTTCTCCTAATAATGAGTTAAAATACAAAAAGCACCGTACGGTGCTTTTTGTATGAATACCCATATTCAATTACACTCTAACATTCTAACAAAAGTTAAGTTTTTCTCAAAACAATTACAACTCAAATTAAGTAAAAGCACTGGTCGAAAATTAGCGATCTCCGGAGAGGAAACAATCGCGCTCGCTCTCTTCAAACAGAATGCCGGTATTCCAACCAAGAAAAAAATCTGGGAAATATTCCAACCGAAGGAATGCTACAAAACACTCTGCGTGGAAATGAATCGGTTTGCATTGGAAGCGTTACTTGTCTTAAACGCAATTCTGAAATGGAATCAAAGAAATTCTCACCCTATTAAGCACACTGACTCAACTGATATCCCCGTCTGCCTGAACAAAAATGCCAAATACCACAAGACAATGTCTGATCTTGCTTCATGGGGACACTCTGGAAAAGGCTTTTACTATGGGCTTAAAATGAGCATTACGACTGATCTTGGAAGAAATCTGTTAGCTGTTTCATTTGCTTCTGCGAATTCCAGCGACCGAAAAAGTTTCCAGAAGATGAACAAAAATATCAACGGCATATTTGTCGCTGACGCGGGATACTTTTCAAAAGATTTAGAAAAAGAATTCTATATTGAGAACAAAAGAATTCTTTTTGCTAAGCCATTAAAGAACATGAAAAAAATCATCACTGAATTCCAGTACCATCTCTACAACACCAGAATGCTGATTGAACTGAACTTTAGAAACTTGAAAATGTTATACGCTTTCCTCACTTCATTTCCTAGGTCAATTGACGGTTATTTTGCCAATTACATTTATTCGATTCTCGCCTATGTGCTTAGGTAGAGAAAATTGTTAAAGAGAGAAAATTAAACTTTTGCCCTACCCTCAAGAAAACTTGAGGGTATTTGACGTACATGGGGAAAAGTTAGTTTGTGGGGTTTCGTAATTCAAAGTAATAAAATCTCATCAATATGTGGATAAAGTATACGCCCAAAAAAGCCAAAATGATACACTTATCGTCAAGTTATGGGTCTCACGATCAGTTGTTAGTTGGGCGTCGCCGACTAGGGCGGTCATTATTATTAAAAATCAAAACAGAGAATCACCATCTCTGTATGCTTGGCGCTTAGAATCATGAATAAATTTTTATTGTCGGTCTCAACGATGGTCCTTGCGGCAGTCTTTCTGTTTACCTATCAGACAGCAAATGCCGCGTGTCTTGATTTGAAATCTAAACTAAAGCTCACGGAGGATGAAACGTACGTTGCAGATGTAGCAAAACTCCAGGATTTTCTCCGAGAACAGGGCGACTACACGATTTCTTCCGTTTCTGGATTGCCGTTGCCGACAACTGGAATTTTCTATACTCAAACCGAAATCGCCGTACAGAAATTCCAGTCACGTCATGGAATAGTGACAGGGGGAGATGCTGACTCAACGGGCTATGGTCTAGTCGGGCCTGCCACGCGACAGAAAATTAAGGAATTGTCGTGCGGACAAACAAAGACTTCTCCCATCACGACAGCAGTTCCTGATTATACGTCAAAATTTACTGTCGGCGAACTGGTCGAAACTAATGATGTGGTGAAGTTACGCGCCGGGGCATCTCTTTCTGGGAAAAAAATTGTGTCATTGCAACCTGGGGTTAAAGGAACTGTTCAAAATGCTTTCCCTGCGGTTACAGTAAACCAAGATGGATACACATGGGTACATGTTGAGTTTGATTCGGGACAAACCGGCTGGGTAGCTGATGAGTTTTTAAAAAATGCGTCACCTGACAGTCTTGCCACGACAGACGATTTAAACGAATCTCTTGTTTTGCCAAAGGGTACTTCTATCACAAAAAAGACTGAACCGAGAACAACGTCCGTCGTTACAAATAAAAAAAATACTCAATCTGAAGGGATCAAAAACAAACGTAAAAAATTGGAGCAAGTGGCCAAGGCACGAGTTTTTCAAATTGGTAAAAAAGTGGATGTCTCTGGTCTCGATGAACTAAACGAAGAGCTTCGTGCAGAAGGAAATATTTCAGATAAAACCAAAAGCCGGTCCGTTATCGGCTCAAAGGTCGCCAATAAAGAAAAAATCATGGCAGCTGCAAAAGAAAGAAAGACGAAACTGAAGAACTTAATGAAGCAGGATCCGAGGGCTTTTCTCAAAAAATCATTGCAAAAAGCCGAAAGAGAAACGCTTGCGAAGGACTATGGATCAGTACTGGAAAGCGAGAAAGAAGTAACCGGCACGCTTCAAGTTCTTCATCTTGATGATTTTAACAATGAGGAGAATTCTGAATTTGTATACATGCTCGAAACAGCCGACGAGGTGTATGAATTATTCCCAACGAAAAACGTTGAGGTAGCTTCCGGATCGACGGTAACGGTTCAGGGTATCGCGCTTGATAATTCGATAGCCGTCGACACGGATTCACTTGACTCAAAAGGACTTCTTAAGGCGTTTTCACCAGGAACGTCCAGCGAAACATCATTGACGGTTGTTTCGGAACATTCCCCTTACGAGACGGTCGGTGATCAACGCACTCTCGTTTTGCTTGTGGATTTTCAGAATTCAAGACCAGAAACCGAGAGGCCGTATACGAAAGAACAGGCTCAGGAAAAATTCTTTCATGGTGAACATGCAAAATTTTTTGAAGAGCAATCCTACGGCCGAATGCGATTTGTTGGCGATGTTCTCGAGTGGGTGAGGATGCCTTATGAGTATTTTGGAAGCGGATGCTATTCAATAAACGGAGATGAAATTGAAAATATTGTAAATTCTCAAGGCTATTCTTTGGCCGATCATGACCGAATACTTGTCCTCACGTCGGGAATATGGGGAGGGTGTTCGTATCTCGGAAAGACCTTCGTGCCTTCCACGGGTGGCAATCCATTGTCTATAGCATTCGCTAATCATCCTACAGTGTGGGGTTCTGGCGACGTCCTACATCAAACAGAGGTAGCTACCATTGCACACGAACTCGGGCATTCTCTTGGCTTGGCGCATGCGAATGCCCTTGTTTGTAATGTTCCGGGTTTTAACGGAAGGTGCGCGGCTATTGAGTACGGAAACGCCTATGATGTGATGGGACGAGGGGGCCAAGGACTCCATTTCAATGCTGGTTTTAAAAAACAGCTGGGTTGGATTTTGTCGAGCGAAATACTGAATATCACTAGTTCAGGCTCTTACTCTCTTGGTTCTCTTGAAACATTGGGAGGATATAAATTTGCAACTATTAAGAATCCGGGCAAACGAACGTATTTTATAGAGAACCGCCGTCCAGTAGGGTTTGACTCCATTATGGGAATTGATAATCCCGTACAGAATGGTCTTTTGGTCAATTTAAGCAATCGTTTCGGTAACCACCTGCGAGGCACTTTGGTCGGAAACGATCATTTTCGTGATGATGTCGCAGGAATTGATTTAGGACCGATTGTGCCCGCTATTCCCTCTTCCGTGGAGTTTCAAGTCAATCTAACTGACACTGGGCCGGTCAAACCGATGACGGTATCTTGCGCGGCGACTCCCAAAATAGGGAAAGTTGGAGACCTTTTTAGACTTTCGGTAGCGGTAAAGGGCGGGTACGATACATGGACTTATAAATGGATAGATGGAGACGGGCAAGACCTCGGTGGAATAGCTGATAGGTATATCTCGTTTCAATCCGAAGGAGAAAAGCGATTTACTGTGTATGTTGACGACTTTGAGACGAGCACCGCATCGGCAGATTGTAGCCTAATTGTAGATAATTCCTATAGTCCTCCCGAGGAGGAATTAGAGCCAAGATACAACGTGTCGGTTTATAAACGGGGAAATTTTGAAGGTGTTGTTTCTACATCTGATTATTCAATAAATTGTGGTCCCGATTGTCAGACATACGTAGCGCAAGGTTCTGCTATTACCTTGCGAGCAGTTGCGGCTCAAGGAGCCGCGTTTGACCGGTGGGAACAAGTAAATGACTGGCCCGTGGAATGCGATATTCATAATTCTGTCTGCACTTTCATACCAACTCGGAGTACCTCTTATTTTGCATTTTTTAAAGAAGCTCCGCCCGCTTCTTTGATTGTGAACTGTGCGGCGTCGCCTAGCTCAGGCTCAATAGGGACGGAGTTTACATGGTATACGAATGTGTTCGGAGGATTAGATGCAAAAACTTATACATGGTCCGGAACGGATGGCTTAAGTGGTTCAGGTTCAGGAGTCGTGAAATCCTATAAAAGCATCGGCACAAAACTGGCGAGGGTAACTGTAAGCGATGGCCAGCAAACATCGGTCACGGAATGTTCAGTTGGCGTGTTGGGCGATGAACCAACGAACGCCGAGCCCCTAGCTCGTTATCCTCTAGATACAGTCGAAGGAAGTGTAACGGTAGATGTAGTTGGTAACCGAAATGGAGTTGTCGTTGGCAGCCCCGAAATTGTGCTCAGAGAACGATTAAATTTTGAAGACAATGCAATTGAATTCAATGGTGTGGATGAGAAAATTTCTCTCGGCGATGATTCGGTTTTTGCCCTAATCCGCGGTACGTTGAGTGCGTGGGTGAAAACATCGGCAGTACTTCCAGGTTATCAAAGCATCGTCGCAAAAAGTGGAGCATATGGCTTGTACCTATCAGATGGTAAGTTTGGAATCTTTGACTGGACAACGGCGTCGCCGCAATGGATTTCATCGGAAACCGTCGTGGCGGATGGGGTATGGCATCATGTCGCTTGCGTGTTTAATGATCGGGTTACTGATGGCACAAAATGTTATATTGACGGGGTATTGGATTTTATGACGACTACCGGTATTTCTTCGCAAACAAATGCCGTTGAAATTGCTTCCTCAAATAATTCCCAATTTTTCTCCGGAGCTATAGATGAGGTGCGTATTTATTCATCCGTATTAAACGATACCGATATCAATGCTCTAGCGGGCAAAGATGATGTTGTGACTCTCTCTGTGGCAAGGTCAGGCATGGGTACTGGAAGCATTCAGAGTCAATTTCCGCTAAGCGATATTCTTTGCGGAGATCATTGCTCTGCTCGGTTTATAAAAAATACAACACATACATTTACCGTCTATGCCAACCAAGGAAGCGTGTTTGCAGGGTGGATCGGGATTGACGCCACCGCTTGTCCCGTTCCTGATCCGGCAGCAGGTTTTTATTCATGCACCGTAGTCCTAAATAAGAATCTTTCGCTTACTGCCGTTTTTAATTCTGCAACATCAATTCCTCCAACAGTTGACCTCAATGTAGAGCCTGAAGTGGTTGAGCCGGGTGGATCTGCAGTACTTCGCTGGTATTCAAATAATGCCACTGCCTGTGTTGCGTCTGGTGGATGGACAGGCACTAAAGTGACATCAGGATCCTTTACCGCGAGGGAAATTTTTTCTAACACGACATACACGCTTACCTGTGAAGGGCCTGGCGGTTCAACTACCCGATCAGTTATGGTGGATGTGGTAAGAGGTCCTCCAACCGTCACCCTCACCGCCTCTCCATCCTCAGTTATCTCTGGCCAATCTTCCACCCTCACCTGGAGTTCAACGAATGCAACGTCATGTACTGCGTCTGGCGCCGGTGGATGGAGCGGAACAAAAGAAACGAACGGCTCACAATCAACGGGCGCGATGTTGACTAGTCTAACGTTCACGCTCACTTGTACCGGAGCAGGGGGAAGCGCAACACAAAGCACCACAGTTACCGTCCAAACCACCGGTACGGAATCACTGGCCGCTTCGCTTGTTGACAGTGTGTCCGACAAAGCGGGTGGAGCCAATGTCTTTGGCCCCGGTTCCGGCCCCTACACCAATCTTGATTGGCACTGGGGAATGAACCTCATCCTCGCATCTCAAAAGACCGTTTCAGCTATTGAAGTCCGCACCATTTCTACAGGTGAACTCTGGGCCACAGCAATTTCTGGCTACTATCCTGTCGTCGTATACAAAGACGGCGTCAAACTAAACAATGCGTACGGTCAGACCATGGGGCCTTTTAGCGCAGGCTCACACACTTTCGATCTCTACGGTCAGATATATTACACAACCTGGAACGCCGCCACTCTTACTGTTCGCTTTACCGACGGCACGTCCCTTACTGCGCAAATTCCGAATACGACAACTTCAACCCCTGCTCCAACGGTTACTCTTTCTGCAAACCCAACTTCAGTTTCTTCTGGTCAATCTTCCACCCTCACCTGGAGCTCGACAAATGCAACTTCTTGCACCGCTTCCGGCGGATGGTCGGGAACGAAAGCGATAAACGGTTCGCAATCCACCGGCGCTCTTTCGCAAAACACTACCTTTACTCTGACCTGCACAGGCGCAGGAGGCAGTGCAACGCAAAGCGCGACGGTTACTGTTGCAACGACTCTCGCGCCAACGGTTACTATTTCTGCAAATCCTTCTTCCGTCCAAAGCGCTCAAGCATCAACTCTTTCTTGGAGTTCAACGAATGCCGATTCATGCAACGCTTCAGCAACCCCCGCAAACTCAAGCTGGTCGGGAACAAAAGGAGTTTCGGGAACGCAATCCACCGGCGCTCTTTCAACCAACACTACCTTCACGCTCACTTGTACGGGAGCAGGCGGCACCGCAACACAAAGCACCACGGTTACCGTCCAAACCACCGGTACAGAATCACTGGCCGCTTCGCTTGTTGACAGTGCGTCCGACAAAGTCGGCAAACACTCCAATTTTGGCCCAGGATCCGGCGCATTTTTTACACCGGAAGACTGGCACGTTAGAGCCGATGTCACTCTTTCTGCCGCAAAAACAATTAGCTCAATTGAAGTAACCGGAACTACCGGGGGTTATGCCGCCGTGTGGTCTACCTCAAACCCCAACTACTATCCTCTCGTCGTATTCCAGAATGGAACGCAGAAGAACTTTAGCTATGGCTCAAGTCTTGGATCCTACAGTGCCGACTCCTTCACTCTCGACCTCTATGCCCAAAAGGATTACAGTCCTCTCCAAAACGGAAAGGTAACGATTAAATTCAGCGACGGTTCGACGATCAGTAACACAATTGCGAATCAGATCGCCGTGGCTTCAGCCCCACTCCAATACGCAAACACCTTCGAAGCACTCCGCTCTCTTCTCGAAATTCTCGAGAAGGCCGGGATACTGATCAATCTATAGTATGTTGTATTTAGTATTTCGTATCCAGAAAAAAGTTTAAGACCAGCAAAAAACCGCCCCATAAGGCGGTTTTTTGCTGGTCGGGTATCTATGACATACCACAGACTTGCAAATTTGTCGAAACTATGATATAGTCTCAAAACAAAACAAATGTCTTATGCGAGTTCCTAAGACACAACGCAAAGCGCGTTTGTCTGGATGAAATATTAGCCGCTAAGTCCTCGCCCGAAACGCCAGCCGTTTCGGTACGGGCGGGTTTTAAACATGTCTATATATAACAGACTCATTGAACAAAGTTTGGTCTTCGGCACCTATGCGCTGGTCTTATTTTTCGTGCTAATTTCGACGGCGGGAGCTGGAGATGGAGTAGCAAGTACGGCGTTGTTCGCGCCGGGGGATGGGGATATACAAAAGCTTGCTTTCACGCAACCAATTTTGCCTATTCCTTCGACGCAGAAACTTTTGATTATTCCGATAGACTTCAAAAATTCGGGATCACTTGAATCGAGGCCGTTTACCCCCGAGGCGGCGTCGAAAGTTTTCTTTGAAGGAGCGATTCAGCAATTCTTTGCGAACCAATCTTATGGAAAATTAGCGTTCGAAGGAAAAGTGCTTCCGTGGCAGAGAATTAACCGCGACGGACGAGCAGGAACGGTTTGTGACTATGTCCGTTATGACGAAATCGCAAACATCGCCAAACTCTCAAATGAGACTATCGTTTCATATGACGCAATTGTGCTTCTCGTTTATCACCCGACTATGGGCGGCGGATGTTCATCTGTCGGCAAATGGGACTTTCCTTTCGACGGCAAAATGGAACATATAGGGCTCGCACAGATTGCGGCTCCGGTAGAATGGGCGCGCGAGCTTACTCCAAACTACGTTGTTACTCATGAAATGGGGCACATTGTCGGACTTCCTCATGCCAACGGATATGATTGTGGGGACGTAACGCTTTCTTCATCGTGTATAGACATCGAATACGGAGATTATTTTGACACGATGGGACGCGGAGAATTTGCTCGAAATTACAATAGCTTTTATAAAGAACAATTGGGGTGGCTCACGTCATCTGATGTGGCGCATATTTCCAATACCGGTTTATACACGATCCGGAATTATTCCGCACAGTCGGGGATTCGCGCTGGCAAAATTTCTCTCGCCGGCAATAAGGCGATTTATTTGGAATACCGCCGCGGCGAGGGACTCGACGCGACGCTAAGCGGTTCATTTCTCGGAGCGAACGAAAGGGGGCTTATCATGCATTATGTTGATAACGCAAAGTACACGTCGTACCTTCTCGATGCTGTACCGACAAACGATGTCTGGCAAAAAGATGTGGAAGAAGTCTCGCTTCAAGTGGGGCAATCATTTACTATTCCTAATACGGATACCGTAATCACTGTACGTTCCGCAGGAACATCAGAAATTTCGTTTGATGTTATTTTTGAGAAAAAAATCGAACCAACGCCCGTCGCGGTCTTCCCTCTTGTAGCGCCCGTAACAGTTACAATCCCCACAGCTCCTATACAGACGTTTGTATCTCCGATTACCCCTGTGAGTCCAGTAATTGAGACTGTTTCGACGCCCGTTCCTCCGACCGAGAATTCTTCCCTTATCGCGCACTATACGTTTGATGCGATCTCTGGATCCGAGACATCTGATTCGGTGTCTTCAATATTCGCCAGCGTAAAAAATGCATCGAATAGAGAGGGTAAAATTGGCCAGGCGCTTTACTTCAATGGAAACAGCGAAGTTCGCCTTCCTGCGGCAATTCAGGCGAAATTCCAAAATGAACGTTCTATTTCACTCTGGTTCAAAGCCGACACTTTTGGGGGTTACAAAACACTTTTCGATGATGGAAAAAATGGCAAGTCCAGGGATTTCTCATTCTGGATTGATACGGCTTCACGCGGTTGGGTAGCCACAGGGAACACTGCGGGTGTCGCATGGAATGGAAGCCCGATCAGCATGAACTCATGGCATCATTTTGTCATGACGAAGGATTCAAAGGGTGAAATTAAGATTTATATGGATGGTAAAATCTACTCGACTCTGAAAAGCGGAACGAACGACACCAAGTCCGGAATTTTTTCGATCGGAGGCAACCCGTCAACTGGAGGATCTGGCTGGAAGGGTCTTATAGATGACGTAAAGCTTTATTCAAATGTTCTCTCGGCGACGGATATCGCAGGAATTATGAATGACGTGCCTTCGGCAACCGCGCCCGTTGTGCTTACGCCAGAAATAAAGATTACTGAAGTGGTGCCAACTCCTGTTGTTTCAGTTTTTATTCCTCGAACCGTAGTTGAGCAGTCTATTGTCTCTGAAGTGAAGCCTATTGTGGCCGAAATCGTAGCTCCTAAAACACCAACGGCTCCTGTTGCGATAAATTATATAAAATCAAACATTCAAGATGCGAATGAGGATAAGGCGGGAGTCTGGTATGTGTTTGGCAAGGGAAGTGGAAAAACGAACAATTACGAATCCCGCGACTGGCATTGGAAGCTTGAGCTCGGCCTTGCATCGAAAAAAACCATCGAATCTATCGAAGTAAGTAATGGAAATAATGAGGCATGGTCTGCTTCGAACGTAAATAAATATCCCCTCGTAGTCTATAAAGACGGAAATCAGCTAAAGAATGGCTATTCTTTGTGGTCGGACAAGACGAAACTTGGAACTTATGAGGTGGGGGCGTATACGTTTGACCTTTACGGGCAGACAGAAAGCAAAAAGTTCACAAACGGATCGGTCACAATAAGATTAACGGACGGCACGCTCCTAAAGAATATTGTTGATGGAAGCCTCTCGTTCTAAAAATTTAAAGTCTGGGACATCGGATGTAAATTTGACAGACTGTGTATTTTATGTATGCTATTGCATAGCTCTTTAAAACATTTGGAAAGAATTGCCACAGCAGAGAGAAGTCGAAAAATCGGCTCTTCTCTGCTGTGGCAAACCACTTTGTGGTAAGTATATACACGGCGCAACAAGTCTGTAAAAAGTCTGTAAAAACGTGAGCTGAAAGAAAAAATCTGTTATGAAAAAAGCAAACGAAGAACAGGCGCGCAAGTTTGCGGGAGTGTTCGTGGAACATCATCCATTGCTTACCATGGCGCCACACTCACAACTCCAGTGGGCAATCCAAAACCCTCAAGAAGCGATCCTGCTTTTTGTGGAAGGTCTCATCAACCGCGCGAAGCAGGCAGCCGAAAAAGTTGCCGAAGCCGTGAATGTCGTTAAAACGAAACTCGCTCTTTGGAAGACAATTGACGTTGGCGGTACGACAAAAGAAAAACTCCTCGCCGGCATCGAAGAGGAAAATATCGAGACCGGCAAGGAGAAAAACGAAATCAGGGATTATGCTCGTGATCTCACGATGCAAAAAGCCTTCGTCATGATCGAGAAGCCGGAAAAGGTGGATCTCGTGATTCTCACACCCCGAGACTTTGGTCTTGAAACCATGCCGGAAACGGGTGAGTTCCTCACCAAAAAGTTTCTCGACAAATGGAGCGAGGAGCGTCTCGATGGTCAAGTCGTTGAGCTCTTGCTTCCCGAAGATGGGCCGCAATTACGCAAACAATATCAAGATCAGCCGAAAGGTGAAGTTCTCTTTATTGCCATGGAGCGCATCGCCGACTCTGGCGGCAGCCCGAGCGTGTTCGTTGTTGGGCGCGGTCTCGATGGCGTGCGGTGGCTCGATGCGCGCTGGACGGGTCCGGGGGACCAGTGGAGTCTTGACTTTCGGCGCGTGTTTCGTCTTCGCACAGTACCTTCGCCCTTGGCTACTTGAGACTGTGGCAGGCACTTGGTTTCTTTGAACCTTAGTCATCTTCATTACCTCCGAACAGATGCATGTGTTCGGAGTTTTTTTGTATAATACAGAATGGTAGTAGGGTGTGTAGGAGTCTAACTCCTACAAGTCGAAAATCCCCCTATGTGCGCATCATTCTAGTTTCAGTACTCTATATTCAAGATTCCGGATTCTGGATTCTACTCTCCACCCTTTCCACCCCGTGCGTTGACACCGATGGGTCATTTGGTAATATGAACGTTACCGCGTTTTTGCCCGCCCGTCTTCGGGAAACAAAGATAGGAGGGCTAGCGAACTTTTTGAATTGCGTGCTTTTTGGCAATCAAAAATATTATTAATTATCAATTAACGGTTGGAGTTAAACCACATCTCCTAAATCCGCCCACGGCGAATCGGACGATCAGCAGAGTTGATTTAGTCGCGCGTTTAATTCTTACTATTAATACAAACAATATGGCAGAATTCGATCGATCGAAACCGCACGTAAACGTCGGCACAATCGGCCACGTTGACCACGGCAAGACCACTCTTACCGCGGCCCTTTTGAACGTGCTCCATCTTTCCGGTCAGGACGTAAAGATGAAAGGAGTGGACCAAATAGACTCGGCCCCCGAAGAAAAGGCTCGAGGAATCACGATTGCGCTTTCGCACAATGAGTACTCGACAAAAAATCGCCACTACGCCCACATTGATGCCCCGGGACACGCAGACTATATAAAGAACATGATTACAGGCGCCGCGCAGATGGACGGCGCTATTCTTGTAGTTGCCGCTACGGACGGTGTTATGCCTCAGACTCGAGAGCACATCCTTCTTGCAAAGCAGGTTGGAGTTCCAAAAATAATCGTATTTTTGAATAAATGCGACATGGTTCCTGAAGCAGACCTTATTGATCTCGTAGAGGAAGAGGTTCGAGAATTGCTTACTAAATATGAGTACGATGGCAAAAATACCCCTATTATCCGAGGTTCAGCCCTAAAAGCTCTTGAAGCAAAGGATATTAACGACGAGTGGGCGCAGAAGGTGTTGAAACTTACCGAAACACTCGACGAGTTTATTCCTATTCCTGTTCGAGAGACTGCAAAGCCTTTCCTTATGCCGGTAGAAGACATCTTCTCCATTGAAGGCCGTGGAACGGTGGTTACAGGAAGGATTGAGCGCGGAATCTTGAAAGTTGGCGAAGAAATTGAAATTGTCGGAATTAAAGATACGACTAAGACGACCGTTACTGGTATTGAAATGTTCAATAAAACATTGAATGAAGGCCAGGCGGGAGACAATGCGGGAATTTTGCTTCGAGGCGCGAAGAAAGAGGATATTCACCGCGGACAGGTCCTTGCAAAGCCGGGAAGCGTTACGCCTCATACTGAATTTGAGGCTGAAATCTATGTTTTGAAAAAGGAAGAAGGCGGACGACACACTCCTTTTCTCACTGGATATAAACCACAATTCTACGTACGTACTACTGATGTAACCGGAGAAGTTACTTTGCCAGAAGGAACGGAAATGGTTATGCCAGGAGACACGGTTAAGATCAGAGTTATTCTTGTGGCGCCGGTTGCGCTTGAAGAAAAACAAAGATTTGCTATCCGAGAGGGTGGGCGCACTGTGGGCGCGGGAGTAGTAACCTCAATCAAGAAATAAAACCAACCTCTATTTCTATGGCAACAAAAGCGGAAACAAAGAAACGAGAAGTAAAGAAAGTCGTGGAAACGGTAAACAAGCTTCGAATTCGCGTGCGTGCATACGAATACAAAGTGCTTGATGCGTCAGTGAAGCAGATCATTGATACCGCACTTCGATTCGACGCGACTGTGTTGGGGCCGATTCCACTTCCGACCGAGATTAAGAAATATACGGTAAACCGCTCGGCTTTCGTTTACAAAAATGCTCGAGAACAATTTGAAATGAGAGTACATAAGCGGCTTGTTGACATAATTAATCCTTCAGGAAGGATAATTGAAGCGCTTACGACATTGAGTTTGCCATCTGGCGTCAATATTGACGTCAAAATGATCTAAATTGAATAAGGCCCTTCTGGCTTTGTACGGCCGCAGTTAAGCTGCGGTTTCCGTATGGGGAGGGATCGAGAACTATCCATAGCCTCATTTCTTTGGTACTTCGCTTGGCTGTGCCTAGTTCTGCATCCATTGCCTCAGTCCTAGAATGGACAAAGAAAGTACATTAGTGTAACGTGTGGCGACATTTAGTCTATGAAATATCTGCTAGCGACAAAAGAATACATGACGCAATATTTTGCGGAAGACGGCACGCTTACACCGGCTACGGTTCTGAAGGCGGGCCCGGTCGTCATAACGCAGGTAAAGACAAAAGAAAAAGACGGCTATGAGGCCGTACAGGTGGGCTATAAACCCGTCGCAGAAAGAAAATTGGCTAAAGCCCAAAAGGGACACTTCAAAGACAGAGGGCTTTTTGGCGTGAGCCGTGAATTTAGACCAAAAACTAAAATGGAATTGCCCGCCCTCGGGGAAACAATCAATGCAGGAGTATTTGCGCCAGGCGATACTGTTGCGGTCACGGCCACGTCTAAGGGAAAGGGATTTCAGGGCGTAGTGAAGCGACACAAATTTGCGGGGGGCTCTCGTACTCACGGTCAGAAACATTCAGAAAGAGAACCGGGTGCCATTGGCGGAGGCGGGGGGCGAGCGGGAGGCCGAGTCGCCAAGGGAATTAGAATGGCGGGAAGGATGGGAGGCGAGAGAGTAACGGTCAGAAACCTGAAAGTCCTTGCCGTAGATGCCGACGCGAATGTTCTTTTGATATCCGGAGCGCTTCCCGGAGTTCCGGGAGCGTTGGTGGAAATTAGGGGTTAGTATTTTTTTATCATGCCTCGCGAGACAAAAACAAAAGAAAAAAAACCAGTTGTGCCGAAGACAGCGGCGAAGGCTCGGTCTGTGGATGGGGGTGAGGCAACTATCTATAATCAAAAGGGCGAAAAGTCAGGAACCTATTTGCTTCCCGCAGAAATATTCGGCCTTCCTTGGAACGCGGACTTGGTGCATCAGATCATGCACTCACAGCAATTGAACGCGAGAGCAAATACTGCTCATACGAAAGACCGAGGCGATGTCCGTGGTGGAGGAAAAAAACCGTGGCAACAAAAAGGAACCGGCCGCGCTCGTCATGGATCACGACGTTCACCGATATGGGTGGGCGGAGGAGTTGCTCATGGTCCGACGGTTGAGAGAAATTACGGCCGGAAGATAAATAAAAAGATGAGAGAGAAGGCGCTTTTTACGGTTTTGTCACAAAAAGTTCGAGATAATGAAATCCTCTTTTTGAGCGGACTAAAACTTGAATCGCCGAAGACAAAACTTGCACGCGAAGTGCTTGCCGGAGTTTCTCGAGTTCCTCGCTATGGCGGAATGTTAAAGAAAGAGAATGCCGCATACATATTGGCATCAGAAAAAGAGAATAAAGATCTTCGCCGCGCATTTGGAAATATGGGAAATGTAAAAGTATCAATGGTCCGGGATTTGAATGTTGTTGACGCGCTTCAGTATAAATACATTTGTTTTGCCGACATTGAAGCGATCGAAGGCCGCTTTAAGACAGTTAAAAAATAGTGTATGTCTATCTTTGGAAAGAAAAAAGAAAAAGAAGTTCCTGCCGCGGCCAAGACCAGCACTCCGGTAGTTCGAAAGACCAAGGAGTCCGCGGGTGAGAGTACTCTCCCGACGCTCGCTTTTTGGAGTCCGCGAATTACGGAAAAAGGAACACTCTTGGTTGAGAAACACACTTACGTATTTAACGTTGCTCCCGATTCCGATTCTCGAACTATCGCGCGTGCCGTTGAAGCACTTTATAAAGTGAAGCCTGTTGCGGTTCGGGTAGTGGCTATTCCTGGGAAAAGGATGTGGGTACGAGGCAAGCAGGGCAAAACCGCTCGAGGGAAGAAGGCCTATGTTACGCTGAAAAAAGGTGAGGTAATCGACTTTGCATAAAACAATGAAATCCTATAAACCATTTACAAAGTCGCGGAGACACTTGAGCGGAATTAATTTTCGCTCGTATTTGACGACGAGTACTCCGGAGAAGTCTTTGACCGGAGGATTTACAAGAGCGGCCGGCCGCAACAACCGCGGACGAATTACCACTCGCCACAAGGGCGGCGGACATAAGCGATTGTACCGAGATGTTGATTTTTTCTATACTAAAAAGGATGTGCCGGGAATAGTGAAAACAATAGAGTATGATCCAAACCGAACAGGCTTCATCGCTCTCGTTTATTATGCTGATGGAGAGAAGTCATACATCATAGTGCCAAAAGGTGTTACGGTGGGAACTCCGATCGTAACTTCCGTGACCGCATCATTAAGCCTGGGCAACCGTACTCTTCTCAAAAATATTCCCGTCGGAACTTTTGTATATAATGTTGAATTGAAAGCTGGTGGCGGCGCAAAGATCGCGCGCTCTGCAGGAAGTTATGTCGAGGTAGTTGCACAGGACGCCGGCTATACTCATCTCAAAATGCCTTCCACCGAAGTACGACGAGTGCCGGATATGGCATGGGCTTCTATTGGTACCGTTTCGAATGATGAGAATCGTCTCGTAAATATCGGCAAGGCCGGACGGTCTCGCTGGCTCGGTATCCGACCAACGGTTCGTGGTACTGCCATGAACCCGGTTGATCACCCATACGGCGGAGGAGAAGGACGACAGGGAAGAGGATTGAGACGCGCAAAATCCAAGTGGGGAAAGCCTACAGGCAAAGGCCAAAAAACCCGTCGTGCCAAAAAATACTCAAATTGGCTCATCGTCTCAAGACGAAAAGTTGGAAAAAAGAAAGAAACGCTTTAAAAAAAATCCGCCGTCAGGCGGTTTTTTGGTCAAACAAATCAAACCCACCGCACGCAGTGAGCTATCAGAGGATTAGCTTGTGTTGGAGATTCGCAAAGAGCGCGGCACATCTCTGATAGATCTCAATATAATCCTTGATCCCCGTTTCTTCAGTATGACGTCTTCGCATGTGATGGCGCACCCGCGCCACACGTGGTCGAAGAATTCTTTTTTGATCATAACCCATCTCAAAAACCCCCTTAATTATGAACAAGATTGAAGTCACCTCTGGCAACCTACTAGTCAATAAATCGCCTGGGCGACACAAACGTCCAAATTTCGCCTGCGAAAAGCTCATCGCTTGTCGACATAGCTCACTATGCCTCCTCGCGCTTCGCTTTTCTCGGCAGAAAAGAAATTTAAACGTTTGGCCGCCGGGCCATTATTATTGAGATAGGCTCTAACCAGACATATTCAAGAATTGAACTCTGATTAACCATGGTTATCCCCAGGGCTCTCGCTCTGGCGTGGACTGGCGACCTGTAAGACAACAAATACTATCCATCTTTACTCCACCACCTTGTTACCTTGTTGCAAGTATCG
>Ga0155689_102_pt2 | contig 15673 bp, 15 predicted proteins | sample RifCSPlowO2_01_FD_107346 | JGI IMG/M metagenome (GOLD analysis project Ga0155689, IMG submission 107346) | Candidatus Taylorbacteria bacterium RIFCSPLOWO2_01_FULL_45_15b
TACACGACATCAGCTTTCGGGAATGCATTGCGAACATCGGTCTCCATTTTGTACGATACGCCTTTTTCGCGAAGATGTATCATCAATTCGTCCTCCTCGGTAAAACAGAGCTCTGGATGGGCGACGAAGATAAAACGCGCGTGGTACTTAGCAAGTAGGTAGACGAGCGAGCGGACAGCGCGGGAATATCTCAAATCTCCGCCAATCACTATCGTAAGATTGTCGAGATGCCCAAGTCGTCGTTCGATTGTGTACACGTCAAGAAGCGCCTGCGTAGGATGTTGCTTTGAGCCGAGTCCGGCATTTATGATGTGGAGCGGCAAATCCCACTCGTCCAGGACCGATGCCGCTCTATCAAGAATTGTTTCGTCACTATGCCTTATGATGAATACTCCCGAGTAGATTAAGCCAAAATTTAACACTGTGTCTTCCCACGATTCGCCTTTACTAATAGAAGTTTCCTTAGGTTCAGCGGTCATGATATTGAGGCGCATATTTACACATGCGGCATGAAACGAAGTTCTGGTGCGTGTCGAATTCTCGCCAAAAAAGAAAAGCGCGGTCTTTCCCTGTAGCGTGTACCCCTGTCTACCGGCGGAACCATCGGGTGTCTCGCGTTCAGTATTACCGAGAATTCGGTCCCTCCACGAAGCTTCATTACTTGCGTGTTCATTTTTTAGGTGATCAGTCAAAGCAAATATTTTTTTGATATTTTCTGGATTAAATTGCTGTGAGCGAAGAATGTGTCGATATCTATGGGGTGCGTTATTCATATGGTCAATTCTTTTTTTCAAGGTTCTTTCGTGCAAACTCGTCAAAGTAAACTACATCTGGCGGTGAAGTCAAGCCAATTCCAAATGATCGAACAAAAAGGGGCTGTTTTGGCAAATTTAACTACCGCACTCCGACAATTTGATGGTCATACCGCGCGAGCTTGCAGGGCGGTAGGTAATTTATAGTGAGAAGCGGTTGTCGTGAAATTACACTATCCCCGCCATCGCGGGGATAGTGTAATGCGCCGAAATATTCACCCCACACTTGATGAGTTCCGTCAGAGGTATTTTTTGATAAGTGCCTGATGAGCTTTGTATGTTTCCGAGCAGTGGATGCGTTTGCTCTTGTCGTGAATATAAAAAAGGCACTTCGTTTTTTTCGGGTTGTAAGCGGCTTGGATAGCGGCGGGACCCGGATTTGCAATCGGCGTAGGCGGGAGACCCGCGTGTTCATATGTATTATATGGCGAGTCGATATCTTTGTCGCTCGCTCGAACGCGCGGCCACCATCCGTTGCGCGCATTTCCTTTGGCGTATTGGAGTGTTGCGTCTATATCGAGATTCATTCCTTTGAACAGCCGATTCCAGATAATGCCTGAAATCAACTCCATATCGCCCTTTCCGCTCGCCTCCCGCTGAATGAGTGATGCAATTGCCAGTACCACGTCAATGTTTAGGATATCTTTTTCTTTATATTTTGATTTTATGTGATCTTCGAGACGCCCTATCATTTGCTCACCAACATCTGAAGGCGTTGAGGTCTTGCCCACAAGATAATATGAGGGAAAATAATACCCCTCCATATTTTTTCGTTTTAGCTTTATGTGAACATTTTCAAATTCGCTTTTTTGATCTGCGCTCCATGCAAGTTTTTTTGCAAGAACTTCGGCCATCTGCTCTTTTCGGTATCCTTCCTCAAGACGAATCCATTGCTGGTTTGGATGTGTGAGCGCAAGGTACGTTTCCCACGCACTCATTCCCACTTTGAGTTCATACGTGCCTGCCTTGATTGATTTTGTAAGCTTCCCGACCAGCGTAAGAATTTCACGGTGAAATGGGTTGCGAATGTAGCCCTCTCCATAGAGAGATTCGACGATTTCTTCAGCATTGGCGCCTGCGTCGGCGCGAACCATTCGCGCTTCGCCTGAATCGGAAGTTTCAGGGACTGCGAAAGAGATTATTACGAGCGCCGCAAGACTTGAAATACCGATGATGATAGAGCGGACAATTTTCCTCTTTTTTCTTCTCTTTTTTCGCATACTCCCTATTGTAACGCGAACGCACATAACAAAAAACCCATGCGGCTCTGACATACTGCGAAAAGGAAACAATTTTTTTTAGAATGTCGCATGTCATGATATTCTAAAGACATGAATGGGTCCCACCCAACAATCTTGGTAATTTTTGGCGCCACAGGGGATCTTGCTAATTCAAAGCTTTTACCATCGCTTTTTGACCTGTACGAGAAGAAATTTTTGCCGGATGAGGTGCGAATTGTGGCGTACGGCCGCCGCGACCATTCCAACGAAACATATCGGACGGTAGTGTCGGAGAGCCTATCTTCTTATTTCGTAAAAAAAGGCCGGACGGAAACTAAAGCGAAGAGTATTTTTTTGAGCAAGATTTTATACGTCAAGGGAGAATTTGAGGGAACGGATCACTATGAAAGGCTGGCGTTCGCACTGAATTTGATTGACAAAGAAGTATTCCAAACCTGCTCAAATAAACTTTTTTATCTCGCGGTGCCACCTTTGCACTATGAAACCATTCTCACCCACCTCGCCGATTCGGGACTCACTATTCCCTGCGGTCCGGGAGAAGGGTGGACGCGTATTTTGATTGAGAAACCATTTGGCAATGACCTCGCTACCGCCGCGAAGCTTGATGCACTTTTGGGTTCGCTTTTTGAGGAGGAGCAGATTTTCAGAATTGATCATTATCTCGCAAAAGAGGCTCTCCAAAACATATTGACATTCAGATTTTCAAACGGGATTTTTGAACATCTGTGGAACGACCGCCATATCGATGCTATCGATGTCGTCATGGCGGAAAAAAATACGGTTGCGACTCGCGGCGCTTTTTATGATGGAGTCGGCGCACTTCGTGATGTCGGTCAAAATCATATTCTACAAATGCTCGCATTGGTAATCATGGAGCGCCCGAATATTTTTACGGCAGTTCGGATTCAAAAAGAGCGCGCTCGCGTCATAGCTTCGTTGCGACTCTCCGATATGCGCGGGGGCATCAAAAAATGGCAGTACGCTGGATATTTGTCGGAGCCGAACATTAAAAAAAATTCAAAAACTGAAACAGCTTTTTTTCTCAACGTTTACGTTGATAACGATCGTTTCAGGCAGGTCCCAATAAATCTTTTGGCGGGGAAGGCATTTAGGGATAGTGGCGCGTACATAAAAATAATTTTCAAGAAATCCGCAGAATGTGTCTGCGGGCGGGGAGTTGCATGCGTTCATAAAAATACACTTACCTTCAATATCCAGCCGAATGAAGGAATCTCGCTCTCTTTTTGGGTGAAGAAACCTGGTTTTGGATATGAGGTTGAGGAGAAGAAAATGACATTTTACTACAAAGATTCCGAATTAGAATCGGAACTTCCCGATGCGTATGAGCGAGTTTTGTATGATTGCATAAGGGGCGATCAATCGCTTTTCGCGAGCACCGATGAAGTGAAAGCTTCATGGAGTTTTATAACCCCCATCGTCGAGGCTTGGAAAAATACAAAATCAAAAGTTTATGACGCTGGAAGTGATATTTTACGATTGTATGAGTAAAGAGGCGATAACGCATGGACGATTTTTGATGGTGTCCGCAAAAAATGCCAAAGAGGCCGCGATTTTGGCAGGTTCAAAGCTCACTGAATTAATTCGAGGAGAATCCGAAGTCCTGCTTCTTTTATCCGCTGGGTCCTCATTTCGCCTGCTCCAGTACATTGATCATTCTATGCTCGGGCCGCACATAACCTGCGGCGTGATTGATGAGAGAGCCACTGCCGATCCAGAATTTAATAATTTTATAAATCTCGAGAAACACGATTTTTTTGATCTCGCAGAGGCGCGCGGGGTAGTTTTTTTGGAAAGTGTTCCGAAGCAAGATGAAACGGCGGAGGCACTTGCGGCTCGCGTGGAACGGAGTTGGCGACATTGGAAGGCAACGCATCCGTGCGGAAACGTGGTCGCGGTACTTGGAGTCGGGGACGATGGGCATACCGCGGGTATTTTTCCCGCCAGAAAAAGCACATTCAAGCGCCGTTTTGAGACTCCGAATTGGGTTCATGGATATGACGAGCCGAAGATTCCGCGGTTTCCGAGGAGAGTCTCCGCAACGGCAACTTTTTTGGTTGAGGTAGTGGATGCCGCAATTTTCTTTGCAGTTGGGGAAGCGAAGCGTGAGATTTTGAGGGAAGTCATGAAGACATCTCGGGGCCGGTCGCGGGTACCCGCGCGCGTATTGCATTCTATGAAAAAAGTAATCCTCTTCAGTGATACCATTTAATCGCGTACACTATAGTCTATGAAGTTCATACCTCCCGCAAATTCAACACAGACAACATTACTTGCGTATTCATCTGTCCGAGATTATGTCGATGTCCTAAAATCTATAAGTTTGCACGCAGGGTATGATACGCCCGAAACATGCCTCAATCTTGTGACAGACGGCGCGCTTGTTGGCGAGATTCTCCGCGCGAAGGACGAGCTTGTTTCATCGCGGCTCAAATATGTCATCGTGATTGGCATAGGCGGATCTGCCCTTGGTACAAAGGCTGTGTACGATGCCTTGAGACCGTCTTCGGGGTTTGCGACGGGCAGTGTTACTCCGGAAATTCTTTTTTTGACAACAAGTCATCCCGGAAAACTGGAAGAAGTGAGACGGATACTTGAGTCGCTTCAACCCGATGAATTTATTCTTTGTTTGATTTCAAAATCCGGAACAACTCTCGAAACAATTTCCAATTTTGAAGCTCTTGCTCGATACCCGTCGGTGCGGAGCGCGCTCGCGGCGAGACTGGTGGTCATTTCGGATGACAATTCACAGCTTTTTAGAGAATCTCGAGCAAAAAAATATAGAACGTTTGCTATTCCAAGACCTGTCGGAGGGAGATATTCTGTTTTTAGCGCAGTGGGACTTGTCCCGCTTGCGTTCGCCGGTTTCAACATTGAGGCGCTGACTGCTGGAGCTCGGGGAGTCTTTCATTCTTTTTGCCTTACGGAGGGTGTGGAGAATAATATGTCTCTTGTTAGCGCGGCGGTCGCTCATGACCAATACAAGAAAGGAGCGCGGGTATTTGATTTATTCGTTTTTTCACCCGAACTGGAGTCGCTTGGTAAATGGAATCGACAGCTGATCGCAGAGAGTTTGGGGAAGCAAATCGTTAAAGGCGAGACGAGAAGCCCGATCGGCATGACACCGACTGTATCCGTGGCGACAGATGATCTCCACTCGGTGGCTCAACTTTATCTTGCAAACCCGTGTGATAGATATGAGACTTTTTTAAGCGTTGCCCATTCCGTGCGTGATGCGAATCGCAGTGAATCGGCTGAAACTGTTTTTCTAGCAGATAAATCATTGGGGCGTACTGCTTTTGAAGATATCACTCCTGCTATCAAAAGTGCGGTAATCAGCGCCTTTGTCCAAAATGGAAATGCAGTATCCGAAATCATTTTTGAGAGGGTTGATGAGGTGGAGCTTGGCGCTTTTATGCAATTCAGGATGATTGAGACGATGATTCTCGGTAAGTTGCTTGGAGTAAACGCATTTGATCAGCCGAATATCGAGACGTACAAAAAAGAGACCAGAAAAATTCTTGGTCTCTGATGCGGCAAACTAAGGAGCTGTCTGCGGCGCAAAGGCTTCAAATGCTTTTTTCACTGCTTCGATTTCGTCCGGGAACATTGCGGTTATTGTGCGATCACGAATGCCCACCTCCTTGTCAAAATCGCGAAGATTCATTATTGCACCAAGTTTCTCTCTGCTTATCAGTCTAAGGCCGCCGGTCGCGGCGTTGAGACGGAGTTTGTCGATCTCCTCTTTTTGAATGAGTGCGCCCCATGTAAAAACCTCTTCGTTTTCGTCGTTTTTGTGAACGAGAAGTTCAAATTTCCTTAATATTGGGAGAACGCCGAGTTCTTCTAATATTTCTCTGGTAAGTTCGAGTTGAAGATCGTAATGATTTGAAAATGGAGTTTTAACTCGACCATGTGCCGTGATTTGGCAACTACCCGGCCAAGATTCCGTGCCCATTTTTTCGTGATTGAATTCCCCACGAATCTGAAGAATTGCGCCTAGTCCGCCCATTGATTGGATTTCTGTGAGGAGAACAATACCGACCGATGTCTTTTTCATCCAAAACCTTTCGTCTTGATGTTTGTGCCGTTCAGATTGACCCTACTAAATTGACATTGTTTGTCAATTTATCGCAACTGTATTTTTCGGCGTTGCGTTTTTGGTTGCACTACTTCCTCATTACTATCCCAATACTTTCATTGTTTATTGTCACTGTTCCAATTGTTCCCATAATCACAACATACAATATAAGACGCTATAGCGTCTTATATTGTATGTTGTGTTGGTCCTTGCTACTGTGTGGAAATTGAATGATATAATATTTACCCATGCTAAAGACTTTTTTGATTTGTCCCGTTAGAAATTGCGAGGAATTATATACACAGATAAACTATTAAAAGCAGTAGTATCTAAATTTATGTTTGATTTTTTTAAAAAGGGAATTTCTAACGGGATGACACAGATGGTGAAGAGGCAAATGAAGGACGTACCCGAAGCAGAACAGGAAAAAATTGTTGCGATGATCGAAAAGGACCCTGAATTTTTTGCAAATCTCGCTGAAGAGATTCAGAAAAAAATGAAAGAGGGGAAGGACCAGACGACAGCCGCCATGGAAGTACTTCAAGCGAATCAGGAAAAACTTAAGGGGTTGATGCGGGAATAAAAAACCGTTTCGATTCTGACGATGCAAAATGGAGGCTAATTTAGTTTTCACTTATGTTTACTTACACAAAATTATTCTGTAACCCTAAGTAGCGACGAGCATAAATGAGGTCGCGGGTGATATTGACCGACGTTGCGGAGTCTCGTTAGTATTTCTTAAGTGTCTGCTAATTTTCTGAAATTGCAATATTGGATTGAAGAAATTTGGATTAATTACCGACTCGGGCAAAAAAATTTGTAATAATTTAAAATATGTTAAACTACATTATAAATTATGAATAAAGATAGCTCAGCAGTTCGGCCTTTAGCACGATTTATAGCAAGATCAATGGATCATGCGTTGTATGGAGGCTTATTGCTTTTGGTGATGCCGGTTTTTGATATTTGGTTAGAAGGAGTCTCCTTCTATCTGTTTTTTATTGGTGAAATTGTTTTCTTAGAGTCATTTTTACTATCAAAATGGGGTTACACTCCAGCTAAATATCTTTTTGCAATCAAAATTAGGACATCAAATTTTCAAAAACTTTCCTTTAAGAGTGCCGTAAAACGTACATGGCGTGTATTATTTAGAGGCCTGGGTCTAATGATACCGATAGTATCCATTTTTACTGCATTAAATGCGTATGTTTTACTAACAGGAAAGGGAAGCACCAGCTGGGATGAAGATGAGAAATTAAATATAGTACGAGGTAGGTCGAGAGTGTAAAATTTTGTTGTTTTATGAGTGAAAAAATGATAATTCCATATGAGGATTGCGTCGAGCTTGCGAAACTGAAGTGTAAGAAAAAAATTCAAGGCTTTGAATCATTCACCTCGTTCGAAAAACGATTATGGCAAGCTCTTCTTCTCAAAGAGAAGCACGCAAATGAAATTGGCAGAGCTTGGATAGAGGAAAGAACAGGTATCACAGTTTGGACAAGACCAACTGTTGGTTATGTTATCAAAAAATTTCTTGGCCTTAAAATTAAACCTGAGTCCAGATGGCGGGCATAATGAATAATCGAATAAAAAAATATAATGAATTTGAAACTCAAGATTATTTTACTAATGGAAAATATTGTCTAGAGGCCGCTAATCACTTATATAAATTTGATAAAGTCAAACGCTTTTATCCTGTGGGTCTTTTGATTGTTCATGCGCTAGAGCTTTTACTCAAGGCTTTTATAAATCATTTCGATTCTCATCAGTTCACGAACGTACAAAAATTACATGACTTGCAAAAATTGCATGGCAAAGCAGTCGATATTGATGTGTCAAAAAATGTTGGCATATTTAGTCATGAATTAAACAGTAATATCCTGAGATTTATCAGAGACTTCTATGGTGACTCAGTCGCGGTTCGCTATAAGATTACTGATTGTATCTTGGATTTTAAAATAATTATCAGCATCAAAGAAAAAATGGTAAATCCAATGGAAAATTTACTTCGCAATCATCACCTAACTAACTCGAGTCGAGGATGATAATTAGGCTGTGAGGCATATAAAATGATTTTGTCCACTAGCATCGTTGGATTATCAAATGTCGTTCTAAAGGCACGAGAAAACTCGTGCGGGACGAGAAGTGGTGAATTATTATTTGTTGAATCGCATTTCATATGAGTCTATCTATTGGCATTGTTGGCTTACCGAACGTTGGAAAATCGACGCTTTTTAATGCACTGACGCGAAAGTCGGTAGAAGCCGCAAATTATCCGTTCTGCACAATTGATCCATCGGTTGGTGTCGTTGCTGTTCCTGACGAGCGGATTTGGAAGCTCTCTGAATTTTCTAAATCAAAAAAAACGATTCCTGCGGTGGTTGAATTCGTGGATATTGCAGGACTCGTTAAGGGTGCGTCAGAAGGCGAAGGATTAGGAAATAAATTTCTGCAGAATATCCGAGAGACTGACGCGATCGCAGAGGTCGTTCGTATTTTTGAAGACGACAATATTATTCATGTTCATAACAAGGTTGATCCTATTTCTGATATCGCGGTTATCAACCTCGAGCTAGTCCTTGCCGATAATGAGACTGTCTCAAAGCGCCGGGCGAATCTTTTGCGAGATTTGAAGCAAGGAAAGAAAGAAGCGACTGCAGAAGACGCGGCACTTGAGAAAATTGAAAAAGTTCTCGCGGAAGGAAAACTCGCACGAAGTGCCGTGCTGAACGATGACGAGGAATTGATACTAAAAGGAATGCATCTCTTGACGATGAAACCTATTCTCTATGTTTTGAATAAAAAATCCGGTGGACGAAATATTGACGAAATTGATCATGTTGGTTTTGATGAAATCATACGATATATCGTATCATTGGGTTCAAGTTGGGTGATTGTAGACGCGAATATTGAATCCGAAATAAAAGATTTAGAGGGGGACGATAAGCAAATCTTTCGAGAAAGTCTTGGCGCGAAGGAAGATGGAATCAACAATCTCATCAAGTCCGGTTACGACATCCTCGGCCTTATGACTTATTTCACGACCGGAGAAGACGAAACCCGTGCATGGACGGTGAAAAAAGGATCGACCGCGCCCGAGGCGGGCGCGGCAATTCACGGAGACTTCCGCGAAAAATTTATCCGAGCTGAAGTCGTGGCTTGGGACAAGTTACTAGAGGCCGGCTCATATCCAGCGGCCCGTGAAAAAGCGCTTGTGAGGACAGAAGGGAAGGAATATGTAGTGAAAGATGGGGATGTAATTGAGTTTAAAATTTAAGCAAGAAGAAAACCGACCTCGACGATCGGTTTCTGATATCATGCCGAGCAGGTTTCCCTACTTGCAAACATGAATGATTGGCGCCTGTATCGCCAATTCTTTCCCACACTTTGGACAGCCAGACTGGGGCCAAGGGGTGAAGAAAAGGGCTTTGAAAATGCCGATGAACAGTTTCTTGATTGTTTTCATATCTACAGCAATGGTAGCATATTACACATAAACTGTCAAGTCTAGCGTAAAATGACGGCGGTCCCATAGAGTTTAGGGTTTAGAAAAAATCCGAGCAGAAGGCTCGGATTTCGAAACAGGCTTGCGATTCTCTATATCAGGGTGCCGATGTAAAAAGCCAACATAACTGCCGAGGCTGCCAGACATATTTTGCGCCTGTTGGGGGAAAGTGGCTTGTTACGGCGGTGGTCCGCAATAATTGCAAGAACGAGCGTTGCACTTAACCATACAATCTTGATGAAGAACATAAGCTTCCTCTCGCTGAAATGTTTAGTGCACAATAACAACTACTGTCCATTATGTCGAATTAGCGTAATTGAAAAAGTTGACCCAGTATATGTTTTATGTTATTATGGCGCGAGTAGTTTTTTGACTCAATAGAAAAATCGAAACAATGATTGGAGACACAAATCATGGACAAGCTTCAGTTGAAGGCGATACTTGCCGGAATTCTTTTTGGCATTTATCCTCTACTTCTCAATAAAAGCAGACTTACTGGCAACATCATGGCGACATCACTCTCTCTCCTTGTCTGCATTTTTATTTTGCCGTTTGCATTTGGGGAAATAAAATGTCTTGCTACTGCAGATTGGAAAATGCTAATCGGTGCTGGCGTTGCAAGTGCAGTCGGGATGATGTGTTTGTCAAGTTTTCTCGCTTTGAGCAAACCTTCGTCGGTCGGCGTGCTCATTATCCTGATGATCATTACACAGGCTACAGTAACGGCGGTGTATCAGATGATTATGGATAAAGGTATAACCACGGCCAAGCTTTTTGGCTTTGGCTGTGCCGCGATCGCAATAGTACTTCTGAATAAAAAATAGATTGGAGTATAAAAGAAAAAAAGGAGTGGAAATGAAATACATTGCTCGCAAAATATCTTGTGATATACTCATTGACAGTTGAGATAAAGACGGTTTAATTAAACCTATGAGCTCCTTATCAATAGTGAACCTCTCTCTGCATTTCTGGGCATATGTAATCTCGGGTATGGTTTGTCTATTCCTATTTTACGCCATTAAGACGAGCCGCTGGGATCGCGCGTTCAGCCGCATCATGTACTCGATAGTTGCCGCAACGACGCTTCTCATGGGCTACTGCTCATGGAGAGTGTTTGAGCGAGATACATCAAGCGTCAAGCTTGGGCATGGCGCGGAACATGGTTTAGTTCAAAGTGTTCAAAAATGATTTCTAACTACCCGGCAAGTGTCGGGTAATTTTTTTTGTTACTTATTTTCGACCCGTTCGTTTATAATAGATACATACAAATAAACAAAAAAATATGGACCCTCAAAAAATTAAAATGACCCCGAAAGATTTCTTCATGCAACTCGGTCTCGTTGTGGCGCTCTATGTAAGCGTGATTAGCCTGCTTGCTCTTGTTTTTCAGATCATTAATGTCGCATTTCCTGATGCTCTCCAGAATCGCTATTACTATGATCCGTATTCGTCCGCAATTCGCTGGGCTATTGCGTCGCTCATAATTGTGTTTCCGGTTTTTCTCGGTCTTTCTTCATGGGCAGTCCGCACGTATGGCAAGATTCCCGAAAAGAAAAATTTGCCGCTTCGGCGTTGGCTCATGTACTTCAATCTTTTTGTGGCCGGAATTGTAATTGCGGTCGATCTCATCGTTCTCATCAATACCTTTCTTGGCGGAGAGATAACGGCGAGGTTTATTCTCAAGGTTGTCGCCGTATTTGTAGTCGCCGGACTAGTCTTCGGATATTTCATTCTTGATCTCAAAGATTCACTTACAAGAGCGCATCGCCGCAATTTTTTTGGTGTCTCTGTCATCATTATACTCGGCTCAATTATTGTTGGTTTTATACTGATGGGCTCCCCTCAAACGCAAAGAAAGCTTCGCTTTGATGCGCAAAAAGTACAGGACCTTCAGGAAATTCAGTGGAGAATTACCGATTACTACGGATTGAAAGCTAAACTTCCCGCGACACTTGAAGAAATTGATGACCCGCTCGCTGGCGGTAGTGTCGTCAAGATTGACCCGCAAACGAATGATGAATACGTGTATCGAGTAAAAGGGCCACTGACATTTGAACTGTGCGCGGATTTCAATTTTTCAAGCGAAGAAGGTAAGAGTGATTCAGCGTCAATCGCATACCCGGTCGGGTACGGATATATAGACGAGAATTGGACGCACGGAGTGGGTAATCATTGTTTCGAACGAACAATTGATCCGGAAAAACTTCCTCCACGAAAAGGAATTTGATAGTACCAACATTTTTTGATTAGCTCGAATCCATGAGACGCTCATCTGGAGTGATTTCTACATCACTCCTTTTGAATTTGAATCCGGCAATCGCAAGGATTTGATAACATATTTCCGTCAATTCATATATTCCAAATAATTCAATCGATATACTATAAGACCGCTATAGCGGAATTATAGTATATGCGATACCTGGTCATAAATAACGTGAACGCCGAAAGAATCGTAAGATTTTTTGTCCGAACTTCACTTATCCTCAATCGCGAAGAATTTTTTTAAGTGACGATCTTGTTCTATCTGATCAGCAATTATGTAAAGCGTTGAACTGCCGAGACGAAACTCCGATTTAAGAAGTACGAGTATGTCCTCAAGGGGATGCGGATATACCCAGACGCTATCCTGAAGGCGGTATAAGCCGAGTTGCTTCAACTTTATTCTCAATTTGTCTCGCGACCGCTTGTATTTTTCTTGTATATCGAAAATAACAACTCGCCATTTATTATCCCACCGCTTTTTGGCATGCGTCACTGCTAGGTATTGGGGCAATGTTTCAAAAATCCTATTACCTTGCTCTGAAAGGCGGATAGTTATTTTTCCCTGCTCCTCCACACGACGCAGAATTCCTTTTTTAAGTAAATTATTTCTTGCGCGGGCCATTTTCGATGAATTAAAATTCTTGAGAAAGGAAAGTATTTTCAATGATTTAATAAGTCGCGCAGAACCCGGGGCGATGGCGAATCCAGCAAGTAACCCAAATCCAGCCGCTAGGATTAGGCCATGCTGTATTTTCGACAGCCGGACAATAATTTTTTCGCGTTCCTCAAGTTTTGATAAATTTATTTTGTCTATAGCCATATACTATAATTCCGCTATAGCGGAATTATAGTATATGGCGAAAAGTGTGCAATATGCATCTGGCTTTACGCGTATTATGACTTTATGCATATGCTCTGTGTGAATTTAGTCATATTTTAGATTGCATACAAAAGATTTTGAGATTTTGCATCAGAGGCTTAGCAAAATTATTAATAAAAATAAAACTAGCAAAACTTTTTGACAAATTTGTTCCATGTTTTTCATAGCATTTCGTTTCACTAAAAACGTCTAGTCGATTATTACGCTTTATGTCAACAGAATGATATTTCATGGACTTTTGAAAATCTTGTAGTTACTGCGATAGACCCGCGCAATTATTTTCGCGGCATTGGTTGGTTGCGGTTTATGTTGTATCATAATTTTCATGAGCGAATCTAAAAAGGAACCGTATGATCACGCGGCAATAGAGAAAAAGTGGCGCGAAAGATGGGCGGCTGATGAAATTTACGCAACTTTGTCTCAAATTCATGGGAAAAGGAAAAGTTATATTCTGGACATGTTTCCGTATCCTTCAGGCGAGGGGCTTCATGTTGGTCATCCGAAGGGGTACATTGCAACCGACATTTATTCACGCATGAAGCGTATGCAGGGCGACGCCGTTCTTCACCCTATGGGCTGGGACGCATTCGGCCTTCCCGCCGAAAATTACGCGATAAAAAACAAAGTGCATCCGAGGGAGGCGGTCGAAAAAAATATTGCGCGCTATAAAGAGCAACTTTCTATTCTTGGACTTGATTATGACTGGTCGCGGGAAATAAATACGACTGATCCAGAATATTATCGTTGGACACAGTGGATTTTTTTACAAATGTTCAAGCACGGTATTGTCTACGAATCTTACGAGCCGATCAATTGGTGCCCGTCCTGCCTTACGGGATTGGCGAATGAAGACGTCGAAAACGGTCTCTGCGAGCGCTGTGGAACAAAAGTCGAAAAGCGTCCCCTTCGCCAATGGAAACTTCGGATAACCGATTATGCCGACCGGCTTCTCGCCTCTCTTGACGAGAGAGAAAGCGCTTTCATTTCACATATCGTAGACAGAAAAAATCCTCCGAGAGAGGGCAAAAAAACAGTTTCTCGGAATACGATACACGCCATTGTTTGGGATCAGAAAAAAAGTAAAGTTTTAGGCCTGCGATGGAAAAATCATGATTGGAATACATTTATTGTAGGCGGAATTGAGAACGGAGAAGACCCAGTAAAGGCCGCGATGAGGGAAGTAGCAGAAGAAACAGGATACGTAAATATCGCATTCAAAAAATTTCTCGGCGCTCCGGTAAAAGCAGAGTACTTTGCGGCGCATAAGGATGAAAACAGAGTTGCGACGACCACGGGAATTTTATTCGAGCTTGTTTCCGAAGAAAAAAAAGAGATTGATGACGAAGAAAAAAAGAAACACGAACCTCTATGGATAGATGTTGAGAATCTTAACGAGAATTTTTTTACTTGCGCCGAGCTTCCGATGTGGCTTGCTCATCTTGATTTTGTCGGGGAGCCGACATTCATAAACGCATCCGGAACTGCGACGGGTGATGACCATGTTCGGCCCGAACTTCCGTTTGTCGAGAGGAATGCGGTTATTGCCATTGTAAAGCACTGGTCGGAGGATAAATTTATAGGTCTCGAATGGAAAAAGGTTGCATGGAAGACTCTTATAACGGGTGGTCCCGACGGCGGTGAGTCTGCTCATGACGCCGCTCGAAAAGAAATTATTGAAGAAACGGGATATCAGAACATGCGGCTTGTAAAAAAACTGGGTCGTGTTCACGCAAAATTTTTTCACGTTACTAAAGGCGTCAACCGCCATGCGCATTTCGACATCTTTTATTTTGAACTTCAAAATAGCGAGCAAAAGTCATTGAGTGACGAGGAAAAGGCAAATCATGACATCGTCTGGGTTCCAAGGGACGAGATGTTTCACTTTCTCGGGCCGGAAGCTCACCGCTATGCGTGGGCGAAATTTCTCTCTGACGAGTATGCGCATCGAAAACCGCTGCTAGATTGGCCCGAATCCATAAAGGAAAGCCAGAGGAATTGGATTGGACGCTCCGAAGGCGTAAATTTGCGAATGAAAGTCAAGGATCTCGATCTCTGGTTTGAAATGTACGACTCTATTCCTCAAACGCATTGCGCGCAGACTTTTACGGTGATCGCATCGGATCATGTGGCGCTCACCGAGCTTGTTAGGGGTCTTCCAAATGAGAAAGAAGTATTGGCGTTTGCAAAAAAAATTACCGAAAAAAGGTCGGCTGGACAGTATGAGAAAATCGATGAGACTGAAGGGATATTTACCGGGCGTTTTATAGAATATCCTCCGACAGGTAAATTGTTGCCGATCTGGGTCGCGTCGTTTGTGGTAACTGACTATGGGACAGGGGTTGTGAATTGCAGTGCTCACGATGAACGTGATTTTATATTTGCAAAAAAATACGGAATTGAGTTGCATCCCGTTCTTTTCCCCAATGATCCCGTGAGAGCCGAAAAAGTTAAGGAAACTGAAATATTCTATCGCGAGCCGGACGGTATTCTCTCGGAACCAAAAGAATTCGCTGGCAAGCGTTGGGACGAAGCGCGTGAAGGGATCATTTCGTATCTTGTAGAAAGAGGTTGGGCGAAGCGTGCCGTGAATTACCGATTGAAAGACTGGGTTTTCTCCCGACAGCGTTATTGGGGTGAACCGATACCGCTTGTGCATTGCACAAATTGCCGTCAAAAAAAGACGACGGCTATTATCGTGCATGGGATCGGAGAACATGGAAACAAATGGGAAGGAAGGGATAATTCGATGCATTGGATACCGTGGCTTAAGGAAGAGCTTGAGAGGCGAATGGTCGTCTCTGTTGCCCCGCAAATGCCGCATCCATGGGCACCGTTGTACGAAGAATGGAAAGTAGAATTCGAAAAAAATGAAGT
>Ga0155689_157_pt1 | contig 15441 bp, 16 predicted proteins | sample RifCSPlowO2_01_FD_107346 | JGI IMG/M metagenome (GOLD analysis project Ga0155689, IMG submission 107346) | Candidatus Taylorbacteria bacterium RIFCSPLOWO2_01_FULL_45_15b
GAAACGGAAGCGAAGAAGGAGTTGGCATGTGCGGGAGGAGTGTGTGAGATCGATGATGTGCCGGTAAAGGCGAAGGCGGTAGCGTGAGAGGGTATGTAGTATTTGGTATATAGTATTTAGTATAAATAAAGAAGAAGCACAAAACGCCCGAAGGGCGTTTTTGTATCACGTGAGTTCCAGAATTAATTGCAACACTTGATTTCGCCATTAAGCTAATCAAGTATGCACAAAAAGAAAAACCACAAGGGCGGTGCTTTTTTCTAGCGACACATGGTGTCGCTAGATTATGATTGTAGCAAAAGATTAATATGATGTTTTCCTTCTTTTTCGGAAGCGCAAATCGCAAAAATTTCTTCGTTGTTTATATCTCTTAGCGTTTTGTTTTTTTCATCAATTAGCTTAATAGTATAGCCATATTCCCGCAAAGTTCGCAGAAGCTCCTTTGGATCAGTGCCCATATTGCGAAGCCCATAAGGCCAAAATTCTGTAAAAATAATCAGGTTTTTATTCTTTAGCAAAGATTGGGCGCCAGCCATTATTAATCCTTCAGCTCCTTGTGTATCTATTTTTATAAGTCGTATTTTTGAATCAACAAAACATTTATCCAGCGAGGTAGTTAAAACTTCGGTAAAGTTATTGCTTTTGATAGCCAGATTTTCTTTCGCAAAAGTAGCGCCGGAAAAATTTCTTTCATCACAATAAACTTTTATAGAGCCATCTTTATCAGAGAGCGCTTTCTGAACCGGGATTATATTAGAATAGTTATTCGCCTTTATATTTTTCGTAAGCAATCCGTAGTTATTCGGTTCTGGCTCAAAAGCATAGACACAACCCTCGCTACCTACGGTTTCCGCCATAAGCAATGTGTAATATCCTATGTTTGCTCCAATATCAATAACTGTGTCTCCCTTTTTTAGCATTGACCGAATAAGTTGAGTTTCGAAGGGCTCATATACGCCATCTTTTAATAGATAAGAAAATATATTTTTGTCTTTAGAATTGACATAAAGTTTATGTCCGAAAATTGATAGTTTAACAACTCCTCTGGGCTTGAGCAATTTATAAATTTGAGTATGTATTGTTAACAGACCCGGAATTCTTCCCAATCCTTTTCCAAAGAAAATAGTAGATATATTTATGAAGAATTTGTGAAGATGTAATTTTAATTTCATAATTATTCGCTGATAATTATTATCTCATTGCAGAAGAGTGTTTGATTGGCATTTCAAAATATTACACGCTTCTTGGAGTGTGAGAAGGCCGGACATTTTTTTGTTTTTTTCTTGGTTCGTTTCGGCATTTATTTTTTATCTTACGCTGTTTAAGATAGAGCATAATTCAGATAAGAGTTGTCTGCAATACCAAAATTACGATTACCAAAACATTACGATATTCTGGCGACACCAGGTGTCGCCAGAATACAGAGGTCGAACCTTTGTGCAAAAAATGCCTAAATTACATGACGAAGCGAGAGGAGGTGTGCATTCAATGCATATAATTACCGCGCTTTCGGATTGAATTTTACCGGGTTCGTTATCGGAAAGGCGCTAAATAACTTGACCATACGTTTTCAGTGATGACATAATCTGGTCAGACATGGAGGATACTTCTCCATAGACAGTCCAAAACAAAAAATAAAAGCGGAGACATATGAAGAATCTGATCACTGTTGTTTTTCTGATTGCACCATGGATGGTGTACGGAGCGGAAGTGGAGGCGGTTGTTGGTGAAGACACCATCACTTACCGCGTTAAGGAAGCTGGCGGAAATGCTGTGGATTATACAGCGAACAATGAACTTGTATTGACCAGGGTACAGGTGTGGAAAGGTGATTCACTTGTGTATGAAATCGAGCCTGACAATATTCCCCGAAAAGCTGGGAACACCCTCGAAAATATCGCACCTGATTGGGCGTCTCGCGCGAGGACTTTTTCAGCGCTGACAAACAAGTTCAAGGTGAACGTAACGCGCCGCATCAGAGCGTTTCCTAAAGAGGGGGAGGCATACCAACTCGTCGGAGAGAATTATTCTGGCGGGAAACTTGAGTCTTACATACTCAAAGTGGAGTCAGGGAAAGTGAAAGTGGTGGATGCAAAAAATATGAGAGTTCGACCTCCACGAGCAAGGGAGTTTGTCCTTGCCAGTGATCACGGGAAGCTTGTCCCCATCATGGTTGGAACAAATGGCCAACGATTCATCCCTTTGCGAGGATTTTGATCTAGTGGTATTTTCAAATACCCAACATGGTATGTTGGGTATTTTTTAATCGTGGCAAAGATTTGACATTAATAACAAAGTCAGTCCTTCCTCCAAGTATTTGTGAAGAATTATATAAATACAAAGGTCGAACCTTTGCATGCGATTAAACTTGTCTCTGAATTACTAAAAGCTGTGTGGATGTAAAAGCATTATAATCGTAAAGTCGCAAAGGTTCGACCTTTGCGACTATGTAGTGCACGGAAGTCAGAATTAAACAGAAGGAAGTCAGACTTCCTTCCAAATAATGGCTAAGAATAAAGAGAAAATCCCTCCCCGATTTGGGGAAGGATTTTCATCGAGGATCCTCGCCGGTAAGCCGAGTTCTGTGCCAATTTTGCTCACCGAAGGTGGTGCAAAATTGATCACTCCGACCGAAGCGTCGGAGTTTGTCCGACTTTCGGAGAGTTGTCCCGACGCTCGCAAGGCGAGATCGGAACGCTCAATTTTGTACTGCCTGCGGCAAACAAAATTGGCGATCATTATTTATCTGGGCCTGTGATTGCTCATAGGCTCGAGCGGCACTTCCCTCCCTAGTTTTGATAAATCGAAATTTCAATTATTCAAAACTAGGGAGGGACACGGCCTTGCACTCGGGTAAGGGTTTAGCCGTTGCACTAAAACATTCGCGAAGCGAATGTTCGTGCGAACAAAATGCAGAGCATTTTGTTTTAGCACCCGCATTACTGCGGCATTATTCCACTTTTACGGAACTCGCTCCCTTTCGGGTTTGACGTCACTGTTCGCACCTCTGTCGCTACCTCTTGCGACCGACGGGGGTTACCCGCTACCTGGCCTCGTGCAGGGCACGAGAACGCGGAACTATGCGGATCGAACGCAGACCTATGCGGAAATTATTTTTCTGCATCTGTCAGCGTAGTGTCCGTATTTGTCCGCATCCTTGCGCCTTGCACAAGTAAGTGTTCGGACTTTCCTCCCTCGCGCGAAGCGCGCGAACGCGGACCTATGCAGACCGAACGCGGAAACTTTGTGGAAAAAATTACATCCTCCGCATCTGTCCGCGTAATGTCCGCGATTGTCCGCATATGTGCGCTTCGCACAAGAGCAATGATCTGGCGAGGTCAAGAAAATAATATCATGGATACTGATTTTCGTAAATGCGACAAAATTGCAGTTTTTCCCATTGCGCCGTTCTAAATCTGTTATTATACTATTCACACTATTCGCCAACTTTTTAAACGCTATAGTCTTATGGAAAATACAACTGAACAGAAACGTTCGATCCTCGATACACTGCCTTACATTCTTATACTGTTGATAACATTTCTTGTTCCCCTGTTTGTCATACCCGCATTGACTGTCCCATTTGCCAAGGTTTTTGTTGCGAGCATGGGAACACTCGTCGCGCTTCTTTTGTGGAGTGTGGGGAGGCTTCGTGAGGGAATGGTGGCACTCCCGCGATCCATAGCTGTATTGGGCTTGCTTCTGCTTCCACTCCCGTTTTTTTTAAGTGCGATTTTCACCGCATCTCCCTATCAGTCGTTCTTTGGCGCCGGTTTTGAAATGGGAACAGTCGTCAATATTACAATTCTTACTGTGCTCGCACTTCTAATAACCGCAGTAGTACATACGAAGTCCCGAATGTTTAATTTCTACGTGATTTTTATCGGGTCATTTTTCTTGGTGTCGCTTTTACAACTTATTCGACTTTTTTCGGGCGGCGACACGCTTTCATTTGGTGTATTTACGAACGCCGCTATGAATTTCGTGGGCAAGTGGAATGACCTCGGAATCTTCTTTGGCATCGGGGCAATCCTCGCCATGGCGGCTATTGATTTTAAGATAGACGGAAAGGCAATCAGAGTCTTGTCGTGGGCCGCACTCGTAATTTCTCTCTTCTTTCTTGCGGTTGTTCATTTTCTCGCTCTCTGGATTGTTCTCGCATTGGTTGCAATTGTGATTGCGGTCTACACGATGTCTATAGCCAGAAGCCAAAAAGAAGGAGAGGCGGCTCAACCCTTTTTTAAGACACCACCCGTGGCGGCCGTCGCCGTCGTCGTCGTATCGATTCTTTTTTTGATCGCGGGCAATTCAATCAATGATTCTTTGGCGAGGCGGTTTAACATCGTCCAAATCGAAGTCCGTCCAAATTGGCAAAGCACAATTGCGGTAATGAAACATTCGTTAAACAAAAATTTACTTTTGGGATCGGGTCCCAATACATTCCAAAAGCAGTGGGTTGAGGCGAAACCGGCGGATGTAAATACAAGTTTGTTTTGGAATACTGATTTTGATTCTGGGGTCGGTTTGATCCCTACGCTGTTTGTTACTACCGGTCTTCTCGGCGCTTTGTTCTGGCTCTTCTTCTTTGGGAGCTTTATTTACGCAGGCGCGCGCGCGATCATTGCTCCTATCAAGGATCAGTGGATGAGGTTTTTCACGGTGTCTTCTTTTTTGATCGCGCTCTATCTCTGGACAGTATCCATCATCTACGTTCCCGGTTCGGCCATCTTTACTCTCGCATTCATCTTTACTGGAATTTTCATTGGGGCGGTCATGAAGGAAAAGCTCATCACAACGCTCGCTATTTTGTATTCTAAAGAGCCGAGGAGAAATTTTGCAGCTGTCCTTGTGCTTATGTTTTTCATCATCATCTCCGCCTCATCAGGCTACCTTCTTTCTGAAAAGACGGTTAGTCTTTTGAATGTAAGTCGCGGGCTTGCCCACCTGAATGGTGATGGCGATCTTGTAAAGGCAGAGTCAAGCCTTATAAAGGCAGTCTCTACAAATTCGCACTCGGACGACTCCATGAGACTCCTTGCGGAATTTTACATCGTTAAGATGAATAATATCGCGAATAACCCCGGCTCCAACCAGGAAACATCTCGTCAGGAATTTCAGCAAGCATTGTCTGACGCGCTGAATTGGTCTCAACAGGCGGTGAAGATCGATCCGACGGATTATCAGAATTATATTTCTCTTGGGCGAGTATACGAGTCTGTTACCGTGCTTTCTGTCGAAGGTGCTTATGAGAATGCAAAGAAGAATTATGAGATTGCGCGACAATTAAACCCTCGTAGTCCTGCCGTTGTGCTAGTCCTTGCCCGCCTGGAGGCGGCGAGGGGAAATTATGATGGGGCGAATGCCCTCATTGCGGACGCCCTTGTCTTAAAGCCGAACTATACCGATGCCGTATTTTTGGAATCTCAAATTTCCGTGACGCGCGGCGACGTACCTGCGGCTATAGCTTCAGCTGAAAAAGCGGGGATACTTGCTCCAAATGACGCTGTAGTCTTTTTCCAGATCGGCTTCCTAAAATACACGAACAAGGATTACAGGGGAGCAATTGAAGCTTTAGAGCGTTCGGTTACACTTCGCAATCAATATTCAAATGCCCGTTATTTTCTCGGTCTTAGCTATTCAAAGCTCGGAAGGGTAGAAGAAGCAATCGCTCAATTTGAGGAGATAGAGAAATATAATCCGGACAACGCTGAAGTAAAGCTCATTCTCTCGAACCTGCGTCAAGGCAAACCTCCGCTTACTGGTGCGGTAGAACCTGCGACTCGAGATGAGTTGCCTGTGTCCGAAGAGTAAAAGAGAATGGTGAAGCGCTTTATAGACGTGCTTCATAAAGAGATAAGCGGGCTTCACAGAGCGGCTTATCTTTTGGCTTTTTTCTCCTTTCTTTCGCAGATACTTGCGCTGGTGCGCGATAGGTTGCTTGCTCATTATTTTGGGGCTGGAACAGTGCTCGACCTCTATTATGCCGCGTTTCGCATACCCGATTTTTTATTTGTCTCGCTTGGGTCAATGGTATCAATCTCCGTACTTGTGCCTTTTTTTATTGATCGCATGGCCAAAAGCGACAATGATGGTCGCAGGGTGATTGATGAAGTATTTACCTTTTTTTCGGTGCTCATGGTCGGGGCGGCTGTGTGTACTTATTTTCTTGCTCCGTACATAATTCCGAGGATTTTCTCGGGTCTTCAGGGGACAGCCGATATGGCTGAACTCATTTCCTACACCCGTCTTCTTCTATGGTCGCCGATACTTCTTGGCGTTTCGAATTTTTTTGCAAGTATTACGCAAGCCAGCCGCCGTTTCACTGCATACGCCTTAAGTCCTGTCCTATATAACGCAGGGATTATTTTCGGCATTATAGTTTTATTGCCATATTTTGGATTGAGGGGAGTCTTATATGGAGTTATCTTTGGAGCGGTGCTTCATATCGGCTGTCAGATTCCCGTTCTTGCTCGCGACAAATTCATTCCGCGTATTACGCGGATAGCAAATTATTCAGCTGTTCGATCCATTTTCATCCTGTCAATTCCGAGAACTTTGGCGCTGGCGGCAAGCAATCTAACCGCCCTTGTTCTGATTGCCATGGCATCGCACATGGAACAGGGTTCTATCGCCATCTTTAATCTTTCACTCAATCTTCAATCGGTGCCGCTGACTCTTGTTGGCGTCAGTTATTCTATCGCCGCATTTCCAGCGCTCGCATCTCTCTTTAGCAGTGGAAAGAAGAGTCTTTTTTTAGAAGATATTATTAGCGCATCGAGACACATAATCTTTTGGGCTTTGCCCATCAGTGTTTTGTTTATCGTGCTTCGCGCTCAAATTGTAAGAACGATTCTAGGATCGGGCGCTTTCAGTTGGGAAGATACCCGATTGACCGCGGCCGCCCTTGCGCTCTTTGCCATTTCAGCCGTCGCCCAAAGCCTCATACTTCTTTTTGTGCGCGGTTTTTATGCCGCAGGTAAGACGAAGATGCCACTTCTTATCAATACATTTTCCTCACTTCTAATTGTCGTTTTGGCGTATCTATTTCTTTTCATTTCGAAATCGTACGCCCCAATCACTGACGCTCTCGAATGGCTACTCCGGGTCAGCGGAATAGATGGGACCGCTGTTCTTGCACTACCACTTGCATTCACGATCGGGTCGATTGTGAATGCAATCTTACTGTGGGTATCGTTTGAGCGTGCTTTTGGAAGCATCTTTGGGCGCATCCATCGTATGATTTTTGAGATTTCTCTCGCTTCGATTGTTGTCGGCGCGGTTTCTTACGTCTCGCTCGATATCTTTGACGACATTTTCAACATTGATACGGCACTCGGAATTTTTTCTCAAGGTCTGTTTTCGGGAATTTTTGGAATTTTGTTTGGCGTAGTTATTTTACTGTCTCTTCGCAACCGTGAATTAAGTGATATTTTTACCACTCTTTCAGAGCGGTATAAAAAGATTCCGCCAGCTCTTTGATTATTTTGACAAAATTAGGTTTTGTGAAGTTTTTTTCGAGATTTTCCTTTTTGTGATATAGTGCGCTAGCTTCTTTTTTGGGTGAGAAAATAATTCGCCAGCTGTAATTTTTCAGATATCGCGCATACTTGTCCCACCAGAAGTTTGTACAAAACTTCTGGTAAGGGGATTGACCACCCTAAAGCAAAATCTCGAAGATTCGATTTGCTCGGGCGTGAAGTGCCTATTTCAAATCTTTCTGAATAACTATGAATATTCGTAACTTTTCCATTATCGCCCACATAGATCACGGTAAATCGACTCTGGCTGACAGAATGCTCGAGATTACAAAGACCGTGCCCGAAAGAAAAATGAAAGAACAAGTTCTCGACAGCATGGAGCTCGAACGTGAGCGCGGAATTACAATAAAGATGCAACCGGTTAGGATGAATTATTCATACAAAGGAAGTCAGTATGTATTGAATCTCATTGACACGCCCGGACATATTGATTTTTATTATGAAGTTTCGCGGTCCTTGAAGGCAGTCGAGGGCGCGATCTTACTTGTTGATGCCACGCAGGGTGTGCAGGCGCAGACACTAACCACGCTTGCTATGGCTCGAGAAGCGGGGCTCATCATTATCCCCGCTGTTTCAAAGATTGATTCGCCAAATGCCAGAACTGCCGAAATAAAAGCCGAAGTCGCAAAATTACTCGAGTGTCCTATTGAGAGCGTTCTCGAATGTTCCGGTAAAACAGGCGAAGGCGTGACGGGTCTTCTTGCTGAAGTAATTGAAAAAATCCCGGCGCCCCGCTCCGAGCAGGACGGCGCGCAGGCGCTTATTTTTGATTTCCAATATGACAGCCATCGAGGAGTTATTGTATACGTGCGCATGTTTGGGGGCACGATCGCACGCAATCACAGCCTTGTCTTCAAACAAGCCCATCGGAAATTTATCGCGCTTGAAGTCGGTATATTTGCTCCCGATGAGAAGGAATCAGAGAATCTGTCTTCTGGGGAGATTGGCTATATTGTGACAGGGATCAAGGAGCCGGGTATTGCATCTGTCGGAGATACGATAGCGCTCGAAAAAGACCGCATTCCGGCACTGCCCGGGTATATGACGCCGAAGCCTGTGGTATGGGCCTCGATCTATCCCGAAAGCCAGGATGAGTTCGATCTTTTGCGCCAGGCACTCGGCCGACTTCGCTTGTCTGATTCATCGCTCGGCTTTGAGGAAGAGGCCTCGGGGATTTTAGGTCGCGGTTTTCGGTGTGGTTTTTTAGGCATGCTCCACCTTGAAATTATTACCGAGCGTTTGAAGAGAGAATTTCAGCTTGATTTGATTGTAACATTGCCGAGTATAAACTATGAAGTTACTACCAAGCGCGGTGAGGTGAAAATGATCTTCACACCTTCACAGTTTCCCGAATTCGGCGAGATAATAAAAATTCGCGAACCGTGGGTCAACATAAAATTGATTGCACCCGCTGAATACCTTGGACCCGTCATGCAACTATTATACGATCATGAGGCCGAAGTGGGGGATTCGGACGTTTTTACGGGAGAGCGTTATCGCGTGGCCGCAAAAATGCCTCTTCGGGAGCTTATGCGCAATTTTTTCGACCGGCTAAAGAGCATATCTTCGGGGTACGGTTCTCTTTCCTATGTTATTGAAGGTATGCGGGACGCGGACGTCGTCAGACTCGATATTATTGTGGCGGATGAATTGGTTCCCGCTTTCTCAAGAGTGGTATCGCGCAAAAAAGTCGAAATAGAAGCGGAGAAAGCCGTAGAAAGACTCTACAATGTCTTGCCAAGACAGCTCTTTGTCACCAAGATTCAAGGACAGGCGCTTGGACGCATAATTTCTTCTCGTACCTTATCGGCGTTACGAAAAGATGTGACTGGATATTTATATGGCGGAGATATAACAAGAAAGATGAAACTCTTGGAAAAACAGAAAAGAGGAAAAAAGAAAATGAAAGCCCGTGGCAAAGTTGAAATTGATCACGAGGTTTTTCTCAAAATGATGAGGAACGAAGACTAGCGGTCTTCTTAAAGGAGGACGGCGAAATTTAATATGATCATGCTCAATATTACGAGCACCGATATAATTACTGTAAATATCTTCAATATTTTCTTTCCACGTTGGGAGAAAAGCATAGGCGGTTTATTAAATGTTACAATCAGTATACGCGGTTTTAGTTAATTGTCTAAGAGCCTATCTCCAATCTAACCGCAGTTTAAGAAGCAAATCCCTGGCTTGCCTGCTCGAACATCCAAAATTCTGCTGAAAATTGCATATTTTTCGTCAGCGTATCTCGATATGCTTCCTCAAAATCTGCAATTTTTGCACCGTCTACAGGTGTCGACAATATCCCTGTCGACCGAATTTTGGACGTTCGAGCTAGGCATTAGATTGGAGATAGACTCTAAGTCTAGAATGCATGCATGAATTTCAATCGAAAAAAATAAGGCGACCCTTTTTTTACTCAAATGTATTTTTCGCAATCGTTGTAATTTTGGGTGCTGTGTTGATTCGGGGGTTGTGGGGCGTTTATCATAAATATACGATAGCCAATTCTCGTTTCGAAGAGGCCTTTCAGCATCAACAGGCATTGGTTGAGAGCTATGATAAATTAGAAAGGGAAGTGGCGCGTCTTGAAACCCCTGAAGGTGTCGAAGCTGAGATCCGCACGAATTTCAGAATGGCAAAGGAAAACGAAAAACTAATAGTAGTCGTGGAAGACGGAATTTCGAAAGAGGAAGCTGACAAACCCGCTCCGTCAATTTGGCAAAAAATAAGAGGATGGATCGGGTTGGATTGATGGAGGGGTCTTTCCTGTATACAATTTCAAATGTTTTGCGGGTATGGTCTAGTGGCAGAATGTGAATTCTTCCAAAAATTAACGAGATTTAGAGTATAATTTTTGAGAATCCTAAAAGATTTTGCGGAATTAGTTTAGTGGCAAAACGTGTGCTTCCCAAGCATAAAATACGAGTTCGATTCTCGTATTCCGCACCGAGGAACGAGGGAGGAATAAGAAAGCCGACTGCTCGGCTTTCGTCGAGAATCGAACAGCGGAGTCATGTTTTTTCAGAAGAAAAAACAGACGAGCTGGTGCCCAGACCAAAACTAGTGTCGACGAGTTTTGAGTCGCGGGCGATTCTCGTATTCCGCATAAATAAAGCAAAATCTGTAGGGCCAAAGTTGAGACGCGAGTTCGATTCTCGCTACCCGCATAAAAAAGAGCGAAGCGATTGTTTTTATGCGGGTAGAGTACGCAAACTGCTTTGCGTGTGTCGAGAATCGAACGGCGGAGCTATGTTTTTTCAGTAAAAAAACGAGTGAGCCGGTGCCCAGCCAGCGGAGCTCGACGGAGCGACGAGAGGCGCGGGCGATTCTCGCTACCCGCATAAAAAAAGCAGGGCAGGTATTTCATGGAGAACAAAATTGACTTATCTCGTGCATCCTTGTATATTTTCTTTGGCATTGATGCAGATCTTCACAATCATCAGCGATGGGAGAAACAATGAAAAGTTACGTACTCAACACTGGCGGCACGTTGGGAATGGTGGGAAAGCCTCTTCGACCAGCAAAATCAGCAGCGGAACTCCTGGAAGGAATAAATGTCCCAACGGGCATTGAACTTACCTTGGAAGATTTTCCTTTGCGGGAAGACTCGACAAATATCATGCATGGCGACCGTTTGAAAATGGGAGAGTTGATGGCGGGTGTTTACGAAGACCACGACAGCTTCATTTTTCTTCATGGCACTGACTCGCTTGCTGAAACGTGCGCGTTTATTTCCATGTTATTCAAGCTTTCCTTGCAGAAACCCTTGTTTGTTATTGGGGCGCAAATGAGCAAGGACGAAAGTGGAACAGACGTTCCCATGCAAATTGCAAATACTCTTCGTGTCGCCGGTTCTTTTGTTCGTAACGACATTGTGGGAGTTTTTAACGTCTGCTTGGGCGATGTCTTGGATGGTGCGCGAGTTCGCAAACGCCGGGATTCCGATTTTTCCGCATTCTATACACCAGGGATTCATCCGGTAGCTCAATCGTGGCCTCATGTGTTTATCCAGCAAGGTGCGCGACGAAAGGACGGTGTCTTAGCAGTGCAGGGATTGCACCTCGATTCTCGATTCGAACAACAAGTCGCGACCCTGTCGGTTTCCGCAGATAATCCTCCGTACATACTATTGGATATGGTGAAAGCAGGAAGAATCCGCGGTGTAATTCTCGAGGGTAAGGGAGCGGGGAATATCCCCGACCGTCTTTGGGAATTTGGCGAAGACGGCTCCTATTCTTGGATTGATGCTGTCCAGCGAGCGACGGAGAAGGGAATCCATGTCGGAATTCTTTCGCCGTTTGAAGATGGTCGAGTAAATCTCGAGCGATATGAACTCGGTCAAAAAGTAAAAAAAGCCGGAGCAATCAGCCTCGAAAGCTTGACCCCAGCAATGGCCGACGTAAAATTCCGCCAAGCAATCGCGATGCATCCCCGACATCCGGCGCGCATTCAGCAGTTTGTCTCGACAAATATTTTGGGTGAGCTGTTGCCTGGATTCGAAGATGAACGCTAATCACTACGAATAAGGTCTGGCCAGAGAAGTCTGAGCCAGTTTTTTTAATTTACCAGTATCCGTTTACTTAAAATTTGCTTTCAAAGTATTTCTGCTATAATAATAGTCCCTTAAAATTTATATATGAAAACAGTTACAATATTTACGACCCCCACATGCACGTATTGCCATCAGGCAAAGGAGTTTTTTAAGGCAAATGGCGTACAATATATCGAGCATAATGTTGCATCCGACCTCAACGCTCGAAAAGAGATGGTGGAAAAGAGCGGACAGCTAGGAGTGCCGGTAATTTTTGTTGACGATCAAGTCATAATTGGCTATGACAAGGCAACCTTGTCATCACTTCTTCTCAAGAAATAATCAAAAAACCCTGCCGAAAGGCGGTTTTTTGCTACGCGGATAAAATAATTCTCTCGCTTGAATATGGTATAGTTTTCTACGTTTCTTGCCGCCGTAGTTCAATGGATAGAACTGGACACTCCTAACGTCCCGATACAGGTTCGATTCCTGTCGGTGGCAAACGAAGTTTGACTCCGAAGAAAGCTCTGGGAGAGCTTTTGTCAGGAATCGAAGCCCGATTGAGATATTTTGTGAGTTTACAAAACAAAATATCCAATTGGGGTACTGAACTTGTAAAGTTCGATTCCTGTCGGTGGCAAAATCGAATGAAATGAGAATTTGCCACCGAGCAAGCAAAAGGTTTTGCTTGCGTACAGGAATCGAAAAGTTTGAGCATATCGCACGCGATTGAGCACAATCGGGGCTTGGCCCATTCCACGAGCACGATGCGAAAACTATACTGTTCATGTGATTTAGTACAATCACCTACTGGGTAATGAAAGATTCCTGTCGGTGGCAAACGAAGTTTGACTTCAAATGCGATACTTACCTAACTATTATTTACGATCGTAAATAATAGTTAGGTAATCGGCAAGCTATAAATTTTGATTGCAGTAGAAACAAAATCGCGTTATATTTTCTGAACTATCGTTATGGTAGTTAATGCCGAGATAGCTCAGTTGGTAGAGCGTCCGCCTGAAGAGCGGTAGGTCCCCAGTTCAAATCTGGGTCTCGGCACAAGGAAGAAACGGCTTACGCCGTTTTTTTCGTGCCGAGACAAATTTCTGAAAGAAATTTAAGATTTGAATAGCGGCCTAACCCATCTGACGCAGTCGGCCAAGGGAGCGATGCCGAGTGAGTACGCGAGGGAACGAGCTGGTGCTCGACATACTTTATTTTATGAAAATTTTTTAGAACTGTACGATATATCGAACAGTTGTACATTATGGCGGTGGCGGTGGAGGATTATTTTTTGCCGATTTTTGATATGATTAAAAAATGGAGAAAGAGCTACTTGAGGAGATTAGGGCCGAAATAAAAATAGTTCGCAAAATAGAAGAGGAAAATGGAAAGACGTTGCGAGCGCTTAAAAGAAGTCTGTTGTATGGCAGGGTATATCGCGTTATTTACTGGATAGTGTTAATCGGACTCGGAGTTTTTGGGTATTATTCAATACAGCCATATATAGACAATGTGCTTGATTTGTATCAGAAAGCTTCACTATTTTAATAAAAAAACAGTAAAAATGTCCACCATAGATGGTGGACATTCTGGCTGACTGGGAGCGATTCTTATCTCTCTCCCGCGAGCAGAGAGGCAATCCTCTCTGCTCCGAATCGGTTTGTGCCGTCCGTGTCGAGCGCAGCCAAGTCTTGTGAGGCCTTTTCCGCTTCGATCACCCAGAGCCCTCTTTGTTCACGTCTCTCGCGCTGTGCGTGAGACCATGACTCGAGATACGCGTCTGGGTCTTGCTTGATAAGACCAATCCTCTGATCCATCTCCTCTTTACTGACATGGGCGGAGGGGTGGGAACCGCCTATCGTGCCGATCACGAGAGAGGAGTGCTCCTCCCTGATTTTTAAGAGGCTGTTTCGCTTCTGGAGGTACACTTGCTCTTCCGCGGAGACCAAGTCCGCCGATTCTTCCACAATAGGAGCGTGGGGAACAGGTGCCCGCGCACTTGTTGCGGCTGTCGATCTTTCTTTCGCTACTGCTTCTTTGGCGTTCTGTACAGCACCACCGGGCGTAGGTAGCCGCAGGTTAGCGACCACTACGACGAGTCCGAGTAACACACCGAGCGCCACTAAGCCAATCTTTTTCATATTCATAATTTTGCTCCTTGATTTATTAGATCGGCGGAACGCGAACATCGTTCCCCGTGTAAAACATGAGGTAGATGTTTCGCTTTGTTTTTTCACTCGCCGCTTTGAGCGACGGCGTAAAGACGGCGGTCTCGTCAGGTCCGAGAGAGACTTTAAACGACGCCCCGTATGCACTGTTAGGATACTTTTTATCGTACCCTTCGAAGTGTAGATATACATCTCTGCTCGCCCATGTGTTCAGGTTTGTAACCCGAAATGACATGTGAGACGAAGTAGTTTCCCGAAACCCGTCTTCCTCCCATGCATACGCCCCATAGAGTGGATACATAACAATGGCCATACCAACAGATGGGTTGGTCTGTGCTATCATCCCCCCTCCCCTTGAGAAGTGGTAAACGAAGATTTCCTCGGCTTCCACTATCCGCCAACTTGAGTTTGTTCCCCCAATCCGGACGGGAACCGAGACCTGCCTCTCAATGATAGCCTTTACGGTCCCCGTGTTGAGGTTTATCCGACGGGTAGTTTCGACCGTTCCATCGGACCGGATCGTCGCTCTTTCTGTGGTTAATTCTGCCCATTTTGAGATCAGAATCCCCACATCTTCATAGGTTATCTGCTCGTACTCGAGTGTGTCGTATTCGACTCTCGCTTGCGCGAATGCGCTTGGTGGAGTCAGTTCCAGTAACCCGAACAATGCATACAACAAGGCAATTATTCTTGTTTTCATTTTTTCAAGGAACGGTGTCGCCTTCCAACAATAGGGGGCGTTCCATTCGAATCCCTTCTACAAATAGGATAATGGCTATAAATAGTTTGTCAAGTGCTGGTGTGTATAAAAATAAAAAACCACCCAAAAATAACTTCGGGTGGTATATCAGTGTCTAGTAACTATCCCATATGACCTGGTCGACGAATTCCTCACGACACCCGACGACTCGGATATACCGCGCGACCGGATTTGGGGTTGCGCCGTCATCTAGGACTGAAGCGTATTGAAGGCCTTCTTCAAACGAGTTGATGGCGAGCCCTGAAAGAAAATCTTTTTTCAGGATTCGTGAAAAAAAACGCCGAAGGTACGTAGTGTAGTTTTCCGAGACTGCGTGATCGTTCCTCACCGCATCCCAATCGAGTCCTCGAAAAAAGACTCCGAATGTGGGATACCGTCCTGCCGTCTTCATCTCATCGAGGCTGTGCTCTTTGAGATCAACAAGCGTGTGGACGATACTCA
>Ga0155689_119_pt2 | contig 14065 bp, 10 predicted proteins | sample RifCSPlowO2_01_FD_107346 | JGI IMG/M metagenome (GOLD analysis project Ga0155689, IMG submission 107346) | Candidatus Taylorbacteria bacterium RIFCSPLOWO2_01_FULL_45_15b
TCGCACAAAAATATTGTTTTTCTGCCTAGGGCCGATGAGTGAGACATCGGCACCTGTGGACGGGGTGCCGCGAGATAGCGGACAGACTCTCCTTCTCTTGCCCATACTACGCACGAACCTCTTTATATCAATTGTGGATAACTCTTGCCCACAGAAGTCCGTTTAAGTAAAATTTTTGTGATGAAATGCGATCTTTTCAATTCCAAATTCTATATTCCATATTTCGTCTAAACAATTTCTTCCTCCAAATCAATCACTCGGGCAAGTTCCTCGAGCGAAGTTATGCCACTTATAATTTTAAGCACTCCGTCTTGGCGCATGTCGAGAAGGGCCTGCGGTTTCGCCGCGATCTTGATATCCCGCTCGCTTGGGTTTGAGATGATTACCTCTTCTACCGCGTGGTCAATGAGAATAGCTTCGTAGACGCCTGTTCGCCCACGGTACCCCGTGTGGTTGCACTCCTCGCATCCCGCGGGTTCAAATATTTGACCGACTGCTTTTTTATATGACGGGTCCGTGATGCTGTCGACGATTTTTTTTAAAAATTCCGCCGTCTTTGCGTCGGGGCTCACTTCTTTTCTGCATTTTGCGCATAGCTTTCGAAGAAGTCTCTGCGCCATTGATGCATTCATCGCGGAAGAAATCACTTTGGCGTTTACGCCAAGATCAATCAATCGGGGGAATGTCCCCGCAGAATTATTCGTATGAAGCGTCGAGAAAACTAAGTGTCCTGTCAGGGCCGAATTTATGGCAATTTCTGCCGTTTCGCTGTCTCGAATTTCTCCGATCATAATGATGTCAGGGTCTTGTCGCAGTGCCGAACGAAGTCCCGAAAGAAATGTGTAGCCTTTTTCTTCCTCGGTTTGTGTCTGAACGACTCCGGGTAAATGGTACTCGATCGGGTCCTCGATCGTTATTATCTTTATATCGGGCGTGTGGATTTTTTTTAGGAATGCATAGAGCGTGGTTGTCTTTCCGGAGCCGGTCGGGCCTGTCGTCAAAAGCATGCCTTCTGGTTTTGATATTTCGTGATGGAGCACGGCGAGCAATTTCGGATCGATTCCAAGGTCTTCCAATGGAACGGCGATACTGTTTGGGTTCAATATTCGAAGCACGATCGATTCGTCGTATGCCCCCGGGAGTATTGATGCGCGGATTTCAATCTCAAGTGTGTCGAGTTTTACGGAGAATCTTCCGTCTTGGGAGTCTTTCTTGATATTTAATTTCATTCCTGAAAGTAGTTTCACCCGCGACAAAAGAAGCGTGTACGTTTCGCGGTCGAACATGATGACGTCATTCAATACTCCATCGAGGCGGTAGCGGAGTCGCACGTAATTTTCTTCCGGCTCGACATGGACGTCGGATGCTTTCGTTGCGAGCGCTCCGGCTAGGATAATTTCAAGGATTTTCGAAATTCTAAATCCTTTTTTTTGGGCGAGGAGATCGGTAATTAGTTTTTTTATATCCTCCTTTGTCCGAACTTCGTTCATCATTTTTCTGATTTCATCGTTTGAGATTTCGAGCGACCCTGCTTTCGTTTCGGTTGCAAAGGAAAGATCCTTATAAAAACTCCACGCCTTTTCGAGACTTATCATCGAGACAACGGTTTTTTCAAGTTCATATCCGCGTTTTTCGAGAAGCGCGAGCGCAGTTTCCACATTTGGGTTTGAAGGAGCGAGGATTGCTACGGTCAGTTTTTTGTCGGTTATGTCAATTGCGGCAATTTTCGAAGCCCGTGCCTCGGCTTCAGGGATAATTCGGAGCGCGTCGGAGTTTACGGGAGTGAAGCTAAGGTCTGCATAGGGAAGACCGTTCCTTGAAGCTGTCATTTCAGCGACTTCCTCCTCTTCTCTCTTGTGGAGATCTTTCAGCTTTTTGTTTCCTTTGTCTTCGTCAAATTCGAGCATTGGCTAAGTGTAGCGTTTTACCCCTTTGAATTCAATGAAAAAGGCGCGATTTATGGCCGTGTTTTCATATTGACAAAAATGGTGTTTTGGTATATAGTTGTGCCAGAGTAAACAAGCCCACGAAAGAATGAAAGGACTTTGAAATTATTATGTCAGACCAAATCGACCCTTCACCCGGAGCGGATCCTGCTGATCCTGCTTCGGAACCTAAACCTTTTTCAAAAAAGGTAAAGGAAAACGCGCAGTACATCTGGACAAAGATCCGGGCTGGCGCGATTAGTTGTTACGAAAAAATAAAGAGAAAGGAGTTAATGAAAACATTGAAAGTTGTTGGACTCTCGGTCATTATGGTTGCGGCGCTTGGAATCGGCTGTTGGGGCATTATCAGGGAGTGGCAGAGGTCGAAAGATGGCCGTCTTGATGATGCGACGTGGGTTGAACTTTCGTCGCCGCCGGTAATAGAATCCGCGTCAAGCAACGTTGTTCTGTTGCCGGATCCTCTGCTCCCACAGGCGGTGATAGAGCCCCCGACTCCCAGCCCGAGCCTTGTCACAACGGGGTTCGTGACGGGAACGGAGATGACGGCAGTGTTGAGCAACAGCTTTCATGGGCTGGCTCAACAGATGTCGCGCACTCTTCAAGCAAATGCCGCGGTCCTCACTCGGCAGGTCAGTGAACAGAACCAAATTCTGTTCACAAATCTGTCGAAATTTACGGCTGATTCGATTGCGAGGGAAACCTCCAATCGTGTCGCCGCGAGTGTGGCCCTTGAAGCGAAATTCGACGGACGTCTTGCGACAGTCGCAAGCACTGTCGATTCGCTCCGTTCTGAAATCGGGAGATTGAGGAATAGTATCAACGATAGCACTCGTCAGTCTGCGGTCATTGATCCATCCTCCAGCGATCGCCCTTCCCAGATTCCGCTTCAGGCGTCCTCCTCGTTTTTGCCGTCTGCGAGCGACGTTCCGTCAGGGACGGTGTTTCAGGAAATTAGGCAGTCCGGAGGGCTGATCCATGTAACCACTGTTGGCGACAGCAATGTCGTTCTACAGCAGAGGATATCCGTGAACGGTCAGGTGGTCAGTGGGCAGGACGGAACGCCAGGAATTGAATTCCAAAGAATAATTCCGGAAATTCCGCCTGCTACCGCGCCGACACCGGCCGCACCTCCTGCCACAAACAGTACACAGCAATCTCGCGCGCAGAGGGACATTCATGATTGGCCGACGACCACGGAGGAAAGCGTGGCCAATGCGGGACGAGGAAGGTCATCGATGGCCTGGAGCGATCCGCAGATTGCGAGGCTTCCTCACATTAGTCAGATCGCGCAACCGACAAGTGGTGTCGTGTCGAATGGATACTTGTGGGTTGACGATATTGGTTATAAGTTGAAACACATAGGTACTTCGCCCTGGGATTATCGGGACTATGAGTCCGCCAAGGTGTACAGGGAGGATGTCATCCAGCACCACGAACCGGTATATTTTGGTGGCGGTTCAAGCGGCGGAACCATTTCCGCTGGCGGCACTATCACCTCTGGTGGAACCATTTCCGCCGGCGGAACGATAGGTAACTAAGTTCTTTAATTATCGCGCGCGCGAAACCTCCGGGTTTCGCGCGTTTTTCTTTAATTCGAATGTCGATAATCGAAATGGTAGCCCTAAAAATATTCTTTTAATTACACAAACTCTTCTTGCTGGGCGACCAGCTTATCGTCATTGACAAGAGCAATTTTTTGGTATATGATGAGTACGGCCCATTAACGACTAATCGTCATTGAAGGACTTTGACATTCAAACCAAAAAAACCTCAACAAAGGAAATCTAGTGAAAAGAATTGCCTTGTTAGTAGTAGCCATCGCCTTTACGGGCGTGATGGGTTCGACGCTTGCAGTTAGTGCTCCTGCTGCCCCAAATTCGAACGATGAAGTCATCGCTATGATGCAATCCGCCATGCGGGATGTCTCGCAACAGATGTCGAATGAATTTCAGCTGATTCAGCGCGGGCTGACTCAAGAGATCTGTCGACAGAATCAAACCCTGTTCACAAATCTGTCGAAATTTACGGCTGAATCGGTTGCGAGGGAATCCTCCAATCGTGTCGCCGCCGACGGACTGATCGAAGGTAAGATCACTTCTGGCTTCGAATCATTGTCGAATGCGGTCGGAACGTTACGCTCGGAAATCTCGTTTCTTCAAAGCCGTGTTCAGGATTTAGAAAGTCCCGCGGCCCCTCTGGGCTCTGATGCTCCTCGGCGAGTATTACTTCCCGAGATCGTGTCTTTTCCGAATGAAATAATGCCTGGAACTGTCCATCAGAATGTATGGAAACTTCAGGACGGGGCGAGAATCACTACAACTGTAGCGTCGAACATTATCGTTCGTCAGGAGTTCGAGGTTGATGACGTCTTCGGCACGAATGTCGCCGTTTCGGTCACGCCTCAAGTCTTAGCACCGCCCGAATATATATCGATTGCTCTGGCGCCGACAAACGCGCAGTCTACCAATGCCCCAGCCGCGACCGCGCCGCAAGATCCAAATCCGAGCGTGCACGTTTCGGCGCCGAAGCCTCCGAAGATGGTCGGCAATGTGCCGATTTATCAAAAAGAGACGCCGGCGCAGGAAAAAGCAAAACATGATCCGCCTCAAAAACAGGTCTGGGAGTGGAACACGTCCACCCCGGAGTCTATCGCGCTCGCGCAAGAGAAAGTGCGGGTGCGAGCAATGCAAGAGCAGGTTGCTCTCGCTCCCTCGATTTTTTCAGGGCATGCTCCGGTTACTGCATATGCAAACAACTACATCGATGGACCCATTCTGAAGCCGGTCATTTACGGCAGTGGCGCGCACACTGGATATGACGACGGTTACTACGCCGACTATTTCGGGCATTGGGTGAACCCGAACAATCGGTTCATCAATATTCGAGAGCCTCGCATGTACGGATATCCCGGCGGAGGAGGTTATGGCGTTTCTGCGGGGGCCGGGTTCTACTACAGTGGAGGATTTGGGCGCGGTCATGATCACAACAAAACTGTCGTAAACAGGACGGTTGTGAACAGGACTTCGCACGGGGGTCATGGCCATTCGGGGCGCGGCAATTATCTGCCGCGAGTTCCCGACAACGTCTACTTCGGGAAAAACAAGCCTGATCCAGACGTCTGGGGGCCGAGCGTCAAAAACGCCGTTCATGCCCGAGACTACCCCGTGAGAAATCACGGCGGACGAGGGTTTGGCAATAACAAGCATAAATAATTATACGCGCGCGAAACCTTTGGGTTTCGCGCGTTTTTTCTTTACACAAAAGCAAAAACTGTGATTTGCAATACGAAAAATGGCGCGGGCGCGGAACGCACGGGTAGACAGGTAGACGTACGGGTATACTGGTAGATAAGCTTATTTTAAGCCGAAAAAATCTACAAAGGTCGAACCTTTGTAGATTTGCACTGGCCGGCTTTTAACGCAATCGCGGAGGATGAGCTATATCGAGATACAATAAATCCGAGCGACAGGTTGTGGCGAGGTAAAATATTCTCAATGGCTAATTTTTTAGCCTATCTTTCTTTAAGGGTTTATATTGAGATTGGTTCTGGGTACAATGCTTGTATGAAAAAGATTCTGAATAGCCCCATTGAAACAGAGGAATTTGGATGGGAATTTGCACAAACGCTAAAAACTCGTCAGGATACAGCAACAATCGTCGCTCTCGAAGGTAATCTCGGTTCCGGCAAAACCACATTTGTTCAAGCCGTGGCAAAAGCGCTTGGGGTTAAAGAACATCTTACCAGTCCGACGTTCGTCATTATGAAACCATACGAACTTCACGATCAGCTGTTTAAGCGGCTCATTCATGTCGACGCGTATCGACTGAAACATGGGGAAGAGTTAACACGCCTTGCTTGGCCGCGCTATGCCAATGACCCGGGAAATATTATTTTCATCGAATGGCCGGAGCACGTCGCCGATATTCTTCCAGCGGACGCAAAAAAAATTGCCCTCACATTTATCGACGAGCATACGCGGGGAATAGAATTGTAGACTCTATTCGTCATTGGTTTGTGCATGCGATACAATGCGATGACCAACTCGCTCGCTACAATGAAATCTGCCAAGAAAAAAATAGTCTTGTTTGATTCTCACGCTATTTTGCATCGCGCGTATCATGCATTGCCCGACTTTTCTTCCTCGAAAGGCGAGCCGACGGGAGCACTCTACGGGCTTGCGACGATGCTCATCAAAATTATCGGGGAATTAAAACCTGATTACTTGGCCGCGTGTTACGACATGGCGGACAAGACGTTTAGGCACGAAGCGTATGAAGGGTATAAAGCGGGGCGGAGCAAAACGGAGGATGATCTCGTAGCTCAAATCGTGCGTTCGTACGACGTATATACTGCGTTCAATATTCCTATTTACGAAAAATCGGGATTTGAGGCGGACGATATTCTGGGAACAATTGTTGAGAAATTGAAGAATGACAAAAATATTGAAATTGTAATTGCGTCGGGCGACATGGACACGCTGCAGCTCGTCGACGGAACGCGCGTTCGCGTGTACACGCTGAAGAAGGGGATTAAGGACACAATTATTTACGATGAAGAGTCGGTACGCGAGCGTTTTGGATTTGATCAAAAATTGCTTCCCGATTATAAGGGCCTTCGCGGGGACCCGTCAGACAATATTATCGGCGTGCCCGGCATTGGCGAGAAAACGGCAACAGAACTTATCCAAAAATTCGGTTCGATCGACGACATTTATAAAAAGCTGAAAAAGAACCCTTCGCAATTTGAGAAAGAGGGAATAAAGCCCCGCATTGTAGAATTGCTAAAGACAAATGAAGAAGAGGCGCGTTTTTCACGGCTCTTGGGCGAGATCCGCCGAGACGCGTCGATCGATTTTTCCATTCCCGCTACGCCCTGGAAGGACGGACTCGATGCAAAAAAAATAGAGGATCTCTTTCGCGATCTTGAATTCAGAACACTTGCCGCACGGACCAAAGAAGCGTTTGGCATGAAGGATCCGACGACAGGAAATTTACCGTTTGCCGCGACAAAAGTAGTTTCGGAAGAGATCGATCCAAAACTCCTGCACGAGACAAAGGTGGCCGTTTGGCTCTTGAATTCAAATCTCACGAATACCGAACTTGAGGACATTTTGAATTACGGTAAAACAGAGAAATTTGAAGTAGCTCGAGAAAAAATCCTGCTCGACATTGAAGAGAAAAACCTCTCAAATGTGTATAAGGAAATCGAATTGCCGCTCATCCCTATTGTTGAGCGAATGGACGCGCGCGGAGTAAAGATTGACATAGAGTATTTGAAAAAACTCGGCGCGGAATACCACGCGTCCCTCTCCAAACTTGAGAAGGAAATTTATAACCACGCCGGAGAGGAGTTCAACATTAATTCCCCGAAACAGCTTGGCGTCATTCTTTTCGACAAAATGAGTCTGACCGCGAAAAATCTTAAAAAAACCGAGGGCGGCGCCCGCTCGACCCGCGAATCGGAACTTTTGAAAATGAAGGATGCTCACCCGATCATAAACACGATCCTTGATTATCGTGAGCTTCAAAAACTCTTAAGCACCTACATAGATAACATCCCCGGCATGGTCGACGGCGATTCGCGGCTTCATTCGTCATTTATCCAGACCGGCTCGACGACGGGGCGCATGGCAAGCCAGAATCCAAATTTACAAAACATTCCCGTGCAGGGAGACCTCGGACGCAGGATTCGTAACGCATTTGTTGCCGACAAGGCTCACGTTCTTATGGCGTTCGATTATTCGCAGATCGAACTTCGCATCGCCGCGATTCTTTCCGGCGATGAAAAACTAATAGACATTTTTAAAAAAGGCGAGGACGTTCACACAGCGGTCGCTGCGGAAGTATTTAAAGTGTCTCTGAAAGACGTTACGAAAGACATGCGTAGAAAAGCAAAGGTTATTAACTTTGGAATTCTCTACGGAATGGGAGTGAATGCTCTGAAGGACAACCTGAAGAGCGATAGGAAAGAGGCGCAGGAATTTTATGATAAATATTTTGAGACATTTACAACACTTGCAAAATTCTTGGAGGAATTAAAAAAAGAAACTGCGAGGCGTGGATACACGGAAACAATTTTTGGTCGAAGGCGATATTTTGAAGGGATTAATTCGAAGATTCCCTACATCCGTGCCGCCGCAGAGCGCATGGCGCTGAATGCGCCGATTCAGGGCACGCAGGCTGATATTACGAAGAAAGCAATGATCGCGGTTGATGAATATTTGAAAAAAGCGGGTCTTATTGAAAAGGCACACCTTATTCTGCAAGTACACGACGAACTTATTTATGAAGTGGAAGAAAAGATTGCCAAGCAAATTGCGGAACCGATAAAAAAGGTCATGGAAAGTGTATTGCCGGCAAACCAGACAAAAGGCGTGCCAATCGTCGCCAATGCGTCGGTAGGGCCGAATTGGGGAGAGCTTAAATAGTATATAGTATTTGGTATATAGTATTGGGTAAAAAAAAGTAAGTCTGGTTGATTCGAAATACTAAATACTAAATACTAAATACCATATACTAATCCAATGTTGTATTTACTCCACGGAACAGATCGCGAAAAAATATTAAATGAAGGTAAAAAACTTCAGGATATGCTTCTTAAAAAGAGACCTGATTCGATTGTTGAAAAATTTCATGCTGACCGATGGACTGCGGGCGAAATTGAGGCATACGCAAAAAGTGAGGGCCTTTTTGGAAATAAATATATTGTTACTCTCGACTCTCTTTTTACATTGGAAGAAGGCGGGGAAGGGCTCTTTGAGATTTTGCCGAGCATTAAAGATTCCCTGAATATTTTTTTTGTTTTGGAAAGCAAGCTTGATAAAAAGACACTTTCGAAAATAGAAAAATTTGCAGAGCGTGTGAACGAATATTCATTACCCACACATAAAAACACTGGAGCTTTTTCCATCTTCTCTCTCGCCGATGCGCTTGGGGCGCGGGACAGACGGAATGCCTGGATCCTTTATCAAAAAGCAAAGTTGTCGGGACTCGAGGATGAGCAAATACACGGGACACTTCTTTGGCAGATCCGCTCGATGCGAGCGGCATCAAAATCAAATTCGCCGGCCGAGGCCGGACTTTCTCCATTTGTGTATCAAAAATCAAAGCGATATTCGTCTAATTTTACCTCCCGCGAGCTTGAAATTCTCGGCGATCGCATGGTTGAAATATTTCACACCTCACGCTTTGGAGGCGCTGATCTCGGAGTATTTATCGAACGAGAGCTTCTCTGGCTCTGATCGTGGTGGTGTGACACCTTTTTCGCTGTCCATGAAGATTGTAAAACTTTTTGTCGTGTTGTAACAAAAATAATTTATGAAGATTCAGCGATAGCGCTATCATCATAAATCCGAAAAAAAATGGTGATGCGTCCATTATGTTAAAAACAAGAAAATAACAAGAAAATAAAAAACGGCGTCGCTCGCGCGAGGCCGTCTCATCATCATTGTTTTCCAATGTCGTCGTGAAACTGCATTCCGTGGAAGGAAATTGCCTCAACCGCTTTGTAGGCATAGGTGCGCGCTTCAATTAGCGTTCGTCCCCATCCGCATACTGAAAGCACCCTTCCTCCGTTCGTGTAAAGCCGCCCGTCTTCTTCTCGCGTTGCACCATGAAGGACTTTAACATTAGGCATTTCACGTTCAACAAGAGAAAGTCCTCTTATTTCATCCCCAATACGAGGATTCTTTGGATAGCCGGCGGCGGCAAGGGTAACTGCAACATGGGCGAGACGCGTTACGCCGATTCTTTCCTCGGTGATTGCGTTGTTCAACTGATTTTGCGCTGTGTCCCAAAAGAACCTTGGCCAGTCTGTCTGCACTCTTCCGGAAAACACTTGCCATTCAGGATCTCCGAAGCGAACATTAAACTCAAGAACCCTAGGCCCTTCGGCGGTGAGCATGATTCCGATGAACAACACTCCGTTGAAATCGAGCCCCTCTTTTCGTAGTCCTCGTCGAACATTGCCGACAATGTCTTGAATTGTTTTATGATGGGCATCGGACAAGGCAAGTTGGGGGCATGAGTATGCTCCCATTCCCCCGGTATTAGGCGCTTCGGCAGTGGAGTTGAGCTTTTTGTAATCTCGGGCAAGAGGAAAAACAAAATTGGAATACTTGTCCATTATGACATGGACAGATATTTCTTCACCTGCGAGAAGTTTTTGAATCACGAATCGTTGGTAGGAGCTTTCCGTGGTTTGGGCAATTCTTCCAATCTCCGCAGTGGCACTCGATTCTGTTTTGACAATTTCCACACCCTTGCCGCCACAAAGTCCGTCGGCTTTGATCGCCGCCCTCCAACCGAGTTTCTTCAGGTATTTCAAGGCCGTCTCAATTTTATCGCGGTCAAAATTTTTTCCGCGTGCCACGGGGATATCGAATCGCTCCATGAATTCCTGCGACCAACATTTTGAGCCTTCAAGACGCGCGGCGGCCTTGGTTGGGCCAATGGTGCTGAATCCCTCTTGTTTCAGTGCGTCCACGAGACCCAGGCTGTAGGGCAGTTCAGGACCTGAAATAGTAACGTCGGGGAGCCACGACCTGGCGAAGCGCACAATGCTGGGGATGTCGTCAACCTCAATTGATTTTGTAACGATATTTTCGCCACACGCGAGTATTTCATGTCCAATCCCCGGGTTGCCCGGGAGGCATGCGAGCTCCGTCGTGTTGAGAGACTTTGCGCATTCAGCCGCAAGTTTGTGTGTTCGAGCGTCGCTTCCGATCAAAAGTATTTTCATAAGTAAATGTTCTGGTTGCTCCCGCCTTTCTATCACAAAGTGCGATGTGAGGCAATTATGTATAAAAAAACGCCCTGCGGCGTTTGTGATTACTCGGCAATTTGCCATTCGAGATCTTTTCGAAAGCGAAACGGCGTCAAAGAGCGTTCTTTGTCGCCCGTCGGATCGGCAAGTCTTTCGACGGTCCACCGTTTTCTTATGAGCCGGATCTCGCGTCCAGAATGTGTGAGGCCGTATGCTTTTGACGGATTGTCCACCGTGAATCGTTCGAACATGTGGAGTGCATTTCTTTTTTCAAAGATTTCAAACGTCCAAGGAATTGCAATTCGTGACGGATTAAAAACCCCAGCGCACTCATCATCAGACAAATGCTTGTTTTTCCACAAATGCGGAGCACTGTCCGTAATGTATAGGAAACAAGATTCGCCCCCTGTTGCCGCCAGGATGAGCGCTTCCCGATCCTCCGGCTCTTTGGGATTCGGCCTGCAGTGATTGTCGACGCGACCGAGCACATCGTCGAGCGTCAAATCAAAATAATGCGAAGCAATCGTGCCGTGTACGGGATACTTTTTTGATAAGACTTGGATAAGATCGAGCGTCCGGCGGTCGGTGATGTGTTCCACAAATAGCCGCAGTTTTGGAAAAAGTGCGCAGTAGGTCCCAATTACGCGATGAAAAAGAAACTCTTTTCTCATCGAGAATTCCCCCGGATATTCAGGGTGCACCTGAACCGGAAGGCCAAGTTCTTCGCATGTCCGCAAGCACTCAAGAAGTAGGCGGTGGAAAAAGTCCGAAATCCCTCCATGAGATGATCCTGTCGTGACATTTTCAGGATATATCTTCATTCCGGCGACTCCAAGCTGAACCAAAGCGCGGATCATTTCTGGAGTGGTGTTGTGCGTCAACTTCGCTAAAACTCGAATCGAAGCGCGTCCGCCAAATCCTTTCTGTCGTTCCTGTAAAAGGGTTCGGTACTTCAGAACATCGTCGGCGTGTTCTATGTGATGCTTCAGATCCGACTGGTCAAGGAAAGTGTTGGGTTCCGCGTAGACTACGTCGTAGTGGCGAGAATTTTCATCTACGACCACGTTGAATACCGCGTCACCAATCTGCGCAGGGCTTCGAAAGTGACTGTGTGGGTCAATCGGCGCCAATATCTCATAAGTATCATTATCAATTTTTTTCATAGAGCGTTCGAGGCGAAGCCTATCGCGAAAAATAAAAAAAGCAAGCCGGATGGCTTGCGGTATCTAGAATCTATATGTCTGCGGCGAAAGACTCATAACGGTCGAACGCCTTTCGTCTTTGAGACGCCTCACAATGTGAGTACTTAATGTTCGTGGTAGGAGGGGGCCTTCGAAAACTAGACCGGTGTATACCTGTATGAGGTTGGCTCCGGCCTCCAGCATGTTATATGCATCTTCGCCGGAAAAAATACCACCTACTCCGATGATTGGCAGGCTTGGGAATTTTTTTCGCAACTCCCTCACAATGCAGAGTGAGATTCGCTTCAGGGGCTTACCGCTCATTCCACCCTCAATCTTGGGGTCAACTTTTAGCCCTCGACGTTGTAATGTCGTGTTCGTCGCCACAATTCCAAAACGCATTTCGACAGCGAGTTGGCCGATTGCGCAAACTTCATCAAGCTCAAGATCTGGTGAAATTTTCACAAGAAGCGGAACCTGCTGGTTCATGTCCTCTGATAATTCCTCGCCGAGGAGCACTTTACGAATAGCTTTCACGATTTGCGTCAAGGCTCCGATTTTTTGAAGTGTGCGCAATCCCGGAGTGTTTGGTGAACTCAGATTGATTACAAAGAAATCTGCAATATTGCGGAAGAATGTTGCTGAAGCAGTGTAATCCGCGATTACGAGGTCGAGATTATCAACGGGGATGCTGCGTGTTTTTCCAATGTTGATACCGACAGGGACCCTCATAAACTTTCGGGCATTCTTGAGATTGGCCGCGACTTGTTTTGCGCCGGGGTTGTTGAAGCCCATGCGGTTTATCAGGGCACCTTCCTGTGTCAGACGAAACATCCGCGGTTTATCGTTTCCCACCTGGGGCTCTCGGGTAACCCCGCCAGCCTCAATGAAGCCGAATCCGAGTGCTTGAAGGCCGGGACCTGCGACTCCGCTTTTGTCGAAACCCGCGGCAAGACCTACGGGATTCGGAAATGTAAGACCAAGCAGAGTTTGTTTCAATGAAGTCGCTCCAATCCTTGTGAATGTTTCTATGAGCGTTCTCAACAATTTCGAATTTCCCAGTCTGATTAGTTGATTTATTGCCTTATTGTGCGCAGTTTCCGGGTCTTGGCTGAATAGTTTCGGTAGTATAAGTTTTTTGTAGAGCATTAATAACCTTTCTATTTCTTAATCATTTCTACCATGCGCGTAAATTAAAGCAAGCAAAAATTGTGCAGTAAGGGCGAAATATGATATAACTTTTGAGTCGCGGGGGAGCCCGCTTTTTTGAAAATAAGTTTAATAATGCGCCCATACCCGCCCGAACGACTGAAGTATTCGTTCCCCGCCAGAATGACCTTGTCGGGCTGGAGTCGGGCGGGGCTCAGCCCCGACGTAGAAGTCGGGGAGCCGACCAAAGCGTCGGCTTTGGTAGAATGACATTAAGTAATCGGATTGTTCGGTATCATTGCAATATATAAATATGCGCCCATAGCTCAGTTGGTAGAGCACCTGCCTTTTAAGCAGAGGGTCGCAGGTTCGAATCCTGCTGGGCGCATAACAAACATTCGCGGAGCGAATATTGCGCCCAAGCGAGCAAATAATTTTGCTCGCGCGCAGGATTCGAAAAGGTTCTCCCATATTTATGAGAAGCTCTGCTTCGAATAAATGGGAAACCTGTACTGGTCGAGTAACGACCGTTAATCCTGCTGGGCGCACAACAAACATTCGCGGAGCGAATATTGCGCCCAGAAGACGTGCTGGGAGCACGTCTGTCAGGATTCGAAGCCCGATTGAGATTATTTTACAAGCGAAGCGCAGTAAAATATCCAATCGGGGTACTGAACTTGTAAAGTTCGAATCCTGCTGGGCGCACATGACGAAACAAATCTTGACTGCTCGAGATTTTTTCGTACATGTGCGAGCCGCAGCGATGCCGAGCGAGCACGTGAGGCCGCGAGGTGGGGTCGCGGAAATTCGTGAGTGAGCTAGTCCAAGCGTTCGCTTGAACGCTCTAGGACGACGAGCGAATTATCTGTGACCACATGATTACTCGCAAAGCGAATTTTACGCCCAGGGAATGTGCTGGGAGAGGTTCTGATGGAATCGAAATTTTTTAATCAAAAAGAATTCCTCACCGCTTGCGGTGGGGTACCTCACCACCATACACTGGATGAATGGCTGAACATATATTC
>Ga0155689_116_pt1 | contig 13237 bp, 7 predicted proteins | sample RifCSPlowO2_01_FD_107346 | JGI IMG/M metagenome (GOLD analysis project Ga0155689, IMG submission 107346) | Candidatus Taylorbacteria bacterium RIFCSPLOWO2_01_FULL_45_15b
AAGTGATGAAAGTTTAGCATGCGCACAACCAAGCATGTCGGAGAGCGCCCGCGAAAATATGCCGTTTTAGAGCAGAATTTTCGATAGTTGGCGAGGCATGCCACGGATTTGCGTCTTAAACTGCGATTGGATTGGAGATAGGCTCTAGAACTCATTTCAAAACCTACCATGGTAAATATGATTCAAGCCATTTCAACAAGCGTGAGAAGCGCTATTGCTACCACGCCGAGCAAAATTCCCAACAACTGAACAGCAGACGCTTTTAACCCTGTGTTTTTTTGAAGTTCCGGAACAAGGTCCGACCCCGCAATATATATGAATCCGCCCGCCGCAATCGGCAAGAGATATGACGTCGCCGTTTCCACTGCGGCGCCGAGAAGAAAGACCAAAGCCGCTCCCAAAAAAGCGGTGAGTGCCGAGACGAAGTTAAAAAAAAGCGCACGTTTCTTTGTGAAGCCTGCGTGGATAAGAAGGCCGTAATCCGCTATTTCATGGGGTAATTCGTGGAGCAGTATGGCGACGGTACTCGCTATACCCACGGCAGGATTAACGGCGAAGCTTGCCGCAATAATAACGCCGTCAATCATGTTGTGCAGAGCGTCGGAGACAAGTACCATTGTCCCGACGGGCTTAACCGCGTGATCATGAAGGTGGAGTGTGTCCCCCGATTCTTCCACTTTTCCGTGTTCGTGTTTCCATGATAGAAATTTTTCCAGTACGAAAAAAATGAGTATGCCAAGAATAACAAGCGTCGAAACAATTGCAGGCGCCGTCGCTTCGAAACTTTCCGGCAGAATATGAAAAAATACGTCGGCAAAGAGAGCGCCAACCGATACGCTGACAAGAAAAAAGACCGTCCTTTGAAGCGTGCGGTGCGCGAGAGACAATGTAAAGATGCCCGCAAGCGATATTAGGCTGACGGCGAGAACTGCAATAAATGTATAAACGTACACGATCAAAGTGAGATAATCATACAACACATAGTTGATTGCTTCCATATCATTGTTCGTGGAATTATTTTATAATAGTTGAATTATGGAACCACAATCACCACAACTGTCCCCTACAAGGGAACAAAAAAATAATTATTCAGTCCCTCTCTCCATCATTGTTGCCGGCGCGCTGGTGGCGGGAGCTATCTTTTTGAGGAGTGAAGACTCCACTGCGGTAAAGTCGGCGGGAGTGAGCGTGAGGAAGTTCACGATTTTACCTGTGACATCGGCTGATCACATTATCGGAAATCCGTCTGCTCCGATTAAAATCGTTGAATATTCCGATACCGAGTGTCCGTTCTGCAAGCGCCACCACGAAGTATTGCATTCGATTATTGATACGCATGGTAAGGACGGAAGTGTTGCGTGGGTGTATCGCCATCTTCCGATTGAGCAATTACACGCGAAAGCGTTTACTGAAGCGATAGCTACGGAATGTGCCGCGAGGCTCGGAGGCGAAGACGCATTTTGGAAATATTTAGACAGGATTTACTCGATAACGCCATCAAACGACGGTCTTGACCCCAACGAGCTTAATATTGGCGCTGTTGAACTGGGCTTACCGCTCGACGAATTTAAATCATGTGTTTCAGAGAAGGAAACAGAAGTGCGCGTCAAGAGGGACTTCGAAGACGGCCTACAGGCCACTGGCGGCAGGCCAGGCACGCCCTTTAATGTGATCGAAGTCTCGAGGGCAATTAGTGAAAAGACGAAGAAGAAGATAACGGCTGATATGGTGAAAATATTTCAGGAAAAATATAACAGCGCCCTTGATGAAAGCGTCATGTATTTCTCATCGGATGGAAAGTATCTTGCGTTTAGCGGCGCTCTGCCCCAGGAGATGATTGAGCTAATGATAAATAATCTAAAATAACGCAGGCATCTTGATAGATTCGCAGGAAATTCATCCGACACGAAATGGGCGGTATAGATTATAAGCCGCAGATTTTATACGATCGCTATCTCAGCGCCTCACTTAATCGGCACCACTCGCAATCCTTTTGATTGCAAGATTTATCCCAAAAATCGAGATTGTAAATTTGTTTAATCGTGTCTCGTGTAAGCGCTTCAATTTCTCTCGCTTCGTCGTGTCCAAGCATAAATTCCTCTCTGTGAATTCTACCTATTTCATCCGGCTCCACAAACTCAATGATCCCTTCTTCCATAACCCATGAGTGTTTTTTTGTTTTCTCAACTAACATTTTGTAATAACATAGCTGGCGATAATAATTGCCGTCGGAATGTTTTGTCAAACCCAGGAGCTCGTTACGTGTTTTTGGCTTTCCGGTTTTATAATCAACGATGGATATGCGAGTCTCGTCGTGAAATATGACCTTGTCAAAAATTCCGACGAATGAAATCGGACTAGGTATATCCTTAAGATTAAGCGTTACATCTCGGATGTCGACGTCGTTCAGGATATTTTTTGGTGATTTTAGAATTTCCCCGTGATAAACCGCGAGCGCTTTATTACCCTTATCCAAATACGCCTTATAAGAAACATCGCCCATATAAGTTCGTTCGAGTTGCGTCTCAAAAAAACGCAAAAGTTCAGAGGGGCGGATTTTCTTGCCGACCCTGTGCCTCTCATAAGCATCTCGCAGTGCTCCATGGATGGCCGTCCCATAAAGCGCCGCGGAGTCGGGAATCTGCGGGAACAAAATAAGATTGATGAAAAAATATCGCCACGGACACTTCAGATAATTGTTGAGAGCAGAAACGGAAAAATTCCGAGACATGAGCATGCGGCGTAAAACTTCCTTATCACGCAATATCGGGAGTGGCTTGGGGGAGAGATCGGCCTTCGGCGCTCGCTCTGATTCCTTCTCGCTATCGCATTTTCTAAGTAGACCTGGGTCTATTTCATATATAAACCTAGATGGATCTATCCCCTTCCCGTCGGCGCTGTTTCTCGCATACGATAGTGTCGCATGCTTGCGAGCGCGTGTTATGGAGACATAGAGCAATCTTCTGTCATCGTCTGTATTTGCGCCCTTTCTGTCATCGCCGGAATATGGCAAGAGAAAGTAATTGCGATCTTTGCCGCCGCCCCAATTGGAGTCCGTGAGGCCTGTTACGAAGACATGATCAAATTCAAGCCCTTTTGATCTATGCGCAGTCAAAAGATTTACTCTGTGAGGGATCTTTTCAAATGATGATCTGTCTACCTTGATGCTGTGCGCCTCCAGTGTTCTAAGGGATTGAAAGAATTCACTAAGCGTAATACCACTTTGTCGCTCACGGGCCTTCTCAACCTCCGAAATAAAACCGCCCCACAGAGAAATAGCATCACCGTCTTCTTTCCGAAGAAGCTTGGCAATAAATCCACTTTCTCTCGATATGCGTTGAATTGCACTAGCCGCTTCATCATTCGTAAATATCCGAGACCAAGAGGAAAGTTTGCGTGAAATGTCAATAAAGAAATACGGCTCCTGAATTTTGGCATCACTCAATTTGCTCTGTGAACTTATTATTCCTATAAGGTTATGGCGCGTCTTTCTAGCGTACTCAAATAGAATGTAAATATCAGAAGTCGGAAGAGAAAGAAAATCTAAGAGAAGCACACGCGCTAGAGCTTCATTGTCCGCAAGATCACCAATTGAATGAAGAAGTGATAAAAAACCGCGAACGCGGTTATTCGCGTAGAAGTCTATTGACGAATGAACAATTGACAAAATCCCCTCGTCGGTTAGCGCTTCCTGAAAAATCGACGCCTCATTGTTGTTTCTATAAAGAACAGCAATTTCCGATAGATCCGCGCCCAGGTTGCGCAGATTTACTACTGATTGCGCTATACCGCGTGCTTCGGCGATGCGCGTCTCGAAGACAAATAGATCAACAGGCTTCTTGTCATCCTGTCTCCCGATAAGCTTGTCCATGCTAAGTTGCGTTGCTTTTTTTGAAAGTTCTGCAGATGCATCAAGAATTAGTTGGTGGGATCGGTAATTGTGAGTGAGAGCAATAAGAATAGATGCAGGATACAATTTCTGAAAATAGCGGAAGTTTTCGAGGGACGCTCCTTGAAAGCGGTATATGGCTTGCTTCTCGTCCCCCACGATGAAAAGATTTGGATTGTCGTGATATTCTGCAAGTAATTCAAGAATGTGATTTTGCGCCGCGTTCGCGTCTTGATGCTCATCGGCAAGAATGTATTGGTATCTCTCTTGCAATTCTCGCCGCAGATTAGTTTTATCTTTTAATACACTTACCATTCCCATAAGTAAATCCTCAAAATCAATGAGCTTTTTATCCCGAAGAATGTCGGAATATTTTTGGTAAACTAGAGCGAGTTCCTTACTTCTCTCTATCTTTGAAAGCAGTGTGTGGTACGCGCCTTTTATTTCTCCTTTATACTTCCCCTTTTTATGTCGCAGATCCGGCGCGTCCAATGCTCCTTTTTCAAGCTTTTTTACGAAATTTGAATATTCTTTCGGTGAAGTATCTTCCCGCTTCAAGGTTTTTATTGCGCCTACTAACTTCGTAACATATGAATATGTGTCATATGCCGGGCGCACATGCTTGAAATCGCCGTCTGTGAGAATTCTCTCCATAATCTCGATCGCCTCGAAATCATGGATGTGCCGCGAATGTCCTATCACTTGAAACTCATCCGGAAATTCGGAAATTATGCGGGAGGCGAAGCTGTGAAAAGTGCTGATATTTACACGATATGCCTCGGGACCAATGATTTCGGCGAGCTTGTGGCGCATAGCTCCTGCGGCTGATTCGGTAAAAGTAAGAGCCAAAATATTTTCAGGGCGCGTATCAGTCTTCTTCAATATATTTGCGATACGAAGCGTCAGGATCGTTGTTTTTCCAGTTCCAGGGCCCGCTATTACCATTACAGGGCCATCGATAGCGTCTACGGCTCTCTTTTGCTCGGGATTCAAAGATTTATATGCTTTTTCAAACAAATTTACTTTCATTCAAAAAAGTATATCACGGGCCGATGAGTCAGAAATCGGCACTTGTAGACGGCTTTACGAGATATTGTTTGTATGCTATAAAGATTAAAGTAAAACTTGAAAGAAAGGCAGCAAATGAAAGTTACAAGAGTCGAGCGTACCTGGATGTATTTTGTCTTTGGACTTACGGCAGTCCTGGGAGCGAGTCTGATCGTCTATCTGTCGTTTGCGAACATAAAAGAGCCGTCCGATCTGCATGATCTGACTTTTGTTGGTCTTCTTTTCCTCATCTTTGGTGGCTACATGATCTTTGTTATCAAAAACGATCAGCTTTGAAGTATGGTGAGGCTCAACCTCACCAAACAACCTCACCAAACAGGGGCCGCTCCGATCAAGTAACGCAGTCGAAATCAACCGTCCAGAGTGAGGCGGTTTTTTGTTCGTTGGTCCGCAAAGGTTCGACCTTGTTACCGATTTAAGGTCGAACCTTGGATTAGGTTAAGGATTAAGGTATGACCTACGCATTCGGCGCATTTCGTCGTTACTTTGCTCGTTTGCTCCCGCGCAGTACTATTCGCACAGCTTGGTCGCAAGCCTTACTCGTGCCTCGAACTGCATCCAAATGCGTAGGTCCTATAAGGATTCTTCCTTGTCTTTATACCAAATACTATATACACAATACTACATACTATCCTAGTAGCTCTTCAATCTAGCAGACTTTTCGTGCTGGCGGATTTTCTCGTGCGCTTTTGCTTCGATCTGTCGTATTCGCTCTCGCGTAACACCGAATTTTTGACCTACTTCTTCGAGAGTGTGCGTAATACCGTCAGTGAGTCCGTGCCTCATTTCAAGAATTTGTCTTTCCTTTTCAGATAGGTCTCCCAAGATTTCTTTTACCTGGTCGGCAAGAATTCGTCGGGATGCCTCCTGGTCGGGTGAAAGAATTTTGTCGTCGGGTATAAAGTCTCCGAGAACTGATCGTCCATCGTCATCCGGGTCTCCCACGGGGTTTTCAAGGGACACCGTATCCTGATCAATTTTTTCAATATTATAAATCTTGTCCACGTCGAGTCCCATTTCTACTGCAATTTCCTCTGGGAGAGGATCGCGACCGAGGTCTTGAGAAAGCCTTCGAACGACCTGTTTGTATTTAGCAATTGTTTCAACCATATGCACCGGGACGCGGATCGTCCGAGACTGGTCCGCAAGCGCGCGGGTGATAGCTTGTCGAATCCACCACGTGGCGTACGTGGAGAATTTGTAACCTTTTTTCCAATCAAATTTGTCGACGGCCTTAAAAAGGCCGAGATTCCCCTCCTGGATGAGATCAAGAAGCGTAAGATCGGGGCTACGTCCAACGTATTTCTTTGCGATAGAAACAACGAGGCGTAGGTTCGCCTTTGCAAGTAAATTTTTTGCCTCCATCTCCCCTTTCTCAATTCGTTTCGCAAGATCTTTTTCCTGCTGTGCGTGGATCAAAGGATATTGTCCGATTTCTCGAAGGTACATCTGGATGGAATCGTATGATCCGTCGCCTTTAAGATCGGATTTTTTTACGACGAGGTCTTCAGCGGAAACGTCAAGCATACCGCCACCTTCAAGCACGTCAATTCCGGCCGCGTGAAGTCTCGAATATAGGTCATCGAGAAAAACTATATCGTCTTCGATAGTCGGAAATTCTTTTAGAATTTCATCGTGGGTGATAAAGCCGCGCTCTTTTCCCCTCAACATCAATCTCTCCGCTTTCGTATTCATATCCCTCACCTTGGCTGATCCCTTAAGTGCTGGTTTTTCCTTCTTTTTAGAATGAAGCTGTGGCCTTGATCTCGCAGATACAGGTCGAGACGCCTTTTTAGCGTTTTTTATTTTTTTGGCAGTTTTAGTTTTTTTCATAGCAAATTGATATTTTACTCCACTTTTTGCTTTTTGGAAATAGCGCTCAATCTGTCTGAAAGCGCCTTGTATTCTCCGAGTATTGCGGCTGATTCGTGGCGCCTGCCGTCCTTCTCGAACACCCGGACTTTTTCAAGAGTCGATAGCATTTTATTTTTAATAATTTCGATCTCGATGCTCTGGAGTAGCCGATCGATCGCCTGCTCAAGCTTCTTTTCACCGGCGTAGTGATATTCGGCCTCAAAAATATGACGTGTTTCTTCTTGAATCAACTTGGTCTCAATACGCTCCACTTCTTTTTTTGAAATGAGTTCCGTGAGTCGGCTGTGGAAACGCTCGACATCAATGGAAGCCTTTTTGTTTTGCTTTTGCCAAAGAATAATTCCAATTGCGCGTTCTGCAAGAGTTGGAACTTCACGTGCCGTTTCAGATGCTTCAACTGCGCGATTGCTCGCTCGATTCAGCGTCGCTGATTTTGAGAATAAGTCGAGGTCGGCTCGCACGCTGGATTCGGGAACAGATAGAAGCCCGGATATTTTTGAGATGAAAGCCGCGCGTTCCATTGAGCTTTTTATGCCGACTAGCAGAGGAAATATTTTTTTTGCCATTGCGCGCGCTCTCAAGTTCAAATCAGTTTCGTCTGATGAAATCAGCTCCGCCAAGTAATCAATAACGCCCTTGGCCTCAATTATGGATCGGCGCCATGCCTCCGCGTCTCGAGCTATCAGTTCGGCCGGATCTTTTCCAAGCGGCAGCCGCGCAACTTTAACATTCATGCCGACTCCAAGCGCCAGCGCCGCCCCTTTTTCCATTGCGCCGAGACCAGCCGCGTCTTGGTCTAAGGCAAAAATCAGCGTGTCGCAAAAACGACGTATCATCGCAGAATGTTCTTCGGTAAACGCGGTTCCGGATACGGCGATCGTATTTCCTACTCCGGCTTGGTGAGACATCAAGAGATCCATCTGACCCTCAACCGCGACGCAGGCACCCTGTTTTCGCATTTCTTGCTTTGCCTTGTGGAGACCGTATAGATATTTGGATTTCGAGTAAACGGCAGTTTCAGGACTGTTTATGTACTTAGCGGCGGTGTCGTCATGCGGAAAAATCCTGCCAGAGAACCCTGCGATGCGTCCAGCGGTGTCGAAGAGTGGAAAAATTATTCGAGAACGGAATCGATCGTACGAATTTTTTCTAGCATCGTCCGGCGGCTTAATGGTGAGGCCGGCACTCTCCAATTCAGTATCGCTGTATTTCTTTTTTTGAAGATGATCACGCAATAATCTCCACTCGCCCGGAGCGTAGCCAATTCCCCATTCTTTAATCGTCAAATCTGCGAGCCCCCTCATCTTTAGATACTCGAGCGCCGGCGCGCCCGGATCTGACCATAATATTTTGTGGTAGAAAATGGCGGCCTCTCGAAGGACAGAAAATATTCTCTCGTTTGAGTTCGCGGAGTGATTTCGGCCTCGACCGATTGGCACGCCGGCGCGCTCGGCAAGTATTTTCAAGGATCCGACAAAATCAAGTCCCTCAAATTTTCCTACAAATTCAAAAATATCCCCCTTCGCCTGACAGCCAAAACAATAAAAAGTCCCTCTGTCCGGTGAAACAACGAATGACGCCGATCGCTCGTTGTGAAAAGGACATCTTGATTTCAGGTACTTTCCCGATGGTGTCAGCGTAAGATAGCTACCCACAACATCCTCAATCGGAAGTTTTTCTTTTATTTTTTCCAGGTCGCTTGCCATTGAGGCAATTATACTCCTTCTTAGCTCTTATACTTCTGATTGAATATCTCGGCCTGCTTCGTCGGCAAGGCGTGATACCTCCATAATCATCTTGTTTTTCGGACTCTCTGGAAAACCCGTGCCCGCCGGAATCAGCCGCCCGATGATCACATTTTCCTTAAGACCGACAAGAGTGTCTTCAATTCCTCGAACGGCCGCATTGATAAGTATACGGGTCGTGTGTTGGAATGATGCCGCCGATAGAAAACTCCGTCGCGTGAGAGAAATTTCCGTAATGCCCATGACAATCGGATCCGCTTTTGCGGGCTCTCCCTTCGTATGCTTGTTTTCATGATCAAGAAAACTTTGGCTGACCACGTCTCCGATGGAAAGTGTGGAATCGCCGCCGTCCTTTACTTTGCGCCTTGAGAACATTTGACGAACAATAACCTCGATATGTTTTCGAGAGACCGTCTCGCCTTGAAGCTCGTAGAGCTTAGAGACTTCGCTAATGATGTAGTTTTCCGCTTTATCCCGACTCCCATACTTGAATATCTCATCTATGTCAGCCGATCCGTCCGTAATGATATCCCCCTTGTGAACGGTATCGCCAACTTTTACGAACGGCATACGTTTATAATTGACAATATACTCGACAGTCGCGCTTTTTTTCTTTGATGTGGATTTTACGTCTGAAAGAACGGTAATGACTTTCTCACGCCCCATGTCTTTGATTTCACTTACGGTGCCGTCAGTCTTGCTCACGATCGCCGGGTTTTTCGGACGTCTTTTTTCAAACAACTCTTCAACGCGAGGCAGTCCTTGCGTAATGTCTCCGCCGACCGAAGCGGTGCCTCCGGCGTGGAATGTGCGCATCGTGAGCTGTGTTCCAGGCTCTCCGATAGCTTGAGCCGCAACGGTGCCTACCGCTTCTCCGAGATCAACAAGCTGATTTTTGCCGAGGTCATAGCCGTAGCACTGAACGCAAATTCCATGAAGTGCGCGGCAAGCAAGGGGCGACCGCACCATTACTTCCGCAATTCCAGCTTTATCGATCTCATCCGCATCCTCTTTTGTTATGAGGTGGCCTCGCTTGAATAGCAACTTGTTGCCGTTTGAAATATCCTCGCCCAGTACGCGTCCCTTCAGGGATTTCACGATGGACAGATCCATTCCCGACGCGCTTTGCCGACGAACCGCAATCGAGTCTTTCGTTCCGCAGTCATCGGTCGTTATAATCGCATCTTGCGCAACATCGAAGAGGCGTCTTGTCAGATAGCCTGCTCGGGCAGTGTTCAACGCCGTGTCTGTCAGCCCCTTTCGCGAACCGTGGGTCGTAATAAAGTACTCAATCGGCGTCAGGCCGCGTTTCGATGAAGAGAGAATCGGAAACTCAATCGTCTCTCCCGCGGTATTTTGAATAAGACCTTTCATGCCGGCCATCTGGGTAATCTGGGCAAATGAGCCTCGAGCGCCGGAATAAACCATGTCATACACTGACCCGTTTTTGTCCAGCGTATCAGGCATCAATTTTTCGATTTGGTTTTTTGCGCCGTGCCATATTTCTATTATCTTTCTGAATCTTTCATCCTCGGCGAGAAATCCCATTTCAAATTGCTCCTGAACCTCGTCCGCTCGTTTCTTGGCGGCATCTACAATTTTAGATTTATCGGCTGGTTCTTGGATATCATCAATGCCCCATGTAACGCCGGAATTCGTCGCATACTTGAAACCGAAGGTTTTAATTTTGTCCAAAATCGGCGCAACGTTCGTAATGCCGTATTTATCGATGAGATCGTCAACAATCGAGCTCATCTGTTTCCGATTGATTTCGTAATTTATATAAGGATAATCCGACGGAAGCACGCTGTTAAAAAGAAGTCTGCCGACCGTCGTCTCAAACACCGAATTTTGGAACGCGGAATATTTAACAGAGTCCGTTCCGAGAACTTTTATTTTAGCGCGAAACTTTACCTCTCCAAAATCGTATGCCGTGATTGCGCTGTTCGGACTTGAGAAAAACTTGCCTTCACCGTGCTGGCCCGACAACTCCTTCGTCATCCAATAACAGCCGAGAACGATATCCAGTTTCGCCGAGACTATCGGCTCTCCGTTTCCGGGTTTCAAGATATTTTTGTCGGCGGCCATAATTTCACGAGCTTCCGCCTGGGCCTCGACGCTCAACGGAACATGAACCGCCATCTGGTCTCCATCGAAGTCGGCGTTGAAAGCCGTACATACGAGAGGATGAACCTGAATCGCATTTCCCTCAATTAGAATCGGTTTGAAGGCCTGAATTCCGAGGCGATGGAGCGTGGGAGCGCGATTCAACAGAACATGCTTGTCTTGAATGACATCCTCAAGAATTGCCCATACCTCCGGCAAATCTTCGTCAATGAGTCGGCCCGCGCCTCGGATATTGAAGGCATACTCGCGTCGCAATAATTCCGATATCACAAATGGTCGAAATAGCTCGAGCGCCATGTGTTTCGGAAGACCGCATTGATTGAGTTTTAAATCTGGACCAACAACAATCACCGAGCGCCCGGAATAATCAACGCGCTTTCCGAGCAAATTCGCTCTAAAGAGCCCGCGCTTTCCCTTAAGGTTGTCCGAAAGCGATTTTAATGGCCGACGTTGCGCCTGGCTGACCGCACCCGCTGAAGAAGTGCTGTGTCGTATCGAGTTATCAATAAGCGCGTCAACGGCTTCCTGCAAAATGCGTTTTTCGTTTCTCAAAATAACATCGGGCGCATTTATTTCCTGAAGTTTCTTAAGACGATTATTTCGGTTGATTACACGGCGGTAGAGATCGTTGACGTCCGACGTTGCGTAACGGCCTCCGTCGAGCGGAACCATTGGTCGAAGCGCCGGAGGGATAACGGGAATCGCTGTCATAAACATCCACTCCGGTCGAATACCCGATGAAATCATCGCGCGCAACAAACTAATCCGCTTGTTCAATTTTTCTCGATCTGCCGCGCCAACATCTTCTCTGTCGGCCTCCGCCGCTCTCAACATCTCTTTCAAATCTGTTTCCTTGAGAAGATTGTAAATAGCTTCCGCGCCTATGGCCGCTTCGAAAAGAGCGCTGTATTTCAGCACATAGTTGTGGTAGCTAACCTCGTCGAGCACTAATCGAGGCCGAATATTTTCTATTTCCGCTTTCGTAATGAGAAGTCTCTCCTTAAGCGCTTCTTTAGTTTTTTCATCGGCGAGCGATTTTATTTTTGACTTATATTCCGAATCCAGATCCCGAAGTAGCGATGAGCGCTCCTCCTCGTTTACCTTAATGACTATATATCCGGCGAAGTAAATAACTTTCTCGAGATCTCCCGATGACATGCCGAGCAACATGCCGATGCGAGACGGCATACTTCGAAGAAACCATATGTGAGAGACGGGACTCGCAAGTTCAATATGTCCCATTCTTTCTCTTCGCACAATTGATCGAGTAATCTCCACGCCGCATCTTTCGCAAACGATACCCTTGTAGCGAATACCGCGGTACTTACCGCAATAACACTCGAAATCTTTATCCGGTCCGAATATTTTTTCGTCAAATAGGCCGCTTTTCTCGCTTCTTTGAGTGCGGTAATTTATTGTTTCCGGCTTTGTGACTTCTCCGTATGACCATTCCCTAATTTTCTGCGGTGAAGCGAGACGCAGTACGAGAGCGTCGAAATCCTGCGATGAAAATGTTTTTGTTTTTTGCTGTTGCATGGTTTTCTAAATTAATTACGCTTCGTAATCCGCTTTCTCTCCTGCAGTCCACTTCTTGGGTTCGACATCAAGTGCCAAACCGCGGAGGTTATTCAGCAATACGTTAAATGATGCAGGAATATTCGATTGCCTGATGCGCTCACCCTTCACAATTGAATCAAACGCCGCCGTTCGGCCGAGAATATCGTCGGATTTTATCGTTAACATTTCCCGCAGAGTGTGGGCAACTCCATGGCCGAGAAGCGCCCAGACTTCCATTTCTCCAAACCTCTGTCCCCCGCCCTGCGCTTTACCGCCAAGAGGCTGTTGCGTGATCAGCGAGTACGGGCCTATTGAGCGCATATGTATCTTGTCCTCGACCATGTGGTGAAGCTTCATGATGTACATATAGCCGATCGAAATATCCTGCTCGAACACATCGCCGCTTCTGCCGTCAAAAAGCCTCATCTTTCCGCTACGCGAAAAACCCGCCTTTTCAAGCTCGTCCTTTATTTCGGCTTCGGTAGCGCCTACGAATGGCGGTACAATCGCTTGATAGTCGAGCGTGTGTGCGGCTAGTCCTAAATGCAGTTCAAGTATCTGGCCCAGGTTCATGCGGCTTGGAACGCCGAGCGGTGTCAAGATGACGTCAACAGGCGTGCCGTCCTCGAGAAAAGGCATTTCCTCTTCCGGCAAAATTCTTGAAATTACGCCCTTATTTCCGTGCCTGCCGGCAAGCTTGTCCCCGACCGAAACGCTTCGGAGCTGTGCCACTTCGATATGTATTCGTTTTATGATTCCGGATTCAAGCTTATCGCCGCGTTCGCGAGAGAAAACTTTCACTGAAATGATTCGTCCGCGTTTTCCTCCCTCCATTCGCTTCGAAGTATCTTTTACATCGCGGGCTTTTTCACCGAAAAGTGAGCGCAAGAGACGTTCCTCCGGAGTTAACTGCGTTTCGCCTTTTGGAGTAATCTTGCCGACGAGAATGTCGCCGGAGCGCACTTCGGCGCCGATG
>Ga0155689_135_pt1 | contig 12685 bp, 15 predicted proteins | sample RifCSPlowO2_01_FD_107346 | JGI IMG/M metagenome (GOLD analysis project Ga0155689, IMG submission 107346) | Candidatus Taylorbacteria bacterium RIFCSPLOWO2_01_FULL_45_15b
GAAAGACGAGCCGCTGACCCGGAGTTGCTTGCAAAAGACGCGAAAGAAATTAAACCGACTATTTCAAGCAGTGTGTTTCTTGATCCGGGAAGAGCACTCCGCTTGGCTTTACTGAAGGCGCGAAAACAGGATGTGATTTTAGTGGTCGGCTCATTTTTTCTGGCTGGTGATCTCCGAAGATGGTGGGTTCCCGAGTTTTCCATCCTAAAAAAAAGAATGAGTTAAGACAATGCACGGGGAGCTCTTTTTTGACCTAAAATCTATAGTGTGATAAATATCGGAGGGATGAATGTCTATGCAGAGATAAGCACCGGAGTTTCAGGGGTATTTCATACGAAAGTCTATTTTGGGCCATTTTCTTCGGATAATGCTGATTCAAGCCGATTTTTGGCCAGGGTTCTTGAAAGTGCAATGCGAGAGAGTGTGGGAGACATGGTTACTGCGGAAGAGGTTTACGCGGTTCCGCCGGGATCGAGAATTTATCCTCCTCTGGAATTTTCCAACTTTTTGCTGATTTGATAATTTAAGCGCGCACTAGGGGCGTGTTTTTTAATGTTGACAATTGTAAATTGACAGAGGGCTTTCGTGATATCCTTAAAGGGCGAGCTTCTCATGATTACGAAGGAACTTTTAGAGTACATAAAGGAACAAAAAAAATCGGGTGTCCCTGATGTCGCTATTAGAGCGTCGCTTGTTGCTATTGGCTGGAATGACGCCGATATTTCCGAAGGGTTTATCAATGTTTCTGGAAACGCGCCGTCCGCTCCACACGAGGTCGTCGAACAAAAAAATACCGTCGAGGGCAGTGGTGGTAAGGTAAACATAATTGATCAAAAATATCTTTCGATAGGCACAGATCATCCTGAAGTCGCTCGGATAAACCACGTCCCGCTAAGAATGATAGCCCTCGCCGCCGCCGTACTTGTCCTCGGAGCCGCCGCCGTGTTTGCCCAGAAGACTTTTATTAAAGAAGATCCTTTGGTTGAAATTGCCCGCGCTTTTAAAAATTTATCCGCTCAAGATTCCTACGCGTCCGATGCCTCGTTTACTCTTGCTCTCGGGCGAAATCAAATTTCGCTGTCTGCCAAGGGCCACGCGCAAAATATTTCTAATCCGTCCGCAATTCAGTATGAGGGACTGATGAAAGCTGACGTTCTCGTTGCGCCATCGCAAGGATTCGATATTCGAATTGACACTGAAGCCGAAGTGAAAGTCATTGCGGGAGTCGTGTATGCAAAATTTATAAAACCGCTAAGCCCGCTTTTATTTCCTGAACTTGCGAATATAGGCGGGAAGTGGCTTTTTGCCACAATGCCAAGTGGCCAATCTGTGTCTATGTTGCAAACAGAAGAGGTTAAAGATGTGAATGAAAAGCGGATTCAGGAGATACTTACTTCGCAGGGTGTTCGGCTCCATGATTTTTTTATAGTCGAGTCTCTTGGTAAACAAATCATTGATTCAGAAAAATTTACCGCCTACAAAGTACGTTTTAACACCGAAACCGTCTTAAATTTTATTACAGCACTCGACTTTTCCGCTCCGGACTTTAACAACGGAGCAGATTTGCCTCACGGCGCTGATATTTATATCGACCCTGCGAAAAAGACCATAATCAGTATTCTTGGAGCGCTTGATATCCGCGTATGGATTGATGAAAAGAATGATACGCCAAAGAAACTCGCGCTGAAGGCCGAGGTAGAACTGCCTTCGTTTTTTGTCGAGACACTTCGTAATGAGTTCGGGCTTGACCAAGAGACGAAAAATCTTAATCTTGTTTTCGATGTTGTGTACAAGGATTTTGGAAAGAAAATTTCCATTACTCCGCCCATGGGCGCTGTTTCATTCGAAGAAATTTTGAATGCTTCTACTGCAAGCTCGACGTTGCAGTTAGATGAAAGTCTTTCTCCGCAAGCTTTTGCTCAATAGTATTTTTGATACTATCTGCCGAATATGAAAAGTGCCGCGAGGCTATTTTTTGTAAAGGTTGATAAAAATTCTTTTTAAGGTAGGGTGGAATTATGCTTTACACGAGAAAGGGGGATACAGGTACCACTAAAACCTTCAATATGCCCCAGGGCGTAAGGGTTTCCAAGAGCTCTTGCCAGACCGAGGCGCTTGGCACTTTGGACGAACTCAACTCTTTTTTGGGCTACGTGAAAGTAGTTGCGTCGCGAGCTCGATTGGTGGCATATGGCATTGATTACGAAAAAATAATCCACGGAATTCAGAAGAATCTTTTTATTGTCCAGGCGGAGCTTGCGGGCGCGCCAAAATCAATCTCAGAAGAAAAAGTACAGCGAGTAGAGGCGATTATCGACGATCTCGAGAAAAAAATGCCGCCAATAAAATCATTCTTTATTTCTGGTGGCACTGACATTGCGGCTCTCCTCGATGTATCTCGTACAATCGCTCGCCGTGCGGAGCGCGCGGTGGTTCGTCACAACGAAGAAGTGGTTGAAGCGGGGAATCTGCCGATGCCACCGGTGCCGGAGGGCGGAGTACTATCCGCGGAAGATTTTGCGCACCCTTTGAAACTTCATACCATGGCATATCTCAATCGACTTTCAAGTATTTTGTATGCAATGGCACGCTATGCCAATTTCCACGCAGGAATCACCGAAGAACCTCCGAGTTATGAATAGCGGGAATGGTATAGAGTATTTAGTACTTAGTATTTGGTATCGAAGATGCGTTAGCAAGAAGAGAATTTCCTGGCGACTTCTAGGAGCTTGGATTTTTTTCATATTGCATATATTCTAGTCGCTATGGTGGCTATAGTTTAGTGGTAAAACCCAAGTTTGTGGAACTTGAGTCGAGAGTTCAATTCTCTCTAGCCACCCAATTTACATTTTGTAAAGTAACATAAATTAAAGCATAAATTTCAATTTTGAAAGCCGTGCTATGCTTTTTGGTATGGAAAAGGTAGTCGCTATAATTAATCCCAACGAAGAAATCCTTAATCTTCAGGAAAGAAGTGTTGAAGAAATAAGCGAACTACTTCCTCATTCTCGTGTAGAACTCGTGGGTGCGATGGCAGTACCTATGGTAGGTAGGCCAGAGATTGATATTCTTGTGATAAGTGAAGATGTACATAAGGATTCAGAAATATTGGCGCAACACGAATATAAACAAGGTTCTTTTGTTGATGAAGCATCTTTCTTAAAAAGAAAAGAGAATGGCGTGGAAATAGCTGTTCAAATTATGTCCCTAGATAATGAGATGATAGAAACTCATCGGGGAATAATTAGCACACTTCGCAAAAATGATGATTTAAGAAAAAAGTATGAAGATTTCAAACAAAGCCTCGATGGTCTGACGATCGAGGAGTACAAACGCAAGAAGAGTACATGGCTTAAAGAAAATATTTCGCCTCTATTAAAGGGTTAATTATCGGAGTCCGTAATCTATCGTCCCTACTCTTATACTTACTAATTGTGTCGACCTGCCACGTTGACACGGTAGTGTAAAAGTTCGGATACACAGCCGCGTTATTTTTTGAGTCGGTTTTAAAAAATATTCGTGACCTAATTCGATGGACACTATTTATTGTTACATTCGTGCGCTTTTTCTTACTCTGCGCTAGACTAGCGGTATATGAAAAAACTAACAATAATAATTGCAGTTGTGGTAGTGGGAGCGTTGGCCGCAACACCGCTCTATGCCGCCGTTTTTCGGGCAGGAGAGAGTGTGGCTATTAATGCGAGTGATGTTCAAGGATCGAACGATGTCTATAGCGCAGGCGGGTCGGTGAGTATCTTATCGGCTATTTCGGGTGACGCGGTTCTTGCTGGGGGCACTATTATTGTGAGCGGTAATGTTGCGAACGACCTCGTTACTGTGGGTGGAAGTGTTGTGGTGTCGGGGAATGTCGGAGGAGACGCCAGAATTGCCGGGGGCTCTCTTGTAGTCGAGGGTGATATTGCGGAAGACATGCTGATTGGCGGAGGCGATATAAATATCTCAAATGCAGTTGCCGTCGGCGGAGATCTCTATGTTGCTGGTGGAGCGGTTAATGTTCGCGGAACGGTTACGGGCGAAACCAAAATTCGCGCGGGGCAGGTAACGCTTGGCGGAAATTTCACAGGCCCCGTGGATATTGTTTCAGACGAAGCGGTGGTGATTGAGCGGGAAACTATAGTTCAGGGGTCAATAAAGATTCGTTCGCCAAAAGAACCGATCGTCAATGACGGCGCAAGTCTCGCGTCGAATATTTCGTATGAAAAAATTGAGCGTGTAGAAAAGCGATTCAATCCGTTTCCGTTTCTTGGTGCGCTTGTATTTTTGAAAGTTGTCGCAATGATTATTGTGTCGCTCCTTCTTTTGTGGATTTTTCCTCGCGCTACGAGAAAAGTTGTTCGCGTCGGCCTCGGCGATTTTTGGAGGTCCGCACTTATCGGTCTCATTGTCGGCGTGGTGACGCCAATAGCACTCGTACTTCTCGCGATTTCTGTTGTCGGTATTTGGGCGGGAATTATTCTTGGACTTTTATTTGTGGTACTCGTCATGCTTTCTGCGGCACTTTCCGGAATTTTCTTTGGCACATGGCTTGATACGCTTCACAAAAAAACAAAAGACATTGTCCCTTCCTGGATTCATGTAGTGTTGGGTTCAATCCTTCTTGCAATCGTTTCGTTCGTGCCATTTGTCGGTGGAATTATTGTCTTCATTATTTTTCTCGGAATTTTTGGCGCAGTTGTTAAAACAGCGTACTTCACGGCTCGCGGAAATTAGCCGTCTCGCCATTTGCTGGGCCGTTTTTGCGGCGGAGCTCGGAAACAGGCGGTTTTTTTACGTGTCTCTTGACGACATAGCCGTTTATTGTATAATTGCTCCAGAATAGCTGCCGAACTGTTCCGGATTCCATGAAGTATTTTTATGGGCTGTCCGCTCGTAAAAATGGGCTGCAATCCCATGGTCCGCAAAAGGCATTGAAAATGAACATAGAAGAAATTGAACGCTTGCTTCGCGTTGTTTCGGATCCGCTCCGTCATCAATGGGAAATTAGGAAACTCAACAGCCGTAGTTTGCTCGACGTGAAAAAGTCGCGCGAGGATGCGATTAAACTCGGTAAAAAAAGTCAGAGGAAAAGCGAATTGTGGATTGGAATCAGTGTAATTCCTGGTGTAATTTTTTCCTTATCATGCATTGCTTACAGCAATGGGTCGGGACCCATGCCCGGAATACTCCTTGCGTGGCTCACCGGCATAACTGTTCTGCTCGGCACTGGCGCGCTTTGGAATTCACGAAGATGGCGTATAGTGCGTGAATCTACGGGGCAAACTGTTTCGGCATGCGACTCGATCTTCGAGAACTTCAAGCGGTCTGTCGATTCTCTGAATCCGCTCGGAACCGGGAAGACATATTGGGATCTCATTACGTCCGAATATGTCTCTGACAAGGCAACTGGTCTCGCTGAGAGAGTTTTGGATGCCGAGGAGAGATTTGATAATTGTCGGCATAAACGAAACGTCAGCAGGTATGACGTTGTATACTCTGGTCAATGGGTTGATAGCTGTCAAGGGTGTTTCAAACGGCTTTGGTGCGCCGCTACCAACGATTTCGGGATTGAGCTTGATAAAGCAGACATCTACCGGAAAGCGGCGGCGAGTCTTGAGAAAGGCAAAGCTCCAGTCGAGCCGCGATAGGAGTACACTTACGGGATAGAATGGAATCCCCAACCCGCATGAAATACTGCGGGTTTTTTCCTACATAGATCAGACCTATGTAACAACATAGGTCTGATCTATGTAGCTCCCTACTTCTTTATACTTAGGTTTTTTCTGAAAAATATCTCATTATAGCGATATACATGCATGCATCTTTTTCAAATTTTCTCAAATCTATTGTATGATTATCACCACCATGACCGACTCAAATTCTCATTCTGAAGAAACGCAGGAAATTTCATTGAGGCTTGAACACTATGACGATATGTTTTCGGATTTCGATATACGGCCATACTCAAAGAGAGCGCTTTCCGTTGATTTTTTGGATGAAATTAAGCGAGCGATTCGCGATGGGCGATATGAACAAGTAGAGCTTGTACTGCATATTCCCGCAAAGGAGGTGAGTGAATCTCACCAAGCAACCATACGGGATAGATTGTCGGGGCATTTTAAGAGACATTTTGATTTGCTTTTGAAGGAAAAAAGAAAAGTGCGAAGACTCGGTGTCAGTATGGTCATTCTCGGTATTGTTTCGATGGTGGCCGCCACAGTAATTGTTTTTGAAGACCCGAGAGAGAGCTTATTGCTTTCATTTTTGGTGATTTTTCTCGAACCTGCGGCATGGTTTCTTCTTTGGGAGGGGATGGATCAGATCATATTTAATTCAAAGAGCATAAATCCTGAACTTGATTTTTACCGCAAGATGTCAAATTCCCACGGACATGTGCACTTCAGTACATACTGATCTAAACGAGAGGCATGACACAACTTGATGCGATCCTTCGCGAACTCGAGAGTAGAAAAAATCCTGTAAAGGCGAAGTTTCATTCTGGCTATTTCAAGACTGGAAAAGGTGAGTACGGAGCGGGAGACACTTTTTTGGGAATCACGGTCCCTGAACAGAGAAGGATCGCTCGCGCATACATTGATCTTGCCATTACAGACGTTAAAAAAATGCTCGAGAGCAAAGTTCATGAGCATCGGTTTACTGCACTTGAGATTTTAGTTGCGAAATATAAAAAATCTACGGATAAGGAGAAAAAGAAAATCGTAAATTTCTATCTTAAAAATAGAAAATACATCAATAATTGGGATTTAGTGGATACGTCCGCAAGATTTATTCTGGGCGATTTTCTTCTGGATAAAGACAAATCGGTTCTTTACAAGCTTGCGAAGTCAAAACGTGTCTGGGACAGAAGAATTGCGATTATTTCTACTCACCGATTTATCTACGAAGAAAAGTTTGAAAATACACTTCGGATCGCAAAAATTTTAATTGATGATACGCACGACCTTATTCACAAAGCAGTTGGCTGGATGCTTCGCGAAGTGGGGAATAAATCTCTTGAGACGGAAGAGAAGTTTCTAAAAAAATGCGCGAAAAATATGCCACGGACTATGTTGCGATATGCTATTGAGAAATTTCCTCCTGGAAAGAGGAATTTTTATTTGTCACAATAAGAAGACTCACAAGATTTAAAAAAATCACCCCATCTCTACGAGGTGATTACGATTGTGTCTCCTTCGGAATTCGGAATGAAATGAGGCGGTCCGGAGCAGTTGTCTCCTTTTGATCGCATTGAATTTTCCGCAAGGCGCTGGTTTATGTGCGAGGCCATGCTCGATTCTTTCGAGCACCTGAAGCCACCATTTTCCTTTGCTTCAAAGACTAAATACGCACAACACTCTTTTCCTTGTCCTTTTTTGCAAACATTATCCACGTGTCCTTGTGGTGGCGTTTTGGGAGCCGCTATTTTGGCTAAGAAACATTCTTCGCACAGACCAGTACTTGAATCTTCCTTGTCCGGGTAAAAATCAAAAAAAGGTGAAGGAACGTACTCGAGACGGCATGATCTACAAGTTACTTTGTCGCCCCTTGCTTCTGTTTGAGGGATGTTTACGTCATTCTTTTCTTCGCTCATGGTAATATCCTTTGCTCTATCGTGAAGATTACGCACTCTGTCTCAAATGTCAATTACTTACTCTTTATTCTGATCAATTTGCAAAATTTATATCTGTGGGTAGGATATGGCAAGAAATGTGTTTATGCAAAAATTAAACAAAATGCCGGTAGAAGAATTTTTACTCTGGATTCGCACTTATGAAGGCGCCGAGGTGGGTAATATGGCGAGGGCTATTCTTTCGGAAAATCCTGACTATCTTGACAGTGATGGATATGTACCTGAAACGCGTGTTTGTGAGGTGAGAGAAAGCGCTTGGAGGGCAAGTCCCGAAGCCTCGCAATGCATCAAGCTTCATCCGCTCACGGGGTTAGTCGGTGTGCAAGACGGCGTTCCATTTTCGTGTTTCTACGAGTGGCTAAAAAGGCATGATGGGTGTATCGGCGTCGTTGCGGGCTCGGTCGTAATTGCTACATCGCCTGACCGATACGTAAATCAGACGTATCCAGACCTTGTTATGCATACGCATGAGATTCGCGAAAAGGCAAACGAGCTTTTGCGGAACGAAATTTATCACCCATTGCTTTGGGACATTCTACTCGATACCAAACAGCGTACTCCATCACGACTCGTCAATTAAGACGGGTTTTTTTATACTACGTCCAACCATGCGCGAGCCTCTACTTCGGTTTTAAAATTCTTGAGATTGTCTCGGCCTGCCATCATTTTTATCAATTCCTCCGCCATTTCGTTTCCAAGCGATCCTCCGAAGCTTGCCGTCTTATATACATGGGGGTTGTCGGTCTTCATAAGCATAGCGAGGATTGTAAGCACTTCTGGGTCTTTGTATCCTTCAAGTTTTTGTATATCAATCAAGACTTTAGCCTTTGTATTTGTTTCGGTATGAACTTTTGCGATTGCCCTGGCCACTCTAGAAGCCCATACATAGAGCGCGGGCAAATCCGCTGACGTGAACATGCCGCCGATAGTAAGCAGTAAGCCGTCCGCGTTTTCGTTTATGCCGAGTGTTATTGCCATAGATGATTACCCTATAGTGTAGCAAAGTCATTTTCTTAGCGCACCCCGGTTGGATTTTCTAGGATGTGCGGCGGTCGTCCTACTGCCGTATTTTTTTGGAAAAATCAGGTTCATTTGCGAATTCTTCTGCACGATCATTTATCAAAAACTTTTCTCGCGCTTCTTCAAAAGAGAGATCGGTATCAATGAGTCCAAGATCGTACGCAAGGCGGTCGGAATAGGCAGGCAAAAGTACTTTGTAACTCAAAGGAATTCGTTTGGGGGTAATATTATTCGCATGACGCATGATGTTTGTCGTACATGTGTTCGTGAGGGTATTATAAAATTCCGGTTTTTCCCGAAGCGTGCTTGCTCTCGTTACCATATCAATAAATACTGCGCTCATTTTTTCCTTTGTTGTTCGTATCGGATAGACGTACACAAGGTCTTTTCGGAAATTAGAGCGGAGTTTTACCACGTCTCTCTCGTCGGCGATGACATACGTAATCTCATATTGGTTGAAAAGCCCCTTCAAAGGAGAGAATTTTTCGCCTTTTTCTTTTCTGATTTCAATGGAGATCGCTACGAATTCATCCTCCTCAAATTCAAAACTCAAAAAAGTGTGCGCTGAACCCGCGAGCCCAGAGAAAGGTTCGACTATATAGTAAACGGCTTTAATTTTGTCGAGATCGAATGTTTTGTCGTAGTAGGCCGCAGTGTAGCTTGTGGTCGATGCGTAAGAAAAATTTCGGATATTGTGAACGGAGACAAGATCTCCATTGATTTCCGCATACGGAAGTATCGTCTGATCGGCTGTCCAGTCGCGGTCGTTTGAGGGTTTTTGTAATAGATGCGTGATGAGAATGGTCATCACTATAATAAGAAAAAGGGGGGCGATGAGCCATTTTACAATCCATTTCAAAATTTTCTTCACGATGCTTCAATGGTAGCAGAAATAGCGCTTCTTTTCTTCGGCAAAAAAGCCACGACAGCGCAAGTCTTCGTTGTTATACTGAACGCATTAAAATCCCATGCGCCGAAAAATAAATTACAACGGACGGTTGAAAAGAGATCTTTTCTGGGTTGGTGTCAGCATTGTCTTTGCGATTTTTCTGATTAAGCTCGGAGTGCTGGAAGAATTTTTGGCCGCAACCTCGGGAGTGAAAATTCTCGCGAGTTTCATCGCCGGTATTTTTTTTACGAGTGTTTTTACTATAGCTCCGGCGTCGATCGCTCTTGCCGAACTTGCCACGAGTACGAATATCTACATGGTGGCGTTTTATGGGGCGCTTGGCGCGATGCTTGGCGACTTAATTATTTTTTTCTTCATACGGGACGTTTTTGCAGTTGATTTGAATGGAGCTCTCATGCATTCTAGGTTTAAGAAATTCGCGCGGTACCTCCATCTTGGTTTTATGCGCTGGGCCGCGCCACTTCTCGGGGCACTTATAATCGCGTCGCCACTTCCCGATGAACTGGGGCTTTCCCTTATGGGAGCCGCCCACATGAAGACACGCTACCTCATTCCTGTTTCTTTCGCTTTCAACTTCATCGGTGTCCTCATTATTGCTTTTATTGCCCGAAGTCTTTGATGCGATTATCGCTTTTTATATAAAAGATAAAAGGTGTGCCGTGCCTCATTCTCGGCTTACGATAGTCCGACATTGTGGTATGATTTTTTTGTGGCAATTCTCAAGGAAAAATTCACGAAATTCGAAGCCTGGTTTGATAAGTATGACCGGCACATTTCCTCTGCGGGATTACTTCTTGGTTTTATTGTTGATAGTCTCACTCTGCGGCGTATTGACTTACCACTTGAGAACGCGATTCTTTTTTCCTATATATTCCTTGGCGGTTTTGGTCTCATTATCATCAATATGTTCGAGGCGGGCAGGTGGACCGGCACTTTTATGCAAAAGGTTCGGAAATGGATGCCGCTTGTTATTCAGTATGCGTTTGGAGGACTCTTCAGCGCTTTTTTCATATTTTACTCGCGAAGCGCTTCGTTCGGATCAAGCTGGCCGTTCGTTATTGTTCTCGTCGGGCTTCTTATCGGTAACGAGCTCTTTAAAAAAAGCTATGTACGCCTCGGTTTCCAAACCAGTGTTTATTTTATGGCGGTTTTCTCATACTTGATCTTTGTCGTGCCCATACTCGTAAACAGGATCGGCGCTCATGTGTTTCTTCTTTCGGGAATATTGAGCTTGGTTTTTATCTGGTATTTTATAAAGCTTCTTTTAAAAATTGTTCCCGACAGGATTCGTGAAGCGCAAGGGGTGTTAATCGTAAGCATCGGCTGTATCTACGCTTTTATGAATATCTTTTATTTCACGAATATCATCCCGCCGATACCGCTTTCACTGAAAGCCGCGGGGATGTATCACGAACTTGTAAAACTTCCAGAAGGAGGGTATGTGGCAGAGCAGGAAGCTCGTCCGTGGTACGCGTTTTTCCGGCGCTTTCCCGAATACCATCTTGATGGGGAGCCGGTTTATGCGTATAGTCGGATTTTTGCTCCTACGGATATAAGTACGACAATTGTGCATGAGTGGCAGAAACGTAATGAGGACACTGATTCTTGGGAAACCAGAAGTAGAATTTCTTTTAAAATTGACGGTGGTAGTGGCGTTGGATATAGGGGATACACATTGAAAGAAGCGGTTGACTCGGGACTTTGGAGAGTAAATATAAAAACGACACGTGGACAGGTGTTGGGGCGAATAAAGTTTCGGGCTATCGAGAATTCCCCGAATCTTCAGCTTGAATCCGTGACGCTGTAATTCTCGAGTTGGGGGGATTAGCGGGATAAAACTGCTATATCTTGATTTCGAAACTATCGGATCGTTTAGTATTTGGAGCCTATCCACTATCTCGTGGTACCCAAGTCAGATAACCCTTATTTTTCGGCGAAAAACGAGACGGAGCCTAGAGCGTAATAGCATTACGCTCTAGGCGAGACGAAGTTTTGTAGCTAAAAATAAGGGTTTTATGACAGGGGGAAGATGGTGGATAGGCTCTTAGAGCCTATCCCAAAACCAACCGCAAAGTACCGTTGCAGAATATTTTAGAGCCTGTTTAGAATCTAATGCCTTACTGAAATACCCAAAATTCATTGCGAAAATTGCAGATTTTGAGGTGAAGAAGCGAATACGTGGAGCTTCTGCAAGACCTTGAGCCGAGCACCAAAATGGTGCTTCGGCGAAAGGTGTACCGTTCCCGTAGGGAAGCATATCGAGCGTCGACAAGAAGCATGTCAACACCTGTAGACTGGTCGACAGGGATATTGTCGACATCTGTGGACGATACGCTGACGAAAAATATGCAATTTGCCCGCCCGAAACGACTGTTTCAGTCGGGCGGGTAGCAGAATTTTGGGTATTTCAGGAGGCAAGCGGTATTAATCTTTATATTTTGCGGTTAGATTCTAAACAGGCTCTTAGAGGGGAATTAGATGACGAACGGGCTCTTAAAACGACCGTTTGTCTGAACAGCAATTGCATCTGCGGCTCCCAAGCCAAATACCTCCACCGACAACAACGGTAATGGCAAGAATTATTTCGGATACGTATCCGAAATAAGTTCCTAAAATATCGAGTGCTCTAAGAAGCCAAATCAGGCCAAAGACAATAAGGAGTATGGGAAGAGCTTTGTGGTGTGGACAGGCGCAGATGTTTCTCGAATCTTTTTCATTCATAAAAATGAATAATTTATTATAGCTCGAAAGTAAAGAGACAAAAAGCAGTTGGGGCGAACAGGTTGGAAAATTGTGTATAATATCTTTGTGAAACAATACGCGCGCCTTTTTTTATTTGCGTCGGTCTTTTTAACAGCCAGTACGTCTTTCGCGCATGGACCTGATTCACTTCAGGGCGGTCGTGCCGAGATTTTGACATATATCGAAGACAGGATATTGGGAGATGCGACTCACGAAGAAGTGGAGGAATTGCTGGTTAAAATTTTTATTGAAGCGGTTACCGAGGAAGAAGCGTTAAGATTTGCCGAATTGCTGAAGGAAGAACCGGGTGCGGTTTCTTTAATCAAAAAGAATTCCTCACCGCTTGCGGTGGGGTACCTCACCACCATACACTGGATGAATGGCTG
>Ga0155689_118_pt2 | contig 12653 bp, 13 predicted proteins | sample RifCSPlowO2_01_FD_107346 | JGI IMG/M metagenome (GOLD analysis project Ga0155689, IMG submission 107346) | Candidatus Taylorbacteria bacterium RIFCSPLOWO2_01_FULL_45_15b
TTGAACTACGGCGCTTTACCTGTGCCGATCGAGCTCGTCTCTACACAAAACGTTGGCGCTTCACTCGGAGCTAAAATTCTCCATGGCGGCGTGCGCGCCGGTATCATCGGGCTGATAATCGTCGCCCTTTTTATGTTGATTTGGTACCGAATTCCGGGAGTTGTTGCGGCTCTCGCGCTTGCATTTTACGCCATACTCATGCTCGCGATATTCAAGCTAGTCGGCGTTACGCTTACCGCGGCGGGAATTGCGGGTTTTATTATTTCTCTCGGAATAGCGCTTGACGCGAATGTGATTATTTTTGAACGCATTAAAGAAGAACGGGAGAATAGCCGAGATGATTTCCCGGCGGCCGTTTCCGAAGCGTTTAGGCGAGCGTGGCTTTCTATCCGCGATGGAAATGTTACATCCATTTTGGGCGCCATCGTTTTGTTTTGGTTTGGCTCGAGTCTTATTGAAGGATTTGCCTTGATTTTGGGCATTGGTGTCGCGCTCAGCATGATTACGGCGATTTGGGTGACAAAAGCATTCATGCTCGCGGTCTCGCCGAAAAAAATTACACCTTCGAATTCATTCGCTTATGGTTCGGGTCTAAAAAAATAATTCTATGACTTACACATTTGGCACATTTCTTCGTTACATCGCTCGTTTGCTTCTTACAGAAGCAGTACACCTTTCGCATTCTGAAACAGAACGCTCAAGGTCTTGCGAAGCTCCAAGTATTCGCTTCTCACCCCGCAGTACTATTCGTACAGCTTGGTCGCAAGCCTTTCTCGTGCCTCGAACTGTATCCAAATGTGTAAGTCCTAAATATAATATTCTATGAACGCTGTACGCTATCGAAAATTTTTCTACACTCTCTCGGCAATAATGGTCGGCCTCGCTATTTTTTCTATAAGCGTTTGGGGCTTTAAATTTGGATTGGACTTCACGGGCGGCTCTTTATTGGAAATTACCTATACCGATTCGCGCCCGGCCTTACCAGAGGTTCAGAGTTCTCTCAAAAATGCCGGATTCGAAAACGCCTCTGTTCGGGAAACAGGTGAAAAGGGATACATTGTCCGGACGAAAAATCTTTCTGATAAGGATATTTTTGCGCTCGAAAACGGACTTTCATTGGGTGGCACAAAATCTTTCACCCGAGATCGGCTTACAAGCATAGGGCCCGTCATCGGCCAGGAATTGAAACAAAAAGCCTGGATCGCCATTGTCTTCATCATCCTCATTACCGTCATATACATAGCCATAGCTTTCCGTCACGTGGGTGACTCTTTGAAGACAAAATCAGGTAAAACAATTTCTTCATGGCACTACGGACTGATGTCGATTGTCGCTCTTGTTCATGATATTGCGATTCCTGCCGGCGTATTTTCGGTGCTTGGACACTTTGCGGGAGTGGAAGTGGACGCGCTTTTCGTGACCGCGCTTCTCGCGCTTCTCGGGTATTCAATTAACGATACGATCGTCATTTTTGACCGAATCCGCGAAAATTTGAAGAAAAATGCCGATCATTCTGTTCGAGAAGAATTTGAATTTACGGTGGGAAAAAGTCTCACCCAGACATACGGGCGCTCCATCAACACTTCCATGACGACCCTCATCGTTCTTCTCGCGCTTCTTTTTTTGGGCGGGGGAGCAACGTTCTATTTCATACTCGCGCTCACTGTCGGTGTCGTTGCGGGTGCATATTCATCTATTTTCCTCGCCGCACCCCTTCTCGTCACGGTTGAGAAGTGGTATGAGAGAAAGAAATAATATGGGATTTAGAGAAGATTCAATCAAAAAAAGAGTTAATAAAATTTTGCTATTAGCACTACTACCCATACTGGCGCTAATTTTCCTCATCCATCAGGAATTATATGAGAGTAATTTCGCAAGCGTTGATTGGTGTTACACCGAAGTTTATTGTGGAGGACCTCAAATTGTAATTCTAATATTTTCAGCAATTTCTACTCTTGCATTGCTGGCGTATTTATTTGTTAGAAAAAAGGACGCAAGAAATGTGGCTTCGACAGCGCAGGGCAATTTCGCCGTTGCCGGTGCCGGTCTCGGTGTATTTCTTGCGGCTTTATCAACTTTTTTTATTCCCATTCTTCAGGTTTTGAGGGAGGCCGCTAGCGGAGGTGTAGACAGCGCACGTCTTCTTTTTCCCATATATATTGTTATAGGAGGATTTATTGGTCTGGTACTTGGATACTTAAAAAAGAAAAAATAGCTCATGACAAGAAAAATTATTTTATCTGCTGCCTGGCTTATAGTCCCAACAATATTTATTGTCATTTTGACTGATCAGGCATGGGGAAATTCTTACTGTGAAAACGGGTGTGTTATTCCTTATTGGATAGGTGCCTACGTCTTTGGGCTTGCAGGTGTCGTCGCACTCCTAATTCTTTGGGTACCGAATGGCGCGGCTCTGTCTCGGCAATTTATATATTTTATTCTAATCCTGTCTTTGAGCGCATTGTATGGTGGCACTGTAATCTGGCTGACGAGACTCATCGTCAGTGTGTAGATTTTTTTCTCGTTATTGTTGAAAATACCTTAGTAAATCTAAGTAATTACTCTATCAAGGCTTGGATTTAGGGCCCGAATGCCCTTTTCACACCTTCTACGCCCTTGAGCTTGACTCTATTTGGCCAATGACTATAATGGTTTTTACGTCTTAAAGGCAAGACGTTAGGTTCGTTGACACTTAAATTGAAATATTTGCGCAAAAGCCCGCTTTGGCGGGAGCCTATTATGGATAGGTAAGTAGCGTAAAAGAGAACCCCAGCCGTAATTTTACCGAATAAAAAATGTAATTGATTGAAAATCTACTGATGAATAGGCAATCATTGAGAGTTTTATTCTGTGAAATTACGGCTGGGTAGTGCAAGTTCACCGAGCACCACTTTGGTTAATTGAAATTTCTTAATCCGTAAAAAACCAAAAAGTGATATAAAAAAATAGAAGCATCGATTGACGAAAATGGTGCTCGGTATACGTAAAACTCTGGCTTTAAAACCAGAGGCTATTACAAATAATGATTTGAGCGAAGGTCACTCTCTTAAATAGGAAGACAGGTTGAAAATAATGGAAGCATTATTTTTTATTTTGTTCCGTTCTAAAAAATTTATAGCAGCAATGCATTAAATTCTTAATAAGAGTTTGATCCTAGCTCAGGATGAACGCTGGCGGCGTGGATAAGGCATGCAAGTCGAACGCCGGAAGTCGGACATCGGATGTCAGAAATCGGATATAATTATTGCAATGAATGCTGATAACTTGGAAGTGTATAAAAAAGCAAGCGCATTGTTTCCAAAGATATATCGGATTGTGCGGTCTTGGAAGCAAATTGACCAACGAGAAATTGGAAGTCAAATGATTCGTTCGGCAAATTCAATTCATGCGAATATTGCTGAGGGAATAAGTAAGACACCTCAAGATTTTAAGCGTTATATTTCTAACGCAATTGGTTCATGCGACGAGTTGATTAGTCACATAAAAGATTGTGCTAATGTTGAACTAATTTCTATAGACAAACGAGATAATCTGCTTCAAGAATATACAGTTATTGCGAAGCAATTAACACGTCTTAAGCAACATTGGAAATAATTTGTATTCCGAATCTCTGGTTTCTGTTGTCCGACTTCTGGAGTGGCAGACGAGGTAGTAACACGTAGGTACGCACCCCGAAGTCGGGCATAGCTAGCCGAAAGGTTAGGTAATTCCCGATAGTCTCCGACCCGAAAGGCGTCGGAGTAAAGTTTTTTCGCTTTGGGAGCGGCCTGCGGAGTATCAGCTAGTTGGTAGGGTAATGGCCTACCAAGGCTATGACGCTTAGGGGGAGTGAGAGCTCGATCCCCACCGATGGAACTGAGATAAACGTTCGTACTTAATTTTGAAACGAACGGAATAAATCCTTGCTAGGATTTTTCCTCCTGCTCGAGGCCAAGCCTCTGCGCAGAGCCTTTTCAAAATAAGTACTCACTCTCGCCTGAGAGGAAAAGAACAACTGTCTCCTTGTGGAGTAATTCACAAGTAAAACCCAACTCATAACGGTGGAGTCTTCATGCTAGAATGGTCTAAATGAAGAGAATACCGTGGGAAGTTGGCGAAAATAAATTTACAGACGCTTATGTCGCAGGATTTTTTGATGGAGATGGTTCTCTGGTAGCAATACTAGAAAAACAATCATCAAAATATTCGCGAACATATCGACCTAGACTTAGGATAAATTTCACACAACATATACGGCATTCAGCAATGCTCGATCGGTTATGTGATTACTTAGGTGCGGGTCATGTGCGTCTGTATTCTTCTCATGAAATGGCGGAATTAGTTATTCAGGACCGAGTAGATATTCTACGAGTTTTGAATAAAATGCTTCCACATTTGATTTTAAAGAAGAACCAAGTCATTCTCGCGATTGAAGTGTTATTGTTAATCGGTGAGAATGTTCGCACGAATAGAATATCGGATATTAATTATTTTAAGATACTCGAATGTGTTAAAAAGATAAGAAATCTGAATTCAAAATCGGGTGGTAAAAAGGATTTTATTTCGCTTAACCCCGTAACGACTTCTCGTTTAACACGAGAGAGTTCACAACGGTCACGAGACCTAAGTGTGAGCTAACATGTTGGCTCCCTCCCTAGTTTTCTTTTTAGAAATTTCTAGAGATTAAAACTAGGGAGGGATGAAGGTATAGTCTGATACCCCGAGTGATCGGGGAAAACGATATGACGGTCCATACACCTACGGGTGGCCGCAGTCGAGAATCTTCCGCAATGGGCGAAAGCCTGACGGAGCGACGCCGCGTGCAGGATGACGTACTTCGGTATGTAAACTGCTTTTGTAGACTAGAAAATTATTGATCAGTCTAAGAATAAGAGGTTGCTAAACTCGTGCCAGCAGCAGCGGTAATACGAGTGCCTCAAGCGTTATCCGGAATCATTGGGCGTAAAGGGTGTGTAGGCGGTCGTGTTAGTCTTTCGTGAAATTCTTCGGCTTAACCGGGGGTCCGCGGGGGAAACGGCACGACTAGAGGATGCGAGAGGTGAATGGAACTCATAGTGTAGGGGTGAAATCCGTTGATATTATGGGGAACACCAAAAGCGAAGGCAATTCACTGGCGCACTCCTGACGCTGAAACACGAAAGCGTGGGTAGCGAATGGGATCGATGATAGTTTTTAAGTTATAAGTTTAAAAGTTTATAAGTTAAAAAGTATTGCACCGCGAGGGGTCGCGGTAGGTTCCCCAAGTTGTTTTTAGACAGCTTGGAAAAAATTTGGCTGTATGCTGGAAAAACCGAGCATCCAACAATACCGAAAGGTAAAAATTTGTTGGTGCGGTCAATCAGCAGGGAAGTTCCACAAGGAACCCCTCAGAGACTATACGCCAAACCCTAAATCACTTTGCCTATTGGCAAATGATCGGGAAGATATAGTCCGAACTGCATGGCGACATGCAGAGACAGGCAGAAATGTCCTGTCCAACTTGTACACTTTGTTGAGAGAAAATAAAAAGAAAGGAGAAGAAATGAACACGCCGGTAGTTAAAATCTTAGAGTATGGCGGTCGCTATTTGGGCAAGTATCCTTATGGAGGTTTCAGCATCACAGTTTCCGCCGGAGATCAATTGCTGGAAGTTATAGGTTCACCAGAATACGGTCCAACCAATAGCGATACAGTCCTAAAGAGGGCTCGGTGTATTTCTATTGCAAAACGAAAGGCCCGAATGATTGCTAAAGCTCTTCACCTAGAGGTTCGGGAGGATTTTTTCAAATAAAACTTCCCGCGACCGAGCCATCACTATTGGTGGTGGCTCTCTCAACAAAGTGTACAAGTTATGAAGTGAATGAGATGGATACGATTTTCGCGCATTCCGCGTGGGTTCCGCATCTGTCCGCATGGCTTCACCGTAACAAAATTGTAGATACCCCAGTAGTCCACGCCCTAAACGATCTTCTCTAGCTTTTCGGAGTATCGACCCTCTGAGAGGCGAAGCTAACGCGTTAAGAGAAGCGCCTGGGTAGTACGACCGCAAGGTTAAAACTCAAAGGAATAGACGGGGACTTGCACAAGCAGTGGATCGTGTGGTTTAATTCGTCGGTAAACGAAGAACCTTACCAGGGTTAGAAATCTAGTCGAATCTATTTGGAAACAGATAGAGTCCGCAAGGACGGCTAGACAGGTGCTGCATGGCCGGACCTAGTGTTCGACGGCCACCTCGAAAGTAATTTTGAGGAACAAACTCCAGCTCATAACGGTAGAGCCCATGTATAGTCGTGGTAAAATAATACTATGATTAAAACGGGTGTTATCGTAGGAAGTTCGGATACTGATTTTTGTGAAATATTTAATGATGACTTTGCTTTTTACATTCTTGGATTGTGGTGTGCGGATGGGTACCACAGGACAAGTAGTATTGGATTAAGCAACGTTGACCACACTCTTATTTTGCAGTTTAGAGATTTTTTGGCAAAAATTTTTCCAATCGAACGATTGCGGTTGCGAATCTATATTCCTCTAGAAAAGAAAGAATATGATTTAACATCGCTTATATCGTCAGGAATAAATAAAATCTCCTATTGCAAAATTAAGAAAGCGAAAGCACCGACAGTACATATCTATGTAAATAGTCGGCCGCTTTTAAGGGCTTTTAGAAAAGCTCGAGATGGCATTCAGGGCGTAGATGATGTGAATTTCATCACCGCGTATTTTTCTGGTCGTTTTGACGGAGATGGCTCTGTTTCAAGCGATGGTAGAAAAGATTGTCGTATTGCGTACAGCACAAGCGCTGAAGCTACAACCGATTGCAACCTACTTCATTATTTGGGAATTAAAAGTGCAAAAGTGTATCACTATGCGGCGGCTCGCACATATTGCATCTATATTTCCCGATATGAATCTGAAAGATTCTTAAAAAATATTCGAGAATATTCTTGATCACAAAAATCAGTATCCGTACCCTCTAGAGACTTAGCTTATCAACAGAGATAAGCTAGATGGTGGATTTTTATTCATCATAAGACGCTGGCTCCTAAACCCCTTTGTGGGTCGGATGAAGGTATAGTCCGTGCCGTTAGTAATAACGGAATTGCACAGTCGTCAGTTCGTGGTATGAATTGTTCCCTTAAGTGGGGTAACGAACGCAACCCTCGTTGCCTGTTATATTTGTCAGGCGAGACTGCCCAGCCCCAAGCGCACGAAGTGTGCGCAGTATGTGTATCAAGTATAAGTATGAGTATGGACATCAGAAAAGATGCCTGCGCGGAAGCGCGAAAATACTAATACTTATACTAAATACTTATACTGCAATTCGCTTCGCGAATTGTGGGCTGGGAGGAAGGCGAGGATGACGCCAGGTCAGCATGGCCCTCTGATACCCTGGGCTACACACGCGATACAATCGCCGCTACAACGCGTTGCGACGGGGAAACCCCGAGCTAATCGTAAGAAAGGCGGCGCCAGTTCGGATAGGAGTCTGCAACTCGACTCCTTGAAGCCGGAATTGCTAGTAATCGCAGGTCAGCACACTGCGGTGAATACGTTCTCAAGTCTTGTACTCACCGCCCGTCAACTCAAGGGAGTTGGGAGTACCCGAAGTCCCCGCCTAAGTTTTTGTCTGAACAAAAATTTAGGCGGGGCCTAAGGTAAGCTCAATGACAGGGAGTAAGTCGTCATTACACAATGCTAATTGCGACATGTCAAGGTAACTTGACATAAAAATCCAACTGAAATCGGTGAAGCCCTCCTCTTTAATTGTTATAATTAAAGGCATGAAGGTAATACCGAGGGAAGCTGGGAGAGTCACTTATTCAACGGAAATTCGAAATCTAAAAAAAGTTCCTTTTACGTCCTTACAAAGGGCATTGGTGATTGGAAGTATTTTAGGTGACGGATGCCTGTGTGAAAATTGGTCAAAGACAAATTATCGATTGTTTATCAATCACTGTATAGAGCAAAAGGAGTATATATCTTGGAAATATGATGTTCTGAAAAATTATATACTTTCGGAGCCTCGATACTACGCCAGAAACAATTCTCTTACTATTCGTACAATCAGTCATTCTGAATTGTCAGAATTACGAGACACTTTCTACAGAGATAAACAGAAGATAATCCCTCAAAATATCAAGAAATTTCTAGAAGATCCACGTGTGATTGCTATATGGTTTATGGATGACGGCAATGCTATCATCCGAAACGCAAATCATATTGGTTATCACATTAATACACAATCTTTCACACGTGAAGAAAACAAATTGCTTGCTGAATGTTTATACGCACTATATGGTATAAGTGCGACGTTAGAACAGAATCATGGAAGATATCGTTTAGCAATTTGGAAGCAGGATTCGAGAAAGAAGATTAGAAACTTGATAGAGCCATACATTTTGAAGGATATGTATTACAAACTCGGTTGAATAAGTGACTCTCCTTAGCCCCGTAGAGACTGGATCCCGCCAAAATTTTTACTATAAAAATTTGGGCGGGGGAAGATAGTGGTTAATTATCTGGACTATTTTCAGATGAAGCCACTATAAAACGTTGGCCCCCTCCCTAGTTTTGGTTTGTAGAAATTTCTATAGATCAAAACTAGGGAGGGGTGAAGATATAGTCCATGCCTTAATGAAAATTAGGGAAAGAACATGAACAAGGCACGGGTAGCGGAAGCTGCTCGTGGAATATTTCAATTTGAACTGTCCATTTGCAATTCGCCTCGGCGAATGCGTGGATTTATTGAGTCGATTGTCCGCCCAAGTTTTGCAATGCAAAATTTAGGCGGATGAGTTTGTCCGAGACTATAAACGGATTGACGTTGGCTAAATCAATTTGCTTTGCAAATTGATCGCCCTATCCCGCAAGGGATTTAGGGGAAAGAACAATGCAGCCTAAAACAATTTGCTTCGTAAATTGTTCGGCCAAGGGAACGGAACAAAATAAAGAATAATGCCAAAAAACCGCTAATACTGGCGGTTTTTTGCGTGATTGACTCTATTGGGATTTGTATGGTAAAATTACATCGGAATTATATTGAGAAATTTACTGACCCTCACGAAACTCCATAGTATCGCAAAAATTGTCCGATTTGTTTCCGCCACGCTGGAGGCGAAAATACGACGCACTGTAATATTTTATTACAGTAGGGAGTATTTTTGCCGAAGCGCAAGCGGGGGCGAAACTGGTGGTTTTTGCGCTAAGGAGATGAGTGTGGGTCAGTAGAAAGGAAACTATGGAAAACCGGCGAGTTCGGTTTCGGCGTGAGGAGTCTAAGGCGGAGATTGTCGTCAAAGTGGCGGGCGTATGTCTCGCCATATTTGTCCTTGTTTTTGTCGCGCTGGAGTGGTTGGTGTCTTTGCCCTCGGTGGAAATCTCGGTCTCCACCGGTGAAGTCGTCACTTCAACGGGGGCGGATGGAAGGGGCCTTGACTGGGAGGCGGTGAGGAAGTCGCCGCACCACTCTTATTATGTTCCGTGATGGTGCAACCACATGAATCGCAACGCCTTGTTGCGGTTTTTTTGATATTTTTACCAATGAAGTGTAATATGTGGCTGGAAGGATAAACCTCTTGATCCGTACTTGTTTCAACTTATGAGTGCGAAAAAAAAAGCTCTGGAATACAATTCTCGTAACCAGACGTTTAGGTTTGGCGGGTACGTCATTGCGGTTATTTTATTTATACCACTGACATTAATGTGCTGGCTTTATCGAAATAAGTGACTGGATCGAAGGGATTAATTTCCCCTTTTTTTATTCATAAGGTAGCGTGGCGGTTCGTGTGGCGGTTCGTTGAATGAGATATCTCTTTTTGGTATAGTGCCTCCTGTCATCTCTTCCCTGATGGGTCTGACGGTATAATATAAAAATAATGCGTGTGTAGCCGAGGTTGGTTACCCGCCCGAACGCCAGCCCGATCAAAATCATTCTGGCGGGTACCGTTCGGTACGGGCGGGTGCGCCGGCGATGCTTGCTAGTCTCGCATCGCCCTAATAATGACGATGCCTCGTCATTACCGCTAGAGGTACATGGTAAGATGTCGTAAATAAAATATGCGTGTGTAGCTCAGGTGGTTAGAGCACGTCACTGATAATGACGAGGCCGTAGGTTCGAGTCCTACCACACGCACAAACGAAGTTTGGCTGTGGGCGCATCCTTTTGCGCTTCGCAAAAGGGAGCAAGGACTCGAAGCCCGATTGAGATATTTTATGAGCCAGGCGAAATAAAATATCCAATTGGGGTACTGAACCGGTACGGTTCGAGTCCTACCACACGCACAAACGAAGTTTGGCTGTGGGCGCATCCTTTTGCGCTTCGCAAAAGGGAGCAAGGACTCGAAGCCTGTTTGGGGTATTTTAGAAGTGAACCGCCCTTTGTTGCAGAGCCGCTTTGCTTTTTGATAGTATGTGAAATAGAACTATGGACTTAAATACTGAAGAGAGGTAATTGTGGAATTCAAAATAAGAATATTGTCCGGTGCAGATTTGGCAGAGATTCCGAAAGGAAGTAGTCGCGTGGAAAAGAAATATCGCGCCTTAAGAGGAAAGTTGTTGAGAGAGCGCAAGGCGAACACGTCCTCAAGTATCCAGCCTATAGCTATTACTTCGCGGACTTTGCGTGTCACGTACGATCCGGCAAAAAATCAATACAAGTGACCCGCGCACTCATCCGAGATTTCTCGGATTTTTTATTTCCAATAAAAAACTCTCGTCAAACGAGAGCGTAACCATTGTCAGGATTTGATCTTTCTTTCCACTGTTTATAATCCGAGTAGCTGATTTCTTGCGCACGACTTTGGCCACACTGGATTAAGTAAGCGGCCTCGAGACCGATTTCTTCAAGCCACATTTTCTCATATGCTTCGTCGTATGCGGTCGGAGAGTTCTCTTCTCGGTACTTTTTGCGCCTTTCCCGCGCACAACTCCATTTATCCAATATTTCGTCGTTGTGCCAAGATGGGGACGCAGACCACTCAATTATTTTATTCAGATAATGAAGTATGACGATAGGAAACAAAATGAGGCAAATCAGAACTATTTTGAGAGTCATATTTCTGCAGAAGAGAATATCAATTCTGTGAACATTCGCAATCACTGTTCCTGAATTTTTGTCCGTATCGGCCAGTTTGCCGCAGATTTGATATATAAAGTATAATAAACAACCGGAGGTGTTATGAGTGCGTGGAATCACGAATCCGTGAACATCTGTGGTGAATCAACAACTGAATCTGATATTTCTGATGAGGAAGAAGCGTCATCCGTATTCCCAAAAATAAAGGAGGAACATGGCGATTCTGATGAGGAGGAGTCATAAGTTTTTCGGCAAAGATCGCGGGACGGCTTTCCGAGTAAGAGTCTATATGAGTACCCTCCCTCTGTCAGAATATCTTTATTTCTGGCTTCAAAACTTCGTCTCGATTCGAGCATGATACTATTAAGCTCGAAGATTCGCTTCGTCTTTCGCACGAAAATAGCCATATTATGGCCTGGGTACCACGATATAGTGGATAGGCCCGAAGTTATGCTCCGCGTCGCGGAGTTTTTTGTTTGGAGGACGAAACATTGCGACTGGGCGCAAATATGGTCATGTTGCTTATCAGGGGAACCTGAAATTCGCTTTTTTCCTTTGATTATATTTCAAATATTAACGAAGATTTTATGGTAGTTTTATACACAGTATTGTAAACAAAATTGCCTTATAATAAAGAGAATGAAAAAATGCAGAGAGTGGGCTGCGTTGCTTATTGCATATATTTTTTGTGGCGCAATTTTTTTGTTGCTGCCAATTAAGACAGAGGCTTCTTTTTTAGCTGAAACAAATACGCTATTGAAGGACATGGGTGCTATATACAAGCAGACTCTGCAATTGCACGTGAGGTCTTTCGCCGAACCATTGTCTGCCGCAGGTCGGATGTTTGCTGGGGGTGCGAAGACATCACTTGAGGCGAGTGGTGATTTACTCGCTTCGGTCAGTGACTTTTTTCGGAGAGAAGAAAAGATTGGGCAAAGTGGCTCGAGTCAGGTGGTGCCAGAGTCTATATCAAATATTATTTTTTTTCCCAAAGCTACTTCAACAATTTCGGTGACAAAGGCTTCTCGTGAGTCTTTACAAGAAACCATGTCGCCCCCGCGTGTGCAAAATATTATTGAGACAGTTAGAATTGTAGAATCATCAGTTGCGGCCACAGCCTTGGCTACTCGACTTGATGAGGTGTATGTAGATCTTAGTCGGAAAATTGCCGCAATAAATAATCAACCGATTCAACCGCGTGAGGATATTGCCGCGCTCTGGAAAGCAATTGGGCTCATGACTAGATCTGGTGGATATTTAAATTCTGTTACGATCAATTCCCCAACAATATCTTCCCCAATATTTTCTGGGAATCTAACTGGAGGCAATTCATCCTTCAGCTCTCTTTCTGTAACAGGCAGTGCTACGTCATCGTTTGGTGGAGGAATTTCAGCGGGAGGAGGTTTGTCATTTTCAGGTTCTCTTGCAAATTCTAGCTCGGCCACTTCTACTTTTATTGGGGGGATTGAGACTGCGGGACTTTATGTAACTTCTTTATCCGCCTCCTCGACCTTTGCGAATGGTGTTGATCTTTCCGCCGGATGCTTCTCAATTAACGGGACGTGTGTTGGGGGATCTGGAGGTGGAGGCTCGGGAA
>Ga0155689_126_pt1 | contig 10815 bp, 11 predicted proteins | sample RifCSPlowO2_01_FD_107346 | JGI IMG/M metagenome (GOLD analysis project Ga0155689, IMG submission 107346) | Candidatus Taylorbacteria bacterium RIFCSPLOWO2_01_FULL_45_15b
GTGGTGTCGCTTCCGCTACGAAACTTCTGTGCGTTAGTGAGGGACGGCGCTCACCCCTTCGCCACGGACGCCCTAGCGGAAATGCCCGAGGACGAATCAGAAGACACTGTGCTTGCCCCTGAAGCCCGCGTGAGTACACGTCGGGCTTCTTCCCACCCAATGCGCGCACAAACCCCCGCCGTTAGGCACCCGAGGGGAACGGCGGGGGCTCCCTGCGAGAAAGCAAGCCCGTCAAAGACTTACAACCCAGACCGAAATGAAGCAAGAATCTCTTTCGTGTGCGTTTCCATATCGTGGAAGTTTTCTTTTCTAACCGTGGTCTCCACAAACTCTTTGAGAGGGTATGCCTTGATATGTACTTTTCCGCCGTCACGTTGATGTTTAACCAGTGAATACTCAAAGAACTCACGCGTATCTTGATGTATCATCGGTGCGACAAGTGATAGATATTTCTTTGGGCGGCTTTTGAACTCCTCGCTAGAACCTAGATGCCGAATAACCGAAGTAGTTTCGTTATTTAACATCTGGTCACGGTTGCGAATTAGCGTGACTTCAATCAACCAATACGCATCGGGAGAATATACATCAATATCACCTCTGCCTCCGGGGGCGTGAGAGTAAGGCTTGCCGACATGGTCGGCCTTGTAGTTAGGACGGATATAGAACTCATCCCCGTATTTAATCGCTATCAAAATGCTAATGTAAAACTCAAGTTTGAGGGGGTCTGGAATCTCGTTAAACTCTGCAATCGGACCCTTCCCGCTTTGGAGAGAATCGAGACTCTGACAAATTATCTTCTCGGTAATTCCGTAAGAACTGATTATCGCAGAAATCTTGTTGGTATACTCAGCACCATCAATTTTGTCAGACTTGCGATACTTCTCAACAATGCCAAAAAATAGATCGTCAGCCTTGTCCAACGCTTCAAAATATCTATTCGGGTTACTCTTCTCCTCTTCAGTTAGCACAAAATCAACACTCAACAGTTCCTTGATATAATCCAGTTTGCTCTCGTTTGTCTGAATCAACTTTTTCCCCGCATAGCGTATGCTAATAAAACCGGAGATAAGCATGAGTCGGCGGACTACATCAGGATAATCATCCGTAACTGTGGCAATTTTATTGGTCACCCCGTATTCTTTCTTAACAAAACGATATGCTTGAATGGGAGTATTAAACTTGTTTTTAGAAAGCAAAGTAAGAAGCTCGGCAACATCACCGTTTTTACTAAACATGAGAGGAACGAATTGCTCATAGCTTAACGATTTACCCTCCTCTCGTAGAGCGAGTAGCGCCTGTAAGGCGAAACGAAAGAAGTTGAAATCATTGCTCACATTACGATAGGGAGATTTTCGATTGTATTTCATTGCTTGTACGGAAAAGGCTTCTTGCTCGTCAACGTCTCCTTTTACAAGTCTTTTTGCCATTCGTGAAAGTTTGAGCGGTTTTTCGTATTGAGCGTACACGAATCCAAGTTCCGACAAAGTTCGCATATACGTCCAGAAACGAGAAGCGTATCCTCTAGGGAAACCACCATCGGCGTTTCGAGTTGAGTTCACTTCAATTGCACTTTCTTTTATCTTTTCAATCGTTGTCGAATTAGTAATATGAATCCTTGAACTGGAAACTTCGCCAACTAAATATAGGTGCGAGACAATCTTCAAAAGATTTTCGTCATTCAGGACTGTTCCCTCAAACTCCGACAATCGCAAAAGTATCCCACGATACCGTTCAGGGTTTCTTACGGCAGTTTCAAATGCCATCTGTTTGTACTCCGCCTCTCGTCTTTGTCGTTTCTTCATGTATTTTCGTAGTTAGTCACAAGAACTTCTTTTATCTTTTTCTTGCCGTTGTTGTGGTAGTTAATGTAATTACTCTTTATATCCTGTACATTGTATTTCCCCATCCAATCTAACAACAAGTCATTCTTATCTCCGTTATAGTGCGTTACGTTAGACAAGGCAAATCTAACACCCTCCGAGTGGAGTTTGTCAATCAACTTGAGCAAGTCAGATTCTGCAGTTCTGTCCCAAAACTTGTTATACTCACTTGAAGCGATTAGATAAGGAGGGTCGAGGTAGACAAAATCATTCCGTGAAATTTTTTTATTAGAGAAAAAAGACCGGAAATCCTTCGCGGTCAACTCAATACGTTTGTCTCCCACAAACTCAAAATAAGTATTCAGTGCCGAAACGACATTTTTGTTGAAATCCACATTACCTACGGGTAAATTGAACTTGCCCCCGCCGTTAAATCGGAGCATTCGATTGAACCCGTAGATGAGTAAAACGTATAAGATTAAGGGGTCATTCTCTCTTTCGTTGTTAACACATGCCCGTAATTTCTCGTAACCCTCTTTATTGAACCTTGCAAAATATGTTTTCTTCCACTGCTCTTTCAGCGAACTAGGAACTATATCTTCCTTGTAAGACCTTGAAAGTCCATATTTTTGAGTTATCTTTTCTACCGCCCTAAAAAATGCACTGGGATTTGACGCACTCTTGATTAAAAGATTGTGTATTGCAACGAGGTGCTTGTTTACATCATTTAAGAAATACTTTTTTGCGGTGATATTCAAGAATACTGTACCACCACCAACAAATGGCTCAAAAAAGGTGTTCACCTCCTTGGGGAAGAAGTTGACCAACTGATTCATCAACTTATATTTATCTCCAACATAAAACAGTGGAGACCTTTTAACACTTGTTGTCATTTTACTTTTGTCACAAAAAGAAACTCCTTGTGATTATTAAAGTCTGTGTTTCCGGCGTTGAAATGTCTGTAATCCTTCTCAAAAACTTTTGTTTCTCCTTTTTCGGCCAAGATACTCTCAATTTCGGTGTGGGTAATCTTGTTGAGTGATGAACTACTTTTTGAAGTATAGGTGTTATTGTACGAAACAACCAAGAACTTTGCGTTCAGGTCTTTGACCAATTCTGCCAGTTTTTCCTTCGCGGAAATACGACAGTAATCGCTCATGTTTTCTTCTACAGGTTTGAGTGCTGTCCCATATAACTTTGGCTTGTCCCATTTAACCAAAGTTTCGAGTAGATGATAAAAGCGGCTATATTGTCGTGAATTATAAGGCGGGTCAATGTACACAATGTCTGTTTTTATTCTCTTGGCTAAAAGATTTGCATCTTCTCTGTATATCTCTACATTTTCAACCAGAATTGGAACCGGAGATCGCATCGCGAAAGTATCATCCACCAAAACTTTCTTGAAATATGCGTCATAGTGGCCAACAGTATTAGCGATTTTATCCACCGCATATAACAAAGAGGTGATTAACACATGATACTCCCTTTCAGTTAGTTCGGTTTTTCTCTTTTCGATGTCATCTCGGACAAAGCCGATAATCCTTGCGGAACTTCGGCTAAAGTACTTACCACCGAAGTTTTTGGAGAAATAGCTATCCGTTAGGTCTTTTCCGTTAATACGATTATATCCTTCAATAATGCGGTCGGTTTTCCCTCTGTCCCAGTCTCCTTTATCAAAAAATGCCTTGTAGACAGTATGGTTAGAGTACAGAAAATCATTCAGAATAATGTTCTTAAAACGTGTAGCCGCTTTTGCGGATACCACGCCAGTGCCAGCAAAAATATCCGTGAATGAATTACCACTACACTCTTTCTCTAAAATAGAGAAAATCCAGTCCGCCAATTTGTACTTGTTACCGATATATCTCCGGTTTTGTAGTTCAAAAGAATTTTCTTCCTTACTCGAAAGTGGCAAAGTGGCCTGATTGCCCGACTTCTCGTGTTCATAAAATCTCTTAACCAACGCAACTGATGCCACAATTTGTAGGGCTTTGGCCTGTCCAATTCCGGCAAACTTTCGCAAATCATCTACAGAGATACTCAAAAAGTCCTTGCCGGACTTTTGAATAACTTGTTTTGCAAGTTCTTGAACATTTTTCCCTTGTATTCCACTACCCAACACAATAGCCAAAAGTTCGCTTTTGGATAATGCTTCTGGTCCTTTCGCAAGAAATCTCTCTCTTGGACGACTGTCTTTCGGTAAGTCTTTAATTTTCATATTGCATCCATTCTAGCATCTTTTCTAACAAAAACAGCCGCTGACCTCGACTGTTTTTATGCCTCGCTATTGATATTCCGCAAATTTTTCCTTACGGATTTCATTCAATTAGCTTGTTATTCGTCTTTTTAATGCTTCTCGTATGGAGTCAACCCCCTGTTGTTCTTTAAAAGTACTCCACTCCATATCACTCCTCCCCGGAAACTTCACAGCGTAGCGTTTTTCCAATGTTTCCATTAGGGTATCACCACGAATCCTTCGAAGTCTTCCCATCTCGGTACGAGCTGCGTGTCCAGGCATATTTGTCGCGTTTGTATCAAGTTTTGGCATGGCTTGTCTTTATCTCATTAATTTTGATAAGTATCGACCTATTCCAAAACACAAAAGCGGGACACCCTTCGGTCCCGCTTTTGGTCAGATATTATGCGTGATCGAAGGTGATAGTCGTCTCGGTTCAAAAGCAAAAAATTGTTGTTGAACCCTCGATGATATGTCTCGTTTGAGATTTTGAAATCTGTGGTAATTATGAATGATGCAATTCAAAAAGTCAAATTGATGTTGCGATAAAAAATCACCCTCGCCCCGCTTTTCCATTACTGACTTAAAAAACACGCGCGCATTCTTAAGAAAAAATGGAAAAGGAAAGCGGGGCGAGGGAGGCCGCCGAGTCCGCGAGGCGGGGACGCCGTAGCGAAGCGGAGGCGTATCGGCGAGTCGGCGAGCCGCAGTGGTTGTCATTCTTCGGCTAGGTTTTGTTTGAAATAGGTTCTAACTTGGTCGTATAATGTAGCCCGAATAAAACTTGTGTCAGAAGAAGCGAATTTTTCCCGCGCGGCGCGAAGCGCCGCGTATGCAGGAGAAGGATTTTCTCGGACTTTTTTGTCGTGCAGAGTGAGGTTCGATCCGAAGATTTTCTGCTTGCCCGTTCGTAGACTTGGCGAAGTCGGGGAGAGAGGTTTTTTGGAGGGGAGGTCGTTCCTTTTAGCCGTTTTCTCAAGGGTTGAAGCGGTTTCAACCCATTCTCGCATAGGTTCGATCCACGAAGTGGCATCTCTTTCCAATCTCTCAATTTTCTCTTCAAAACTTTTCTTTTCAGAGAAAAGTTTTGAACGTTCTCGCAGGTAAGTTTCTCGGTCAATATCTTGAGCGAGATAGATATCAAGCAGTCTTTGGATCTTTTCGGAAATAGCAGAAACCCTGTTTCTTAAATTCGTTCCGCGATTTCTGATTGCTCATAAAGCCTCAGAAAAATCTTTCAGCTCTCAAGGCATTTTTGAAGAAAGAAGGGTACGCACTCACTGCAGAAAGGCGGATCAACATCTTCGTGATTTACTGACGTTCGCCGATTGAGTTAATACCGGAGTACCCAAAAAGGCCATGGTTATCAACACATTTTGGCTGCATGATTCTTAACCTAATACACGAACGTCAGTAGTAATGAAAGATGTCTCTGCAGGTGCCCTGCAGTTTTTTATTATTCGATGATTTTTTGAACTTTCTTCTAAGACTTGGTGAAAGGTCAAGCTTTTGATAGCTTGTTTATATATGAAAAAAATAATTGTGGGTGTAATCATAATTGTCCTTATTATTCTGGGTTTTTCTGTAATCCAGCGTTCGCCAAAGAAGGCGGAGGTTTTGGGAGGTGAATATTCGTTGGTGACATATAGCGAGACAAATGCGACTACGACGTTTGGTACCCTCTATGTGGAGTTTGCCGCAGAAGCGTCCGACACGCTGAATGCGTGGATTGATTTTGATAGCGACGGCGCATTTAGCGACACTGAAAAAGTGGTATCCGATTTTCCATTTAAATCTCAAAAAAATTGGAAAAGTGGTTTTGGGGTGAAATTTCCGAGCGAACTTCCGGAGGCACCTGTTGTAAAAATTGAATTGGCAAATGGGGATACTGAAGAAAGTGCACTTTCTGTTACGGAAAGCCCGCGCGCTGACTTGCTCGATTTGGACACTACGACAGATTTTGAAAATTCCATGAAAGGCTGGGGAATCGATATCGCTCACGCACAGGAGTCCGTTACGAGTGCGTATCGTCCGGGCGTTTCTGACATCGGCCAGAGGATTGCTGAATGTGCTCCAACCGCCGCGGCAAATAGTATTATTTCGCTCGCGACAGAGCACGGCACAGCTCTCACAGATTTACCTACTCCAACTGAAATAATTGATGAATTGAAAGGTGAAATGGACTGGACTCCAGCGAACGGTGTTTTGCCGGATGATTTTGTTGAAGGGAAAACGCGCTGGGCTGTCACGCACGGACTTCCAATTGTTACCGAAAAAGTAGGAGATCAGCATGGGCTCACAACTCTCCAAGCACTTCTCGATGCTATGGGAAGCGAAGAAGGTGCGGCGGCGGAACTGCGTATAAAGTTTGCGCAAAATGGGAAAACAACAGGCGGGCATATGGTAACGGTCGTAGGTGTTCATATTACAGGTGACGAAGTTTATATTGATGTGAATGATCCAAAAACTCCCGAGGGAACCGAGACATATCGGATTAGTGGAAACACGATCGAGAATTATCCTTATGAGGGCGATGCGATTCTTTCGTGGGGCTTCGTGCAGAGATGGCAGCCGCCGACAGGCACAGCACTCGACGCTATGACACCAGAAGAGATTTCAGGTATCAGAAGTGCGGTTGGCGACACGGAGAAGATAAAAGTCATCGTAGTCGAGGGTAAACATATTCCAGTGTCTCTCGTTCACATCGGGCAGGGGCCGGAATGTAAAATGGGGGATAAGGAAATGCCCCATTGGCATGCATATGTGGGCTCGAGCGCGAAAGCGCTTGACGGTACGGTAATGACCGACCCAGGTGGGTGCGGTTACGGGATGGCGATCAATATTCCGGTGATTGATGTCGAGATTCAATAAGAATATCGAGGTGGTATAATAATCATATGGACAAAAAGTTTGATGCGGATTTCATAAATAAAAAAGTTCAAAAGGAAATCATTTTTTTCCTTAAGGATGAATCTGAATTGAAGGCTGACGTTGAATACGTGTTCAAGATTGCCATGCCCGACAGACCAAAAGCTTATCTCATGCTTCAGTTTGCGAAGGCCTTAAAGGTAAAGGAGGAAAAAATAATGCCTTTTGTGATGGTTGCAGATCTCATGATGGCGGCTGCAATGAATAATGACGACATAATAGACGACAATGCTGAACGATGTGGCGAAAAAGTCTTGTGGAAAGTTAAAGGTATCAATCTGACTATCATTGTGACGGATTATATGTATGCTTTGATTTTTTCAATATTAAAAAAATACAGGCCAAATATAGGTCACGCTGATTTTCCTGCATACCAAAAATCGGAAAATTTATTGCTGGACTATTTTCGAATAATGAACATTGCTCAATACAATACGACCGTGAGCTCACGATCATTGGCAAAATTCACTTTGAAAGACCTTGAGAATCTTGCGACAAAAAAAGCGAGTCTATTATTTCAATTTTGTACGGTCGTGCCCGCTTATTTTGCGAATCAATATGTAGAAGATTTAGAAAATTTCGGTTATCAGCTTGGAATTGCTCGTCAGTATATAAGTGACATTCAGGATTTTATGAAGGTGCCGGGTGACAATTATAAAGATGGAATGCGAATGGAGGATTATTTTACACATCAACCTAATCTGGTACTCATTTTGATTGGAACTTCAGAAAAGTTGAGTGTTGAAGAAAAAAAATGGTTTTATAAGAATTGGACGAATTCAGTTTCGGAGAAGGATAGAGGTAGTATCACAACAAAAGTCGTGCAATTCGTTCGTAAAACAGATGCAATTCTGGAAGCAAAAAAAGTGTTGAAGAAAATTCAGAAAAAGTTAAAAAAATCCCTTTCCAATCTTCCTAATGAAGAATTCAAAAAAAATATGTCAAAATGGGCATTCCGCTCTTTTCCGATTGACTAATTGAATATACGGCCATTCGCTTTCAGTATTTGACGGGAGGCCCTTTCTATTTATCTTTAAATACAGTACGGTTAGGCGCATGTCTCGAGGAGAAGTTATAGTTCGGTTCGACAAGGTGTCGTTTAGTTTCGGTATTAAAAAGCCCGTTCTCGATGAGGCGGATTTTTCCGTGCGTCGGGGAACAAAGACTACATTCATGGGTCAAAACGGTGCGGGTAAAAGTACCATCTTCAGTCTTATCACAAAAGTGAATGTTCCAGAATCTGGCAACATTTTTATTTCTCAAGGACTCTCGATCGCAACGGCCCGGCAAGTCATACCTCGCGATGAGATGGATGTCACAGTTCGCGATTTTTTTCAGAAGGCGTTTCCCAAGACAGTTTATGATATTGATCCTCGTATTGATGCGGTCTTGGAAGTTGTCAATCTACACGCCAAACACGAAAAGTTGATACGAGCGTTTTCGGGCGGACAACAAGCTCGATTGCTTCTTGCGTACGCTCTTATTCAAGATCCGGATCTTTTGCTTTTGGATGAGCCGACGAATAATCTCGACAAAGACGGCATCGCGCACTTAACTAAATTCTTAGTGGATTACAAAAAGACATGCATCGTTATTTCACACGACGCAGCTTTTCTCAATGCATTTACCGACGGCGTGCTTTATCTTGATGTATTTACGCAAAAGGTGGAGCAATATGTAGGAAACTATAATGATGTGGTTGCGGATATTTCAATCCGTATCGAAAAAGAGAATAGGAAAAATGCCCAGTTGGCGAAAGAAATTCAGGAAAATAAGGACAAGTCTAACTTTTTTGCAAATAAAGGCGGTCAGATGCGGCTCGTCGCGAAACGTATGCGCGAAAAAGCAGAGGAATTGGAAGAGGAGATAGTTGATGTTCGGCGGGAAGACAAAACGATCCGGTCGTTCACCATACCTTCACAAGGAGAACTATCGGGAGAGCTTCTGGAAATAACATCATTTCTCACGATAAAAAACCATAAACCCATAGAACGAAAGAAAAAAATCGTTCTCCGGAAAAATCAGCATTTGCTGCTTTCCGGACCGAACGGTATCGGCAAGAGCACACTCTTGGAGTCATTGGCATCAGGAAAAGCAAAAGGCACCAAGATTGCCGACGGCGTACGTATCGGATATTATCGCCAGGATTTTTCAAACCTTGATTTTGAAAAGACCGTGTACGAGGAACTTGCTAGCGTTATGGATAAATTATTCGAAGACCAGCTTCGTTCCACCGCGGCTGGTTTTTTAATAACAGGGGAATTAGTCAATACGAAGATCGGAAGTTTATCGGAAGGGCAGAAAGGCCTGGTGGCGTTTGCTCGGCTAGTCCTACAACGGCCAGGACTTCTTATCTTCGACGAGCCGACGAACCATATGAATTTTCGTCATCTGCCCGTTCTAGCAAAAGCGCTCGACGAGTATCAGGGGGCGATGATTCTGGTGAGCCACGTTCCCGAATTTGTTAAACAGATCCGGATCGACGACATACTTGATCTCGAAAAGTAAAAGCTCATTTCGCGTGCTTTGTTCAACTCTACTCATACGCACAAAGCACAAACGCATACATAACGGAATTTTGCAAAAGACTAGAATATAAACGCGGGTGGATATATACTTTAGGTATGTCATTAAACTATCGAAAGCTTGAGCGGGTGGTGAAGGGGTACGCGAATCACTCTCGGTTGCGAATAATGGATTTGCTAAAAAAAGAGCCGGAATTGTCGGTGGATGAGATTGCGGATAAGCTCGGAGCAGGATATATGAATACGTCGGATCACCTGCGCCGGCTCGCCGTCGCGGGATTGGTATTGAAACGAAATGACGGGAGCAATGTTCGGCATAAGCTGACGCGTCGCGCAGATAACATTTTGGAATTTTGCAAAAGACTAGAATGATTGCGGAGCGTCCAAAGTCCACAGGTGTGCTCTGTGATTTCTGAAGGTTGGAGTAGGACACGCGACTTACACATCGGGGTTGGAACGCCGCCTTTTATGGAAAGACACAATTGCGTTATTGCGCGTCCGCAAATTTTGAGATAAAGTCACATCGGGGTTTGCTCTATGAATAATGCAGAACTTATTGAAAAGATAAAGAAAATTCGGTGTGCTATTCGGTATCACAGGGATCAGGTTGAAGACGACCGTTGCTGGCTTGATGATTACTTGGTTTGGGCCGAACTTCCGGATTCACCGCCACCTCGCAATCTTACACTCCAGCAGAAATTACTGAAATGCGAGATTTTTTATGCAAATCGTCGGGCAGATGAGCCTGATCCTCGAAGCGAACAAGCGATTTTAGATCCTGCACTTTGGGATCGGGATTTGGAAAAGATGTCGCTTATCGAATTGGCGCAGACAAAAGCAACCTTATTGTTTGTTGTGGGATACCATCGGGATTTGGAGGAAGTAGAAAGGCGGGCACGAACAATTAAGGACGACAGGGATCTTTACTCGATCGCGCTACCAGAAAAAATTCCTGCAGATTTTCGTCTTCCGCCGCGAGATGAATTCTTGGGACGCGCGAAATCGGGGGCGGGATGTCCGAATTTTTGGGATAGTCACGAGCACTGTGGGAGGGAATGTAATCTTTATGAGTGGGGACCGTGTAAATAATGTTCCAGCAAGTCAACATTCAACCGCCTGCAGAGCGGTTTTTTTATGAGGTTTTATGTTAGGTTAAGGAGAAATGATGAAGCGAGATATCATATGGGATGTCGCGGTAATTGGCGGAGGGCCTGCGGGAATGATGGCGGCCGGGCGGGCCGCGGAGCGTGGGCGGCGCGTGCTTTTGCTTGAGAAAAATCCGTCGCTCGGAAAGAAACTCCTCATT
>Ga0155689_114_pt1 | contig 9928 bp, 9 predicted proteins | sample RifCSPlowO2_01_FD_107346 | JGI IMG/M metagenome (GOLD analysis project Ga0155689, IMG submission 107346) | Candidatus Taylorbacteria bacterium RIFCSPLOWO2_01_FULL_45_15b
CGCGAAGCGCGCGCCGTTGCGGAAATTCAATGGGCTTCCATTGCGGAAGCCCATCAAAAAATCTCTGAAAAGGGATTATGTTCTGTCTTGGTGGGCCAGGAGGGAATCGAACCCTCATCCGCGTTTAAATGCGGACAACATTTTAAGTGTTGCGCGTATACCAATTCCGCCACTGACCCATTATTTCTTTTGAATATTTCTTCCCCGATGTGTACTTTGAAGGCTATGACAATTAGGGCATAATATTCTCACAGAGGCTTTTACGTTTTTGTGAGAATCAGATCGTCGGAGATACTGTATCAAAAAAAGGCATTGAGCGGAATCGAACACATTGACTGATTGGAGAATTCGTGGATACTGCGATTAGAAAGGGTTTCCAATGAATGACATATTTGACAAAGAAGCGAAGCGTTATTTAAAACGCAAGGAGGAGCTAAGGCAGAAAGCAATCAAAAAAAGAAAAACGGATGAGCAAAGATTAGCCGCCACACTCAAGCGGATTCCCAAACTAATATCAAATCTTTTAGAAACGAGCGAGGGCTTTGCAAAATACTTGTCGAGAGCCGAGACATTTGATGAGCATGAGCGAATTCTCTCTTTTCCGTTGCCAAGGGGCGAGGCGGCCCCTGTAAAAATAAAAGGAACAATTCTCGCTGAATTCAGATACCACGAGCGGCAAAAGAGCTTCGTGCTTGGGCGTGAAGTCGATGTCGAAATTTCCGAAAAAATTGTTCTTATTGAAGAGGATCGGCAAAGGAGAGTGGGCGTTTTTGAATATGCATATGACGGAGGAGGATATGAATGGAAAGAGAGGCAATTTGGCTCCGAAACATCTCGTCTAGCGCGACTGCTCGCCAATCCCAAAACGATCCTTCATACATTGTTTGAATACAGAAAACCCTAGGCGAAGTGCGACGGCAGAGATGCCGTTTTTTTGTTGTAAAAAAATTAAAAAACTCCGAAGTTATTCGGAGTAGACCAGACTGGTTGCTATCGTAATACTGCTGTTTTGAGCATTTCTTTTGGAACGGTTTCCTCGGGCACGCATGTGATTGATGGACCACCTTGATTAATCCAAATATATGCGAAACAGAGTCCGGTGCGCGGATCCTTGATATACGTAATCTTATATATGATCTCGTCAGCTATTTTCTGTTTTTCTTCAATTGTTGCGACATCTTCATTTCGATACGGATCGGTGCAGCTTACGGTAAGTAGAACGAAGGCGATCAAGACCACGATGACTTTTTGCATAGACAGATTCTTTCTGAAGAGAATTTAAATTAAAAATATAGATTTGTCAAATTAAAAAATCCAAAAATCTCGTTTCCGCATGGAGCCGCGAAAACAAATAAGTTTGTTTTAAGGCGTGGGCGGGAATCTTCCTCTACGAGGACGGTATAGTCTTCATATCGTGCTCGCTTCGCTGTGCGTGATATATTCAGACTTTTCGATTCCCGCACGAAAACTCATAAATGAGTTTTCTACGCTAAGGCGTGGGCGGGAATCGAACTTTACAAGTTCAGTACAGGCTTCACATTTCTAAGAAGAAATATGTTCAGCCTTTTCGATTCCCGAAAAAACTTCGTTTTTTAGGCGTGGGCGGGAATCGAACCCGCGCATGTCGGTTTTGCAGACCGAAGCGTTACCACTTCGCCACCACGCCAAGAAATTAGTATACAGTATATAGTATGGAGTATTGTCTTTCATAGCACTTCTATATCGGTACTTTATTTCTAAATACCAAATACTACATACTAAATACTAATTTGAGATCTCGTCGAGTTTTTGCCGATTTTTTTCTCCCAAATCAATTTTGAAAATGAGAAGCGGGGTGGGGTAGATACGAGAATTGTCTCGAATAAATTGTTCCGCATCGCGGCGTTTTCTTTGTAAAAATTCCATTGCTGATTTTTCTTTTTCTTGCGGGAGAACCGTACAACAAACTGTAACGCGATTATTTTTATATCCGAGAATAATTTCTGTTACAGTGATGAGCGAACTTCCGCTCGATTCCTTGAGAATATAGCTTGAAACTAACTCGCGGAGAATATCTTTTTTTCGCGCATCTTTATTTTCGGTCATAATTATCGAGCTATTGCTACAAAACTTTGTATTTTATCACCCTCCACTATTTCATGTTTAGACTCGATAAGTGCCCCAAATTCAGAATCCTTTGCCGCCTCTACAGCTTTGCGTTTCATTTGTTGAAGTTCACGTATTCTTCCTCGGCCGATTTCCGCATCGCGGCGTAATATTTTTACCTCACTTCCGAGCTTGAGAGTGCCTTCCTGCACGCGGCCACCCAATATCTGTTTGTCTTTCGAACGGGAAAAAATCTTCAGAATTTTTGCAGTTCCAGTCAGCTCGTCTACTGTCTCTTTTGGTGTTATTTCTGCCACGAGCCCCTTTATTCTGTCGATTAGTTTGTAAATAATCTCGAATGTCTCGATGATTGTTCCAGTGCGATCTGCCGCTCCGCGAGCCTGCGCATCAACTCGCACGTTGAAGCCAAGAACGCGCGTCCCCGGGTAAGTCATCGCATGTTTGACGTCGTTTTCCGAAATTGCACCCACGTCCGCGGCGACGATCAGAACCTCGACTTTTTCCGTCTCAATCTTCTTTACTTCAAAACGAATGGCATCGAGCGTGCCCGAAGCGTCGGTTTTTATGACAAGCGGAAGTGAAACTTTACCTTCAGTCGCATGGATGATCGATCGGGTTCCGGCTCCAGATTTTACTGCCAATATTTTTTCTTCCGCCTCTTTTTTGCTTGGAACGCAAAAAAAAGTATCGCCTGCAACCGGTAGCTTTGAAAAACCTATAATGCGAATAGGGCTTGAGAATGTCGCCTCTTTGATAGATTTTCCGAGGAAATTCTGCATAATTCTGACCGGGGCGAATGTGGATCCCGAGACGATAAAATCACCTTGTCGTAGCGTGCCGTTCTTTATAATTAGAGATGCCGCGATTCCTGCTTTAGGGTCAACGTCAGCTTCGATAATTATTCCGTCTGCTGATGCGGTCGGGTCAGCTCGAAGCTCCTGAAGTTCTGCCACAAGTATTATAAGATCCAAAAGGGCGGGAATACCCTCGCCGGTTTTTGAGGATATTGCGATCCAGGGAATATCACCTCCATACCCCTCAAGATATATTTCGCTCTCGGCCAGACTTTGTTTTGTTTTCTCAACATCGCTTTCGGGCTTGTCAATTTTTGTTATAGCGACAATATAGGGAATTCCAGATTTTATGATATGGTTTTTTGCCTCGATTGTTTGAGGCTTTACTCCATCTTCTCCGGAAATAACGAGGACTGCTATGTCGGCAACCTCAACACCGCGAGCGCGTATTGCCTGAAACGCTTCATGTCCGGGAGTATCGAGAAATGTTACAAGCCCCTTTTTTCCCTCCTTCGTCGTATGTTCAACTTCGTACGCGGAGACGTGTTGGGTTATGCCGCCGGTTTCTTTAGCAACAATATTTGTCTTGCGAATATAATCCAAGAGAGAGGATTTTCCATGGTCAATATGACCCATGATTGCAATGACGGGCGGTCGAGCCATTTTTTTGTCGTTCGTTTTTTGCATGTAATTTAGCAAAATTATACTAGGTGCGATTCTGCAGAATCGCGTCGTCCCAGTGTCGATTGAGGGACGACGTTATCTGTTTTTTGTTTTTAATACTAGGTATCGCGCAATTATCAATTAAATCGCGACCGCCTTTACGTTAGTTTTGCACCGCGAGTTTTGCTTTCGCAAGAACCTCTTTTTCTTCGGGTGAAAGCGGTGTGTCACTAACCCATCGTTTGATGGGTTTTGAAAAAATACTTGTGCGCTCCCGTGCGTACAGGCTTGAAATGATGACGCCGTCGCCGATCTCGTTTACATATGCTGTCGCAAAACTCTGATTGCCGCTCTCGCCGTTTCCTCTGAACGCGTTGAAGTGAACTGTCTCACAAGTGCGGAGACTCTTTGAAAGTCTTTTTTCTACACCCGTAAGGTATTTTTCCATCTCATTTTGGAATCCCCTTGATTCAATCCAACCAGCATTAATTGAACTGATCACGCTCTCGAGACTTTTCCCATCTTTGCCGCTAAGGAGTCTGGCAATTCTGATTTCGAGTCGGATTATCCAGACGATAAGGACAATTATGGTGATGGCAAGCACATAGCTCAAAACATCAAAAGGGATTTCCATAAGAGCGCATATTACAAAAAAAAGGCCGTTTAAGCAAGGGTGGGATTGACGAGTGTGGAATAAAAATGGTTCTATCTCACAGTCGGTATAGCTTTCCGCGGTGCGTCTCTATGTATATCAATAATAAACGAATATATCTTGATTATGCTTCACTCACACCGGTTGATACCGGTGTTCGGCGCGTCATGGGTCGTATTTCAAGAAAATTTTTTGCAAACCCGTCCGCTTTGTATGGGGAGGGAGTTGTGGCGAAGCGTGTGCTTGAAAACGCGCGCGCACAATCGGCGGAGTTCTTTAACGCGCACAAGGATGAGATTTATTTTACGTCGGGTGGAACTGAATCAAATAATGTTGCCATACGAGGGATTATTGATATGGCGCGATCGAACGGTACTTTGTATAAAAAAATGCATATTGTAACGAGCGCAATAGAACATTCGTCCGTTCTTGAAGTAATGAAATTTTTTGAAAAGCATGGGGTAGACATTACGTATCTCGGAGTGGACAGCCGCGGGATGATTATTCAAAAAGAACTGGAGGCGGCGTTGCGGCCGGAGACGGTGCTCGTTTCTATTATGATGGTGAATAATGAGGTCGGGAGTTTCAATGACCCCCGGCTTATTGCCCAAAATATCAGGCATTTTGTCCGCCATCGCCAAAACCGGAACCGCGTGTCTCAAAAAATATATTTTCACACCGACGCTTCACAAGCAGGGCTTTACTATGACATTAATACCGAACGACTTGGCGCAGATATGATTACGTTTGATGGTCAAAAAATGTACGGACCGCGCTCATCAGGATTGCTCTTTGTTCGACGGGGAATTTTGCTCGCGCCAATTTTATTCGGCGGAGGCCAAGAAAAAGGCCTGCGTCCTGGGACCGAAGACGTCGCAAAGGCCGTCGGAATCACGGAAGCTTTGCGCGAGGCGATTCGAGTTCGCCGGCGGGAATCGGCGCGATTATATGAATTAAAGAAATATTTTCTTTCCGAGTTGTTAAAAATAAATGGCGTGAATCTAAACGGCACATTCGAGGATTCATCGCCTCATATACTGAATGTCTCGGTACAAGGAATCGATAATGAATTTTTTATTTTACAGCTTGACGCGCGCGGAATAGCCGCAAGTACGAAGAGCGCATGTTTGAGGGACGAAAATGAATCTTATGTGATACGGGCGCTCGGGAGATCTGACCGCGCGAAAAATTCCATTCGATTTTCTTTTGGCCGCCGAACGACAAAGCGAGACATTCATCAAGCAATTTTTGTTATAAAAGAAATATTGGCGTTGAGGTAGCTTTCTCGAATTTCTCCAACCATTCGATCGGTGTTGCTAAATAAGGGCGGGAATAGCTGTCTTCGATATTTTTTCTATGAATTTTGGTATGATATAATTCTATATCCCCAATGAGTAACTCGAATAACAAAACTGCCCAAAATATTCAGCTTTCAGGACTACAAAAATTAGACCATTTTATATTGGGTCTTGATATTGCTCTACTTGGATGGACTGTTGTTAATACTGATTGGATTCCCCAACACAATGTCTACGTTATTTGGCTTGTAGGAATATTTTGGGCACTGATTATTCTTTCTATAATTGCGGGAATAACCAGACAAATATTCATTGCCGAGTTTCTGAGATTCGATGATATGCACCACGATTTTCAACAAAATGGTAATCAAGAGAATAGAGAAAAAGCAAGAAAGCAAATGGATTTTACTGATAAAATATATCGATATTTTGGATTAGCGTCAATCGCTTTATTGGTGATCGCTCTCATGCTGCTTGCAGGTATTAAGCTATTTATTTTGCTCTAATTATTCAAGAATCACGGTCCTTGCGAGAAATAAAGGAAAAAAATCGTCAGTCCGCAAGCACGGCAGTATTTTCGTGATAATATTATAGATTATGCGGAAGGTGTGTCCGCGCCCAGCTTCTAATAAAATGGAAAATCTCACGAAACATCAACTGATTCTCGTAACACTGCTTGTAAGCTTTGTGACGTCGATTGCGACTGGCGTAATTACTTTTTCTTTGCTTCGCGAGGCGCCAACATCAGTTACCCAGACAATCAATCGTGTTGTCGAGAGGACAGTCGAGCAAGTTGTGCCGGTAGAAATTATTACCAACGTGATGAGGGAGGTGAAAGAAGTTAAGGTAACAATTGATGAAGAAGCGGAAATCATATCTGCAATTGCGAAAAATAAGTCGAGCTTCGTTCGTTTATATTCAGCAGATGAAAAGGGAGATAAAAGCCTGTATGTAACACTCGGAATTGTGGTTAAAGATGATGGACTCATTGTCGCCGACAAGAGCTTTATATCTGACAAGGCAAAATATGTTGCCGAGACAGGTGAAGGTGTGGCAGTACCCGTCGTTATTGTTGCAAGAAATGATGCGGGTGGCACGTCATACCTAAAAGCTCGTGAAAAAAATACTGCAGTATCGAAACTCTTTCCCGTTTTATTTGATCCAAATATTCCAAAACTCGGACAGACCGTCATTGCACTCGGGGGAGAGGCAAAGACTGGGATAATAAAGGGAATTATCACGGGTTTTAGCGAGAAAGACGGCCGTTCATATTATGAAGTTGATTTTCCGGTACCCGATTCGTTTATGGGGGCAATGCTTATTTCATCACAGGGAAATTTGCTTGGCATCAGAACTAAGCGTTCGGAAGTTGTCGGGAGAAACATCTTCATATCCGGAAATAGTATTCCTCTCGAGCTTGAGACCATTCAATTTGACTCGCTCTCTGCGACATCGAGCTCGGCTAATCTTCCGCTGGACATAGAAAAGACAGTATCAGTAAATTGACTAGGTTTTACTAGCATTGTATAGTTATTTAACTCCTCGTTGTGGCGGAAAACCCTACTCATTTACATTTGTCGGAGAGGCGATAAAATTAACGAACGAGATACAATAATGACACCATTTAATCACTTTACAACGAAAGCGAAAGAAGCGATTCGGAAGGCCCACGAATTGGCTATTGAACGCGGTCAAAATCATGTCAATCCATTGCACCTTCTGGCGGCTCTGATTCTGCAGGAAGAGAGTATGGTCGCGTCCATTCTTGATAAACTTGAGATTGACACGATGTTACTCACGGACTCTTTACTCGAGTCCATAGAAAGTCCGGAGTCAGGCGGTGTTCTTTCGCCCTCCTATCAGATTTATCTGACGCCGGAACTTGCTCAGGCAATCGAAAGCTCCGGAAAAGTAGCCTCATCATTGAAAGACGAGTTCGTCTCGACCGAGCACCTTTTTATCGCGCTTCTTGACTCGCCCGGTAGCGCGAAGGAAATGTTAAGCCGTTTCAAGATTGATCGAGCGAGCGTTGTCCGAGTACTCGAAGATTTGCGCTCCGGTAAAATTTCAGACGCCGCACAGCCTAAGAAATATAAATTTCTCGCCAAATATGCGCGGAGCCTCACTAAACTTGCGGCCGAAAACAAACTTGATCCGGTGATCGGGCGGGATACGGAAATTTCGCGCATCATACAGATTCTTTCACGTCGCACGAAAAACAATCCAATTTTGATAGGGGAGGCTGGTGTCGGAAAGACAGCGATTGCCGAAGGTCTTGCAAATCGCATGGCTGTCGGAGATGTTCCGGAATCTTTGAAAGACAAAGAGCTCGTATCGCTTGATCTCGGGCTTTTGATTGCCGGTACAAAGTACCGCGGAGAATTTGAAGAGCGACTCAAAAACATAATGAAAGAAGTTGAGCGTTCAGAGGGGAAAATTATTCTCTTTATCGACGAGATTCACACCATCGTCGGAGCAGGTGCCGCTGAAGGATCAATGGATGCGTCAAACATGCTGAAGCCCGCGCTGGCGAAAGGCGAGCTTCGAGCCATCGGCGCTACGACCCTCCGCGAGTTTCAGAAACATATTGAAAAAGATCCCGCGCTTACGCGCCGCTTTCAGCCGGTGTTTGTTTCCGAACCTTCAATTGATGACGCGATTGCGATTTTGAGAGGTATAAAAGAAAAATATGAGCTGTATCACGGCGTCAAAATTACCGATGACGCAATTGTCGCCGCCGTACAGCTTTCTTCGCGCTACATCACTGATAGATTTTTGCCGGACAAAGCGGTGGATCTTATTGACGAGGCCGCATCACAGCTTAAAATCTCCCTCGAAAACATGCCTCCTGCGCTTGAAGAAACTCGCCGAAAGGTGATGCGACTTGAAATTGAGAAAGAGGCCTTGAAGGCGGAACTGGCGACTTCAAAAAATGCAAAATCAAGAACGAAAAAAATCGAAAAGGAAATCGCAGATTTGAAGGAGACGACTTCAGAACTTGAACTTAAATGGAAAAATGAGAAGGAAATTCTTTCCGGTATAAAACAAGTTAAGAAAGAGCTGGAAGCGATGCGCATTGAGGCAGAACATGCTGAAGCACGGGCGGACTTGGCAAAGGCCGCAGAAATTCGATACGGAAGAATTCCACAGCTTGAGAAGGAGCTTGATGGAAAAAATAAGAGACTTAAGAAATTGCAGACAACGCGACGTATTTTGAAAGAAGAGATTGTAGAAGCAGATATCGCTTCGGTGGTTTCGCGCTGGACGAATATTCCGGTGAACAGAATGCTTGAGGAGGAAGCGGAAAAACTTTCACGAATGGAGGAAGTACTGACGCGCCGCATCGTTGGACAGCAGGACGCGGTAAAAAAAATCGCCGACACCGTGAAGCGCTCGAGAGCGGGCATTGCAGATCCCAGTCGTCCGATCGGTTCCTTCATATTCCTTGGTCCTACGGGAGTTGGAAAAACGGAACTTACGAAGGCGCTCGCTGAATTCATGTTTGATGATGATAAGGCGCTCATTCGTATTGATATGTCCGAATTTATGGAAAAACATTCAGTGTCGAAACTCATTGGCGCGCCGCCCGGTTATGTTGGACACGATGAGGGAGGAAGTTTTACAGAAATAGTACGCCATCGTCCGTACTCGGTTATACTTTTTGATGAGATCGAAAAGGCTCATCCGGAAGTTTTCAACATCATGTTGCAGATCATGGATAACGGGCGTTTGACTGACAATAAAGGTCGCGTGGTCAATTTCAAGAACTCAATTATCATAATGACTTCGAATATAGGCGCGCAGTACATTGATAAACTTGAGCAAATCGGTTTCGCCGGTCTCGCGGAAGATAAAGCTAAGTATGAAAAAACGAAAGAGCGCGTCTTGGAGTCATTGAAGGACTATTTCCGACCTGAATTTTTGAATCGCCTCGACGACATAATTATCTTCGATATTTTGAGTCCGGAAGCCATTACCGACATTGTTAAAATTCAGGTCGGTATTGTGAAAGAAAGACTTGCGCAGAAAGAGATTGCGCTCGAAGTTTCTGATGAGGTGCTCGCGTATCTTTCAAAAGAGGGATACAACCCGCAGTACGGCGCGCGCCCACTGAAGAGACTTATCCAAAATAAAATTCTGACTCCGGTTGCGTCCCTTATGATTACGCAGGGAGTTATGAAAGGAGGAGAAATCGCCGTTACGATGAAGGGGAGCGAATTCGCTTTTGACGTCAAGAAAGGAAAAAAAGGATCATTCTTCGAAAAGGATGAGGTGATGGAGGCTGAAACCGTCGCTGTCTAAACTTTATAAATCGCATTTCTCATGTTATATTTTCGAGCGTGTATAATGCGCCGGTCGGATAGCGGCTATTCCAGGAGACTGTAAATCTCCGGCCCAATGGGCATCGCTGGTTC
>Ga0155689_102_pt1 | contig 9906 bp, 9 predicted proteins | sample RifCSPlowO2_01_FD_107346 | JGI IMG/M metagenome (GOLD analysis project Ga0155689, IMG submission 107346) | Candidatus Taylorbacteria bacterium RIFCSPLOWO2_01_FULL_45_15b
ATATAGTTGCCATAGTATGCTACTTTTGATAGTATAGAAATATGAGCCATTACTTTCTTTGCTCACAAAACAATCATAGCAAAAATCGTAGATTTTTTCAATGTATGGTTTCTGATTTTGTAGCCGCCGAATTTCCGAAAACCCCCAGTCCGAATCCCGCCCGCATTCCTCCACAGACCCCTCCTCCGCGCGGGCGAGTCCGAATTCCGCACCCCACCACCATTCCCCCAGAAAAATGAAGCGGGGTGCGGTCAGGAGTTCCGTTCAAAAAAGGCTCGCGCAAATGCTAAAATAACACCACCAAGCAGAAAAAATCTGCACTGCTGCAGATTTTCGTTCTTCGTGGTCAGGAATAATTTGTTTGCCGTCGCAAACAAATTTTCACGACCCTAGCTCGCGGTTTTGCTTACTAGCAAAACATCGCTCCGCTTTCCACAGTGCAGAAAACCCCGCGCAGGCGGGGTTGTTCTGTCAGCTGTGGACCCTACAGGACTCGAACCTGCCACCCCCTCATTGCAAATGAGGTGCTCTACCAGATGAGCTAAGGGCCCAAAATCGTCTATGAATATCGTCGTCTAGGCGCGGGAATAAAGTTCAATCATTTTTTTGTGCATCTACAACAGTATTGGTAACTCCGCAATTATAAGCCAAAAAAATGTTTTCGCAAGATGTGAGATTGATGTGAGATTGATTTATCCCGAATGTTCTGAAAAAATAACCAGCACGGGCCTATAGTATAGTAGTAACACGCGTCCATGGCATGGACGAATCGGGGGTGCGATTCCCCCTAGGTCCACAATGATTGGTGAGGTCAGCTGGGAGCTGTCCGAGCCAAGCACTATTGTGAGACTCTGGAGGAATCGCAGGCCGGAGCACGTCGGTGCGAGGCCGGGCTGTTTGATTTTTTAGTAGAAAAATACAAATAGCCGATTCCCCCTAGGTCCACAAAATAATGAGCAAAGCGAATATATTTTGTAAGACATGGAGCAAGCCGACTGCTAGGCATGCGTGGAAAATCGCAAGGCGCAGTTATGCCGAGCAAGCGCGCGAGACAGTGAGCCGGGCGATCAGCGGATCGTGCCGCGAGGCTCCGAGAAATTTTGCGAGTGGCGACAAGTAAAATATTCGTGGCCGATTCCGTCATGTGTCATCAAAAGCAGAAACCCTATTGGGCGGCAGGAGTGGAAATGAATCCGAACATTTCATTTTTTTGGTATAATGGCCAGATTGATGAATTTCGTTGCATATTAATTATATAGTAACGGCATTATTAGTTTTTATTAACTTAAATGACGAAAAATAAAAAAATTGAGTGGGTTTTGCGAATCGGTGTTGCAGGCGAGTTTTTAGGACACGGAGTCTTCGCAATCCTGGGAAAGGCAGATTGGATAAAATGGACCGAACAACTAACCGGACTTGATGTGGCGTCCGCCGCGACATTTATGTTCGTCGTGGGAATCTTGGATATTTTGTTGGCGATTGTGGTTCTAGTCAAACCAATTAGACCTATTCTATTGTGGATGGCACTCTGGGGTTTTTGGACTGCTCTTGTCCGGCCGCTCGTCGGCTTGCCGATCTGGGATTTTATTGAGCGTTTTGCAAATTGGGCGGCGCCGCTCGCATTATATTATTTGTATCGGGTAGACACTGATCATGACGAAAAATAATGCTCCACACGTTTATCATTTCCCGATGTTCACAATTATTCTTTAATTACAAATATGTCCGCATTGAGGACACGGAAAGCTTTGTTGAAGAACATAGAAAGCTGTGTCAGTCGCATGGTTTGAATGGACGGATAATTTTTGCAAGGGAGGGGATAAACTATCGCACAGCAAGCTGGCGCGGTAGTTGATTTTCCCGACACATATTTCTGAATTCACTGCGACATCCTTCGAGAATTATATTAAGATTGCAGTATCAAGTTGGATTCATGATTTTTCTCGATAAGTTTCTCAACTCCATAACAACGTACAGGCTCGTTTTGAATAGCCTTGTATTTCTAACGGCGATTTCCGTCATACTCGCAGCTTTCGACAGGCTCCGCTACAGCTGGACAGTTACAGTGATGGTGTCGTCACTCCTTGCTCTCTTGGCGGCATGTTATTTTTCCAATTTTATTTTTTCGAAGGTTTTCAATGTTCCGGTAAATGCAGAATCATCCCTCATTACGGCTTTCATACTTTTTCTAATTCTTGCTCCCGCCGACACGAGTAAGCAAATAATGATTTTAGTCATTGCCGGAGTCGTTGCGATGGCTTCCAAATATCTTCTCGCTCCTTTCAGAAAGCATCTTTTCAATCCCGCGGCGTTTGCGGCGGCCACTCTGTATATTTTCGGTCTTGATTCTGCTGTCTGGTGGGTAGGTGATCCATGGATGTTACCATTTGTATTTATCACAGGTTTTTTGATTGTTCGAAAGATTAAGCGTTTTTCGATGGTCGTCGCTTTTTTTGTTGCATGGCTTCTTTCACTGTCTTTTTTTGGAAGAGCAATTTTCTCGAGTTTCCAATCATTTTTCTTTGCTCTAGGGCCAATTCTATTTTATGCAACCATTATGCTCACTGAACCGATTACGACGCCTCCGACAAAAAAACTTCAATGGATATACGGCGCATTGAACGGCCTTCTGCTGAATGTGCCGATCCGCCTTGGCGGTTTTTCCGCAACACCGGAAATCGTATTAATGATTGGAAATGTGCTTTCGTATGCGACCGGCTCTAGACGAAGGTATGAGCTTACACTCAAAGGAAAAAATGAGATCGCAAAAGATGTTTGTGAATTTGTGTTTACACCGGATAGAAAAATAAATTTCAAGCCAGGCCAATATTTGGAGTGGACGCTTGCTCATGATAAAAAAGATTCTCGCGGTAATAGGCGCTATTTCACTATCGCGTCATCGCCGACAGAGGGAGACGTTAAATTGGGCGTAAAATATAATAATCCTCCATCGAGTTTTAAGCGCGCGCTTTTTACCATGCAGGATGGTGATACGTTTGGTGCCGGTCAGTTGGGCGGGGACTTCGTCATGCCACGAGACACAACCAAAAAATTAGTTTTCATAGCAGGCGGCATAGGCATAACGCCGTTTAGAAGCATGATCCGATTTTTGCTTGATAAGAACGAGAGGCGAGATATAACGCTTTTCTACGCAACAAAAACCGAAGCGGAAATTGCTTACAGAGATATTTTCACGGAAGCAAAAAATAAATTAGGAATTAAGACAGAATATATCGTTGGCCGGTTTATTGACGATGAGTTTGTCAGGAGAGTGGTGCCGGATTATCACGAGAGGATTTTTTATATTTCAGGACCGGACGCTATGGTAAATACATTCAAAAAGATGCTATTAAAAATGAATGTGCCAAGACGAAGTATCATTACCGACTATTTTCCGGGGTTCGCGTAAAAAAATATTCTCCAATTTGCCGACAAAGCTAATCTATGGTTAAAAGAAATTTGCATAGGTCTCTTTTTTTTCCTACAATCGACCTTATGCGAAAGCAGTCTTTTTCAATAATTCTCTTCTATCAATACGTCAAAATATCGAATCCCAAAAAGTTTCGAGACGAGCAGTTTGCTATGTGCACACAACTTGGTCTCCGAGGAAGAACAATTGTGGCAACAGAGGGGGTCAACGGAACCCTTGAGGGTGAAACAAAAGCTATAAATAAATACTGCCGCGAGATGAAAAAAGATCGCCGCTTCAGGGATGTTGTATTTAAAAAGAGCGTCGGGACTGGGAAAAATTTCCCGCGGCTTAGTGTGAAAGTTCGCTCCGAGCTTGTGACACTTGGCAAGCCGATAAAAAACTTTTGGAAGAAAAATGGCCGAGGTACGTATATGAAGCCTGCGGATTTGCGGCAAGCCATAAAGAGCGGCGAGAAGATAAAAATCATTGACATGCGAAACGCGTACGAGACCGAAGTGGGGAATTTTGAAAACTCCGCCTTGCCTCCCATGCAGAATTTTCGCGATTTGCCTAAAGTTTTACCGCAATTAAACCAATTTAAAAATGATAAAGTCGTAACTGTCTGCACAGGCGGTATTCGATGTGAAAAAGCGAGTGCATATTTGAAACAAAAAGGATTTAAGAACGTGTACCAACTGGATGGAGGCATTGTTTCTTACATGAAAAAATATCCGTCGCGTGACTTCAAGGGCTCTTTGTATGTCTTTGACGGGAGGATCACCATGCATTTTGATAAAAAAGCAGAGCATGTCGTTGTCGGAAAGTGCGCACTTTGCGATACACCGTCCGAGCGGTATGTGAATTGTTCTAACGATTTATGCCATGTGCACTTTATATGTTGCGAGAGATGCGACAAGGGTATGGCTGTATGTGGCAAGAAGTGCGAGACGCGTATCCGTGTGAATGAAAAAGTTTATGCGAGTAGGATTTGATTATGTCGGCATAACGACTCCTTTTTACTGCCACGATAGACGGGGGAATTTGCTTTTGCATAAAAGAAGCAAGATGTGCAGAGATGAACAAGGGATGTGGGATCCAGGATCCGGGCAACTCGAATTTGATTTGACCCTCGAACAAAATGTCCTAAAAGAAGTTCGTGAAGAATACGGCTGTGGAGGCATCATCGAAGGCGGTTTGCCGGCTCACGACATTTTGCGCACAATTGATGGAAAACCAAGTCATTGGATCGCTGTTCCATTTTTTATCGCAGTCTCGCGCAGTTTGGTCGTAAATAATGAGCCAGAAAAAATAGACGACATTGGATGGTTTCGGCTCGATGCTCTGCCATCCCCGCTTCACAGCGGATTTCAGTATACGCTTTCGAAATTCAAATCCAAATTTCTGCAGTATCTAAATCCAACCGCTCGAGCAGGCATCTAATTTATTTTGTAAAAAATGGGGATTTCTTAGTAATCGTTTTGATCGTCACTTGTTTGGTACATCTAGTAGCTATTTTTTACGATCGTACAGTATAGCTATGTTAAGTTTGTTTTCCCGCTCGTCAAGAACAGCTCGTCAAGAACAATTAGATAACATCTTACGATATATCGTAAGAAAATAGTTTTTAATTCATTCTTTTTTATTTCTTTTAAAAAAAACTAGAAACTACTACCGTTTCATACTTATACTAATACTTGCCCGCCATCGCTGACTCAGGCTTTGGCAGGCGGGCTTTATACTCATACGATTCGTCTACCATTCACTATCCCCAGATAAAGATGTTTTTTACTTGAAGAGAGTTATAATAGGTCGCATTATGGAGGTCAACAGTGAAGTGACACGCCCAGCGCAAGAATGGTGGCGGCGGCATCTCTCTCGAAAAGAATTGCTGGTCGCCGCTTTGTTGGTACTCGGATATGTTCTCGTCTTGATTATCTACCTTCTTCTTGCTGAAAGAAAAGACACGAAAAGCGACGCGGTCAATGCATTGGAGCAATCAATCGAAAGCCGCGAATCACCGACAACTCCTGTTGTTCCTTCGGCAAATCCGGCCGCGGATGCTGTACTCGAAGTGAACCCATTAGAAAGCACCAATCCTTTTGAAGGAAAGACCTATGAAAATCCCTTTGAATAAAACGCTTATTGTTGTAGCGATTATTTTTTCGCTTACCTTGATTCAGGGCGCTCTGGCGCAGTCTATCTTTGATATTGAATTTCCCATTCCCGAACTTGGAAACTGTAAAGATAAACAGACGTGCAAAGTTTATTGCGACGACGAAAACAATAAAGAAGCATGCCGTTCGTTTGCCGCAAAGTATGGCATTGGCGGAAAACAAAAAGATAATGAAAGTGCTGACGAAGAGGAAGTGCTTGCGGCACTCGCGCAAGGCGGCCCCGGCAATTGCGCTGTTGGCAAATCTGCAAAGGGTCGGGAGGCGGCCTGCCATCAGTATTGCAGTAAAAAAGAGAATATCCGCGCATGCGTTCTATTCGGAAAAGAACACGGGTTGTTGAAAGGAAAAAAACTCGAAGAGGCCCAAAAAGTATTGCAAGCGATTGAAAACGGAGTTGAATTGCCAAAGCAGTGCAAGGATGCTGAATCGTGTGAAGCGACATGCAAAAAACCTAAGGATGTTGAAACAGCGCGATCGTGTTTTGCCTTTGCCGAAAAGGCGGGGATATTGCCGGCGGACGTCAACAAGGAAAAAGCTGAAAAGATGTTTCAATTAATGGAGGAAGGAAAGGGTCCATTCAAATCATTTGAGGATTTTGGAAAATGCGAAAATCCCGAAAACGAGGAAATTCTCAATCAGTGTATTCAATTTGGAACTGAGCACGGTTTTATTCCGCCTGAAGAGGCCGAAATTATTAGGAAGACCGGCGGAAAAGGTCCGGGAAGCTGTATTGGACGTGAGCAATGCGATCGATATTGCCGGGAAAATGAGGATGAGTGTATGGCTTTCGCGGAAAGGCATGACCTCTTTCCTCCCGAAGAAAGAGCAAGAATGCGAGAGAGTGCCGAACGAATAAAAAGCGAGCTTCAAAGAGCGCCTGAAGACGTGCGCGCATGTATCGAAAAAGTTCTCGGAGAACAAAAATACAAGGAGATTATGGACGGCATCAGGCCCCCTAATCGAGCGGCGAGCGAACGAATGAGCACATGTTTTGAAGCGTTCCATTCAAGAAATAATGAAGCGAGAGATGGAGGTGATGACAGGCGGGGTCCGCCGGAGGAATTTCCAGGTCAGGGCGAATTTAGGGGCGAGGCGGAGTTTCGAACAGGTCCTGAGCAATCAACTGCTCAAAAACGTCCGGGATTTCCTGAATCTGTTCGTGCATGTGCCATCGAAAAATATGGGGAAGAATTTATGGTTCAGATTGAAAAAAATAATGGCCGTATGACGCGTGAAATGGAAACCAAGATGCGAACGTGTTTCAATGAAGCGCTTGGCGAGCAAAAACCAAATGATTTTACTGGTCCCGGCGGATGCAAAGGAGAAGCGTGCAGACGGTATTGCGAAGACCCCGAGCATCAGCAGGAATGTGCGAGTTTTGAGCACAACGGAAATCCGGGAGTCTCCAATGAAGAACGACGACGGTTTGAAGAGGAGCGTCGCCAGATTTATAATGAACGTCTTCAAAGCGAACAAAATAAGTACTCTGATCCGCAATTTCGAAGCCAAAGTATTCCACAGGACGATGGCGCCTTGCCGACTGATGGCCGCTATATTCCTCCGAACGACGGTTACACCCCACCGAAGGGAGATTTCGACATACCACCGATAGAAAGAAGTTATCCATCCGATCAGTCTCAAGGTTCATATGAGATATATCGTACGCCTGACGATTATCAGCAAGGCCAACTGCAGACGGAGGAATACTTACAACAACGCGAAAATTACGGCGAGATTCCCCAAGGCTCTTTTGTACCGCCAGAAGGATTCAATCCGACACCTACCGGTGAAGCGCCAGTGTCGCGCGGAAACAGAAATATCTTAGAGAGGGCAATCTCATCCACTGCATTGGTAATCTCGGAGTTTGCGAAATTACTTTTTGGCAAATAGTCGAGTCTGCGCATCCCATCGCGGTACATCTCGGTACTTTTCCGAATACATTTCAAGAGGATTTTTCAGATTGCTTGTCGGGCTGCGATTAATTTAAAAAAAATGTGAAATTATGTCAGAGGAATTAAAGAAAAGAGATTGCATTCCCTGCGAGAAAAAAACTGGACGGCTTGATCTTGCAAAAATCAAGCCGCTAAAAGACGCAATTGACGAGGCCTGGGCGCTCGAGGGGGATTACAAAATCTCTCGGCAATTTACATTTCTCACCTTTAAGCACGCAATTAGTTTTGTAAATGAAATTGCGGATATTGCCGAATTCGAAGGACATCACCCGGATTTTCACATCCATTATAACAAAATCACTCTCGATCTTTGGACGCATTCTGTAAATGGACTTACGGAAAACGACTTTATAATGGCGGCGAAGATTGATGAAGTCTTTAGAGAATCTGTGATGTAAGCTTACTTTGTTTTCGGCTTCTGTAATAAGAAAAAACTAGGTATATTAACGTCAATCTTGCCGGCCGATTTGTTGATGGCGATTTCACTTTATATCGTATTTGACTTTTCCATATACCACTATTCCATGAGATGGCATAATATAGGGCATGGAATTTCAGCTTCTTCTCCACAATATCCTTTCAGTGCTGTGCGTGTTTATTTCGCTTGGTCTCGCATCTTTTACATATTTCAGCAATCCTAAAAAAATTGCCAACATTACGCTCGCCGTCACTTTGGTCTGGGTCGCCATTTTTTATGTGTCGCATGTTATCGGGGTAAATACGAAGGACTCTCTGGATTCTCGCAACATTCTGTTGTTGAATTTTTCGATTATTTGGATCATCATTTTTAATCTTCACTGTGTTATCGCGACGCTCGGCAAGACCGTGGAGCAGAGGTACGTGATTATCGGGGTATATTGTCTCGGCATGCTTTTTACTCTTTTGTATCTTTTTTTTCCGGATACCTTTTTATTACCTTCGGAACCAAAAATGTACTTCCCGAATTATTATGTGCCCGGGTCGCTCCATATTCTTATGAGAATAGTTTTTAATGCGATTCTTCCCGTGTATACAATATTACTTCTGATAAAAGCCTATACCGAGGGAGATTTTGTTGCGAGAAACAGACTAAAATATTTTTTGTTCGCAACGACTATTGGTTATTCGGTCGGATTTATACCGGTTTTTTTGATTTACGATATCCCCATCAATCCTAACTGGGGGATTGCCTTCATCATTTTATATGGGGTGCCGTTTGTGTACGGGGCCGTTACTTACGAGCTTCTCGATATTCGCATTTTGGCGCGACGGGCGCTCGGCTATGCGCTCACTGTGGTTATTCTTGTGCTGTTTATCGGCGGCGCAAGTTTTTCGAATCAATTTTTGCAAGAAATGTTTCCATATCTCCCCGCATGGCTGATGCCTCTAGTGGTCGCTTGCATAGCAGGTGTTGTGGGATTTGTTGTCTGGAACAAGACCAAGCAGTCGGAGCTCCTGAAGTATGAATTCGTAACCATCATCGCACACAAATTTCGAACTCCGATAACAGAAGTGAAATGGGCGCTTGAATCAATGTCCATGAATGCGGAGACGGCTGAAAATAAAAGACTTCTTCAATATGTTTCATCGGCAAACGACAAATTGAGAGAGCTTACGAATGCGCTCATTCTCATGTCGGAAAAAGAAACATCGGACGGCAAGATAGATCTATCAAAAATTAATATTAAGTCTTTTGTCGATGAGATTCACAGGAAATACGCCAGTCGCTTTTTGGAGAAGAATATCAGTTTTGAAGTAGAGGAGATACAAACAATCCGAGAAATTTATGCAAACAAGGAGAACGTCGAATTCATACTGAATGTTTTGCTTGATAACGCGCGAGTCTATACGCCATCCAACGGTTCGGTTCGAATATCTCTATTTGAGAAAGACAAACAAGCGGTGATCGCCGTTCATGATGCAGGAATAGGCCTGACTCCGAAGGAGATGCCTTTTATTTTTGATAAATTTAATCGCAGTGAAAGAGCAAAAAAAATTGACACGGAGGGTCTGGGGGTAGGACTTTTTATGGCTAAGCAGATGGCAAATCATATAGGCGCCAAACTTTGGGCTGAATCTAAAGGAGAGAATCAGGGGACGACTTTCTTTCTCACTTTGCCCATGTAGTTCTGATGAATTAAAAAACCGGCGCTTGGACCGGTTGTGGGGGGATGGATGAAAACTATTCATGGTCGGGAAAGTGTGGTTGCAATAGTACGTCATAAAGAAGCGCCGCTCGCACAAACGGGCCATTTTTGACCTGGTCGAGGTATGCGACTCTGGGGTCGTGATCAACTTCCGGCAGAATTTCGGGGGGCACCGCAGGGTCATCTGATTTTCGCGGAAAAGGATGCATCAGAATAGAGTCAGGATGCGGTTTCATGAGCTT
>Ga0155689_115_pt1 | contig 9706 bp, 8 predicted proteins | sample RifCSPlowO2_01_FD_107346 | JGI IMG/M metagenome (GOLD analysis project Ga0155689, IMG submission 107346) | Candidatus Taylorbacteria bacterium RIFCSPLOWO2_01_FULL_45_15b
CTTTTGGTGTGTCTTTTGAATATATGTTCAGCCATTCATCCAGTGTATGGTGGTGAGGTACCCCACCGCAAGCGGTGAGGAATTCTTTTTGATTAAACGTCGACGTCGCTCCGTTTCCGAAAATGGAAGTGGTCGAGGTGCGGCCGACTTGGACTCCGTCCAATCCGGAGACGGCGGTCGAAGAGCTGTAGGTGAAACGCTGAAGGGCTGTCCAAAAATTTGTATTGCCTGTATTCAATGAAGCGACAACAGCGCCCGTTGTCGGTGAAATCGTGAGAGATCCGTCAGTATTTGAGACCGAAGATACTGCACCCGCGCCAGATAATACACACGCACCATTTACACTAAAACAACCCTCTGAAATATCGAGTCCGTTTGTGAAGGTTGAAGTGGCTCCGGAAGAAAGCTTGATGGCTCCTCCCGAAACAACGATACCCTGACTTGTTGCGAGGCCGACACTTGAAACTCCGCCTGAAAATGTCGAAGTCGCAAGACCGGTAACAGTAAGCGATCCGTAAAATGTGGAGTCCCCTGTCGCCTGAAACGTGGAAGAAGCAAAAACCCCACCCGATGAAGAAATATAAAAAAGAGAAGTGCCTAGATAATTTTCTACATCAAAAATACTTGCTGTTTGTGAGGAATTACCTCTCACCGAAAGGGCCGTAGCCGACGACGACGTCGCTTCAATCGAGACGACGGAATTACCAAATGAGGTTGTAGTGCCGAAAGACGATTGTCCGGTTCCGCTTACTTGCCCCGAAACTCTCGCAAACGCCGAAGCGCTAATGAGCTGGCGCGGAGTAAGTGTTTCAAAAGTCGAATTGTCAGAAGAAGCCTCAACCTGAAGATAGACTGTGTCATTTTGAGAAAAATCATAGTCAAGCGAGTCGGGGTATCCATTAGCCGTATCACCGATTGCAACATTAAAAACACCCTCACGGACATTCGCGCTTGTGGCCGTTGGGGCTGATGACGGCCATACGCGAGTCCCCGATCCGACTGTGGCATTATTCCAAATGGAAAATTTAAAATAATATGTAGTCCCCGAACCTCCGAGCAAGTCGCCGCTCGAGTCTGCTAGTCTTCCTTGATAATTCAATATGGCTGGAACGCCGCGCGCGGCAAATACCAACCCTGACGGCACTATAGATGTCATCACAAAAGAAAAAAGAACTAAAAAATGAAGCGCTTGTATGCGCATTTTGGGCATTTTTTGACCGACGTGGTTTCGATAGATTGATATCATGAAAGACCTAATCCTCCCGCAAAACAGCCAGCGCAATATCGTGAACAATTATAGCTTTTTTTGAGACGTGTTTCGTAAAGGCATGGGGATAAAATAGCCTTATTTTTGAAGCTCATTTATGTAAATTACATCTGATTCTTTGCTGAAGTCCTTACTCTTAAAAAATTCGACGAGATATGATAAAAGTCCTTATTTAGAGCCACTTTGCATTTTCGAGATGCCAACCGGCGCTTCACCGTATTTTTTTTCGAATACGGGAAGGATATTCTCGCGGGGCGATTTATATTGTGCAATGCGAACCGTCATCGAAAAAACAGATTCTAAAAAAATTAGCACTCAAAAAAAGAGATGTCATGCTGTGCGGTAAGTCAAGAAATCTGCGTCAGAAGTTTCGATTATTTCGTTGCAAAAAATGCCGTGAGTCTCTACAATGACAATCATTACGATGTTTAAAAATCTATTTTCCTCAAAAGACAATGCGCCAAGAAAAGTTACAATCCCGGAAAAAAATGCGGGGTTTATTCCGATAACCGCGGAAGAAATTAATCTTGATGAGAAAAAAAACCTCGAGACAATCTCCAGGGAATTTCGCGAAGCATTTGATTTTATAAAAAAATTTCCTCGTTCCGTCAGTATCTTTGGTTCATCACGAATTCCCCCAAACGATGCGCACTACAAACAAGCTTCCGAAGTAGCGTTTCGTATCGCAAAAGAGCTCAACTACGCGATAATTACAGGTGGGGGGCCGGGAATCATGGAGGCCGCAAATGAGGGGGCGTGGAAAGCCGGCGGTAAATCTCTCGGACTTTCCATCCGCCTCCGCCACGAACAGCTGACCAATCAGTTTGTCGAAGAACATGTAACTTTCAATTATTTTTTTACGAGAAAGACAGCCCTGTCGTTTGCAGGCGAAGCATATATTTTTTTCCCAGGCGGATTCGGCACACTCGACGAACTTTTTGACATACTTACTCTTGTACAGACGACAAAAATCCCGAGAGTACCAATTATTCTCGTGGGTTCCGACTTCTGGAAACCGCTCGACGAATTCATTAAAAAAATCATGAAGGAAAACCACAAAACTGTTTCCGCAGATGATATGTCTTTGTACACTATTACGGACAGCGAGGACGAAATAATCGAGATGGTAAAAAAAGCCCCGTTTCAAGAATGGTGGAAAAATTTCGAACTTATTTAGTTGAGTAATTGGGAATGAGATAAGCGGCAAAATAAAAAAAGACCGCCCTTTCGAGAGGTCTTTAACGCGTTTAAACCACAGCCTGTTGCCGACTGATGCGAGACACTGATTGAAAATGTTCTCTTCTTGAAGGCACGGCTTCTGTTTCCGCAAAACTTATTTCTCGCCACCCTAGCCTGTCAACCATATCTTTCGCTTTGTCTAACGGACACTTCAAGCCGTCAATTCGGTGAACGAGTTCCGATCTGGTCGCCATTGCAAAATGAAGTGCCGGAAGACTCTCCTCTTCATATTTTGCCATCCTGGTTTCCACAATGTGAACAGCATCGTCACATCGTCCTCCCCGGTCATCGGCTTTTTTGATTCGCCTTTTGCACTCCTCTACCGGAAGGTCGATAAACACAATCGGTACAACGCGCCGAAGAAGCTCTTGCATTTGCCCTCGACTGCGACCAGCTCCATCAAGAACGAGGTATTTTTCAGCACGAAATTTAGAAAGAAGTCCATCTACAATCGGCACGACTATTTCGTCACTGACAAGGCCGCCGCTTTGCATCACATCGGAATGTTCGAGCAGGTAAGTTTTGAGAATTACCCGGTGGACCATTCCGCTTGAAACTAACACATTGCCCAATTTTTCTTTTCCACACCCCGGTGGTCCAAAGAGAACTGCCGTACGTCGATACGCGGCCACATCATTATTATACATTCACCCTCCAGTAGTTTATGTTAACCTAGCCCCAAAACACCTATTTTTATATATTCCGAAGAACAAAACCAGGCTATTTTTTAACAAATAGAAACAAGTCTGTCAAAGACGAGGCGGTGGAAAATTTCACAATGATTCCTCCATTTCTTTAGCTACAAGCGATCCCATCAGAAACACATAATGCGTGTAGTAGACCCAAAGCAGAATAAGGGCAATAAGGCTCGCAAATCCGAACGCCGTTACGGAAAGCGGTGAGCGGAAAAAAGCGTTGAGAAGCACATTTGCGATATAGAGACAGCTCGATACAAGCATTGCGCTCAACACACTCGTTGACCACGACAAATAGAAGTGTGAGAGGGTCCGATAAAAAAGCGAGGTAATGAGTGTCAAAATCCCGACAGTCCAAACCGCGGTAAATAGTGAGACTGCGAGTGAGTATTCCCCGAAGACGAGCCCCAGCTTTGAAGTCAGCGCGGTGGCAAAGAGATGAGCGTTAAGCGTCGCAAGCAATATGATCATAAACAAAATTACATATATTAGAGAAATTATGCGTCGTAATATCGCGCTAAAAATTGCTCTCTTTATCCGCGCAACTTTAAAAATTATCCGAAACGATTCGTTGAGCCGATAAAAATAATTTGATGCGGCAACAAGAAGAACGATAATACCGGCAATAAATGAGCCGAGCGGCGGTTCATGAACCCGAAATGCATCTATGGAAGCTCGAAAGAAATTAGCGACATCTTCATTAAAATTTTGCGATAGAATTTCAAACAATGCGGACTCTGTGTCGCTTCCTACAACAACTAGCGAAATGGTGAGAATGCAAAAATATAAAATGGGTATCACGGAAAAAATAAGCGAGTATGAAAGAGCGGCGGCGCGAATCGGCACTTCATCCAGCACTGAAAGCGCGTAAAATGAACCGATTTTTGAAAAATATTTTTTCATTCCGGAATTCGAGAGTAAATTAATTTGCCGCTCGAAATTGTCTTTCCAAACTCTCCGGCGTGTTCTCCGCCGAATGATTCAAGCCACGTCTCGCGATCAGAGGTTTCAAGATAAGCCGGCTGACTGCGTATTGAGAGATATGGCAAAAGAGAATACGCCGCAAAATCCGAAGAGAGAGACAACGATAACATCAACCCCTCCTGCGTCTCCGAAGAAAAATACTGATCAAAAATAAAATTGCCAAGAGAGTAAAAGATGGGCTTGCCTTTATATTCTTCCACTATCTGGACAACGTGAGGATGATGTCCGATAACAGCATCGGCGCCGGCGTCAATCAAATTTCTCGCGATTCTTTTTTGTTCGTCATTTGGTTTTCTAGTATATTCATCGCCCCAATGCACGTACGCCATGATGTGTGAATATGGATAGGAGTTGCGAAGCGCCTGTATGTCTCCCACCGCAAGGTTCGCGGTCTTTGGACCGACAAAATTGAAAGGCGCGACAAGTACGGACTGATTTCCTTTTGAGATTACGAAAGCATCTTTTCTACTTGAGTTGTCATAGCTCCCCGCCGCGGCTATATCATTCTCCGACAATTTTCGAATAGTATTTGCGTGCCCTTCCCGCCCAAAATCGTAAGTGTGATTATTCGCTAAAGATACAAACCTGACATTGTGCTCCCGCAGTAGAGGAGCAATCTCTTCTTCAAACGAAAAACGTGTCGAGCCCGAGGGCGTGCGCTCATGCCTTGCGGGAATCGGTCCTTCCAGATTGATTAGGACAGAATCATGTCCGATCATCGTCTCACGAACCCGCAGAAACGGGTAATTATTCCCCTGTTCTTTCCGAAGACTTTCAACGAAGCGCCCAAGCATGACATCCCCGGCAATAAGGACTTTCAAATTTTCCTCGGCGGCATCAGCGGCCGAATTATTTTGGGCGGCGCCCGTCAATCCGAAAAAAATTACTGCATAAATAATTACAGCGGCAATAATCCCTAAAAGCGCATACGCGCCAGCACGTCGCCCCACATTTTGTGTCATCGCAAAAAATTATGTCAGAGCGGAGGGACAAATTCAAGGCACTTCACAATCTGTGGTCTAGAACTCACCTCAATAATCAACCGCCGCCCGGCAAGCTCGCGCGGTATGACCGTCAGATTGCAGGGCACAGTAGTCAAGCCCGTAAGACAGTGCCGTGTCCCCTTGTTGTTTGAGTTTTTTTTGGTACGTCCAAGCAGGAGAAGATTTGTGCTCCTTTTTTATGTTTTTTTATTACCAGCTCTATGTTTTCAATTATTTTTCATCTACGTTATATTCCGCGATAGCGGAATATAACGTAGATTAGGATTTTTCACTTCTTGAGCACGGTGGCAATCTCATAAATTACATCCTTCCTCTCGACGACAACGCGCGCATTGTTTCGCTTCGCCCATGAAAAGAGTTTTGCATTAGGATTAAAACAAATCGCATTTTCTACATTTTCGAGAAGCCCAATGTCGCCTTCAGTGTCCCCAACGCCAATAGATCCCGCGAGTGTTAAATTTTCCTTTGCAACGACCCTGCGCACGATATTGGCTTTATTTGTGATAATGTGCTCGTCAGTTACCACGCCTGTAAACCGATCTTGCGGCCCGAGTTCGAAGAATCGTCCATAGATTTTATCGAAACCATATTCTTTACAAAAAAGATCCAGAATAATTTTGGGCGATTGCGAAATTGCCACGAGAAAATATCTCTCGCGTCTCAATTTGAGGAGCAGATCTCTGGTAAATCGATATGACCTGTTCCGATATCTTCCATGAACAACGCGCGCCGCGCGTTCAAGATCCGCATAACTTACTCCCTTCAGATTCTTCATAAACACCTCAACAAGCGCTTCGATATATGCTTCGTAGTTGCCCTTTCTGTCAAGCCAGCGTACCCGCTCCTTTTCGTAACCCGATCGAATTGATTCTGGCAAAATATTACCTTCGACCATAACTTCTACAAGTTCTATAAGAAGGCTCGAGCGAAACAATGTGCCGTCAATATCAAAAAATGCCACCTTCTTTTTCATATAAAACTTGCGGTTAGATTGCGGGTTCTAGGCCAAATATAAAACGACTTTCATCTCCACTCGAAAAACAAAGGAGGTATACTGCGGTACACGAGATCATTTTCCTTGACCCAGCCATCTACACCGGAGTGAAAATTCACATACCACCACCAAAGACCGCTTACGAAGTCGGGACCGTCCGTGAGTTGCCCCTTCTTGCCGGGGGGTTGCGGAGATCCCGGGACAACAGGGGCGGTCAGACCTGCCGCCTCCCGGACATCCGCGGTCGTGTCGCTTTTCACCCTCGCATAAAGATTTAACTGAAGTTCAACATCTCCGTCGATGCTAAAGGCGATGACATAATCGTCAGCATTTACATTATCAAACGTATCCGCGCAACGCACATAAAACTCATACGACTGACCGCTTTCCACACTCACCCACTCGCTATGGGCGGTGCTTCCTGTTACTGAAAAAGTGTCAGTCATGGATGCGTAGGGAATATTTGCAGTCGTACTCATTTTGCACGTTGCAGTTTCATTGGTATTTAAGAGGAGCTCTACTTCCGTCAATCCGGACGACAAAGCTCCCGATGGCGAGCCGTTGAACCTGGCCGGGGCTTGTGTCTCATTGTAGATTTGTCCGATTTCTCCGTCTGTCAACGGCCGATTAAAGATTCTTAAGTCATCAATGAGACCCTTGAATGTGGTGAAATTACTGTTCCCGGTCGGAGCGCCACCTATTATAAGAGGACTCGAATTAATTGCTGGTTCGCAGACTGCCGCAGTTTCTGTATGCACCAACAGGTTGCTTAAAAATACGTCTCTCCGTTTGGGAGAGGCCGAATGATCGTATCGAACAACAATGTTGGCCCACTCGGAGGCCGGAATAGATTGAGACATCGCTATTCCGTTATTAAAACTGCATCCTTTAATTTGAACCCACAATCCGTATGCCACTCCGTAGTAATTGATGGCCAGAGAATAATTTCTATCGGTCTCTTCGACACCCTTCACAGCCACCGCCTGAACATGGGGAGCGGTTGGGCCGATGTTAGACGTATTAACCCAAGCCGAAATTGTAAATGACCCCGGAATATCAAGCTCATTGCTGTCGGGAACAGTGATGTAATCATTGGGTACCGACGGAACGTCGGCAAGACTCTCGAAGAGAGAGACACTTTCACCCTCGTCGAACGGACTCATTTCGCTCCATTCAACTCCAACAAGCGTTCCGGTATTACCAAATCCCGACGAATCAGCCGTAGTGCCCCCGGTTCCCTCGTCGAATTTCCAATAACCCACGATACCCGACCCTGGCCCGGAGATGGACGCGCCGAGTGTCGTGCGATCTACCCCACCAACAACGCGAGCGATCTCTCCGGCAATATTTTTTGCCATGTTCCAACGCATAGCAATATATTCGCTGACATCAACATCCATGACTTTGGCGGCAGTCAACAATGTAATGGCAACGATAAGAGTGCTTGATGCCAATGCTACTATTTTTTTCATTTTGTCTTGCGACCGTATCACTAAATTTCGATTAAACTCATTCTCCCCTCTTCACGCCGAAAGCGTGAAATCACTTATCTTTAAAAAGCTTTTATTTCATACTCCGCGACGAAAATCGTAATATTCATAACTCACTTATTATAGCGTAAATACTCTCTTCCAAACAAGGAGCTTTAGAGCGGGTTCAAGAACTCTCATAAGTAGAATTTATCTCGCCAGGAATCCGTTTAGCTCGAATTCTCCTAAATAATTTCAGAGCCTCATCTGCCACAATAACCGATAGGGACATACTTATAATAAGAAACCAATCATAAATACCAAGCGACACCGTATGCAACACGGATTGTAAAATCGGCGTATATACTGCAAGTATCTGCAGTAGTATGACCGCTAGAAATGCGCCGAAGAGATAAGGATTCTTGAGTGGAACGGAAAAAACTGACCGCGTAGCAGAGCGAGAATTTAGAGCATTCAACCATTGGAGGACGGCAAGAGTAGTGAGTGCAACGGTCGAAGCTTTCAGAAAACCCTGATCGATATACCATGAAAAAATCAGCATGGTTACACACATCATGACCGTACCGATAATGAGAACGCGCAACAGCATCTTTTTGGTAACAAGTTCGGCATGGCCGACATATTTGCTCAAATTCTGCGAACGGGGTTCCATAGCCAGAGCCACGACCAGAAAACCGTCAGTAACCATGTTGAGCCAAATGATTTGACTTGGGAGAAGCGGAATACTTAACCCCACACTCAAAGCGGCCAGAATTACAAGCACCTCACCGGTATTGGTCGACAACAAATAAAAAAGCACGCGTTGAATCGACTTGTAAATGTTTCTGCCTTCCTTGATAGCGGAAACAATCCCGCCGAAATTATCGTCAAGAAGAATTATATCGGACGCATCCTTTGCAACTTCCGATCCTATCTTGCCCATTGAGACGCCGAGATCCGCCGCAACAAGCGAAAGCGCGTCATTAACTCCGTCTCCCGTCATAGCGATTGTATGACCAAGCTTCTTGTACGATTCGATAATCGAGAGTTTTAATTCGGGAGTTATGCGCGCATAAACTTTGAGTGATGGTATGCGTTTTAGAAATTCCGCCTCCTTCAGAGCGCGAATTTCTTCACCTGTGATAATCTCGCTCTCTTGCTCCATAATTCCGACTTTTCGGGCAATGCTCATTGCCGTAACCTTGTGGTCGCCGGTAATCATGACCACAGCAATACCGGCTTCGCGGGCGCTTCGAAGCGCGGCGGGAACTTCGCTCCGAATTGCATCAGCAATGCCAAAAATCGCGACAAGTTCAAGAGGGGGCAGATTTTTCGGATCAATGGCATCCGAGACTGAATGAGACTCGGCGCACACGACGACTCGCAATCCTGCATGCGACATACTCGCGACCGCGGCGGCAATCTCTTTTTTCTTTAATTCATTTATCTCGCTGACGCCAGTACCGTCAAAAATTCGGTTGGCGACCGGTAATACAACTTCCGGCGCGCCGACGACGCGGAGGATATTTGTTCCTTTTTCACGATTGATGACCGCGCGCATTTTTATATCCGAAGAAAAAGGAATTTCGCGAACACGAGGATATTCTTTTTCAATATCGTCTCTGTGAAATCCCAGCTTCTCGCCAAAGACAAGAAGAGACGCTTCCGTAGGATCTCCTGAAACCCTCCAAATCCCTTCTTTTTCATGAAAAAAAACGCGTGCGCTTGATACAAGAACCGCAGAGCGACCTGCCGCCATGAGATCGGCGTGATCAGGAGCCACTATACTTTCTCCATTCTGAAACAGAGAGCCTTTCGCTTCATAGCCTTTTCCTACCACATCGTAAGTACCCGAGGCAGTGTACAGTTTCTCCACCATCATCTCGTTACGGGTTACAGTGCCAGTCTTATCAAGCGCAATCACCGATGCCTGACCCAGCGCTTCGACTGCCTGTAGACGCTTCACAAGAACTCTCTGCTTGCTCATACGCCAAACGCCTAGAGCAAGAACAAGCGTAACAACGACAGGCAAACCCTCCGGTATTGCCGAAACC
>Ga0155689_117_pt2 | contig 8676 bp, 10 predicted proteins | sample RifCSPlowO2_01_FD_107346 | JGI IMG/M metagenome (GOLD analysis project Ga0155689, IMG submission 107346) | Candidatus Taylorbacteria bacterium RIFCSPLOWO2_01_FULL_45_15b
GCTGAAGCTTCATGTCGAGAATCGCTTGGGCCTGTTTATCAGAAAACCGAAACTGCTTCATCAAATTCGCGTGCGCTTCGGGCGCGTCTTTCGATTTTTTTATAAGTTTTATGATCTCGTCAATATGATCAAGCGCTTTCTTGAGTCCAAGCAAAATATGCTCGCGCTCCTCGGCCTTGCGAAGATCATATTCCGTCCTGCGACGGACGACAGTCTGGCGATGCTTTACAAATTCCGAAAGCACGCTCTTCAACGACAGCGTCTGCGGCACACCGTCAACAAGCGCCACTGTATTGAAATGAAATGTCTCTTCGAGCTGTGTGTGCTTGTATAAATAATTTAGAACGCTCTGCGGATAGCTACCGGATTTCAAATCAATTACAACCCGAATGTCGCGAGTTGACTCGTCACGAAGCCCTTTGATACCCTCTATTTTTTTCTCGCGAACCAGCTCCGCAATGGCCATAATGAGATCGGCTTTATTCACACGATACGGAATGGAGGTAATGACGATCTGATAAGTGTCAGACTTCGTTTCAACAATCTCCGCGTCTCCCCTCACGACGACGCCGCCGCGTCCTGACGCATATGCGTGATGAATATCCTGTTCGCCAAACATAGTCCCGCCGGTTGGGAAATCGGGTCCTTTTACGAATTTCAGAAGGTCTTCCGTGGTAGCGTCGCTGTTTTCAATAAGGTGCACCGTCGCGTCCACGACTTCGCGCAAATTGTGCGGAGGAATATTGGTTGCCATCCCGACGGCAATTCCCAAAGTTCCATTCAATAAAAGATTCGGGACAGCGGCTGGCAAGACGGTAGGTTCTTTTCTGGTGCCGTCATAATTTGCACGCCACTCCACTGTTTCCTTTTCAATATCGCGCAAAAGCTCTGCGGAAAGTTTGGACATTTTTGCTTCCGTGTAACGCATAGCGGCAGGAGGATCACCATCGACATTTCCAAAGTTTCCCTGTCCCAAAACCAGCTGGTAACGCATCGAAAAATCCTGAGCCATCTTGACCATGGAGTCATACACTGCCACATCGCCGTGGGGGTGAAAATTACCGAGCACATCTCCGACCACCACAGCGGACTTTCGGAATTTTGCGCTCGCCGTCAGTCCCTTTTCATGCATTGCAAAAAGAATTCGGCGGTGCACCGGTTTCAGTCCGTCACGCACATCCGGAAGAGCGCGCGCGGTAATCACCGACATCGCGTAATCAAGATACGATTCGCGCATTTCCGTACTGATATTTCGCGCTACAACATTTTGATGTGGCGGCGGCACAGCGGGAACACCCTCAGAATCAGGTTTCTTTTTGTCAGCCATACGTGCTTCTTATTGTAACAAAATATCAGGGTAGCCGCCACCTTCCTTCTCAATGCACGTCAAAAACTATCTCCTATCAAAATGCTGAATTTTCATCCTCCAAAATGACGGCATCGGATGAAGTCGCCTCGTCCTCTGAACTATAAGAATCGTTAAAATCACCTGATGTGCCGGCAGATTGCGAGAAACCATCACGTATACTCTGAAATCCATCCTTAACGCTTGCGCGAAGATTTTGGAGAGGAGATTCCCCTTCGACGATAGCGGGCGCCGAACCGTTAATCCTCGCTATCCGCCCGGGCACGGTAGCCACCCATGCCCCAAGAATTAAAAGAAAAATAGCGACCGAAGAGATTCCGGCAATACGCCGTCTCGTATGCTCTGGTTTTTTGTGAATATTTTGAATAAACTTATGCATTGTCTTAAGCGGGATCTATGACAATTATTTCGGCTTCTTTACCTTCGATGTCTTTCTTTTTAACGGTCAGTTTTTCGACATGTTGCGCTTTCTCACTTCCTCCTTCCTTGAGAAAACGCTTCAGCGCATCGCCTCCGCCAATCTCGCCATAGTGCATTGGAATAACTATTTTCGGCTCCAATTGTAAAACGGTCTTGTATGCAGACGCAGGATCAAGCACCCCCTCTCCCCCAATCGGAACAAACAAGATATCCACTGTATCGAGATCCTCGATTATTTTTTTGTCAATTTCTCCGGAAAGCGCGCCGAGAAAACAAATTTCCATCCCATCTAGCGTCAGACGATATATCGTGTTGATCCTCTTCTTACCGCCGTACATTGATTCGGAAATAAATCCGTTTATAAAAATCCCTTTGACCTCATATTCACCGGGACCGTCCACCAAAAAGCCCTGCCTGTCCCCGAATCCGAGGGTGTCGCTTCCGTTCATGTCAGAATCATGTAACGTAACAAAAACAACGTCAGCCCCAAATCTTGAAGATTTGAGTTTTGATTCCTTAGACGGCGGATTAAAAGCGACAACCGTTTCGCCGTGTTGCAGTTTAAAAAATTCCGCTCCTAAATAGGTTGCGATCATGACAGAAATCATACCAAATTTTAATGGATCACAATAGTCCACTCGAAACCGGAGGTAATTGCGCTTTCAATAAAAATCCATATACTACGAGAAATACCTGCCAAGCACCTGTCCCCGCACAGTTAGTTAGAGATTGAATTTTACTAATCTCATTATTTTTCATCAGAATTGAGAAATGAAGCGGCGAGAGATGCTCGGTTTCAAGGTAATTAACAACCAGGGCGGAATTAACCCGTTTTCGGCTTCGGCTGAATGCAAAATTTCGCCCGCATTGATGAAGAAGCGCTTCGAATTAGAAAGCGACAGCATTTCTTTGTCCCATTACGTTTATTATGAAATTATTTAAACTCCGAAGAGACCCTTCCCCCGTAAAAAAAGAAGAAGTGGCCACAAAAGACGCCCTTCAGACCAGCGACAAAGATATCTCTCCCGCTACGATTACAGAACAGTTGCCGATTTCCGCTCCCCCGTCTAAGCTCATAAATCCCACACCGACCCCCGCAGTGGTCGAGAAACCAAAAAAAATAAAGACAAAAAATAAAGAACTCTCCGGTGATGAGGCGCACCCGCTCCACCAGATGTTTCAAGGAAGTCCCGTGCCTCCGTCTCTCGGCGATATCGTCGAAGGAAAAGTTATCACGATCGACAAGTCGGGTGTTTACATTGATCTCTCTCCTATAGGAACCGGAATTATTTACGGCCGAGAATATCAAAACGCAAAAGACGTAATAAAGAAGATGAACCAGGGCGACATTATCGCCGCCAAGGTCGTAGACACGAACCACCCGCAAGGATACTTCGAATTGTCGCTAAAGGAAGCTCGTCAGGCGCTCATCTGGTCCGAGGCGGAAGATGCGATCAAACAGAAAAAAGTCCTTGAGCTCCCTGTTACCGAGGCGAACAAAGGCGGGCTGATTATAGAGTGGCAGGGAATCCAGGGATTTCTGCCTGCTTCGCAACTGAAGACCGAACACTACCCGCGCGTTGAAGACGGCGATAAGGACCGAATACTCGAAGAATTAAAAAAACTTATCGGCCAGAAAATTTCGGTATCTATCATTTCTGCATCTCCTAAGGAAGGAAAACTTATTTTCTCTGAAAAAAATCCTGTAGAAAAAGATAAGGAAAAAATAATCGAAAAATACGTGGTCGGCGGCATACTTGAGGGTGAAGTTACCGGTATTGTCGATTTCGGTATCTTCGTAAAACTTGAGGAGGGTCTTGAGGGGCTTGTGCACATCTCCGAACTCGATTGGGCGCTTGTCGAAAATCCTAAAACCCTTTTCAAAGTGAAGGACAATGTCCGCGTGAAGGTCATTGAGATCAAGGACGGTAAAATTTCACTTTCAGTAAAAGCACTTAAGCCGAATCCGTGGGTTGAAGGAGCAAAAAAATATAAAAAAGATGACGTGGTTTCGGGCGTGATAATAAAATACAACAAACACGGCGCACTCGCTTCAATAGAAGAAGGAATTGCTGGTCTCGTACACGTATCCGAATTCGGAGGTGATGACAAACTCCGTGAAAAATTGGAACTTGGCAAATCGTACCAATTCAAAATAACACTCTTTGATCCCAAAGAGCAAAAAATGGCACTTTCTGTTCCGGACATCCCAAAACAATAGTCGGCAAACGCCGTCTTCTTGCAATAAAAGGTATTAAACCCCAGGGCACCCGCCCGAACGCCAGCCCGATCAGGATCATTCTGGCGGGTACTGTTCGGTACGGGCGGGAGCCCTGGACCCATGTGGATCTCGAAGACTCGCTCACACCGCCCCAGCCTACCCCTGCCGCAGGGCGGCCTAGGGAGGGGAGGGGCTTTAAACGTTACACGTTCAGTACACCTTTCGCTCCGATGGTCATCGGGCTCAAGGTCTTTCGGTGCCCGCCCGAAACGTATCGTTTCGATACGGGCGGGCTCCAAGTGTTCGCACCTCAACCTTTTGTTGTCGTCGCTCACTCGGAAATGAAAATAGGAATTTTTCATTTCTCTCGTATCGCTAGACAATAAAAAGCCTGTTTGGGGCTTTTTATTTACTAACCTTCGCTAGCATAACCGGCGCAATACTCAAAGACGTCGAGTGTGGCGAGGTTTTGAAAAAAGTCAGCTCTAGCGTGTATTCGCTACGGCAATCGCCTGATCGCGTCCGCGTTCGAGAAATGTCTCCACTACGGAAAATATTTTTTTTGACGCAAGTAAAAGCGCTTTTTCCTCAAGCGGTTTAAATTTACCGAGAATAAAATCGCCCACGTCCTTCTCGCCCTGCGGTTTTTTGACTCCCCCTTTTGCCGCGGCCTTTGAAATTCCTATTCGAAGTCGGGAAAAGCCTTCGGTTTTTACGGCACGTTTTACCGATTCGACACCCCTGTGACCCCCGGACCCTCTGTTCCAGCTCATTTTTATCGTACCGATGGGAAGATCGAGGTCATCATGGATGACAATCAGCGTCTCAGCTTTTTTTGGCGAAGAAATGACCGAGGATACCGCGGCGCCTGATTTATTCATGAACGTGTCGGGCTTCAGAAAAATAATTTCATTTTTTTTATCCTTGTACACGCTTGCCCATGTTTTTGTTTTGGCATCAAACGACCAATCTGCGGATTTCATTTTTTTTGCGAGTACATCAACAAGCATCCGGCCGGTATTATGACGAGTTCCTTCGTACTCCTCGCCGGGATTTCCAAGACCTAAGATGATGAGTTTCATAGGAAAGATTATATAGGAAACAAGGAAATAAAAAAGACGATTTCTGAATCGTCTTTTACCGCCTCATTTTTTAAAATCGGAGGGAGGTGTCACGGGAGGGCACACCCCGTGCTTCTTCGCGTCGAAGTATGCTTCGATCGTATCGAACACTCTGCCAATCTTCCTATAAACGTTCGGGAAAAAAATCCCAAGAACGGTCATGAGAAATCCGAGGAATACGAGCGATGAAACGACGTACGCAGAGGAGACAATGAATGGTCCGTGGCTCTCCCAGTACCTCTGCCAATGACCTGTGTCGAAAGCGAACGGCACTATAGAGAGCGACTAATCCCAGAAGGACGAGGAGGAAAACAAGAACTTGCAACCGGGGATTCTGCCGAACCTTCTGCTTGATTTTCTCGAGTAATCTCATCGTGCTCGCAACCACAGCGGCGGACAAGAGAATCCCGAGAATTCCTCCGAGAGTCATAATAACGATCCTGGCGACTTGCCCCGGCTCCTGTCCTGACTGATGAGGGAAAAGGCTTACAGATCCGAGCACTATGATCGCCGCCAAGCAAAAATAGCCCCACAACAGCCTCAATTTCACCTCCTTGGCGAACCACTGAATTATTCCTGCGATTGCTGTCCAGAAATAATTGCAGAGATTCTTCGGCTCCTGAATTTCTTTCCCATTCACTGTGAAATTCTTGCAGTAAAACCTCCACAAGAAGTCGCTCCGTTTGATTACGATTTCTTTTTTCATGGGTACCTTTTTTCAATGACCAAATCCTGCCATTCATGATAGGACGTGAGAATTGGAAGTCAAATTCTTTTTCCTTTATATTGAAATGCTCGTTACATCTCTCCAAGTAAGCCCATCCTTTAGAGAAAATTAGAAGAACACTCTTATTTATCTTGTGTCAATGTATCCTTTGTACTACAATTCGTGCATTAGTTTCTTCTCAAAAATGCAAAACGAATCAACCAATCAGAAAAAAGAGTTTGACCTGTATGAAATGATTCGTTTTATCGTGATAGCTCTCGTAATCGTAGTCCCAATCAGACTGTACATAGCAAAACCATTTATCGTAAGCGGCGAATCAATGGATCCGACTTTCAGAAACGGCGACTACTTAATCATTGATCAAATCTCTTACCGCGTCGGAGAGCCGGAACGCGGAGACGTGGTAATTTTTAGATACCCAAAAGATACGACTAAATTTTTCATTAAACGAATAGTCGGCTTGCCTGGCGAAACAGTGCATTTTGAAGAAGGAAGGATATCGATTTCAAACGAGGGACACCCGAGAGGTATTGTTCTTCAGGAACCTTACCTTACACACCATTCGTTCGAGACATTTAATACAAAAATGGGGCCGAATGAGTATTTTGTGCTTGGCGACAACAGACCAGAAAGCTCGGATTCCAGATTCTGGGGGCCATTGAAAGCAGAATTCATCGTTGGGCGACCCTTTGCCAGGCTTTTTCCGCCAACCTCAATAAGTATTTTCCCCGGAGAATACCAGTCAGCAACTTCTAATGAGTAAAACATTCGCCAAAACTGACATTCGGGTTTCCAAACCTATTTCCAAGCTAGCAAACGTGCGCGTTGGATCGAAAAAGTGTGCCGACATTGCCGTATTTTATGGATTCAAGCCTATCTCCAAACCAAGTATTCAAAAGTCAGATCACCAAAAGACCGAGGAAATCCTGGGAAAAAAAGTTGCGCGAGTATCCGATTCCGGTGTCTCAATCGAAGAAAAAGTTGCGTTGCTCCGCGCGTATGAAGAGGAAAATATGAACTCTTGGCCACAACCTGTACTGACATACTACGAGTGTGATGCGAAAAAGGCGACTCAAAATAAATCAGATAAAATACACGAAATTCATCTCGACATTCTGGGAACCGCAAAGAGCATTGCCGAAGCCACACTAATTAAAGCGACCGAAGAAATCCTGAAATCTGAAGGGTACAAAAATTTCGTATTTTGCCTTAATAGTGTCGGCGACAAGGAATCCAGCGCGAGGTTCGCGCGAGAATTCAATGCTCACGCAAGAAAATTTACGGACGCCATACACGCGCCATGCCGTGAAAGCCTCAAGGCGGAGGAATTCGATATTCTTGTTTGCGATGACGTGAAATGCCGCGAGTTCAGAACCGCCATGCCTGAATCTGTCTCTTTTTTGTCCGAGGCAAGTAGAACACACTTTCGCGAGGTGCTCGAATTTCTAGACAAAATGGCCTTGCCATTTACTATCGATCCGACTCTTCTCGTCTCTCGCAAACTCGTCTCGCATACCATATTTGAATTCAAAAGCTCCGATGGTCGCCGACTTGCAATAGGAGTACGTTATAACGAGCTTTCAAGAAAGCTTGGATTTCGACGCGAGCTGGGAGCGATAGGCGCCACAATATTTCTTGAAAAGTGCGACATAAAAGAAATACAGGTTCGCGACGTTAAGCCGAAAATATATTTCATACAGCTCGGGTATAACGCCAAGCTGAAAAGTATCGAAGTGCTTGACATGCTAAGAAAATACAAACTGCCTGTAACGCAGTCCATCGCGAAAGATAAAATGATCGGCCAGCTTCAGATTGCCGAGTCTTTGAAGATTCCCTTTGCTTTTATTATCGGTCAGAAAGAGGCTATGGAAAATTCAGTTATAGTACGGAGTCTCACATCTCATTCGCAAGAGACTATTTTACTTTCCAATCTGCCAGAGTATTTGAAGAAGATAAAATTGATATAAAGATATAGGCAGAAAAGTCATCCGGCTTTTGATAGGAGTCAGTAGCGAAGAGGTACGGAGAAAATTTCCATTTTTTCGATTTGTATAAAGGGACTGCGATCATATCACCCCAAAATCATCAATCACAATGTAGCGCGTCAAAACTCGTTTTGATATTTCTTAACGCCATGCGCAATCATTTGAGGCTCATTATGTATGGGAGGAGACTCAATCTTGCTTATTATTTTTCTTATGATATATTCTCTCTCCATGATAAACGTAGAAATAACAAAGACAGGCAGTGAAAATAATACCAGCGCCTTGCGGAAATTCACCAAGCGGGTGCAGGGTTCTGGTGTCTTAAATCGCGTCCGCTCTCTCCGTTATAAAGAGCGCCTTCCATCGAAATACACCAAAAAGAAAAAAGCCCTAAAAAAAATGATTCGCAGGGCCGAAATTGATCGCTTGATAAAGCTTGGCAAGATGACGGAAAAAGCCCCTCGATAGTATGAAAGCGCCTCGGGCCGCGTTCCAAATATTTTATGAATCAAAAGGCAGATCCGATTTTTCAGGTCTGCCTTTTCGTAAGATGAAAGATGCGGCACTTGGAAAAAAATACAATCTTAACCTCATTTTTACCACGAGCAGGCAAATAAGAAAGTTTAACCGAACTTATCGCGGACGCGACGAAGCGACAGACATTTTAACTTTTCCGCTCGACCATGCAACCGGCGAAATATACATTTCATTGCGAGAGGCGGAAATTGAGTCAATGAAATTTGCTCGCAAACCAAAAAATTTCGTTCAATTCCTGTTTATCCACGGCCTTATCCATTTGAAAGGGCACGACCACGGTAGTACAATGGAGCACGAAG
>Ga0155689_127_pt1 | contig 8622 bp, 10 predicted proteins | sample RifCSPlowO2_01_FD_107346 | JGI IMG/M metagenome (GOLD analysis project Ga0155689, IMG submission 107346) | Candidatus Taylorbacteria bacterium RIFCSPLOWO2_01_FULL_45_15b
AAGCATTCCCGCCGTGGTCTCCTCCAAATGGTGGCTGACAGACAATCACATTTGAATTACCTTAAAAAAAAGAGTGCTAGACGGTATAATGCAATAGTGAAGAAACTGGAACTGAAGAGGAAGTAGGAAAGTAGATTCAGGATGCAGGATTCAAGTTTCAGGAGTATCACCCCAATAATCCGCACGAATATAGAGAAGTTATTTTACACGACATTCATGAACCAAGAAAAAATTCGTGAATTTACCGATCTTAGAGTATGGCAGGCGGCTCATCAACTTGTTATTTCAATCTATAAACTGACGAAATTATTTCCAAAATCAGAAATATTTGGACTCATCAGCCAGATGCAGAGGTCTGCGGTTTCAATCACTTCAAACATTGCCGAGGGTTTCGGTAGACAAACCTATAAAGAAAAAATACAATTCTACTATCAAGCACAAGGATCACTGACTGAACTTAAAAATCAAGTGATTCTTTCGCGCGATATTTCTTACATAACCCAAAAAGATTTCGAATCCCATGGGTCACGCCGTGAGTACGCATCGTTTACTCCAGGCATTTATTACTAAAAGCAAGGAGATTCTCCGCTCTCGACTCAAGACCCCTTCTTGAATCCTGAATCTTGAATCTTTATTCCATTTATTCTATGACAGTTATTAAGCATAAGGAACAACGAGTGGGAATTTTTATTGATACGCAAAACCTTTATCACAGCGCAAAAAACTTATACCGCGCAAAAGTAAACTTTGGAAATGTGGTGAAAGACGCCCTCGCTGATCGGGTACTCATTCGCGCTGTGGCATATCTTGTTACTACAGATTCAGGTGAAGAGAAAGGGTTTTTTGAAGCGCTTGAACGTCTCGGTATTGAAACGAAAACAAAGGATTTGCAGGTTTTCTACGGCGGAGCAAAAAAGGCCGATTGGGACGTCGGTTTGGCAGTGGACGCAATAAAAATGTCCCCTAAATTGGATACTGTCATTATTGCCTCTGGAGACGGAGATTTCGTACCACTCGTTGAATACCTCAAGGTGAATGCGGGGTGTCAAGTGGAGGTCATCTCATTCGGAAAGTCCTCTTCGCTAAAATTAAAAGAAATAGCTGACGACTTCGTAGACCTCGATAAAAATCCCCGACAATATTTGATCGGGCCACAGCGAGGACTCCGCCGTCGCCCGGGAAAAAATGCGGATACAACACCCACTGAAGAGGAAGCAGAGTAGAGTTAATGAGACACATTATAGAAGAACGGTTTTTGTCATTTTTCCAAAATGTGCACAAAATAAAGTTTTTTTTGCTTTGTGGTGTGGAAAATTACTATGACGGACGCGACACGACTTGACAATATTAGGTTGTATGCTATCATCGTGAGTTAGATGAAACCATACATGTGGAAGACACTTCAAATCAGCGTCGTATTCATGTTCGCAATTGTCCTTGCGATGTCAAGCAAAGAATTCGCGGAACTTCCCAAAGTTCTTGCACTCGCGACGGGAACAATCCTTGTCGCCGTGGCGGTCGGGCGGATTATCCGCCCCCGCATCATGGGGAGAAAAATCCCTGACTGACCAACAATCACATACCTGTCGCAAGTTGCGATGGGTATTTTCATTTATTCAAATTAGTAAGCAGACTCTTAACATTTCTATAAAAAAACCGGCCCTCGGGCCGGTGTCGATCATGATAGCGCCAAAGCAATACGTTCGGAAAGTCTTTTGGCGTCTTCAATTTGGATAATATCCCAAAACATTTCAACCACCGGAGCTGTGTATACCAAGGACTCCTCCTCACTCGCAAGTTCCAGTCTGCAGTACTCACAATATAAAACGTGAAGAAAATCACGTAAGTTTAACTCCAATAGAAGGCCGTCAAACGTGAACTGTTGGTGACGAAAAACAAGTGAGCCCGCCTCCCCATCGCTGAAACAGGGACGATGAGGCATTGGTGGCAACATGGTCCCAACAACTTGATTCAGTGTCGCCCCGAGTAACATGGCCCGCTCGACTGACAACACCCTTCGAATCCGCCGTCGTATGCTTTTGGCGCTCATACTTTTTCCTCTTGGTACATAATACGATAGAAAATCATTAAGTCAATTGTGGCGCTTAAATCGCATTTTGTTAGCATTAGAATATTATTCACATTGTCTCCAGATAGGTAGATTTCAAGTTTTGAAATCTAAAATCTGGAGATACTAAATTCTTGGCGACTTTGGTCGCTATAAAAAATGAAAGTAAAAGAATTCCACACCGACATCGGCGGTAAAAAATTGACCGCCCGATTTACGGATCTTGCACAACAAGCAAACGGCTCCGTACTCATCACTTATGGAAATACAATAGTACTCGCGACAGCAGTCATGGGGAAAACTGCGAAAGAGGGGGGAGATTTTTTCCCGCTTTCGGTCGAATATGAAGAAAAATTTTATGCTTCGGGTCAAATTTTGGGTTCTCGGTTTGTCCGTAGGGAAGGACGCCCGTCTGACGAAGCGATACTGTCCGGTAGAATTGTTGACAGAACGATTCGACCACTCTTTGACCAACACATCAGACATGAAGTGCAAGTAATACTTACGATTCTTTCTATTGAGGAGGATGACCCGGACGTACTTGCCGTTCTCGGCGCCTCACTCGCCCTAGGAACATCCGATATTCCATGGAATGGCCCTGTAAGCGCTGTCCGGATCGGAAAAATCAAAGACACCGAGCACTTCGTCATGAACCCCACTTATTCATGGCGACAGAACGCTGAAGCTGAATTTGAACTAGTTGCATGCGGAAAAGACGGAAAAATAAACATGATCGAGCTTGGTGCCCGAGAATCCAGTGAGTCGGTAGTGATTGAAGCGCTTCACGCCGCATCGCTCGAAATTGATCGTCTCCAAACATTTCAAAAAGATATTATCTCCGAAATCGGCAAAAAGAAGAAAAATATGCCGGCAATACCCACGCCCTTAAAAGTCCAGAAACTTTTTGAAGAAAAAATTAAATCAAGACTTGCAGAATCGTGTTTTAATGGAGCAGGACGGGAAAATGAGTACGCGCTAAAAGACGAATGGCGCATAATCGCCGAAAGTGAGTTGTCTGAAGACGAGACAAAATTTGCGGACGGCTATTTTGACTCTGCGGTAAACGATCTACTGCACAAAGAGGCGATAGAAAACTCTCGTCGCCCTGACGGCAGGGGATTCGACGATATTCGCGAGCTTTTTGCACAAGCAGGAGGAATTTCGCCGATGTTGCATGGTTCGGGCATCTTTTACAGAGGAGCGACACACATTCTCTCGGCTCTGACACTTGGCGGGCCCGGTGATTCACAAGTTATAGAAGGAATGGAAGTCGAGGCGAAAAAAAGGTTTATGCACCACTATAATTTTCCGCCTTTCTCAACCGGAGAAACAGGTCGCGTGGGCGGGACAAACAGGCGGATGATCGGCCATGGCGCACTTGCGGAAAAAGCTATCATTCCTGTTCTTCCGCCAAAGGAAATTTTTCCTTACACGATTCGCATTGTTTCGGAAGCGCTCTCGTCTAACGGCTCTACATCAATGGCATCAGTTTGCGCATCGTCTCTTGCCCTCATGGATGCGGGTGTGCCTATTTCACGGCCAGTTGCAGGCATCGCTTCGGGGCTCCTCATGAAAAATGAGAGAGAATACAAAGTGCTAACCGATATCCAAGGACCGGAAGACCACCATGGCGATATGGATTTTAAGGTGGCGGGAACAAGCGAGGGTATAACTGCAATTCAGATGGATGTAAAAGTTGACGGAATACCAATCGCCATATTGGCAGAAGCTCTTGAAAAAGCCCGATCGGCACGACTCAAGATTCTTGATGTGGTTACTGCGGCAATCCCGACTCCACGAAGCGATATTTCCCCAAAGGCTCCGAAAATTCTGACGCTAAAAGTAAAAGTTGAGGAAATAGGAAAAATTATCGGCCCGGGAGGCAAAACTATCAACACAATAAAGGAGAAGACTCTTGTCGAAGAGATAGAAATCGAGGACGACGGCACTATTTTTATTACCGGCAAGAACGGGACTGCTGAAAAAGCGCGTGATATCATTCAGGACATGACCCGGGAATATAAACCTGGAGAAAAATTCACGGGGGAAGTCGTCAAGCTTGCCGAGTTCGGCGCATTCGTGCGCATCGGTCATGGCGTTGATGGCCTGGTGCATATTTCCGAAATAGCGCCGTTCAGAATCGATAAAGTCGCGAAATATGTGAAGGAAGGCGACCGCGTGCCGGTAATCATTAAAGAGATCGACGAAAAAGGTCGTATCAGTCTTTCAATAAAAAAAGCAGACCCCAATTACATTAAAAATATAGATGGAGCCTCAAATACCGAACTCAAATAAAGATAATCGACAAAAAATCTTTCACACACTTGAAGACGATCTCGAAACGATTGGAAAAGAAGCATCCGCTGACGATATCCTTCAAAAGAAGAAGCGCGTCGATGCCGCTTCACAATTTCTCGATAAATCTGACGCCCATGTTTCGCACCATTCAAATGAGGCCGTACCGAGCGAAATTAGCACAGCGCCGCGAAACTCGCTCGGAAGATTGAGCCCGATCCGCACTTACGCAAGCGACGTTGGAGAGGCTATCCATAATAAAAATACTTCGCTCATTGATATCGCGCTCGCCGAAAACGCACGAAAGACTGACGAGAAAGAATACGCGGAAGACACTGCGCGAAAAAAAATAAACGGGCGATATTTCATCGCCACACTTTCCATAATACTTTTAGCCGCGGGAATCATCTGGACCGTAATCGCTCTCATAGACGTAGCGCCTCGACCAATTATAGCGGTCAACTCGGACGGCCTGATAACTGCCGACGATAGAATAGTCATCAAAGCGTCAGACCTCGATAGGACAAAACTCCGTGCCGCGCTCATCGCGGCCGAAAAATCGCTTCCACCGGCGGGATTATTCGAGCTTTATCTCGAAAAAACACCCGCAACAAAAGAATCGGCCAGCGTCCCGCTCGCAACAGAGGAACTATTTCTTATTCTCGAGACGAGCCTGCCTCCCGAGCTTTTGAGGGCTTTTCAAAAAAAATTTTTCCTTGGAGTTGAAAAAAACAGAGAGGCGCATTTCTTTATCATAATACCGCTAGACTCATACGAAAATGGTTTCGCCGGCATGTTGCGCATTGAAGAAAATCTGCACGCACTGTTCAAAGATCTGCTCATGTTAAAACCACTCTATACGATTCTCTCAACGCCAGTTGCAACATCGACCGCATCCACAACTCCCGATAAAAAAATCACCGCCCCGCGCTTTGGTGACGTATTGATCCACAACAAGGACGCGCGAATCCTGAAGACCACGTCGGGGGAATCGTCGCTCATCTATGCTTTTCCAGATACCGGTACATTGATTATTACTGACACGCCCGAAACATACCTTGAGATTTCGAGAAAGCTCGACGAAAACAGCCTTGTTCGTTAGAGAGGCTTGAAGCTGATTGTGTGCGCAAACCGAAAATTGCAGATACATTTATTCTCCGATACAATTGTCAATTATGGAAATCAACAAAGGACACTATAAAAAACTTCTAGAAGATGAACTTCGAACGCTGGAGAGCGAATTGAAAACTGTTGGACGCATCAACCCCGACAATCCAAAAGACTGGGAACCGACCCCCGCAAAGATGGATACTGATTCAGCAGATCAAAATGAGGTTGCCGATACCATTGAAGAATTTGAGGAAAATGCCGCAATTTTAAAACAGCTTGAGATTAGATTTAATGAAGTAAAAGAAGGGCTTGTAAGGATTGAAAGCGGCAATTATGGAGTATGCAAACACTGTGGCAAGATCATTGAGACTGGCCGTCTAGAAGCAAATCCAGCCGCTTCGACTTGCATGGAACACACGAAATAGTATTTGGTATACGGTATTTAGTATGTAGTATTAGAAGATTAATTTTATCGGTCTTATGAATAATACTCTCTTAAATACTATATACAAAATACTGTATACTATTTCTCATGTCGTATGCTAAAGTTTACTCTGCTCAAACCTCTCTCCTCTCGCCAACCACGATTTCCGTTGAAATAGATCTCGCGAACGGACTTCAGGCTTTTTCAATAGTCGGACTTCCTGACAAGGCAGTAGAAGAATCTCGAGACAGAATTTCCGCCGCCATAAAAAATTCAGGACTTGGACTTAAATCACCGAAAAACAAAAATCAGAAAGTGGTGATATCCCTCGCCCCCGCCGATATAAAAAAAGAAGGTCCGTCATTTGACCTTGCGATTGCGCTTTCCTATCTGCTTGCCGCTCGCGATATTTTTTTTGACCCATCGAAAAAACTATTTCTCGGCGAACTTTCTCTCGAAGGAGACATCCGTCCGGTAAAAGGTGTTCTGCCTCTAGTTTCACATGCGCGAGTGAAAGGATTTGAGGAAATTTACGTTCCGCAAGAAAATTCTGCCGAAGCCGCTTTAATTCAGGGGGTAAAAATTTTCAGTGTTTCACATCTTCGCGATGTTGTTCTACATCTCCACGAAAAAGAAACGATCGGAAATGACTCTCCCAAACCGCACCAAAGAAAAATTTTGACTCCCCAGCCACGGACAAAAATAGAGAGATCGAAATTTGTTGGTGATCACGACTTTGAGGACATTGCCGGACAAGAAACTGCAAAGCGCGTCCTCGAGATTGCCGCCGCGGGCGGACACAACGCCGCAATGTGGGGACCGCCCGGAACTGGAAAAACAATGCTTGCAAAGGCATTCTCGTCAATCATGCCAGAATTGAGCTTCGACGAAATGCTTGAAGTTACTTCCATCTATTCCGTTGCAGGACTACTGCAGGAACCCCTGATCACTCGGCCACAAGTACGCGCACCGCACCACACATCATCCTATGTCTCGCTTGTGGGCGGAGGCTCGATTCCAAAACCCGGCGAGATCACTCTAGCTCACCGAGGAGTGTTGTTCCTCGATGAATTTCCTGAATTTGACCGCCGTGTTGTGGAAGCCCTCCGCCAACCCCTAGAAGACCGTGTGGTTTCTGTTTCTCGCGCCAGAGGATCGGTACTTTTTCCCGCACACTTTATTCTTCTTGCGGCGATGAACCCATGCCCATGCGGGTATTACGGAACGAATGTAAAAGCCTGCAGTTGCAGTCCCCACCATGTCGCTTTATACCGGCGAAAACTTTCCGGCCCGATTATTGACCGCATTGACCTTTGGTCGCATGTTTCGCATGTCGATCACGAAAAACTTTCGTCAAAAAACAAGCACGGGGAGAAAAGCGAGATAATAAAAAGACGAGTTGAAGAAGCAAGGGAGCGTCAAAAATTCAGAGCAAAGAAACTGGGACTAAAAAAGGCTTCGAATGCGTCCCTCGGCGCAAAGAATCTGCTCGAAAATATTTCTCTTACCGATAAAGCGCTTCTGCTTTTAAATTCTTCCGCAAAAAAATTAACGCTGTCCGCCCGCGCGTACCACCGAGTCGCAAAAGTTGCGCGCACCATCGCGGACTTGGGGGGAGTGGAGAAAATAACTCCTGAAAATATTTTGGAAGCGCTTCAATATCGTCCAAAAGAAATCGGCTGAAACATAGAGTCTCTCACTAACAAAGAACTATAAAAAACCGAACGAGAGTTCGACGGTTTGTGTCTGTCTGACAGCCACAGAGATATGGGAAGAAAAAACCGCCCAAAAAATGAGCGGCTACCCAACCAATTTATGGTCGTCAGGCGGCGGGCTCTGACCATGTGATAACAAGCGCCTCCGCAGTGCCGACTCCATTATTTACCCAATAGGAGATGCCTGGGTTAATGGTATAGGAATCGCCGGAATCAAGTGGAACACAACGAACGCATCCAACCTCTTTGATATAGAGATTCATCGTACCTTTCACAACGAACCAAAGCTCTTTCGCTTGGTAATGAACGCGGAGCGATGTACTTGATATAAGAGCGAGAACGACATCCCACGAATCTTGGGAATTTTCCGCAATCTTTACGATGGCCTCACTCGCATCTGTTTCCGGAACAAAAACAATTTTTTTGCCGGGAAATCGAGCGGCAAAAGCCTTGATCTGTTCAGGATACAGCATAATGGTGCGCCTTTCTTACTTGAACGTAGCAGTTTATATAGAGAAAATCAAATGGCAACAAAGCGAGAGAGCAATCTGCCAAACTTTACTCGCCACGCTATTCAATATTCTAGATTCTGGATTCAAATTCCAGATTCCACCCTAGAACGGGTTCTTGGCCCCGCGAATTTCGAAGTGTAGATGCGGGCCGGTTGATTTTCCGGTACTGCCGACAAGTCCTATAATTTGACCTTTCACAACAACATCAGTGATTGATACTAAATTTTTGTTGTTATGTGCATAAAGTGTTTGTGTGCCGTTGGCGTGCCTAAGAACGATATAGTTTCCATATCCTCCATTCCAACCACCAGAGCGAGAAATAATGACTTCTCCATCGGCCGCCGCGTAAACTGGGTCCCCGACAGCACCGCCAATATCAATTCCATTGTAACCATGAAGTCCTTGCGTCTTTCTGCCATCAGCCGGGCGCATGTAATATCCTTCGAAAACAGGTCCGCCGACATCACGAAGTTTTGCGGTAGAACTTGAGGATGTTGT
>Ga0155689_109_pt2 | contig 7615 bp, 9 predicted proteins | sample RifCSPlowO2_01_FD_107346 | JGI IMG/M metagenome (GOLD analysis project Ga0155689, IMG submission 107346) | Candidatus Taylorbacteria bacterium RIFCSPLOWO2_01_FULL_45_15b
TTATCATCTGGTACCGTATCTATCGACACCTCTGTAACGCCCCGCAGGACGCGCGTCGGCATACCCTTGGGGTAACACGGTTGGCCATGATTTACGACGTTTCGATTTTTTCCTCTCGGCATAACTTACGCTTTCCTTGTTGGTTTTGTCCTTGTTTTACGGCAACCTCCATTTTAGCCGCCGCAAAAACTACCTCTGAAATTCTCTCTCCGCTGTGGATATATGTCAAGTGCATAAGGGGTTTAATTATGTCGGGGGCGGGAGAGTCGCCCGCGACTAAACTTTTGTCGTCACAAAAGTTTGTCTGCCCTACCAAAGGACTTCTATTTTTATGAATAAAAATATGTCGGGCACCGCCTCGCGGCCTCGCGTGCTCGCTCGGCATCGCTCCGGCGTTCGACTCCGCCGTCTTGCTTCGCAAGACTCCCCTCCACAAAAAATGTTCATTTTTTGTGTCGGGGGCGGGAGTCGAACTTTACAAGTTCAGTACCCCAATTGGATATTTTTTTCGCGCGCTCAAAAATATCTCAATCGGGCTTCGACTCCCGTCGAAAGCTTCCCCGAAGCTTTCTCCTCCGACACTGCACTTCGTTTGTGTCGGGGGCGGGAGTCGAACCCACAACCGGGCGCTTATGAAGCGCCTGCTCCACCATTGAGCTACCCCGACAAGTAGGAACACTATAATATATGCGGTCATTAAAAACAAAAAAACCTCGCCACGAGAACGAGATCAAAATTCAACAAGAAAAACATCATCGAGAGTAGAAATAATAAAACCGTCGCGACTTCTGAAGAGCACTCCCTGAATGGTCACGCCCAACCAATACTTACTCTCAATGACTTGCCCCTCAAAAAGACGATGGTGTTCCGAACCCCACGCAAGCTTGAAGATCTTGATCTCGACAGTCGTCGGAGCAAGCAGGACAGCGTAATCCGCATCATAACATGTAACCGTCGCATACATTGGCTTTCGTGACTGAAACAGCAAGCAGAGGTCATCCAAAAGCGGTCCGTGGATGGAAATGATACTTCTTTACCCATGATGAATTAACGGCTTCTTGTAGTGTAAGGAGCATAAATATCCTAAAAGGATAGGCAAAAACTGTCCTAATGTAAAGATGATTTCATTTTGTTTTCATTATTCAAATCTAGTTTGGATTTTAAAATTCTTCGATTGTGAGTGCGTATACGATGACAGTTTGCACATACGAGTTCACAATTATTTATTTCTGCTTGAAGCGTCTTTATACTTAAGATATGTTGACTGTAAGAAGCAACATCAAATTTCTTTTCCTTAATATGATCAAAATCTAATACGTGAGGATATGGACTTCCTGAAAAACCACAATCAACACAGCTTCTCTGTATCTTAAAGTCATTGATGAATTTTTGCAATTTTTTTTTAAGTTTTTTTACAGCAGTGATATGTTTCGACCTATTTTTTGGATACCACACTTCACGCATGTATCGTGAGTGATACTTCTTACTTTTTTCTTTATCCTTATAGGGCACACTTAAATAGTATCATAAATCTAAAAATATTTATGACTCCTAATCAATTATTTTAAAAAGATGCCTTCTGTAGAGTCCTGCTTTTTTTCTTGTTGCGGGGGCCAGAATTGCACTGGCATCTCAAGGTTATGCTGTACCGCTGCGATTTTCATCGCTTCGCCTCGGGCGAATTTGTGGTCTGGACTATACCTTCATCCCTTCCTGCTAGCAGGAAGGGAGCTCGTCGTCTAGTCTCTACACCTTCCCCTCCCTAGTTTTGATTTTATTGAAATTTCTAAAAACCAAAACTAGGGAGGGGCTTGGCTCGGTATTGCCATGCACCTATGTGCGACAGGTTTCACCGAATTTGGCGAGCGTTCCATGATGCATTACTACTTCATGAGCCCATTTGAGCCTTGCGAATTACTGTTACTCTACCCCGCGATGGGATGTGGCACATTGTACGCATTTCTAGCCCACCTGCAAGCACGACTGGTTGACATCTTTTCCAGTCCTGCTATTCTGGAAATAGGTAATATATAAGGTGTATCAAGAGTGTGAAGATACAATCCTAAACCATATGCTCACGCATTGGTCGGACAAAAGGGTTATGGCCCGACGCTTCACCGGCAACCGAGCACCACTTCCGTAAACTACTGTTAGATTTTAACTATGCCGTTTAGGCACATTTATTTCCCGCAGTAAAGTAAGCGTAAGTGGTGCTTCGGTGCCAATTCCATCCCCGCTTCGCAGGGAAAGATACTTCTCGAAAATCTCGAGACTGTTTTTGGAAATCTCCTTGATACACCGCCCGAATGGGCGGTGTATTTGTTATGAAACAGTTCATTGAAAGGAAAATATGTATAGCAAAACAAAAATTGATGAGAAAGAGGAGTTCCGGATAAGAGAGACAAAACACGCTCACGCTTGTCCCGTCTGTGGAAAAGATTCCGGCACTATAAAGGAACTCGTGAAAATCGGCATATATCGAGTATTCCGAGGATCCTGGCCAGCAGGAAGTTCTACACGCATAGAATACGGAACGATAAGCAAAAGATTCGTGGAGGTAATCTGCCCTCAAGCGAACTCCAAGTGGCACAGAAGGCTAGAGAAAGAAATTAAAAAATTGCGAGAAAAAAACGAAAAAAATAAGAGCGATAAAGCCAATTGAAAAGAGAGGAAAATATGGAAAATAGCCCAGAAGAACTCATCGATCTTCGAATAAATCCGCCGAAGTATCCTGGAAAATACAGGTGTTTACAAGTATACCAGTGCCGCGTATGCGGATGGATGACAAACGGATTCAACATGGACTGGGCGGGACTTCCATCTCAAGACTGCCCTTATCTACGTAAAGATTGGCTTTACGAGTTAGAGAGGAAAGTGGTACATGCAAAGCTTCCACACCCTAAATCATATGCGGAAGAATTACAGAAAGAGATTGAGGCTGAAAGATCCATTCACTCAAAAGAAATTACTAGCGACATTGTCGGTAATCCTGATTTTTCCCAAAAGAAAAACGGGCTTATTGCTCATCAGTTTCTAGGTTCGGGTGAATTCATTGGAAAATTTTGAATTCTAAAAGAAAAATATATGAGTTACAGAAAAGTCTATTCCAATGATGTCTCCTGCAAAAACGTAAACGCTGCCGAATACGGACGGAAACCTATTCTCTGTCCAGTATGCGGGCAAGCAAGCACAATCATGCGTCTCAAAATAACTCGTAATGGAGTTGCAATCTACTCATGGATTGCCGCAGACACCGATGATCTATCAACCGAAGAAATTCTGGAAGGATTTGTTTGTTCTTCTGCAAAAGAAGAATGGCACATCGTAAAGAAACATGAATTGCGGCGGTCTGGCGAACTAAAGGATACACAATATAGAGACGGCTACATGTACCACGATGGTTTTCGCGAGTATTAAGAAAAACAACTTCTACGGAGTCAGGCCTCGTAAGATGACCACAAAAGGCATGAAAGTTTGGGATAGACACGAATGGAGATTCCGTTTTAGAGAATATGGAAAACAATTCGGAACCCCGCACGGCGTTTGTATTCCAAAATCAAGAATTAGTTAAACAAAAAGTGATTACCGCCAAAAACTCGGCGGTTTTTTATTTCCGTAAAAGAGAGAGTGTACGATATATCGTACACTCACAACTTAATTCCAATGCCACAGGACCTTACGATATATCGTAAGGTTTTTTCTTTTTCCATTTTTACCTTCCTAACTAACAAACTTCCCAACTACCCAACTTCTTGATTCCTATACTCACACTGATACTACCTTCCCCATACTAAATACTCTATACCAAATACTATATACTTTTTAGATATACCGGTACTCCTCAAACACTTCCCTATACATATTCACCACCCTTCTTGCTTCCCGATGGCTAATGACAAAATCCCCCCCTTCGTGCGCGATGAGATTTCGAATCTTATGCGCTTCCCACGCTTTATCGATTGAATTCATATCGCTTTTTTCCACTTTTTTTAATTTCTCTCCCAGAGTGTCACCGTGATAGCCGAGGTTCTCCATAAATTCGTCGAGCATAATGTCGGCTTCAAGAATCGCAAGTCTCCAGTCATTCGCATTCGCGGATTCGACGTGCTCCATGACACGCTTCCATTTCACATTCTCCTGCTTCATCGGTCCTGAAGAGATTGCGGTGGTGATTGGCGTCGCTTCAGGTTCCATCTTGCGCAACGCCTCGTCAAGCGCAATCTCGTCCTTGCGTGTTCTCGCCTTCAACATCTCACTCTGGCGTATAAGTACATAGATGATTGCGAGAATAAGTCCGAGCGAGACAAATACAGCGATAAATTTGAAAATAAACCAAAATGAATAGAACCAATCGAAAAAAGAAATTCCTTCGGAAGAATTTGCAAGAAATCGTTTCAAGAAGACGATGAAACTGCCAAAAACATCCGGAATGGGCGCACCGGGAATTGTTTCAGCAAAATCAGTTGTTGTAGCGGAAGGAGGCATGATTATTCGTTATTAAACCTTTTTCCGACCTCAAAGAGATGTTCTTCTCTATTCCACGGAGCCGCAAACTGAATTCCAAGCGGCAATTTTTTTCCTCCAACTTCCTTCGTGCCGAAAGGCACTGAAAGCGCCGGAACGCCCGCCAAGTTTGCCGTTACAGTAAAAATATCTTCAAGATACATGGAGAGCGGGTCATTATCTTTTTCGCCGATAACGAATGCGGGCGTCGGGGCGGTTGGCGTGAGAATCAAATCAACTTCTTGAAACGCCGTGCGAAAATCTTTGCGCAGCATTTCTCGCGCCATGTTTGCCTTGTTATAATACGCATCATAATATCCGGCAGAAAGAATATAGTTGCCGATAAGAATTCTCCTCTTTACCTCCTTCCCAAAACCCGCGCTCCTTGTTTCGAGATAATCAGACAGAAGGCCATTCCCCCCGTCTTTATGCAAACCGTATTTTACACCATCAAATCGAGCGAGGTTCGACGACGCTTCCGCGGGCATAATAATGTAATACATCGCAAGAGCGAATTTCGCGTGGGGCAATTTGATATCTTTGGTCTTGTAACCAAGCTCCTCTAGTTTTTTTACCGATTCATTAAAATTCTTAAATACAATTGGATCGAGTCCAGTCTCACTTACCAAATCCCCGGGGATTCCAATAGTCATCGGCACTCGCCCATCGGAAGCGGCGCGCAGGCTTGTTGTGTTATCAAGCGCATCGCTTCCTCGAATAACATCAAAAAGGATTTCAGCGTCTTTTACCGATCGGGTGAGCAAGCCAATCTGATCTAGTGATGAGCCCATCGCAATCAGCCCATAGCGCGACACAGCTCCATAAGTAGGCTTCAGTCCTACTACGCCGCAGTAAGATGCCGGCTGACGCACCGATCCGCCCGTGTCCGAGCCAATCGCCGCCGTGGCGCTTCCCATTGCGACAGCGGCCGCAGAACCTCCCGAGGAGCCTCCTGATACGCGCGCGTGGTCGTGCGGATTCCGAACGGGACCATAGGCAGAGTTTTCGTTCGACCCGCCCATCGCGAATTCATCCATATTCGTTCGTCCGATAAAAATAGCTCCCTCGGCTTTCAGCCGCGCTATGGCGGTCGCGTCATAGGAAGCCCGGTAGCCCTCAAGAATTTTCGACGCCGCGCCAGCTCGTTTGCCTTTTATCAAAATATTATCCTTAACCGCAATCGGCACCCCGAGAAGTTTTCCATCACCGCCCGATTTAATTTTTTTATCGGCCTCCCCGGCTTCATAAAGGACATCATCAAATACTTCGAGGTACGCGTTCAGTGAAGCATTTTCTTTTTCAATCGTTGCCAAATATGCCTGAACAAGCTCTGTCGAGCTCAACTCTCCTCGGCGAAAAGCCTCACGAATACGGTCTATTGTGAGCGTCTTAGTATCGCGTTCCATATTATTCAAGAATCTTTTTAACTTCGACGTGGCTCCCTTTCCTGCGGGGAACTGCGCTTAGAATTTCTTCAGAATATATTCCCGGTGCGTCGGGTTCCCCATCACGCCGCAGAGTACCGGTAGGGCTGTCCGTGCCGCGCTCGACGGTCTCTATTTTTTGAATTTCTCCGACATAATCCAGTATTGAAGGTAAATCCTTCTGCATAACCTCTAATTCCTCCGCCGAAAGTTCAATCCGCGAAAGCTCCGCGAGTTTTATTATGTCTTTCCTCTCAATCATGCGCCGAATAATAGCACGTTTTTTAGACCTAAACTATGAGCCTTCACAGTGATTTTCTCGCCAAAAATAGACGAAATTCCTCTTCGGAAAGTATTGGAACGCCGAGCTCTAAAGCCTTATCGTATTTCGAACCGGGTGATGTTCCGGCAACAACGAACGAGGTGTCTTTGGAAACGGCGCTTGAAATCTTGCCTCCGCGTTCGCGAATAAGCTCCACAGCTTTATCCCGAGAAAAAGCAGTAAGCGTTCCCGTCAGCACAAAACTTTTACCTTCGAGCAGACGATTGGCTTTTCTGACGACACGCTCGAGAGTAATGTGCCGAAGCAAGTGTGCGACAAGCATTTTATTTTTTTTGTCCTGAAACCAATGCTTTATTGACTCCGCAACTACCGGGCCTATTCCGTCTATCGCCAGAAGTTCGTCGAGACGAGCCGTTGCAATTTTTTCGACTTTCCCAAATTTTTCCGCGAGGAGCACCGCGGTCTCTTCACCGACATGATCGATTGAGAGACCAAAAATAAATCGCGCTAACGTTACCCTCCGAGCACTCTGAATTGAATGAATCACATTATCCGCTGATTTTTCCGCAAAACGCGGAAGTGTGAGAATATCTCCCTTGGTAATCTCAAAAAAATCAGAAGGCGAAGACACAAGATTTGCCGCTACCAGCGCATCAATGATTTTCGGGCCAAGCCCGTCAATATTAAAAGCCTTTTTTGATGCAAAATGGTAGAGGCGTCTTTTGTTTTGTATAAACGAATCCTTGTTCACACAGCGCCATGCCGCTTCCCCCGGAATTCTCTCAATTGATCCATCGCCTCCACAAGCTTCGACTTTTTTTGGAAAAAGATAGGCTTTTTCGCCTCCGCTCCGCATTTCAGTCATGACTTTTACAATTTCTGGAATTACGTCCCCGGCTTTTTGCAAAATGACCGTATCGCCAATACGAACATCAAGACGCTTGATCTGATCCTCATTGTGAAGTGTTGCGCGAGAAACAGTCGAACCCGCGACTGACACAGGCCGAAGATGCGCAACGGGCGTAAGTACCCCCGTTCTTCCAACCTGCAAGACAATATCCTCGACGGCGGTCGTTACCTGTTCCGCGGGAAACTTGAATGCAATCCCCCATCTCGGCGCCTTGCCGGTATAACCAAGCGCTTCCTGAAATTCACGTTCATTTACCTTTATAACAACGCCGTCAATCAAATAATCCTCTTTTGGCGCTTTCTTTTGCCACTCTTGCCAATACTCGAAAATGTCAGCAACACCCGCGCAAATTTTGCGATGAGAATTTACCTTAAAACCGAGCTCTGAAAGTAACAAAAGTTCCTTCTCTTGAGTAGAAGGAAGGGTTGAGGAAAAACGAGCAACATCATATATAAATGTGTCGAGATTGCGCTCCTTTGCTATTCGCGCATCGAG
>Ga0155689_133_pt4 | contig 7251 bp, 7 predicted proteins | sample RifCSPlowO2_01_FD_107346 | JGI IMG/M metagenome (GOLD analysis project Ga0155689, IMG submission 107346) | Candidatus Taylorbacteria bacterium RIFCSPLOWO2_01_FULL_45_15b
CGCCGGTGTGTCCACTCGTTTCTGATGGTCGGTTGCCTTGCCAGAAGAACGAACGCCCGGCGTGATGAACTTCAGTCCCTGAAGTTCGGGTCTCTTGGCAAGAATCCCGACCTCCCTGGGTGAGCACACGACGCCGTGAACGCCCGCGAGTTTCGCGAGACGCGCGAGATAAAGCGCTCCAGCCTTGGATGGCTGTCCATGCAAGAGATGTACCTGTTCCTCGCCGAGCGAAGTGAGAACCGTGATCGCGTAGATCTCGGCAGGTCCCGCTTCGACCGCGGCCATCATCATCTCGATTTCGCCAGACGCATGAACGGTGAGGATGTCTGCTCCGGATTCGGCGATTGCCTTCGCGCGGAGCTTGACAGTGTTCGGGATGTCGTGGAGCTTCGCGTCCACCCAGACGCGACGAGCGCCTGCGTCCCGAAGTCGCTCTACGACACCGGGCCCTTGCTGATCAAACGCGTTGTGGATCTTGATGGCGTGAACCCGATCACCGACCTTGGAGGCAAGCTCCAGGCATTGATCAAGGCTCAGCTCATCGGCCGCCAGAATGATACGACTCGTTTCCATAGCTGTCTCCTTCTCTTTTTGGTTGGGAATGTACAATTTAAGCCCGACAATCGGGCTTAATACCAAAAGCACATTATAAGATATGTCAAGAAAAATCAAGCCAAAACGAATAAAGAAACTCGTGGAGTTTCTTTCCAAATCCGTATCCGTTTTTCTTTTTGTTATCGGTGCGAATTTTTCCGAAGCGAGGGCGCGGCGGAAGGAGGGGATTGGGGGGAGGAATTCCGCCGCGCCCGAGCGGAGCGGTCAGGAATTTTTGATAAAATAGTTTCGAGCCGTACTGTAAAGATACACTCAAAAAACAAAAGCACCCTTTTGGGCGCTAATGTTTTTACGAGTGGACTTAGTGAGTCAAAGTTGGAACCAGATATATTCTTGGGTTTTTGAAGTATCTGGGGAGATTTTAGGAGCAAAGTTATATTTAGAAGCTTAGAAATATATCGAGCTAAGTAATAGCAGAATGGGACATAAGAGGGGAATTGAATAGAAATAAGTATAGAAATAACCCGCATGATTGTCGCCATGCGGGTTTCCGTTCGAGTTACCTTGTTGTGCTTATGAACTAGGGATTTCCGAAAGTGTCGATTCGTTTCCAACATGAACTGTCACGGAAAGAATCTTTTCCTGTCGGGAGCATTTCTACCCACGCATCTGTAAGGTAATTGATGGTTCTGTGGAAATGCCAGACGTTTTTAAGGTCCCATCGGCAATCTGGATGTCTCCAGAAGAAGATCTCCATATCGATGTATTCCCCAAAGGTCGCAGTGAAGTTTCCATCACGTTTTGGATGAGGTCCTTCTCCGACAACACGGTAGAGCGGCCTTGGGGTGGTTTCCAGAAGAATCCTTTGGTAGTCATGCCAAAATGTCCACGGTCGTGCTTTGATCCTCCCATTTTTGCCTGGTAATTCAGAAAACACAACCATCATTGGAGCATACAGCATGATGTTGCTCGCTTGGATATTGACTAGGCTTGGGTAGTTTTTCCCTTTTTCCCAAACCCCCTCATCGTTTCGATGAAAGAAGACATCTTGCTCCTTAGGAGCACCAACACTTTTATAGATGAAACCAAACTTTTTTTCAGGTCGGTCATCATACCAGCGAATCACACCGAGCTGAAGACCAGGGGCGATGCCTAATTTTTCCGTATTCATATCATTCACTCACGCTTTGGTATCTGGCGAAAATGCCATTAATTCCCACGTTTTGGAGAACTGATAACCACACATATTATACTACCTTACACCAAAAATGTCAAATGTGGACATGGAAGAAGTTAGAACCTGTAATCTTTAGGTTGAATCATTATTAGTTAGTAGTATTATTAAATATATGAAAAACGCTATAGCGATTTTGGGACTGGCTTTGTTGGTAGCACTTCCGGTCAGTGCGGCTACTTCACTTACGGGGAAGGTTATTGCTCTTGATGCGGGACATGGCAACGGAGAAACTGGTGCGGTTGGTGTCTGCAACGGAGTTGAGGTGATAGAGGCAGATGTAAACTTAGCAGTTCGTGCAGAATTGAAAGCACTGATTGAAGCCGGAGAAGGAACGGTACATGAAGTGGCGCAACGTTTTTCCAGACAGGATAGAGTAGCGGATGCGGAGAGTGCTGGTTCTGATGTGCTTATATCCATCCATCACAACGGATCGACAAATACATCGGCGGATTATACTCAAAGTTTTGTGACTCAAAAGAACGACAAGATTTTTGCTGGATATATTCATCCTGCACTTGTTGATGCGTTGCAACTTCCTAACAAGGGAATCAAAAACGACGGGTACGGTATGACGGTGTACGGGTCTCTTCCCGGAGTTTTGACAGAATCTTACTTCATTACCAATACTGATGCGGTGTGTGATTTCTTGGATTATCAGAGTGGGGCGACTAACACTCGTGTGCAGAAAGAAGCACAGGCGATGTATGACGGATTGGCAGCTTACTTTTCTGCGAACACTGATGGAGGCGGGGGTAGTAAGGGCAGAAATAGATAACTAATAAGAAAAAGCCCACCAATCAGTTGGTGGGCTTTTTCTATTCTTCCATATTGTTCTATATCTGTGGAGATGCCGAGAATCGAACTCGGGTGCAAATGAAGCACATGAATATTTCTACAAAGGGTAGTTTGCTTTAGACCAATCCGCCGTGGCGGAAAGGATTTGATCGTTCCGGTTCGAAGCGAACCAAATGCCGGAAAGACGAGTTTCGTTTTATGTCAGATCACATCGAAACACTATGATCTCTATTCCGATTATATAACAACTAAGTATCCCTATCGGACCTTGGGATAATAGCCGTCACTTAAGCCGAAGCTCGAGCGAAAGCAAAATCGTTTGCTCCGAAATACGGAGACAAAACAGACCCTGCTTTAGATACTAAGTTTTTTGCGCTTAGAGTTTCCGTCAGATTAAAGAGTTAACGGTGCTCTCCTTTGCATATTCAAGTGGAATTCACTTGTCTAGGCCGATCATCCCCCTAAAACAAATTTTATCAGATAAAATTTGTTCGGGCGATCATTTGCGCCGCGCAAATGATTTAGCCCTAAAACACTCTTTCGATAAATGTGTTCGTGGCTCATTTGCGCCGCGCAAATGATTTAGCCCTAAAACACTCTTTCGATAAATGTGTTCGTGGCTCATTTGCGCGGCGCAAATGATTTAGCCCTAAAACACTCTTTCGATAAATGTGTTCGTGGCTCATTTGCGCGGCGCAAATGATTTAGCCCTAAAACAACAACATTATATAGATAGTTTTTTGATATATTCAGCACGTAATTTCTTTTTGAATCTTCCAGCCCAGAGAGTCTTCAAAAAACGTTCTCGATCGAAAGCTTCTGCCCTGATCTCGTAATTTTCCTGGTGGATTAGGATTAGTGGTCTTCTGCGAGCAGTAGCTTTTACGTGGCCGCGATTATGGCGTTCCAATCTCTGAACAATGTTGCTCGTACATCCAACGTATAGTCTTTTATCAGCCATGCTGAATAAAATATACACTGTGTAAATTTGCTTTAGGTGAACGGTCGGCATATTTTCAATGTTCATCGATCCGAGTACTCTCTTCGAATATCCCTTTCTGACTGTCTTTTTTTCAGCACCTCCCGTTTGTCGTGTTTCTTTCTCCCTTTGACGACGGCGAGAGAGACCTTTAATTTCCGGCCTTTATTATATATAGAAATTGGCACTATTGTCAATCCCTTTTGGCGCTCTATGCCGAGCAAAATAAGAAGGTCGCGTTTGGTGAGGAGGAGTTTTCGCGTTCTATACGGGTCGTATTCTTTCGGTGTGTTATTCGGCTGAAATGGGGGAATATACATTCCCGTCACGAATGCTTCTCCACCGCGAATGACGGCGTACGCACCGGCGAGCGCGCCGAGTCTTTCGCGAAGCGATTTCACCTCAAATCCAAGCAATTCGATACCCGCCTCGAATTGCTCGAGGATTTCATAGTCAAGTTTTGCTTTTTTGTTTTCGATAAGAGACATGGGAGAATCTTATCAACAAGCGGATGCTTTGACAATTAATGAGAATCGTGATATTTATCCTGCTGGAGTACAAAAAATATGGGAGTTCCGTCATACAATTTCGCAATCGAGAGGTACATTCTTGTCGGGCTGTGTATCTTGCTTTTCATTCTACTGACCCTCACCGATCTCCCCAGCGCAAAAACCGCCCGCTTCGCCCCCACCTTGTGCTTCGGCAAAAATACTCCTTACTGTAATCATATTACAGCGCGTCGTATTTTGCTCCGAGCGCTGGCGGCGGAAACAAATCGGACAATTTTTGCGATGCTAGGGAGTTTCGTTAGGGTCAGTAGTCATCAAAACTTTATTTTTTGGCTCGAAAGCTGATTGATTTTTTTCAACCGCCCCGATCTCGATCGGTGCGGTTTTTTTCATTGATGAGATAGTATGCTATTCTGGATTTATTCCGCGCATAATTCTCCGTCTGCTTGCGGAGGCATATGGGCGAGCGGATTTTATTGCAGACTCTGGCAACTAAATAGCCCGAAATACGTCGTTTTTATTGTATGGAGCATAATCCCATGAAAAAACCGGATAAAAATAAGAAAAAGCCGAGCGTGATTCTCGGTGGCGGGAATTTCTTTGGCAATGCGGGGATTGTTTTTTTTATATTGCTTTTTGTCATCGGTCTCTATTCGTTAATTATTGAAGCCTCCAATAAAACCGAGGAAATCCCAATCTCGCAGATTGCTCGGGATATTGCCGATGATAAAGTCTCGAAAATTATCGTAAAAGGAGATGCGCTCACGATTGAATACAAGGGCGGCGAAAAAAAGAGCTCAAAGAAAGAAGTTGACGCCTCGCTTTCCGAAACACTTAAAAATTATGGCGTTACGGCAGAAGCCCTGAATGCGGTCGCGCTCGACATACAAGGCCCATCGGGATTTTTCTTTTGGTTGATTCAGCTCGCGCCTTTTTTAATTCCAATCCTTTTCATTCTTATATTTATTTGGTTCCTGACGCGCCAAGTTCGCGGTGCCGGCATGCAGGCGTTTACCTTTGGACAGTCCAAGGCGCGCATCATTTCGCCTCATGACAAAAAACAACGTGTAACATTTAAGGACGTTGCGGGTGTGAAAGAGGCGAAGGAGGAGTTGGCCGAGATTGTTGATTTTCTCCGTAATCCTAAAAAGTTTCTTGATATTGGCGCGCGTATACCAAAAGGAATTCTTTTGATGGGAGCGCCGGGGACGGGGAAAACGTTGCTCGCAAGGGCTGTGGCAGGCGAGGCTGGTGTGGCGTTTTTCTCGATCTCTGGATCGGAATTCGTCGAAATGTTCGTAGGCGTTGGCGCGAGCCGGGTTCGGGATTTGTTTAAACTTGCAAAACAAGCGGCGCCCGCAATTATATTCATAGATGAAATTGATGCGGTGGGACGTGTTCGCGGAACAGGCGTTGGCGGAGGAAATGACGAGCGCGAGCAGACGCTAAACCAAATTCTCGTCGAGATGGATGGATTTGAACCAAATGAAAAAGTGATCGTTATGGCCGCAACGAACCGCCCTGATGTGCTCGATCCGGCATTATTGCGCCCTGGCCGATTCGACCGTCGCGTTACGATCGATCTTCCCGACCGGCATGACCGAGAAGAAATATTGAAAATACATTCGAAAGAAAAACCGTTCGGCGAGGATGTAAATCTCGAAGTCATTGCTGAAAGAACCCCGGGCTTTTCGGGGGCGGACCTTTATTCGCTCATGAACGAAGGGGCTATTCTTGCCGCGAGAGAAGATAGGAAAAAAGTAACGCAGTATGACCTCATTCGGGCGATAGAAAAAGTGATGCTCGGTCCGGAGAGAAAAAGCCATCTTCTTTCGAAGAAAGAAAAAGAGATTACGGCGTATCACGAGGCTGGACATGCTCTTGTCGCGTCGGTGTTGCCGTATGCAGATCCCGTGCACAAAATTTCAATTATCGCGCGCGGCAACGCGGGAGGTTACACTTTGAAACTTCCGCTTGAAGAGAGGAAATTGCAGTCAAAGAAAGAATTTTTGGACGATATCGCAATGTCACTTGGCGGTTATGTGACGGAAAAGATGATTTTCGGGGACTTGACGACCGGACCTTCAAATGACCTTCAGGTTTCGACAGCGATGGCGAGAGATATGGTGACAAAGTACGGTATGTCTGACAAAATGGGTCCCGTCGCGCTTGAAGGTATCGGGGGGCGGACGCTTATTGGCGGACGGGGATTGAACGAGCATGAATATTCGGAACGCGTTTCAGCCGAGATTGATGCGGAAGTAATGCGCATCATGTCGGAAGCCAAAACTAAGGCGGAGGAAATTATTACGAAACACCGCGTGGCGCTTGACGCTATCGCGGCGAAGCTGATTGAGGTTGAGACGATTGAGCGCGATGAGTATGAAAAGCTGATTATCGCTCATGGAATTTTGCCGAAAAGGAAAAGAGATATTGAACACGCGGAGTGAGTAAACGTATCGCAGGAAATTGCCAAAGCAATTATGTTCGATTGCTTCATTAGAACCCATCTCAAAAACCCGTTATTATATGAACAAGATTGAAGTCGCCTCTGGTAACCTACTAGTCAATAAATCGCTCAGCTAGCCATTATTATTGAGATGAGTTCTAAACAGACATATTCGGGAATTGAACTCTGATTAACAGGGGTCATCTCCTCGGCTCGCGCCGTAGCGGGGACTGGCGACCTGTAAGACACCAAATACTATCCATCTTTATTCCACCACTTTGTTGCAAGTATCGAAGTATCGAGAGATTCTTGAAGCTCAACTACACTATATTCGCCATGGCGAAGATAGTGTAGTTGGTGAATCTTTGTAAAGCGTAAAGTGTAAAATGTAAAATGTGAAATGTAAAAAAGTTTGCGCCGAAATTATGCGGTATCACTCACAATTCACCGCCTTCATAATGAGGCAGATTTTTCTTCAAGCAATCACAGTGGGCGACGGTGTGATAGTTATAATAGTTCCCCATGTGCACCATCAGACATCTGTTTATCACCTGCTCACAAATGCCTCAACGCCCTCTCCATAATGACGTGGAAAGCAGATAATATACCCAGCACCATTTTTACCAAATAGCAACTTATGGGCTAAAGGCAATTTCTAGGTGCTAGATTTGATATATACTGGCTCTGTTAAGGGCTAATGCAGTCAAAACTTAAAATGAATTTAAAA
>Ga0155689_132_pt2 | contig 6194 bp, 10 predicted proteins | sample RifCSPlowO2_01_FD_107346 | JGI IMG/M metagenome (GOLD analysis project Ga0155689, IMG submission 107346) | Candidatus Taylorbacteria bacterium RIFCSPLOWO2_01_FULL_45_15b
AGTCGAGCGCGGATCAAAGGGACGGAGCGGCAGGATTGACCTGTCGAAAGCCGTTACCTTGACTTGTGGTATTGGCTTCGAGTTCTAGCGGTTTCCTCGGCTCTTATAGATAGCTCGTTAGCTTTCGCTTTGTGCGTTAGCGGACGGGCTTTTTTTATGTCATCTTTTCAGAATCTCGTGTCCCGAGCGATTTTTGTGTACCGCGGCGGATAGGCTCTGCAAAGAGAGTCATCATTAAAGATTGATTTTGAAAAATTAAATTACAGGCTATTTTTTAACACAGACGATAGCTGACTTAAGTGATTGTGAAACGGTACCAACTGTGTCTGTGACAGCTTGTCTTATTTTAAGATATTCTGCGGGGCATTCACATCCGCTAAATGCACAAATGGCAGGTGCTATAGAGTCAATACCGGTTCGGCCTGGCGAACATTGGCCGACAGTAGAAAATGGGCTAAATACTTCTACACAGTATCCATAATGTACGCCCGAAATTGGTCCGGGTGGCGGTATCGGTCCCGTGATTGCCGCGCTCAAACACTTTCCGCTAGACGCGATACAGAAGTCGCTTGCGTTTATTTTTGCCGCTTTCGTTTGATCTGCACCCCCGACATTTATGGGTTCGGCGACATTATCATTTGGCGGCACTCCTCTTGGACCTGTCCACGCGAAGATATAGCCAATACCGATCGAGAGAATACCGGCGACTAGAAATGTTGTAATAAAGTTTCGTAAGATGTGCATGCCAATAAATTAAATGATAAAAGTTTTTTATTTTGTCATCATACATTATATACTAGACTGAAGATGAATGAGTTCGTTTTCAGATGGGGAAAACCGCTTGGTTTTAGAAAGAAAGAGAGAGCCGGGGGGTCTTTTTTGGTGCGGGGCCTAAAACTTAATGCCGATGGTAAACTTAAAAAAAATAAAAAAAAATTTACGCACAAAAGATGCGTTTAGATCGCGTATTCTCGATGTCGTACGGGGAATCCCAAAAGGCGCGGTGCTAACCTATAAAGAAGTTGCGCGTCTCGCTGGAAATGAAAAAGCCGCTCGCGCGGTTGGCGCGGTTTTGCGTCGGAACTACAATAGTGAAATTCCGTGTCACAGGGTTATTAAGACTGACGGTACTTTTGGCGGTTACAATCGAGGGATTGAAAATAAGGCCGCAATTTTGAAAAAAGAGGGATACAGAGCCACTGTGAACTCCTTGTAAAAAGGCGCCCCGAACTCGTTTGTAGTATTATGCGGTATTAGTATTAGTTTTTTAAACCATGGAACCACAAGCAGAATCTTCATCAAATACTTCGATTGGGATTGTTCTCGGGGTCATATTAGGAATTATTGTCGTTGTTCTCGTTCTTTTTGCTACGGGAGTTATTGGTGGAAATAAAGAACCCGCTGCGGAAAAAGAGGGCTATGAATTGAATATCGGTGTCGAAAAAAATGATTCGGGAGCCGACTCTGATAGCGGCACGAATGCGGAAAATCAGTAGAAGCAACAAAAAACATCCTGCATTGCGGGATGTTTTTTGTTGAAAATTTTTCGAGTGGCGCTTAGTAATTCACATTTTTGCGTGGTGGTAATAGATACTAAATGCCATATACTACATACTAAATACTAATCTTATGAAGAATTTTATTTCAGAGTTCAAAGAGTTTGCCGTAAAGGGAAGTGTCATTGATCTTGCCATTGGTATCATAATTGGTACGGCGTTTAATAGGATTGTAACTTCTCTCGTCAATGATGTTCTTACGCCGCCCCTCGGACTACTTCTGAATAAGGTTGATTTTACTAACCTCTATTGGAATCTCGGAGCGGGGACGTATGAGACTCTTGCCGAAGCCCAAAAGGCTGGAGCGCCGACTCTGAATTATGGAATTTTTATTAATTCAATCATCTCGTTTGCGCTGACGGCGTTCGCTGTTTTTATTCTTGTGCGTTATATTAATCGGATGAAACGCCGCAATGAGGCGATTCCGGGGCCGACAAGAAAGAAATGCCTCTATTGCGATACCGAGATAAGTCTTGTTGCGAAGCGTTGCCCCAATTGCACGTCAGAGCTATAACATTTTATGACTAGAGTCCGCCGACACAAAGAAGAACTTGCCACACTGCTTATTGCAGGACTCGCCTTGTTTTTGTTTACTTCCGCACTAGTTTTGATGCGCGAGCCGATATTGATAAAACTCGATTCTGCTGTGCGTCTTTATCTCTCTTATTTTTTTGTTGGATCCGACGAGATGATCTATCTCGTGTCGCTGATTATCATTGTCGGGCTCTTTCTCGCGCTCACAGCCGCAATCGTGCATGAAATTCTCTTCCGGAGATCTTTTCTTTTTATGATTGTCTCTGCGGGGGCATTGGCCACAGGAATCGTTACGAAAAGCGCGTTGAAAGATTTTTTTGCCATTGATCGGCCACTCGGCGGCTTCGCTGTGTTTGAGGGTTATTCATTTCCAAGCGGCCATGCGACATACGCCGGAATTATCGCGATTCTCCTCGTTTCTTTTTGTGTCCACCGCTTTGCTAAATATAATGCCAAGATTTGCGCCGTGATTGTGTTTGTATCGGCGGTCTTTGTCTGTTTTAGCAGAATAATTTTGTCGGCACATTGGTTTGCGGATGTGTGGGGCGGGTGTTTCCTCGGCGTTTTTATCTCGTCCGCGTGGCTCCTTATATTTGAATTTGAAGGTGAAGGAAAGAGGAAAAACAAATTGCTAAACTTTATGAGTCGTCCTGTTCGAGATTTCTTTGGACGACAAAGCAAATAATTTGCGTCAAGGATATTTTCGAATGGATTTGTTACGACAGGAGTGCTAGATTTACAGATAAAGATATTCTGATAGGGGCATTAGATTCTAATGCGGCTCTTAGCCCCACTTCCTGCCGTGACCGCCTAAAGACGAAAAATGCCCGAGAATGGTAGCGTAAGATAAAGGGTTTTTCAGCGTCGTCATCTATGTCGAACAAACAGTCCCCAATAGAACAAGAATTCATAAGTCTCTATGAGGAGCTTGCCGATCCTTTGTATCGACGGTTCGTGTTCAAGATTTCTCACGCTGAACGTTCCAAGGATCTTGTTCAGGAAACGTTTACGAAGTGCTGGGAGTACATAAGCCAAGGTAAGGAGGTCAAAAATCTCAAGGCATTTATTTACAAGATCGCGAATAATCTTATTATTGATGAATATAGGAAGAAAAAATCAATTTCTCTGGATTTTTTGAGGGAGGGAGGGTTTGATGCGGTTGCTAAAGACGAAGATAATAGGATTGTTGAAAATGCAGAGCGCGAAAATGTGAGCAAAATAATTGACCGACTTCCCTCCAAATATCGCGATGTCGTAACAATGCGATATGTCGACGGACTTACTCCCGGCGAAATCGCGCGGGTAATTGGTGAAACGGAGAACACCGTTTCGGTGAGAATAAATCGAAGCATCAAAAAGATGCGTGACATTCTCCGCATTTATGGAAAACAAACTTGAACAATTGAATGAAGAAATGAAGAATATAGCCCTTTCTCGCGAAGATAAAGATAAAATACGCGAGGGTATTTTCTCGTATATGGAGCGTCATCCTGTAAGAAATGAAATTCAAGTTCGTCGGCATAGCCGGAAAAGTATGATGGGATGGCTGTCGTCCGGTTATCCTTCGTTATTTAATCTAACACACACACGAACCATGGCATTGGCACTTATAATCGTATTGTTTCTTGGCGGTGGCGTTTCATTTGCGGCTGATCGAGCTTTGCCGGGAGATATTTTGTATCCAGTAAAAACAGAGGTTAATGAAGAAGTGAGAAGCTGGGTTGCATTTGGCGCAAAAAGCGGAGCGGAACTTGAGGCAGATCTCGCGGAGGAGCGTCTTGAAGAGGCCGAAAAGCTTGCCTTGAAGGGAGAACTTGATGATGAAAAATCCACGGCGCTATTGGCGAAATTTATATTGCATGCAAATTCGGCAAAATCAAATCTAAAAAAACTTGAAGAAGAAAATAAATCGAAGGCCGCGTACGAGGCGAGCGTACGGCACGAATCGTCTCTAGAGATTCACTCCGAGATTCTCGGCGGTCTTTTACGGGAGCACGAATCATTAAAAAATTTAAAGACCGAGGTTGACGCATATGCAAATGATGCCGCGCTTGTGCGAGCTAAAGTGCAAGCCGCGGTCGTTATTGATAAAAAGGTGAATACGGATAGGGTTGCTCGGGGAATGGAAACTGCATCGGAAAACAAAATTGGCGAGGTGGAGCGTTACATTGAAAAACAAGCCAGTTTATCCGAAACGGCAAAAGTCGGCGCGAGCCTCCGCCTGGATGACGCTAAGGCGATTTACGCCGAGGGCGAGTTGAAACTCGAGTCTGGTGCATATGGCGAAGCCTACGTGCTTTTTCAGCAGGCAAAAGAAGAGGCCGAAGAGGCGAAACGTTCTCTCAAAACGAAAAAGAACTTGAACATAGATGCGGCGGGCAAGGTTGAAATAAATTCTGAAACCCGCGACGAGGAAGTAAAAGCGGGTGGTCTTTCTGAAAGTGGAGCGACAACTTCAGCCGTTGGCAGGGGGGATTTGAGGCTTGAAGTCGAGAAGAATTCGGAAAGGGAGAATGGGAAGATTAGGAGCGAAGGAGAACTAAAAATCGATATTGACTTGTAAAAGTATTGGCAATGCTGTAGAAAGAGGAACAGCCGCGAGGCTGTTTTTGTTTGTGTGAATTTTGAATTGACATGTTGAGCAGATTCCATATTTTGTAACACTCTGTCATCTTCATCGTCTAACTTGTATATGGGCTATCTATTAGGAACAATACTTATAATAAGTTCTGTCCTTAAGCTTTCAGACTGGAAGCTTTTTCGGCGCATCGAGAATCATTTCCAGCCTCTACATCGCCACTATTCACATGCGTCTCTCTTTTTCAATCTGTCGGCTCTGATTTTCGGATTTCTTTTATTTCTTTTTCCGATAAGCGTTGTGCCGGCGTTCATTATCATAATGCTTTATGGGTATAAATTGGTCATTCTCATTATTCGTCAGAAGGCGGGACGCTCATGGCTTTTTTCTGCGCATAGCTCCCTCTTACCAATTTCATATGGAGCGGTTGCAATGGCCGAGGAGGTAATAATCGTCGGCCTCTCGCTTTTTCTGATAATTGGTTGATAATGATTAAGCTCGATGATCATTTATTGCGGTTATGAAATATGAGTAGATTCGTTTGTGTCGTATCTTCAAAATATGAAAACAAAAATTCTTGACGGCAAAAAATTGCGGGAGAAAATTCGCATCAAGCTTGGACAGCGCGTTGAGGGCATGCGGAGGACTCCGGTTCTTGCGATTGTTTCTGTAAAGGGCGCCGATCGATCAGACGTTTACATTCGCGAGAAAATAAAATTTGGCGCGTCAATTGGAGTGAAAGTCAGAAATATCGTCTTGCCCGCCGACTGTAGTGCTTCGGAATTGCTTGATGCAATTAAAGCGCAAAATCAGGACAACACCGTTGATGGTGTTATTGTTCAGATGCCGCTTCCATTTTCGGATTTAAGGATCTTTGCAAATGCAGTCAATCCCCAAAAAGATGTTGACGGTCTCACCGATGTCAATTTGGGGAAGATTCTTGCGGGTGCGGGAGAAGGAATTTTGGCCGCGACCGCCCGTGGCGTCATTACGCTTCTTCGTGAGTATGATGAGTCGGTAGACGGGAAGAAGGTTCTCATAATTGGACGGTCAACTTTAGTCGGCAGACCGCTTGCCGCCGCCATGCTCGCATTGAACGCCACGGTAACTGTTGCACATAGTCGCACCGCAAATATTCGCGAGGAAATTCGGTCCGCCGACATCGTCGTCGTTGCCGCTGGCGTGCCGAATCTCATTCGCAGAGAAGATGTACGTTCGCATCAAGTGATTGTTGATGTCGGCATCAGTCTTGTTGATGGGGAAAAAATAGAAGAAGAAATTCCCACGAAAAATGTTGTAGGGGATGTTGCATTTGATGAGGTGAGAGATAGTGTTTCGGCAATCAGTCCTGTCCCGGGAGGTGTCGGTCCCATGACAGTCGCGTCGCTTTTTGAGAATCTTCTCGATGCTCTCCGATAAATTCAATCGCCCATACCAGGGCGTTTTTTTTGTTACCTTTTCGAAACCAACTCGTAGTAACTATATGATTAGGTGGTACAATGAAACAATCAATAACTAACTAAAAT
>Ga0155689_112_pt1 | contig 4149 bp, 2 predicted proteins | sample RifCSPlowO2_01_FD_107346 | JGI IMG/M metagenome (GOLD analysis project Ga0155689, IMG submission 107346) | Candidatus Taylorbacteria bacterium RIFCSPLOWO2_01_FULL_45_15b
CACGCCAACCGCGGCAGGTTCATATACCTTTACTGTTTCAGATGGAAGCGGTGCTGTTAAAAAAACATATACGCTTGTTGTACATTCATCCACTTTGTCAAGCAATTCTATTTCGGCCTCACTCCTTGACGCCGCTTCCGACAAGGCTGGTAAGCACTCCGTCTTCGGTCCTGGGCAAGGTGCATTTTTCACGGCTCCAGACTGGCACATCGGACTCAATTTCAGTATAGCCTCTGACAAAACAATTCAGTCGATCGAAGTCAGTGCGCTGACCAACAATCAAGCGGCACTCTGGTCTACACAGAATGTGAACAAGTACCCGCTCGTTGTGTTTGAAAATGGCGTACAGAAGAATTTCAGCTACTCGAGTAATCTCGGTCTCGTCAAAGCAGGAGCTCACACATTTGATCTCTACGCCCAAAAAGACCACGCACCTTTCTCGGCGGGTGAAGTACTTATTGTCTTTACGGATGGCTCAACTATGAAGGTAGGAATTGTCGATAAGCAAGCGGCGGCTAAAACCAGCGTTCAGTACGCGAACACCATTGAAGCGCTTCGCGCCATCATAGAGCTCCTCCAGAAAGCCGGGATACCTCTGAATTTGTAGTATGTCGTATTTGTTGATATACAGTAGTTAGTATGAAGAAATAAAAAATCCGCTCGCAGTTTGCGAGCGGATTTTTTATTGTATACTCTAGTCATGGCAGAGTAGTTGGCTCTTCCACGCGCCGCGCTCGCCGGGGGTGTTGAGATCCATCTAAAATGTTAAAATAATTGTTACATTATTAACTTACTCTCGAAGAGATCGTAAGTGTTCGAAAATAAAAAACCGTGAAAAAATACATCTTCTTTTTGTTTATATTTATCACACCTTTTGTTTTTTCCGCATCCGCGAGCGCGGAGTCTGCGACATGTGTTCGCATAAATTATGTACTGCAATTAGGTAGCAATGATTATTGGCAACAGGGCGATGTTACCAGACTTCAAAATTTTCTGATCGGTCAGGGTGATATGAGCCCGACACTTTCGGACGGGACGTCCTCGAGGACTGGAATATTCGGCGTGGTAACAGAACAAGCTGTTCAGAAATTTCAAATTCGCACCGGCATTATTTCGTCTATAAATCCTGGCACGCCTGCAACAACGGGTTATGGAGTCGTTGGGCCTCAAACTCGGGCAAAAATTTACGACATCTCGTGTCTCGATGCTCCCATTGACATTCCGACCGAGGAGACTGGAAGCGTAAAAAGTCTTCGGGTTGGTGAGGATTTAGAAATAATGGCCGGTACCTCATGGGCGCTTGATTCAGGCGTTTTTTCAACCTCAAATCCACAAGTCATGACAGGTGTCTCTGGTGGCGCGCATACGATTCGATTTACTGATCTTCCTAATTTCAGTGAATCATACTCGACTTGCACGTATCCCCAAGGCGGAACAGAGTGCCACATGTCAAATCCCGGTCTCTACTCCACATCAGGTATAAGTTGCATAAGCGGCGCGTGCTCGGTGTCCGTCTCTGTTTTTTCGGACGTAACTACAAAGATTGCGATTCGTTACAGTCCGAGTTCGCCGATTGATCCCGGAACTTCAGCACTAAAGATACTACCTCTCGGCGATTCAATTACCGATGGATACCCATGGAGTGATGAAATAGGAGGATATCGGTCAGAACTTTACACTTTGCTTAGAAATGCCGGACACGACGTGTCTTTTGTCGGCTCACAAAAAAGCGGTCCGTCAGTACTCGCTGATGGAGTAACACCTTTTGACCGCGATCATGAAGGTTATCGGGGATACATGATTAGTCAAATTGACCTCGGTATCTCGACTTACATGGATCAGGGAAATCCCACTCACGTTCTCATGATGCTCGGGACGAACGATATTATTAGAGTAGGCGATGCCGCAGGAGCGCTTCTTGCCGCCAATCGCCTGTCGGCACTTATTGATAGGGTGCTTGCGCATGATTCAAACCCGACTGTTCTCGTCGCGTCAATTCCGCCACGCATTCCAACGTGGGGTACTAATGAATGGATCATCGTTTATAACGAGCATGTAAAGGAATTTGTTCAAGATAAAATTGCAACGGGGAAGAAGGTTAAATTTGTCGATATCTATAATGCCCTCACTGCGGCAGATATCATGCCAAATGACGGATTACACCCGAACGCCGACGGGTACAGCAAGATAGCCAAGACTTGGTTTTTTGGAATGCTCGACAGTTTGTCCGTTACTTCTTTACCGCCGGAGATTACCTTGTCAGCAAATCCGACTTCAATTCAAAGTACCGAATCATCCATTTTGTCGTGGAGCGCTACGCGCGCTTTAAGTTGCAGTGCGCCGTGGACTGCCTCAACAGCAACATCGGGTAATCAGTCCACCGGCCAGCTTGCCGAAAGCTCAACATTCACCATTACTTGCACTGGCGCCGGGGGAAGTGTAAGTAAATCCGTATCTGTGAGTGTAGTTACCCCGCCAACACCCGCGCCAATTGTTACGCTCACAGCGTCTCCAGCTGTGGTCGAGAGTGGACAGTCGTCCGCTATAACTTGGTCCCACACAAACACAACATCGTGCGTCGCATCTGGCTTTCAGAATCCTACGGGTTCCAACGGAACTTATCTCACGAGTCCACTCGTTGCAAACAGCACGTATAATCTCACTTGCAGTGGTCCCGGTGGTACTCGGAGTGCGACTGCAACAGTCAGCGTCGCTCCTGTCGTCGGAACTAACACGCTAACAGCTTCATTAATAGACGGCACTTCAAGAAATGCCGGCCCGTCGTATGTTTTTGGCCCGGGCGCTGGAATTTATACTGATCTCGATTGGCATTGGCGAATGAATCTTAACCTCGCTTCTCAAAAAACCATTTCTTCCGTTGAAATTCGCACGATTTCCTCCGGTGAAATATGGTCAAGCGTGGCTGATGGTTACTATCCGGTTCTCATTTATCAAAATGGAACTCTGAAAAATACAGCGTACGGACAAACTGTCGGCCCTCTTTCTGCCGGCCAGCACACCTTCGATCTCTACGGTCAGATATATTACACAACCTGGAATGGAGCAAACTTAACTGTTCGCTTTACCGACGGCACGTCCCTTACTGCGCAAATTCCGAATACGACAACTTCAACCCCTGCTCCAACGGTTACTCTTTCTGCAAACCCAACTTCAGTTTCTTCTGGTCAATCTTCCACCCTCACATGGAGCTCAACCAACGCCACATCCTGTACGGCATCCGGAGGTTGGAGCGGAACCAAAGTAGTGAGTGGTTCACAATCAACGGGTATACTCACCGCCAACTCCACATTTATTTTGACCTGCACAGGCGCAGGGGGAAGCGCAACACAAAGCGCGACGGTTACTGTTACTTCAGTACAACTGCCAACTCTCACGATATCCGCCTCACCAACTTCAGTTTCGTCTGGCCAATCTTCCACCCTCACATGGAGCTCAACCAACACAACAAGCTGTACCGCGTCCGGCGGTTGGAGTGGATCGAAAGCTACAAGCGGTTCACAATCAACGGGCACACTCACCGCCAACTCCACATTTATTCTGACCTGCACAGGCGCGGGAGGGTCAACATTTAAGGATGTGGTTGTTAGTGTGGCGACGGCAGGAGGAGCAAATTCTCTAACATCCTCTCTTCTCGATACTCTAAGCGACAAAGCAGGGAAACATTCCATCTTCACCGCAGGACAGGGAGCTTTCTACACGCCGGAGGATTGGCACTTCAGAGCCAACATATCTCTTTCGACGACGAAAACTATTACTTCAATTGAAGTAACAGGAATGACCAATGGCCATACAGCGACATGGTCAACTTCAAATCCAAACTTTTACCCGCTCGTAATTCTGGAAAATGGAGTGCAGAAGAATTCCGGCTACAGTGGTAATTTCGGCACATATCAATCGGGTTCATATACCCTTGATCTCTATACCCAAAAGGATTACACACCATTCTCAAACGGCTCGCTTGTAGTGAAGTTCAACGACGGGACGTCGCTCTCTACTCCAATTGTAAACAACTTATCAAATTCTGCTTTTAGTCCTAAGTATGCAAGCACTTTCGATGCGCTTCAGTCTATTATTCAAATGCTAGAACGCGCCGGGATACCTTTGAATCTCTAGCCATCTCGGATCGGC
>Ga0155689_110_pt2 | contig 4040 bp, 6 predicted proteins | sample RifCSPlowO2_01_FD_107346 | JGI IMG/M metagenome (GOLD analysis project Ga0155689, IMG submission 107346) | Candidatus Taylorbacteria bacterium RIFCSPLOWO2_01_FULL_45_15b
GACAGGAGTAACGCGATCAGCAAGGTAAAGGAGCGAATTATTTTCATGACGTTTATTTGTGTAGGTACAACCTCCATCTAGTATAGTATCATATGTCTATCAGTATGTCAATTCAACAGGGGGCAGGAGTTTCTCGACTTACAATCGCAATACCCGTTTCCCATTTTCTCAAAGCACCGGCTTCTCGAAAATATGGGATAACGGCTTCGAATCCTGCCACGTAAGTAAAGCAGTTTACTCGCTCGATGAGCTTGTAACGCAAAATCGCCTTTCGGCGATCTATCGAGTTCCTTATCTTCACAAATCAATTCTCTGCTCCCCGGGCAGGAGTTTCGATCCCTACAGGATCAGGTCACAGATATTTTCTCGCCAAAAAATTCTTCGACCCCGTCTCGCGCCGTCGCGCTCCGACTTTGAATTGCTTCAAATTTCGCAATTCAACACCTTTTCTGTTTCTTATTGCTTCGCATTAAAAACTATCAAAGGTCTTCGAATCCTGACACAAGCTCTCCCAGAGCTGGACCGCTTCGCGTTTCTCTCCTTACAGGAGCGGTACAGTTTTCGCATCTCACTTCGTCTTTCAGACTTGCTTCGATATGCTCAAACTTTTCGAATCCTGCCCCGCGAGTGAAGCAGTTCACTCGCTCGGCGAGCAAAATTAAAAAGCGTTTTACACGCTCTTTAATTTTGCTCCCCGGGCAGGATTCGAACCTGCGACCAATCGCTTAACAGGCGACTGCGCTACCGCTGCGCCACCGGGGAATATTTCTAAAATCTATCTGATCACTTAAAATGACCAGAATTGACTCTACAAACGCAGTCACCTTACAGGCTCCGTCACAGATAATTTTCTAGTGAAAATTTCTGCGACCCCGTCTCGCGCCGTCGCGCTCCAACCTTGCGGAATGGGTCCCAACCCTTTCCTCACGCCACTCTGCGCCACCGGGGAATATTTCTAAAATCTATCTGATCACTTAAAATGACCAAAATAAATTCGACATAAGAACGAGTAAATACTATCAGAGAAAGTTGAAAAATCAATCAATCTGGCAACGAGTCGCTAGCTTGGAGGTAAATCCTCTGATTCAAACGAGTCTCTGCAGGAGAGCGGAGAATCGTGCCGATTAAGCGCAATTTCGAGGCAATACATACCGTATTGTTTTTTATTGCCGAATAGGATTGAATAACCCTATGTATATGCATATTAGGGTAACAGCAGGGGCAAAGAGAGAAACGATCACTAAAGCAGATTCGACACATTTTCTAATTAGCGTACGTGAGCCGGCTAAAAGAAATCTTGCAAATAAAAAAATCATGGAGATAATCTCCCGTGAATTTAAGGTTCCGGTTTCTGGTATTAGAATCATTTCTGGCCATCACAGCCCGTCCAAGATTATTTCTGTAGATTGTTTTTGAAAATCAATTGCGAGCTGGTATAATAAAAGAATAATTAACAAAAAAATATGTTTCAACTCCAAATCACCACAAAAGCGACAAACATAGAAGTTACCCCAGCAATTTCCGACTATGTTCAGAAAAAAATTTCGTCGCTTGAGAAATTTATTCCGACTGGTGATACAAGCGCCAAAGCGGACGTCGAGGTGGCGAAAACCACAAAGCACCATGCGGGAGGAGACGTATTTCGCGCCGAGATCAATTTTCATCTTGGCAACAAGCATCTCCGAGCCGAATGTATCAAAGAAGACCTCTATGCGGCAATTGACGAAATTAAGGATGAAATCGCTCGCGAGTTGAAATCAAGCAAAGAAAAAGACGTGACCCTCTTGAAGAGAGGTGGCCGAAAAATCAAGGATATCTTGAGAGGAATTCGTGGCTAACATTTTGATTTGCCGATGAGAAACGATATAACCTCAACCCTCAACAAGGTCGCGAGGTTTATTCTAATATTCTTGAGAACATTAGAATAAAGCATTTTGGTCAATATACTATAAGACCGCTATAGCGGTCTTATAGTATATGGGTGATAGGGCAAAATAAAGCGGAGTGAAGTTACTGACTCGCACCCATCTCCATAGTGCAAAAATTGTCCGCTTCGCCCCCGGCTTTCTGCTTCGGCAAAAATACTCCTTACTACAACCATATTACAGCGTGTCGTTTTTGCCTCCAGCGTGGCGGCGGAAACAAATCAGACAATTTTTGCGATGCTAGAGAATTTTGTGAGGGTTAGTAGTAATTCCTCTCTCGTAGGAGGACCATTCCATTTCCTTGCCCCCCTCGGGCACAACGCGAGCAGGAATGAACTGCCCATCATGAAATAATGCCTGCCTAATGATTATCCTTTTTTTGCCTCCGTTTTGATGTTCAAAAAAATAAACGCCCGGACGGGGAGTCAGAGCCTTGTATTTTAAAAAATTCTTATATGGATCATCGTCAAGCGAAATACAGCCGTCGTTTTTCTCAATTTTTTTAGTGTAGGTCGCGCGCGCATGTTCCTGCTCTTTATAAAGAAGACAATCGTTTTTTATATCATGAAAAGCCTTCACCAAGAGCTTCGCTCCCTGATCAGCAAATATTTCCCGTGCCTCCGCGCTCGAAAGCGGCCACGCCGGGCCTTGTTCTAGTTCCGATAATTTCCATTGCGCAATAATCGGTCCATGATCCATTTTTTCGTCCATGAGCATTAGCGACACGCCGGTATCTCTGTCATCTCGGAGAATTGCGCTTTCGATAGGCGACGCGCCACGATATTTTGGGAGCAAGGAGGGATGGATGTTTATCGCGCCCTTCGAGGGTATCGACAATACTTCATTTGATAAAATTGCTCCGTATGCGGCGACCACAAATACGTCGGCGTTGCTATTTATCAATTCTGTAACGGCATCAGCAATCTTCTCCGGTTGAAGACATCGTATTTTGTTTGCGTCAGCATACTCTTTGACTGCCGGCGGCACGACAATTAGTCCTCTACCTTGAGGACGGGAAGGTGCCGTTATAATGAGCCTGGGCGCTAGTGAATGCTTTTTCAAACCCTGGAGCACTCGGACAGCAAATTCCGGCGTGCCGAAGAAAATAAATGATGGGGAATTATTATTCATTGTTCTTGCGCGTCATAAGGAATTTCTCGCAGATCCGTCGCATGGTCAATAAATAAAATTCCGTTCAGATGATCTACCTCATGCTGAAATATCTGTGCCAAAAGCCCGCTCGCACCGCGAACAAACGGCTTTCCATTCTCGTCATATGCTCGAATCGTCGCCTTGCTCGATCTCTCAACCATTCCAAAAAGTGGCCGCACGCTCAAACACCCTTCTTCCATTTTTTTCCGATCCCTTGAAAGCTTTGTTATTTCAGGGTTTATAAACACGAGGTCTGGTGGCACAACTTCAATGTCTTCTTGATTTTCACCTTTTCTTTTTTGCGTCCTTAAAATCACGCCGTTTACTACAAAAAGGCGAAGCGGCACTCCTATCTGGGGAGCGGCAATACCAACACCATCATTTTCCGCATGAAGCGCTGATTTCATGTCAGACAGAATTTTTTTTATTTTTTTTGAAGATATGTCAGACACCGGAACAGGCTTCGCGCGTCCCCGCAAAATAGCATCATTTCTTTGCACGATTGTTACCATAGTTAAAATCAGAATGACATACTTTTTTGCAGTTCGCAAATTTAGTGCCTGACAGATTTAATGTATTCGGCGATATCGTAAGCAAACAAGTATCGCGAGGAAATGACGAATTATTTGACAAATCTATATATTACTGTATCATTAAAAGGGAGTTGAAATTCACGGGAAAGCCGAATAAACACTAGCTCAAACAAAAGGCCAGAAATGAGTAAGATCAACGTAAAAGAGATGGCGGAAAGATTCGCTCTTAATGAAGAGGAAATTAATGTCGCGCTACGTACAAGAGGAAAAGCGAAATCCTATCGGCCGGGGCCATCGCTCGACGGAAAAACTCTTACAGCATTGAGAAAAATTTTTGACCGAGCAACGAATAACACTCGTAAAGAGCTGACACTTTTAGCGGCGCTTGGAATGTGTAAAACTTTTGAGGATTTTGCCTCAAACCAGTGGA
>Ga0155689_130_pt1 | contig 3670 bp, 5 predicted proteins | sample RifCSPlowO2_01_FD_107346 | JGI IMG/M metagenome (GOLD analysis project Ga0155689, IMG submission 107346) | Candidatus Taylorbacteria bacterium RIFCSPLOWO2_01_FULL_45_15b
CCGAAGGTAAAGGATCTCTGTTCTCTGGCGGGCGATCTTTTACAATATTCGTAACATAAACGTCTTCGCGCGGTATTTTGATTTCCGCTAAGAGCTCATCCAATATTTTGCCAGCCGCCCCACAAAACGGCCGACCCGACAGCGCCTCATTCTTGCCGGGCGCCTCGCCGACGAACATTATTTTTGCATCATGACTTCCCTCACCTATGACGGGAAAAAAATTATTTTTCACGCGGTAAGCATAAAGTGGAGAACCAGTAAGACTCAAAACTTCGTCTTTTATTTGCTTCATCAGATCTTTTTTCGGCATTATTTGAATTACTATATAAATAATGTACTGCCGTATTTATTCGGTGAGCAGAGGCTCAAAGGAAAATCCCGGATATTCAGCCATATCGATATCCACTTCATTCACTTTTTGAATCCGAGTAAGAACGCCACTGACAGGAACCACCAGCACCCCTCCTACCGCAAGCTGATCCAAAAGCTCGCGAGGGATTTCCTCGACCGCAGACGTTACAAGAATTCGGTTGTAAGGACCGCTCTTAGGCAATCCCCAATCGTTGGTCGCGTCTTCAATCCCTATATTGGCCCGATCATATTTTTCAACATTCGCAAGCGACTCGGCTTTCAATTCCGGTCGAATCTCTGTTCCATATACAAATCCCTCGTGCCCCGCCAAGTATGAAAGGAGCGTCGTCATCCAGCCTGTACCTGTCCCGATCTGGAGTACTAAATCACCTATTTCCGTGCCAAGTAGTTCCAAAATAAATGCGGCAGTTGTCGGCTGTAGCATGGATTCGCCGTCTGCTATAGGAAGAGGGTAATCCTCATATGCTTCAAATTCATAATCAGGATGCACAAAATCAGCTCGATTGACGAGAGAAAAAACTCTCTCAATTTCGGGATTATCGAGCACCTTTGTCTCGCTTCTCAAACGTTCCAGTAGTTCCTCTCGAGTCATGGTGTAAACAAATTATTTTTTATTTCACTGCCTGGGGATTCCGCATTTTTGGTTTTTGAACTGGCTCCTTTCGCGAGAGCACCCCTCACTCCTTCAATATAACTACAATAATCACACTGCTTTGAAATCGCCGGCATTTTTTCGGAGTCGAGACATTTTTTTGCTTTTTCGAGCGTTTCTTCGATCCACGCATCTTTTCCTGTGTAAGAAATTATCGTAACATCAAATTCGAGCTTCGCGTCAAATGCTTCTCGGTCACGTTTTCCATTGGCGTATACGAAATATCCAGTATCGGAAACGCGGAAACCGTTTTGCCGCAGAAGCCACTGGTACACTTCCATTTGCCGTTTGTACCCGTCCTGCCACGCTGCGTCGAGCGTTATTTCACTATCCTTGCTCGTGGATTTGTAATCAACGACGATAAGCTCGCCGTCAGCATCTACCCACACATCGTCAACTGCTCCTGTAATAAGAAAATTCGTGGTTGGATGTAAATACTGCACGCCGATAAAATTTTCTCTCCATCGATCAATGTCTTTATGCTGAAAAGGCACCGCCTGAATAGCGTATTTCTCCATTAAAGGATGCGTGGTCTTTTTTACCCGATGAAAATCGAATTCTTTTTTCAAGAGCACGTCTACTGCGCTGTTTAGATTGAACGGAAAACCAGGCGGGCGGCCGACACCGAGGCGGCGATCGAGATAAAAGCAACGAGGACATTCGAAAAAAAGGTCAATCTTTGAGCGGGAAAGTTTGAAAGGCTCTTTCGCATTCGGAACATAAAGATTCCTCACGCGTTTAGCATTGTAGTACTCGGACATCTTTTAAGTATACCAAATGAAGTGTCGGAAATAAAAAAAACGCCTTACGGCGATTATTTCTCTGTAAATTTTGGCCGTCTCCACTTGAGAAAAGAATGATACGCGCTGTGGGATTCTTCCGCGGCTGCGAGAAAGATCCGTCGAATATCTCTTCGGGACATCTTCCGGATTCTACAGGGTAAGGAGGGCGCGCCGATTATTTGATGCAGGCCGGTGGAGGATAATTGTGTTTTCATTGCGATGGTCTGGATGGCGACACAGAAGGAAACTACTCTGAAACAAATACTACCACGAACCCAAAACGACAAAAAGCCCTCGGGGGCTCTTTTGTATAGTTATTATTTATTTTGTGAAATTATTCAGTCGTCGCCGAACCGGTAGCTGTAAATCCATCGAGGATCATCGCGCCATCAACATTAACAATCGGAAGATCTTTTCTCAAATTGAACGCCCCATCTCCATCCTCCGCGTGTATCACAGCAAAATAACTTTTACCGGCGATTGTTCCCCGCAGTAATTCTACGAGACCGGTCGTCTCACCAGCTTCGAATCGCCTTGCTCCCAATATCCAGCCGGGAACTCCATTGTCGTTTTCGTGTATAGCAATCCACGCGACTATCGGAAGATTCATCTTCGCAATAGTAATCATTGTGCCGGCAGGCTGATCATCGGCAGTTACAGCCTCCGTTCCTACAGATTTCGGACTCATCATTGCTTCTCCCTCCTTAATCATACTCCCTTCACCCGATGAATTTTCGCCATCAGTCGAATCAATATCTTGCATCTCTTCTCCGTCGTCCTGTGTCTCCCCGTCAAGAGCCTCGCCTACCGAAGCGCCGATCTTTGAGCTATTATCATCTTCCGCCACGCGCGCGCTGGTCCAAAAATATCCGGCAATAAATCCAACGACAATCCCCGCAATAAACATCCATGTTAACTTGGTCTTTACATCATTCATATATAATTTGTTATTGATATATTGTTAAACGCTAAATACCGCAAAGATTTTTAATCTCCTCGCGCAACTCAATTCGCCGCGAGCTGTTCATGGACAGATCGCGAATAAGGGACTCATCCTGCCCTAAAGACTTGCATAGTACAACGCCTTTGTCAAAAAGTGCTTCACGATGCATTAGAGAAAGCGTTGTGAGACAGCTCAACGGGTGAAGGCGCCCCTCCTCGATCATGTCCTGCAAATTGCCCTTCGCCGGATAATTCCAGCCAATCATCTCGAGGCCGGCGCACTCGGCATATTGAATGGCGCTCGTAGTGAATTTTGTATTTGTTACAATCGAGCCACGATTTAATCTGCGTTGTTTATTGCCATAGAAGTGCTGGGAATGTGAAAGGTCGTCTATCCGAGCTTTCACATAAAGTGCGATTTTAAGATCGCTCTTAAAACCGAGCTCGTTGTGGAATTTTACTTCCGACATTACTAGTTCCTGATCATTATATGCGACCACGTCAACTTCATGCGAGACACATCTCCCTTTTACCATTTTTCCGGTTTCCACCGTATATCCTCGTGATTTATAAACCTCCCCGACAAAAGTCTGGAAGGGAAACCCAGTCGGGCCAAAACCAACCAGAGCTCGACGAAGCGAATATCGGGCCGCCGCAGGATGCTTGTGTTTTCGTAGCAGTTCAAAGGCGTGATGATAAATATCCGTAGTCGAAATGCCGTTTATCAATTCACGCGATACATGCCTTTCAATTTCTTCTTGCGTCGAATCGTCGGCGCCGGCACGTCGAAGCGACTCCCTCAATTTTTGGGAACTGAATGGTTCGCTTGTTCCATCAGCCTTCATTACCGATATCGTAGCTTGACCGCTCATGAATTAACCCTTGATGAAAACTTCACATGTGTCGAGATCTTCTTCCTGTC
>Ga0155689_128_pt1 | contig 3286 bp, 3 predicted proteins | sample RifCSPlowO2_01_FD_107346 | JGI IMG/M metagenome (GOLD analysis project Ga0155689, IMG submission 107346) | Candidatus Taylorbacteria bacterium RIFCSPLOWO2_01_FULL_45_15b
CAGAAATTTCGGTACCAATGCAGGAATTCATAAAAGTATGGCGCAAGGCGGGAGAGACGACTCTTATCGAGCTTGCGGGAGAAGGGGAGGCGGTGCCTGCCATGATCTACGCAACGGATGTTGATCCTGTAACAGGAGTTTTTCGCCATGTAGATTTTTATACTATTGAAAAGGGTCAAAAGATTGAAGTTGGCGTACCACTTAACTTTGTTGGAGTGTCTGCCGCTGTCAAAGACCTCGGGGGCATTCTCGTTAAAGTTATGCATGAATTTAAGCTTGAAGCGGAACCGCGTTATTTGCCGCAGTCAATCGACGTAAATATCAACGTGCTCTCAACATTGGAGAGCCAGATTTTGGTAAAAGACGTAGCATTGCCGGCGAACGTTACGCTCTTGGGTAAACTCGAAGAAGTGGTGGCGGCAATATCTGTTGCCAAAGAAGAAGTCGAGGAAGCGCCGACTACGATAGATATGACGAAGATCGAAGTATCTGATGCAAAGGGCAAGAAAGAGGATGAGGAAGCAGTGCCTGGTGCAGAGCCTGCTAAAGCTAAGAAAGAAGACGGAAAAAAGGCTGAATAGGGTAGGGTTTTTGTCCGGTTTAACAACTCCACAACAAACTCCACAATAAACTCCCAAGTTTTCTCAATGGGGGTTTTTTGTTAGAATAAAAGCAATGCTTATTACTCGTTTTGGAAAGCGAATTGCCGTTGCTTCATTGATAGCTCTGGGCTTTTTGGTTTTTGCCCCAACAGGTGAAATCCAGGCACAGTTGACGAGCGAGCGAAGAGCCGAACTCGAAAAAGAGCTTGCTGATATTGAAAAACAGATCGCAAGTCAAAAAGTGATACTCGACGGCAAACAGCGCGAGCGCGTCTCTTTGGAGCGCGATGTGGATATTTTAAATGCCGAAATAAAACAGGCGCAATTATCGATTAAGGCGCGTAATCTTGTAATCCAGCGTTTGACGAGCGACATTGGCTCAAAGTCAAAAACGATTGGCGAACTCGGAGATAAGCTTAATCGTGAGAAAGATGCGCTGGCGGAGATTGTTCGAAGGACGCACGCAATGGATTCTTTTTCTATTGCTGAAGTCGCTCTATCGCGCGAAGATCTCTCGGATTTTTTCCTGGATGTGGACTCATTTCAAGCGATAAAATCATCACTTCATCAATCCTACGAGTCTGTCTCACAAAACAAAAAGGAGACCGAGGATGTAAAGGCAACTTTGGAGGATAAAAAAGCTGACGAAGTGGAATTGAAGCTCATTCAGGAATTACAGAAAAAGAGAGTTGAGGAAAAGGAGCTGGAAAAAAAGAAATTGCTCGCTGATACGAAAGGACAGGAAAAAGCATACCAGGCTATTCTCGCGGACAAGGAAAAAAGTGCGGCTTCCATACGCACAGCTCTCTTTAGTCTACGAAACTCCGCCGCGATTCCTTTTGAAAGGGCTTATGAATATGCAAAAGTGGCCTCGGCCAAGACCGGCGTTCGACCTGCTCTTATTCTTGGAATCATTGCAGAGGAGTCAAATCTCGGAGAAAACGTGGGGACGGGGACTTGGAGAGTTGATATGAAAGCGCCACGCGACACGGAACCGTTTCTTGATATTACAAGACGACTTGGACTTGACCCCGACAAGATGCCCGTTTCAAAAAAGCCCTGGTACGGCTGGGGAGGTGCGATGGGTCCTGCGCAGTTCATTCCTTCCACGTGGATTTTGTACGAGGATCGGATTGGAGAGGCAACAGGGCATAATCCGCCAAATCCCTGGAACCCCGACGACGCATTTATGGCAACAGGACTCCTCATGATGGATAACGGGGCGGACAAAGGCATTCGTGCCGCGGAACGCCTAGCCGCGCTTCGGTATTTTGCGGGATGGACGAATGCGACGAAACCTTCCTACGCATTTTACGGCGACGACGTTATGGCGCTCGCAGATAAATATCAGAAGCTTGTTGATATAATAAAATAGTATTTAGTATTTAGTATTTAGTATTTGGTATATAGTATTTAGTATAAGAGCCTATCCACTATCTCGCGGTACCCAAGTCAGAAAACCCTTATTTTTTGGCGAAAAACGAGACGGAGCCTAGAGCGTAATAGATTACGCTCTAGGCGAGACGAAGTTTTGCAGACAAAAATAAGGGTTTTCTGACAGGGGGAAGATAGTGGATAGGCTCTAGGAAAGAAAGGATTGCAGAAAAGTATAAATTTTGAATTGGTTGATTAGAGACCGATTGGTGCAACGGCCAGGGGAAGAGTGTTCGATATATCGAACACTATAAAGAAAATGAAAAAATAAAAAACTCCCGCGAAGTGGAGTTATTGGAAATTTCTCTCGGTAAATAATTCCATGATAGCGAGCATAATAAAGCTGATCACTAGGTACCAGACGAGTGTCCACTGAATAATTTTTATACAGCGTTTTTTCCGAAGGAAGTGGTCGGGCGGGATTATTCGATTCCAGTGTTTCTGCAGGGATTGCCAAGGAATTTGGGGAAATTTCATATTAGCGTCTTTCTTGTTGAATTTTCCCACGATGTTTCAATTTTATCAAGCTGTAGCCGAAAAAAATTATGAAAAAGCCGCACCAAGAACTTGGTGCGGCTCGGCAGGGTCGGGAATTATTCCACAAAATCCTGCACAATGAATCGGTAACCATCTGCCTGTGCAAGGGAACCTTTTTTAGGGGTTCCAACGAATTTATCGGGCATCACGAGGATGTAGCCGTCCTTCCCCGAAAGGCCGATCATCTCGCCTGCGCCCTGAGAGCCATGGGCGAGAAACTTACCCTCGATGAGGTAGAGTTCATTCTTTTGTCCTGGCCCTTGGGCGGGTGTTGTGGCGAGCGATTCCATGTTCTGTGTGTATGCCAAGAACCCGACGAGTAGAAAGAAGCCGATAAGGTAGATATTGATCAGAATGGTCTTTTGTTTGGTGCTCATAGATGGTTTTGCATTCTGATACTATTAGAACAACATGACACCTACAAGTCAATAGGTTCGAGCAAGCCTGTAATAGCTACGATTGTAATAGCGGCGACTTGTCGAAACATGTGACTTTTGCTACTATTTTCGAATCATGAAAAAAGGCATCCACCCAACCTATTTTACCAATGCTGTGGCCACATGTGCTTGCGGACACGTCATGCATATTGGCTCTACAAAAGAGAAGATATCCGTTGAAATTTGCAGTAATTGCCATCCTTTCTATACCGGAAATGAGAAGATTCTCGACACCGCGGGACGCGTTGAGAAATTTAAGGCGCGCCAAGCTGCCAA
>Ga0155689_117_pt3 | contig 3282 bp, 5 predicted proteins | sample RifCSPlowO2_01_FD_107346 | JGI IMG/M metagenome (GOLD analysis project Ga0155689, IMG submission 107346) | Candidatus Taylorbacteria bacterium RIFCSPLOWO2_01_FULL_45_15b
GTAGTACAATGGAGCACGAAGAATCGAAGATCCGAAAAAAATTCGGCATATAATATCGGTCCTCATAATTTATTCCCAATGTCGCGAAGCGTTGCCGTAGGAATTGACGTAGGAAGCTACCAAATAAAAGCTGTAGTAACCGAAGCGCAAAATGCAAAGGAACGCCTTTTTCCGCGTGTGCTTGGAACCGGATTCGCGGAGGCCCGCGGCCTTAGGCACGGATATGTGGTAAGCGCCCCGGAAGTAATCCGTTCGTTGAAGCTAGCCATCCGACAAGCGGAAAAATCCTCGGGACAGAAGATCAAGACCGTCTATCTTTCGATCGGCGGTATCGGCCTCGGTTCAATTGTTTCGATCGGTTCCACCATGATTACGCGCGCTGATTCTGAAATTACAGCGCTCGACATTGAAAAGGTTCACGAGATAGCCGAGAACGACATACCGCGGCCCCTGATGCAAAACAGGAAAATAATCCACTCTGTGCCTATCCAATACAAGATAGACGGTGTCGCGGCGCTTGGATATCCGGAGGGCATGAAGGGTGTGAGGCTTGATGTTAAAATGCTCTTCATCACATGCCTTGAACACCACGTAAATGACCTGATCGAATGTGCGGAAGCGGCCGGTGTAAGGGTTGAGGATGTGATAGCTTCCCCTGTCGCCGCGGGTCTCGTCAGCCTAACAAAAATACAGAAACTTGCCGGATGCATACTCGCAAACATCGGAGCGGAGACCGTTTCCATTATCGTTTATGAGAATAATTTGCCGGTGTCTCTTGACGTCTTCCCAATCGGCTCAAACGACATCACGAATGATATCGCTCTTGGTTTCAAGATCGCTATCGAGGAGGCGGAAGGCCTCAAAGTCGGAAATTTCGCTTCTTCTCCATATCCGCGGAAAAAATTGGAGGAGATTATCGGAGCGCGCTTGAGCGACATTTTTGAGCTCATCGAGTCGCACTTAAAAAAAATAGGCCGAAACGGACTATTGCCCGCCGGTATAATTTTGACGGGCGGCGGCGCCCGCATCAGCGATATAGAAGATTTTGCGAAAATCAGTCTCCGACTTCCCTCAAAAATTGCGATCGTTCAGAATCCTGCACAAAAACCAACCGTGCAGGATTCGACATGGACTGTTGCTTACGGCCTTACCGTCATTGGCCACACTGGCTCCGCGGAAGAATCCATCGGCATTAAACCGGAAAACAACATAAAAGAAAAAATTATTCGATGGCTGAAGCAATTCCTACCTTAAATCTTGGACGCACATATCTCACAGTTCTCACAATAAAAAACACATCACTAGATGTGTTTTATTTACGATGTTCTCACGCGCTTTCAGAAACTGTTTGCTTGCCAGAGGTCGTCTATACCATATTCATCGTAGACCAAGAGCGATCTGCACCAACAAGTTCCGAAATCGATCTTTGAGGCGCAGTATGTTCAGTCTCTCTGATATCCTCCGAATGATGCGCACCTTTTCCTTTTCGTATCCTAGCAAATTCGCTCACGTAGAGAGTGGTAGAGATAGACTGATTGATCCCGCTGATCCCCTGACTGATGTGCCCTCTCACTCTCTCCACCTTCAGATCGACATCATGTCCGTCAATCTTCAAAGTGAGCACCACTCCCTCCTGAATCAAATGTCGATAAAGATGTACATACTTGCCGGGGCCATATTTGAGACAGTCAGTCCCGTCACATTGAAACTGAAGACGCACCATGATCAACCGATCTTGTTCATCCATAATTTGACTCCTTGTTTTAGCGGATCTTTCTATGGTCATTTATACTACAATGCCAAAGTACGGTCAAGTATTTCCTTTTTAAAAAACCTTTTGGTATGATGAGACAAATTAGCCCAAAGCGAGCCGATGCTCAAGGTTTTTTAGCACTGCCAAAAAATTAAAATTATAAAATCATGCCACAAGTAACACCAGAAGTTGAAGCTTTCGCACGCATTAAAGTAGTCGGTGTAGGAGGCTCCGGTAAGAACGCGGTAAATCACATGGTCAACTCCAAGGTGAAAGGGGTTGAATTCATTGTGGTAAATACAGACGCGCAGGATCTGCACAACTCCATGGCAAAGCGAAAGATTCATATCGGCAAAAATCTCACCAAAGGTTTGGGGACAGGCATGAACCCGGAGCTTGGTAAGCGTGCGGCCGAAGAAACCAAGGAGGAAATCCAAGAAGCACTGAAAGGTTCGGACATGATCTTCATTGCCTGCGGAAAAGGTGGAGGAACGGGAACAGGAGCCGCGCCGGTCGTCGCAAAAATCGCCAAAGAAATGGGAGTACTAACCGTTGGGGTTGTGACGAAACCCTTCTTCTTCGAAGGACAGCAGAGACTGAAGTTTGCGGAGCAAGGCCTTGAGGAACTTCGAAAATCGGTAGACGCGCTTATAGTCATTCCAAACGACAGGATTTTGAACACTGTTTCAAAAGACACGACGGCGCGACAAGCGTTTGCGCTTTGCGACGAAGTATTGAAGCAGGCCGTAGAGGGTATTTCGGATCTCATCACAACACCGGGTATCATCAACGTAGATTTCGCTGACGTTCGTTCAGTTCTCGAAAACGCGGGATCGGCTCTCATGGGAATAGGCATTGCATCGGGCGAGAAGCGAGCGGAGGATGCCGCAAAAATGGCGATCAACTCTCCCCTCCTCGATCTTTCCATCAATGGGGCAAAAGGAGTTCTCTTCTCGATCGCGGGCGGCGACGACCTTACCATGTTCGAGATACAGGATGCCGCGAAGATAATTACCGAATCAATCGATCCGAATGCAAAAGTAATCTTTGGAACAGTTCGCGACGACAAGCTAAAGAAAAATGAGATAAAAATTACGGTTATCGCTTCCGGATTTCCCGAAGCGATGCTGAAAAAAGCTATCTTCCAAATGGACAAGAGTGAAAATGGTGACGACAGAAAAGGAAGAGGGTATGCGTCGTTTTTGACAAAGCAGACAACGCCTTCGGCGACTGAAGTTGAGTCGGAAAAACACCGAGGCGCTCCGCAAATTCACCACCAGCCGCCGGAAGAAAAAAAGACGATCCCGATTGTTGAAGACACTGATGATGATTGGAGCGCGGTACCGGCATTTCTTCGACGCTCAAAGCAGAAATAGTCGTTCGCATTGATGACGTGAACGGTTCAGGCAGAGTATAAAAAATTCCGCTGTTTGGCGGAATTTTGTTTTCGTGGGATTATTCATCCATGCGTCCTCCACCATCACAATCTCCTTTCTTTCTTTACTGCGGTAAATTGACAGTCAATAGAG
>Ga0155689_133_pt3 | contig 2926 bp, 5 predicted proteins | sample RifCSPlowO2_01_FD_107346 | JGI IMG/M metagenome (GOLD analysis project Ga0155689, IMG submission 107346) | Candidatus Taylorbacteria bacterium RIFCSPLOWO2_01_FULL_45_15b
AATCTTTAGGAGTAAGATGCCGAGAAAGCTCTTCTCCTTATGTGGTCTTTAATACAACGATTCCTAATGACGCGCGATATCTGTCTTTCGATTACCGCGTTACTGCTTTGGGCGACGGCGATTACTTTGCCGTACTTCTTGACAACACGCCGATATGGCTCCTATCCGGCGGAAGCGCCGTGGCAGGTCAATGGACAAGTACCGGTCCGATACCGATTAGCGCCTTTGCGGGAGAAAGACGTCTGACGATTGCTCTTTATGGTATGGGTGAACCAAATGCAGAATTTGAAATCAATAATTTCCAGACCTTTGGCACGGAGATGATTATGGACACTGTTGATCCCCGGATTGTCGGTTACTGGAATTTTGACGAGGGCATCGGCAACATCGCGAACGATTCAACTCAAAATTCAAATCATGGCGGGATAAACGGCGCAACGTGGTCGCCTGATTCACCCGACACCTCCGAGTCCAGTCTCTTGTTCGGCCCAGGCCACAATTATGTTTCTGTCCCGGACAGCAGTTTTCTCGATCTTGCAGAATCGTTCACCATCTCGGCATGGATAAAACCAACTTCTCCCTATGATCAAGTGCAGACAATCTTTGTCAAAGGCGCGTATGAACCCGGTGGCAGAAATTATTCACTAGCCATAAATTACGGCTGGAGCTTGTCTAATGTTTGGGCGCAGATTGCTAACTGTAATTTTCCAAATAATAATCTTGCCACGCTATCGAAGCCCATAAAGTTGAACGAATGGCAGAATATAGTTTTCCGCTACAGGGCAGAAACAAAGACTCGCGACATATTTCTCGATAGCGAACTTGTGAGCTCTAACACCGCAGCCATCTGCACTCCGCTTACAAACACTCAACCGCTCTACCTCGGCGGCGTGCCTGCTTCGCCCTGGTCAGGTTTCAGTAAATTCACCGGCGGTATGGATAACGTGATGATCTACCACAGTGCTCTTTCCGACGAGGAGATCGCGGGTATGTTGCGTTAACAATTCTTTTGTTTTGGGAGAGAATATATTTTTTAATCAACCCGAAGATGTGTTCCTTGCGGAGAAAAAAAGTTTCTTTGTCGAAATGGAGATAAGTACAGATTGTAGATGGTTGCTGCCGATGGCGAGGCGGTTCATGCGGTGCACGAATACATGATGACATGGAATTTGTTAATTAACTGTACCCATCCCCATCTTCAAGCCTGCGGGAAGATCTGACCGAGAAACTCGCGCTTCCTGTCTCCCAAGTCAACACTCTTCTTTTCCTCCTCGAAATCAAAGGCTATATCAAATAGGCCGGCGGAGAAATTCATCTCGTGTAGAGATAAAAAAATAAATTCCTTGCCCATGTGTGGCAATTTGATATGACGTTGATGACAACGTACACCGACTCCGTAGGCAGTCTGTTTCAAATACTATCAATGGAATGATGATTGCAAGTGCGCCGAGTGCTAAGGGACAAAAGTCATTTCCGCTACAAAGATCATTTCGCTATCATTCTGTTTTTGGATAGACCAATAAATATTTCTCACTGTTGTTTTTTTATGGTACCCTAAGCGAAGAACCGCTTCCAACTCAACAGAGGAGTCATATATGTCATGTCGTGGGTTTTGTTTATTCTCTTTGTTCTTATGCATCGCATCATCAGTGTTATTCGCAAGTGATCGCTCGCCGGGTCTTCAAGGGTACTATTCTGAGGATTATTTTCAGACAGGCGAAAGGCCGAAGTGGTACCACTACCTAAACTTGGCATACCTTTTTGACACCTCTAGGTATCTTACTGACAAGCATATGGTTTCGTGGAGGAAAAGCCATGCTACTAGTAACGGAAATATGCACCACCGTAGGAACGTAGTCTGTTTCTTTTTCCTTATCTTGCTCGTAGCTGACTTCGGAGTCATCATCCTCGCGGGGTTTATCATTGCTTGGATGCTTGGATGGTGCTTAGCTATGTTTGGAGTGAAATAGCTGATTCGTTTTATGCCGACTCTGAAATGAGTCGGTTTTTATTAGCGACGTAGAGCGAGCGAAAGGGTACTCACACAGACAAAATTCGTCCTTGCCATGTTAATCCGGTTCAATAGCTTGGAAACACCTGCACCTTTAGAATATTAAAAAAATTTGTTTTCGCAATAAAATTTGTTTCTTGAAATTTCTACAAAAAGAAAAAGGGTTCGCTACCTTTCGATAGCGAACCCAGAGAACCCATTGATTTAAGCTTGCTTGTACGCGAGGAACTCGCGTCCCTTGCCGACATCCGTGTTGACCGGGACGTTCCGCTCGCAGAGAGGACAAGACGTCTCGTCCCACGCGTCGAGTGTCACGTTCACGAGAGCGGTGAGCTTCGGAACATCGGCCACGTCTTGCGGCGTGATTCCTCCGCGGTTGCAGAGAACGCCGAGACCAACGACGTTGCCACCGATGGCTCGCGTAGCTTCGACCACCTTCTTGGCGGAGCCGCCAGTGGTGAGAACATCTTCCACCACCAGAACGTTCTTGCCAGCGATGAGCTTGTCGTAGCCACGCTTGATGACGAAGACATCTCCGCCTTCGGACTTTTCGGCGTAGACGCCGAGCACTTCGTGGCCGTTCATCTCGGTGAGATGGTGTGCCGTCCACTGCGACAGAATTACGCCGCCGATTGCCGGAGCGATGACGACCTCAACTTTCTCGTCCGCGAACCGTTCCGCAATTGCGCGGCAAAGGCGAGACGTTTCCGCGGTGTGTGGATAAACCGCATCCTTGTTGACGTATGCAGTGCCGTGCTTGCCGGACGTGTAGACGATGTGGCTGTCGGCGATGACCGCTCCGACTGTGCCGAGGACTTGAAGGACTTCTTGCTCGTTCATACCGTCACCTCCTTCGTAGCATTCGTAGAAATCTCCTCCTCGATCTGACGGAGTGCATCCACCGGATCAGTTGCC
>Ga0155689_110_pt4 | contig 2720 bp, 3 predicted proteins | sample RifCSPlowO2_01_FD_107346 | JGI IMG/M metagenome (GOLD analysis project Ga0155689, IMG submission 107346) | Candidatus Taylorbacteria bacterium RIFCSPLOWO2_01_FULL_45_15b
CTCCGCTTTTTCATCTTTAGCAAGATCCTCCCGGCCACCTTTCATGAATTGATCGATCGAGTCTTTTCGCTGTTTTACGGCTCGCTTTATGACAGCGAGAGCTTCCTCGTCAGTCAATTCATCCGACGGCATTCGACTCTTCGCGACAAGCTCGTTCGTAAACGCGGCCGTGAGACCCCGCAACACGCCGAGCCGCACCGAGTCTTTTTTCAACATTGCTTCTTTTATACCGCCCTTTATTGATTGATGAAGTGTCATAGATTTGTCGGTTATTTATGGGTTTATGCTATCACATCTCCGCTCATTCTGATATAATGTGCCAATCATGTCAGCGGGCCTAATCGCGACTCTCCTAATTGCCGCCATTGTCAATCTCGCTTTGCTTTTTTTTCTCTGGAGGAGGGCAAAGCCAACACCCGATCAAACTTCGGGACTCTCAATTCTCGCGGAAACATTTGATCGTCAGATGATTGACCTCACAAAGAGGATGACTGACCTTCACGCGACAGTCGACACAAAAATCAGCGCCGGTAGCCGCGAAATGGCGCGCGCGGTAGAAAATCAGTTCAGAGAGTCGGCCAAACTTATCAAAGACGTTACGGAAGGCCTTACCAAGCTCGATGAAACAAACCGCCAAGTGGTGTCGTTCGCCGATCAACTGCAATCCCTGCAAGACATCCTGAAAAATCCAAAACAGCGCGGGGTCCTCGGTGAATATTATCTCGAAACTCTTTTGAAAAATGTTCTGCCTCCCGGAAGTTTTGCAATGCAGTACGCGTTCAAAGATGGCAACATCGTGGATGCCGCCGTTTTTGTAAAGGAGAAAATTATTCCGGTTGACTCCAAATTTTCTCTCGAAAACTATAACCGCCTTGTCAATGAACGAGACCCGCTGGAGCGAGAGCGTCTGGAAAAAACATTTAAAGCAGATTTGAAGGCAAGAATTGATGAGACTGCCAAATACGTTCGTCCTGAAGAAGGGACAATGGATTTTGCATTCATGTTTATACCCCACGAAGCAATATACTACGACCTTCTTGTCGCCGAGGTTGGTGCGGTAAAAATAAATACTCGCGACCTCATAGAATACGCCTTCAAAGACCGACACGTAATCATCGTGTCGCCTACATCATTTCTTGCGTATCTTCAGACAGTCTTACAAGGTCTGAAGGCCCTGCAAATCGAGGAGTCGGCCAAAGAAATTCGCGCGCAGGTCGAAAATCTCGGTAAACATCTCGGCGCGTACGAGCAATTCATGACGTCTCTCGGCAAATCTTTAGGGACAACGGTAAATCATTACGATCGCGCATATAAAGAACTTATGAAAATCGACAAAGACGTCGTAAAGATAACGGGGCAGAGCGTCGGTATAAAACCGATTTCACTTGAAAAGCCTGATGGTCTTGAATAATTCATGGCCAAAAAAACGCTCATTATCGCAGAGGTAAAGACAAAATCCCCATTCGGCTGGAAGTCATCTGATACATGGAAAAATTTATTTAGAATCGCCGATGAAATTGGCGACATTATTTCAATTCACACTGATCCTCGCTGGGGCGGCTCTTTGAAGCTGATCGAGAGAGCGCGCGGACTCACAAAAAAACCAATCCTCGCCAAAGGCATTCATCGAACCGATGAAGATGTCAAAGAGGCTACCGCGGCGGGGGCTGATTATGTTCTAGTGGTCGGAAGAATTCCTCTGGTTCATATGAATAAATGCTGGATCGAACCGCTCGTCTTGGAGGAATTGAATAAAATTCCTCTTCGTTTCAAAGTGGTCTGGAATACGCGAGACCAATACAGCGGGGGCAAAAAACACCAGACGTTCTCGGAGGCTCGCAAACTATGGAAGGGCTGGATATGCCAAGCGTCACACATAAGAAATATTGACGACATACAAAAAGGTGCAGATGCGGTCCTCGTAGGAACGCATCTCGTAGAGTTCGCAAAATCCTTAAAACACGACCCGAAAGCAACAGCAAGGAAACTCACAAAATCCTAGGCATTAGACTGGAGATAGGCTCTTAGACATGGGTGGGGTTGCTTTTTTATGCCCTTTGTATATCATTCCTCTCATATAAATATGACTGAATTCGCTGTAATCAAAACAGGCGGCAAGCAATACCAGGTCAAAGTGGGGGACGTACTTTCTATTGAGAAATTTGCGAATCCTGTAAAGGTGGGCGATAGCGTTATATTTGACCATGTACTCCTCGTTGATAACGGCAAAGAAACGACTATCGGAACGCCTTTCATCAAGGGTGCTAAAGTAACCGCCACCGTCGAATCTCAGGGACGAGCGGCAAAAATAAAGGTTGTAAAATACAAGCAAAAAAGCCGCTATTTAGTGCAGAGAGGACATCGCCAGCCATTTCTCAAAGTAAAAATAAACACACTCGGTTAGTTAGTTAAGAAGTTTTTAGTTGATTAGTTGGGAAGTTAGGATGATTTGATTAGTTAAAAAGTTTGCACGTTGGTAAGTTGAAAGGAAGTTTTAGTTCAGTAGTTTATTAGGTTAAAAAAAAATCGCGGGCGTTTGCTCGCGATTTTGTTTACGCCACTTTTTTGACCGGGAATTATCCAAAGAGGAAATCGAGCACGGGAGTCGGAGCGACACGTTGAATCTCAACGTCAGACCCGATTCCTATATCTGCACACGAATCGCAAAGATTCGGATTTTCTCTGGAAGTGGGATTCTTCAGCGCGGGCATGCTATGGCC
>Ga0155689_133_pt1 | contig 2545 bp, 3 predicted proteins | sample RifCSPlowO2_01_FD_107346 | JGI IMG/M metagenome (GOLD analysis project Ga0155689, IMG submission 107346) | Candidatus Taylorbacteria bacterium RIFCSPLOWO2_01_FULL_45_15b
CCGGTCTTCTTCTTCGTACACTTCGTCGGTCGTCACTTGACCGCAAGCCGTCTCAACTTCTCTGACGGCGACTTCGGGACAAATTCCGCGGCGATGGAGTACCTTCACGAGCGCAAGCTCCACGAGGAGCTTGTAACGGGTAAACCCGTTCTCGGAAAGGTATTTCGCTACTTCTTCATCCCAGTACCGGTAGTCAACCGGCGAGAGACTGTCGAACTGGTCGCGTGTTTTCATTTTGCCTCCTGTAAAAGAGCGTTTTCCCAGACCAAAAAACGGGGGGATATTCCCAATTGCAATCTACCAGTTTTTTCTTATTTCCTCAATCCTTTTACGGTGGCGTGAAAAATTCTAAAGCGAGAGCGGGCAGTTTCGCTTCCGCCGCGCGAGAAGCGCGGAGAATCAGGAATTTTTGATAAAATAGTTTCGAGCCGTACTGTAAAGATACACTCAAAAAACAAAAGCACCCTTTTGGGCGCTAATGTTTTTACGAGTGGAAACTAAAAAATAACGTTAGAACCTCTTTTTTTGAAACGAGAGATAGCGCGCAAATAAACGGTTTGAAGAAATGTGTAAAAACATTTTGAATCGGCAGGTGTCTAGATGAGACTGTTCCCAACCAATAAAGCCAGCAAGAAGACCTAACCCTACCATAATTAAATTGACCAAAACCGTATAAATCCCAATGTAGAATTTTTCATAATCAGATTATATTATAGCCGAAAACCACCACAAAAACAGCGCGTCAAGAATTATTCGAAGGTGAGAAAAAATAAAAATTACCCCGTACGCGAAGATAAGTTGGGTCAATACGCTAAACTTATTTGCTAATGCACTATAAAAATAGAGCGGTTTCACAAAATATTTACCGTCGTGTTTAAGTATTATCCTGTCACCATTTCTCTCAATAAAACCTTCTTGCTCACATTTTTTTATCAAGTCCCGTACTTTCTCTGCCAGATCTGATTTGAAAAAATCATTATCTTTATTATTTTTATACCATCGCAACCCCAATTTACGGGTAAGGGGCAGTCGAAAAAACCAAAATCTTTTCAAAGAGAAATAAAGACGTTCGATAACTTCGGACGTATGTATCCCCATTTTCATACGATCAACGTACTCATCAACGCTAATTCCCAATTTATGATAGTAAAAAAAGCTCAGTAACCAAAGAAATTTTCTTTGCTCCCACATTTTTCTTATTCTGCAGCAATTTTCATTAATTGCAACGGGGGGATAAGTGCCAATTTGTGAGGTAAGAGACTGATAAGTGGCGATGAAACTTATCATTTTTTATGACTTCCCCGCCATTCATCTCTGCGCTTGTGCGCCGGGTAGTTCACTATGGCGAACCCGGCGCGACGGTTTATCACTAGTACCCATCAAGTGCGCGAGTCAGAAATAACAAAGTAAAGTGAAGTAAAGTAAACATAAAATAATACACCGCGTGATCCAATATACTATAATTCCGCTATAGCGGAATTATAGTATATTGGAGTAAATGGGGGGTAAGTACAGTATTTTCGTATTTTTTATGTTCTAATACGTTCATAATTTCTTCGGTTCTCTTGGAATTCGCACCGAGGAAATGGGGATAAGTACAGATCATAAATGGTTGCAGCCGATGGCGAGGCGGTTCATGCGGTGCCTGCGTATATATTATGACATTAAGTTTGTTGATTAACTGTACCCATCCCCATTCCGTATCCCCATTTCTCTCCCCATTTCCAAAATGAGTCGGAAAGATTTTTAATTAATAATCCCATTGATGTTTGGTTTACTTTAGATACAATAGGAATAATCATGAAAGAATTTTTGCGGCCGACAAAAAGGACGTGGTGGGTGTTATTGATACTGATTGTATTAAATATCATCTTACCTGTCTCGGGTATATTTTTGAGTGTTCCTGAATTAATATTTATTCCCGTATTTCAAGCTTACACTTTATCTTTGCTATTCATTAATGTAGGCGTTAAAGTCTGTAACGGAGGAGATTTTATTTGTAACCCCAGTTTTATTGGTTGGTTGCTTATGGGTTTGAGTGTTCTATCATGGATAATCCTGTATTATTTTATTGCTTCCTATATATCCAAAAAGATTATTAAATCTGGCAGAAAAGACTTTAGCAATTAATATGACTCGCAGCGCAAGAAGCATTTTAGAAATCATGCGCCAATATATATGAAAGAATTCTTGAGACCGACAAAAGCGACGTGGTTGATATTATTGATAACTCTAGCTTTGAATATTAGCTTGCCATTTATATGGCTATTTTTTGGCGGCGGAAATCTTCCCGTTTTTTTTGATTACATTTCGTTGAGTTTTCCATTATTCCAAATTTTCGGCTTACAGTGGGCTTTTCTAGATTTGGGTGTGGACGTATCTTCATCAAAGTGTAATGAACTTGGGTGCGATCCAAACATGTTCGGCTGGTTTTTGGTTGCTTTGAGCACGGTATTTTGGCTTTTCGTCCATTATGTCTTGGCTTCTCTCATATCCAAAAAGATTATTAAATCTGGCAGAAAAGACTTTAGCAATTAATATGACT
>Ga0155689_124_pt2 | contig 2528 bp, 3 predicted proteins | sample RifCSPlowO2_01_FD_107346 | JGI IMG/M metagenome (GOLD analysis project Ga0155689, IMG submission 107346) | Candidatus Taylorbacteria bacterium RIFCSPLOWO2_01_FULL_45_15b
CGTGCGCTCTGACGGCGGCTCTTTCAATTTCTCATGTACCCGTTCATGATTTTGTATTTCTAGGATTTCTCCCGCACAAAAAGGGTAGACAGACTCTTTTTCAAGAAATTGAGGAAGGGAGACGCGCTTATTTGTTTTACGAATCTCCCCATCGCATCGTGAGGACGCTCCAAAGCCTGGCCCAAAGAAATTTAAAAAAAAAGATTTTGCTGTTCAGGGAACTTACGAAAATGTACGAGGAAATCCTTGAGGGAACAGCCGCAGAGCTGGTTTTACAGCTTCTAGGGACTCCCGAAAAGCAAAAAGGCGAGTTTACCGTCGTTGTTTCTCCACAGTAATTTTTAATAAAAGTTTGCGTTCGGTAGATTCATGGCTACAATGGTGAGGATGAAATCACAATTTAAGCTTATCGCAAGTCTTGGAGTTCTTGTCGTTGTTGTACGATTTTTGCCAGTGCCACTGGAATGGAAGATGAATTTTTTTGTCCTTGCCGGAATTCTGATAACGATTTTGTCTTTTGTCATCTATCAAAAAATCATGACCGCCCGAAAGCTGACCTCGAAAAAAGATATCGTAACCGAGACATTTGTGGAACGTCGCGCTCCGCGGGTCAAAAATGTTTACAAAATTGAAGAGACAACTGATGCCGAAGAAGTCTCGTAACCGTGTTCTGTCGTTTGCATTGGCCGCGATCCTAATTGCAGGATTTGTAATTGTCGCCTCATATTTTGTCATTCCCAATCTCGTAAAGAAATCCTACGATGAAATCTCGTTTGTGGTGGCGTCCACTCCGGAGTGGATACCGCCTGTTGTCGAAGAGAAGAAAAAAAAGATCGCTCATCTCCAGACACCCGAACCATTGAAAGGCATTTACATGACGAGCTGGGTTGCTGGTACCCCGCGAATACGAAAAGATCTCGTCGCGCTTGTTGAGACGACTGAAATCAATTCGATCGTGATTGATATCAAAGATTATACTGGAAAAATTGCTTACAAACCGAATGATTTTGATCTTGAGGCTCGAAAGACATATGAAGAGAGAATAACGGATCTTTCGGCATTTATTGAGGAGTTGCATACTAAAAATATTTACGTAATTGGCCGGATTGCCGCGTTTCAGGACCCGGCTATGATTCATAATTTTCCAGAGGAGGCGGTGAAGAGAAAAAGCGATGGTTCCGTCTGGAAAGATTACAAAGGTATCGCGTGGATGGATCCCGCTTCGGAGACGATGTGGGAATATTTGGTTGAAATTGCCGAAGATGCCCACGCGCAAGGATTTGATGAAATTAATTTTGATTACATTCGTTTTCCCTCCGACGGCAACATGAAGGATATAGCGTATCCGGTGAGCGGGGACCGGGTAAAACGCGAAGTGATGAGTGAATTTTTTGCTTATGTCGGAAGAAAACTGAAAGAGAGCGACATGGTGATCTCCGCAGACCTTTTTGGTTTGACGACATCCGCGTCAGGAGACCTTAATATCGGGCAAGTTCTAGAAGATGCTCTGCCACATTTTGATTATGTTGCACCCATGGTGTATCCCTCGCATTACCCGGACGGCTTTAATGGATTTAAAAATCCTGCGGATCATCCCTATGAAATAATTAAATTCGCAATGGATGAGGCCGTAAAAAAAACAGAGGCGGCAAGCACGACAATCTCAAAAATCCGGCCGTGGCTTCAAGACTTTGATCTCGGTGCAGACTATGGGCCGGAAGAAGTCAGGGCGCAAATTCAGGCCACAAACGACGCGGGACTCACAAGCTGGCTTCTCTGGTCAGCGTCGAATAGATATACAAAAGAGGCCCTTTTAGCTGAATAAGAATCGAGCATTTTTCCGAGCAATCGTTGTATTTTTCTATTACTTTGCAAGAGTACGAATGCAAGATTCCACTTCTTTATGACAAAGTTTATACAGTCTCTTTCAAACATACAATATAAAACGCTATAGCGTTTTATATTGTATGTTTGTCGTTTCGTAATTTTGCCTCATGAGTGTTCGTGGCTTTGCTCGGTATGGTGGGTGGCGAGGTGATTTTTTGCTTAAATTTCCTAATTTTGTTACATTTTACGGGCAATGAATATTGCGGCTGTAGCTCAACGGTAGAGCACTCGCCTGTCACGCGAGAGGTCGTGGGGTCAGCACCCATCAGCCGCGTCAAGAAAAAACTCCTTCCGGAGTTTTTTCGATGGACGCGGCTGAAGCAGGCAAACTGCTTTGCCTGCGTTGGGTGCTGACCAGCGGAGGCATATTTTTTCAGTAGAAAAAATGCCCCACGCTGGTGCCCAGAAAAAAATTTTCGACGGAAAATTTTTATGCGCGGGCAGCACCACCCCATCAGCCGCGCAAAAAAGAAAAAAGGCCGAAAGGTCTTTTTTCTGTGCGGCTCGCGGGTGCTAACAGCCCCGGAGCGCACGAAGCGTAGCGTAGTCCGTCCTCAGCAAAGGACGGGCGCGGGGGGTGGGCGATTAGTAAATCGTGCCGTGAGGCTTCGCGAAATTTTGTTTTGACGAAAACAAAATTA
>Ga0155689_107_pt3 | contig 1771 bp, 1 predicted proteins | sample RifCSPlowO2_01_FD_107346 | JGI IMG/M metagenome (GOLD analysis project Ga0155689, IMG submission 107346) | Candidatus Taylorbacteria bacterium RIFCSPLOWO2_01_FULL_45_15b
ATAAAATTGGTGCAACCTCGCAATCGCTTTTCGGCATTGTGCAAGGAGGCCGTTTTGAAGATTTACGCAAAGAGAGCGCGAGAATTATCGGCGAAATGGATTTTGACGGCTTCGGCATCGGAGGATCATTTACGAAAGAAGACATGTATAGCGCGGTGGGCTGGGTAAATAGTATTTTGCCCGAAGAAAAACCGCGCCATCTTCTTGGTATCGGAGAGCCGTCAGATTTGTTTGGGGCGGTAGAAAATGGGTGCGATCTTTTCGATTGCGTTGCGCCAACGCGCATGGCAAGAAATGGCACTTTGCATACAAAATACGGTCGAATCAACATTACCAATGCAAAATTTACGGATGACTATTCTCCCGTCGATTCCGAATGTGAGTGCTACACGTGCAGAAATTATACTAGAAGTTATGTCGCTCATCTCTTTAGGTCAAAAGAGATTTTGGCATCCACGCTTGCTTCAATTCATAATTTGTATTTTATAATTAATCTCGTTAAAAAAATGCGAGCGGCGATCTTTGAGGATACTTTCGATGCATTCAAAGCAGACTTTATTTCGCGATATTATTCCGCGGATTGATCTAAGGAGTTTTCGTCACATGTCAATCATGTGAACATCGTTTTGGTTAGAACTCATTTCAAAACCCTATCGCAATCCAAAGATTCGTAGTATTCGAGGAAAAAACGGTGCAGACGAGGAAGGTGTAGCGAGCTACTCCGACCGAGGATAAGCCGTTTTTTACCGAATACTGCGAATCGACGATGCGAAATGGCTTGAATCATATTTGCCATGGTAGGTTTTGAAATGAGTTCTGGTAAGATTGGACTACAAGCGCTCAACTAAAACAAAGTCATGTCAAAAGAATTGTTTCAACTTAAAAGCGCATATGCCCCGGCCGGAGATCAGCCCCAAGCGATAGAAGACCTATACAAAGGTTTTGTCGCCAGTAATCGGGACCAAACGCTTCTCGGCGTTACCGGCTCCGGAAAAACTTTTACGGCCGCAAATATTATAGCCAAGCTCGGCAAGCCGACGCTTGTTATCGCTCATAACAAGACTTTGGCGGCGCAACTCGCTCAAGAATATAAGGAATTTTTTCCGGAAAATGCCGTCCATTATTTCGTCTCTTACTATGACTTTTACCAACCGGAGGCATATCTTCCCGTAACGGATACCTACATCGAAAAAGAAGCGCAAATCAACGAAGAAATCGACCGTTTACGCCATGCTTCGACTCAGGCGTTATTGTCGCGCAAGGATGTGATTATAGTAGCTACGGTTTCATGCATTTATGGTTTGGGAAGTCCGGTTGAATACGAAAAAGTTCACATGAAATTGGCTCCAGGTATGCAAATTGACCGAACATCTCTCATTCGAAAATTTATTGATATCCATTATACGCGGACGACCGCCGATTTAAATCCGGGGGTCTTTCGCGCTCTCGGCAATTCCATCGAGATAATGCCGGTGAACGAGAGAATTTTGTTGAGAATTGATTTTAAGGAAAATACAATTCACACACTCACGACCTATGATCCAATTTCTATGGAAGTTCGAGAGGCGGATATTAAATTGTTTTATCTTTTTCCCGCAAAACATTTCATCACGGCTCCGGGACAGCTCGGAATAGCGCTTACAGGTATTGAAGAAGAGTTGCTTAAACGCCTTGACGAGCTTGACGGGCAAGGAAAAATTTTAGAGAGAGAGCGATTAAAGCGTCGGACGAAATACGACCTCGCGTTGATTCGTGAGATTGGGTATTGCAA
>Ga0155689_150_pt2 | contig 1681 bp, 4 predicted proteins | sample RifCSPlowO2_01_FD_107346 | JGI IMG/M metagenome (GOLD analysis project Ga0155689, IMG submission 107346) | Candidatus Taylorbacteria bacterium RIFCSPLOWO2_01_FULL_45_15b
ATTAGCGAAGCTAAAGCAAGGAAAATTGAATGTATATATTTAGGATTTGAATCTCTTCCAAATAAAGGACTGTCATATACTACTGATCGCACAATTCTTATTCGCGATTCAGAAGTTTTGGAATATGTAAATGCGCCTCGCTAGCTCAGTTGGTAGAGCAACTCCCTCTTAAGGAGATGGTCGCAGGTTCGAATCCCGCGCGAGGCACCAAAACAAATGAGCCGAAAAGATAGAATCAAAGAAAGCATTAGAACAGAGATTGAAAGCAAAATGAGTGTTATTGATAAATACAGCTTGCCGGTTCTCATTTATACCTGCCTTTTGATAGAGGAAAATAATTATCTCAATTCTCAAAAGAGTGTTGAAGAACTTTTAGAACCAATTACAGGCGAGGTCAAAAGGCAGGGGTTTGAGAAATATTGCTGAAAAATAATTTATGGAAATAAATAGACCAAAATCCAAACAACCAATCCCTGATAACGCCAAAAAAGTTTTTAGCGGAGTGCTCTTTGATGTTTATCAGTGGGAGCAAGAACTTTTTGATGGAACAAAAACTCTTTTTGAGAAATTAAAACGCCCTGATACTGTTGTGGTGTTTCCAGTTTTAGATGACGGAAAAATTATACTTACAGAACAAGAACAACCAGGCAAAGAACCTTTTATCGGGGCGACTGGTGGACGAATTGATAACGGTGAGGATATTTTAGAAGCGGCGAAACGCGAACTACTTGAGGAAAGTGGTTACGAAGCGTCAGAGTTTATTCTTTGGGACGCTCAACATCCAACATCAAAAATTGACTGGGTTGTCTATACTTTTATCGCAAAAGGACTAAAAAAGGTAGCGGATATGAATTTAGACGCTGGCGAAAAGATAAATCTCAAGCTAGTGAATTTTGATGAATTTATTGAAATTGCAATAAATAAAAATTTTGTTGAAAAGGAAATAATACCGAAACTTTACGAAGCGAAACTTCACCCCGAAAAGAGAGAGGAACTTAAAAAGTTATTTAATCCCAAATTTTAATATGAAAACAATTTTAGTTGATGCTATAGATGCTTTTTTTGTAGAAACCGAAAACGGTTTCGAGATTTTTGAGCCAATGCGAAAAATGTTTGATGAGTTTCCGAATACCAAAATAATTCTCACTGGTGCAAATGATGTACAGTTTAAGAAATTCTTGATAAAATGAGTTCGAGCCAAACTGTAAAGACACACCACAATCTGATTTTCCGATTTTTGCCCGACCGATTCTGCCGCGCGAAGCGCGTGTGGTGGCTCTGACCAAAATTGTACGCTCGGAGAAAGCCCAGCCACGGTCTTTGTTGTTCTTTTTGATGAAAAAGACCCCTCACGTATTGCTACGCAAGGGGGTCAGGATTGGCTTTGAGACATTGCCCTAAGCCCGGTGTTCCATGCACCAAGTTCTGGCGTTCTGAAACATTCGGAGCCATGGGGAAGCCTCGAGGTTTTTCCATGAGTTTGGCTTCCACGGCCACTGCCACAAATGGAAACAACGTTCTGGATGAGGCATCATCGCAAGATGGCGTCCTTCCGGAGAGCACAGAGCCGTAATCCCGAGTGGCGAACCATTCGGATTGTACGGATACACTTCTGTTCGATCGCCGTATGGATCGATGAAGGCGAGAGGCGAGAGCTTGCGCTCCGAAACCTCCTGCGCGA
>Ga0155689_105_pt4 | contig 1222 bp, 2 predicted proteins | sample RifCSPlowO2_01_FD_107346 | JGI IMG/M metagenome (GOLD analysis project Ga0155689, IMG submission 107346) | Candidatus Taylorbacteria bacterium RIFCSPLOWO2_01_FULL_45_15b
TGTTGTCGTAACTGAAAACACCGGAGCAGCCTGGGCGGCCGGGAACGCGGGCATAACTTTCAAAAAAGACGACGTGGAGGAATTCCGGAAACACATTTTGTACTTCTACAAAAACCCGCTAGCTCGAGCTGAATATCTTGAAAGAGCCCTAGTCCGAAGCCGCGAGTTGGACCCGGAAGCGATTTCCCGGCAGTTCGTCAAAAATCTTGAGTCCGTTGCGCGGAAGGCTACCGTTTCGTAACAATATAATCTTCTAGGATCAGATAATCCATGTTGGTGCGTGTAAACGTATCGAGGGCGTCGTGGGGCGACTCGACGATCGGCTCGCCTGCGAGATTAAAAGATGTGTTCAAAATCGCAGGCACGCCAGTCTCCGCATCGTACGCTTTGATAAGCTCGTAATATTTCTTATTTGACTGTGGCGTTACGGACTGTGTGCGGCAGGTGCCATCTTTATGCACGAGGGACGGAATGATAGATTGTTTGTCTTTTCGAACAGAAGATGTCAACAACATAAAGGGGCTCTTGATGACGGGATCAAACAACTCTCCAATTCTTTCCTCAAGCACTGAAGCAGCAAATGGACGCCATAATTCCCGATGTTTTACGCGCGCGTTGAGGATGTCCTTCGCCTCGGGAGAACGCGCATCTGAGAGTATCGATCTATTGCCGAGGGCGCGCGGACCGTATTCCGAGCCGCCATGGAACCATCCAATTATTTTGCCATCAGCAAGAAATCCTGCGGTTTCTTCGCATACTCGATCGGATTTGCGGGCAACTATCTTATTTTCAAATTTAGCGAGTGCAGATTTTATTTCACTCTCCATATACGGCCGTCCGAGAGAAGCACTCTTCATCTCCCAATCTCTCGGTTGTCCCAAAATGACGTGATGTCCATAGAGCGCAGCGCCTAGAGGTATTCCAGAATCCGACGATGCGGGCTGAACGAAAAGATGCTTGAATCCGGCATCCTGAAGAAAGCTCAAGTTGGCGTCAATATTCAATCCGCATCCGCCTGCAACGCACAAATTCTCGCTTCCTGTAACGCTGCGCAAGCGTTTGGCAATATCAAGAGCAAAACGTTCGAATATCTTTTGTCCGGCATATGCAACAGAACTGTAATACTCGTCGGGAAGCAAATCTTTTTTTGGGTCTCGCGCTGGACGCGGCATTATGATCGACTCGAAGATGTCAGGAGCAACAAAAAGACGACTGCTTTTCC